>JAESGW010000641.1_pt1 | contig 21307 bp, 17 predicted proteins | sample 9269791 | NCBI WGS metagenome assembly JAESGW01 (sample SAMN16773120, study PRJNA677053) | algae metagenome | isolation source: Aphanocapsa lilacina HA4352-LM1 and co-occurring heterotrophs from near cave... | place: USA: Maniniholo cave, near Haena, Kauai, HI | collected 2009-07-28 | reverse complement strand
CAGGTGCACGTCCGGAAAGCGCCGGATCGAGAGCGCGCTGCCGCGGCGTTGATGCTCAACGAATTGAAAGAACAATCAATTCTTCGGCCGCGCGGCGCCCGACACGATTGTACACAATGGCACGCGCCTTGCTTGACTCCGGTTGAAGAGTTCTCTCGTTCGGGGCGCATACGTCATGGCGAACTCAGGAAAGCTCGCAGCAGAGCCGGAGCCGATCGCGCTTGATTGGTCCGCCACCGCGCTTCTCATCATCGATATGCAGCGCGACTTCATGGAGCCGGGCGGCTTCGGCGAGACGCTCGGCAATGACGTCAGCCACCTCGCACGCGCGGTGAGGCCGATCGCGGCCGTGCTCAATGCGGCGCGCAAGACCGGCATGCTGGTGGTGCACACCCGCGAAGGCCATCTGCCTGATCTTTCCGATGCGCCGCCGGCCAAGGTCGAGCGCGGCGCGCCGTCGTTGCGCATCGGCGATCCCGGGCCGATGGGGCGCATTCTGATCCGCGGCGAAGCCGGCCACGACATCATTCCCGAACTTTACCCGATCGACGGCGAGGTCGTGATCGACAAGCCGGGCAAGGGTGCGTTCTACGCCACCGAACTCGGCGAGGTGCTGCAGCGCCATGGCATCGAGAACCTCCTGGTCTGCGGCGTCACCACCGAGGTCTGCGTCAACGCCACCGTGCGCGAAGCCAATGACCGCGGCTATCGCTGCGTGGTGCTGGCGGATGGCTGCGCATCCTATTTTCCCGAGTTTCACGAGATGGGCCTGAAGATGATCAAGGCCCAGGGCGGCATCTTCGGCTGGGTCTCCGACTCGGCCGCGGTGCTCAGCGCACTTTCACCGGAGAATGCAACGACGGCAGCAGCGGGGACATCACAATGAGCACGAGTGCAACGGGGACATCAGGCATATCCACCTTCAAGCCGGCATTGTGGACGCCGGGCGACTGGAACGCGCTGTTCGGCTTCGGCACCAACATTCTCGTCAACATGCTGGTGCTGACCGGCCTGTTGCGCTTCGTGCTGAAAATGCCCGACTCGATCGTGTTCGGCCGCATCCTGCCGGCGCTCGGCCTGATGATGTGCCTCTCGACGTTCTATTACGCTTATCTCGCCTACAAACTGGCGCAGAAGACCGGCCGCAGCGACGTCTGCGCGCTGCCGTCGGGCGTCAGCGTGCCGCACATGTTCATCGTCACCTTCGTGATCATGCTGCCGATCACGCTCAAGACCGGCGATCCCGTCAAGGGGTGGTCGGCCGGCCTGGTCTGGGTGTTCTTCCAGAGCTTTATCCTGATGATCGGCGGCTTCATCGCGCCGTACATCCGGAAAATCACCCCGCGCGCGGCGCTGCTCGGCACGCTTGCCGGCGTCTCCATCACCTTCATCTCGATGCGCCCTGCGCTCGAGATGTACATGACGCCGCAGATCGGGCTGGTGTGCTTTGCCATCATCCTGGTGAGCTGGTTCGGCGGCGTGAAGTATTGGAAGGGCATGCCGGCAGGCCTCGTCGCCATTGCGGTCGGCATGATCATCGCGTGGGGATCGAACCTGTTCGGCCTCGGGCTCGGCGGCTTGAGCCTCAAGGGCGTCGGCGATGCCTTTGCGAATTTCGGCTTCTCGGTGCCGTTGCCCGCGATCGGCCACGTCTTCTCCGGCTTCGAGTTCCTCGGCATCATCCTCGTCACGGCCATTCCGTTCGGCATCTACGATCTCGTCGAAGCCATGGACAATGTCGAAAGCGCGGAAGCCGCCGGCGACGAATATCCGACCACGCGCGTGCTGACCGCCGACGGCGTCGTCAGCCTGATCGGCTGCCTGATGGGCAATCCCTTCATCAACGCGGTCTATATCGGCCATCCCGGCTGGAAGGCGATGGGCGGGCGGATCGGCTATTCGGCCGCAACCGGAATCATGGTGGTGCTATTGAGTTGGTTCGGCATCATCGCGGTGTTGCTGGCGCTGGTGCCGGTGGTCGCGATCTCGCCGATCCTGCTCTATATCGGCATGCTGATCGGCGCGCAGGCGTTCCAGACCACGCCGGTCAAGCATGCACCGGCTGTCGTTCTGGCATTAACGCCGCATCTCGCCGCCTGGGCCAAGCTGCAGATCGATACCATGCTGGGTGCAAGCATGGCTGCCGCCCAAACCGTCGGCGGACTCGCCGCCGACAAGGTTGGCGCGGTGAAGGAAGCGGCCATCGCCTCGCTGCCGCAGCAGGGCGTGTTCTACCATGGGCTGGAAGTGATGGGCGGCGGCGCGATCCTCGCCGGTCTCGTACTTGGCGCGATCGGCGTGTTCGTGATCGAACGCGACTTCCTGAAAGCATCGGCCTTTGCACTTGCCGGCGCGGTCATGACTTATTTCGGCTTCATGCACGGCGAAGCCGTCGGCATCGGTGGCGGTCTCGGTGTCACGCCGGGCGTCGCGCTGGCCTACGTCGTGATGGCGGCGGGGCTGTTCGCGCTGGCGAAGAGCGGTGAGGGCGTGGCCTACAGCGCGCATGCAGAACCGGTCGCCGCACCTGCGGAGTGAGCGCAGGCGATATTGTGACATCGCGGGGAATTGCGCCGCAGAAGCCTTTGCGGCGCAATTTGCATTTGCGCTTTGCTCAAAGCGAGCGAAATCGTCGTCGGACTGCAAAGCCTGTTGCCATTCATCTTAAATAATGTACGATAAGTACAATAATTTAGCGCGCGCTCGGAACGGCTTCCATGACGACCCACGACTATCGCATCTTCGACGCAGGCGATGTCCGGCTGCAATCGGGTGTCGTGTTCCCTTCCATGCAACTCGCCTACCAGACCTACGGCACGCTGAATGCGCAAAAGGACAATGTGATCGTCTATCCGACGTCGTTCAGCGCACAACACTACGACACGGAATGGCTGGTCCAGCGGGGTGGGGCGCTGGATCCCGATCGCTATTTCATCATCATTCCGAATCTCTTCGGCAACGGCCTCTCTTCATCGCCATCCAACTCGGCGGTCACGCCATTTCCGGCAATCGGCTATCACGATGCGGTCGCGGTCCAGTGCCGCCTGCTGGTGGAGCAATACGGAATCTCGAAAATCGCGCTCGTCTACGGCTGGTCCATGGGCGGCATGCAGGCCTATCACTGGGCGGTCCGTTATCCCGACATGGTGGAACGGGCGGCGGTCGTCTGCGGCAGCGCCCGATGTTCGCCCTACAACCAAGTGTTTCTCGAGGGCGTGAAGGCGGCGCTGACGACGGACCCGGCCTGGCAGGATGGCCGTTTCGTAGCAAAGCCCGTCGCCGGGCTTCGGGCCATGGGACGCGTCTATGCGGGGTGGGCGATGTCGCACGCCTATTACCGGGATGAGATCTGGCGCGAGGCCGGCTTCACCTCTCTGGAAGACTATCTCGCACGCTCTTGGGACTTAGCCTTCGCAAGGCGGGACGCCAACGACCTGCTGGCGCAGATCGCGATCTGGCAGAACGGCGACATCAGTCGATGTCCCGAATTCGGCGGCGACATCGACCGCGCGCTTGCGGCCGTCAAGGCGAATATCCTGCTGATGCCCGGACAGACCGATCGCTATTTCGACATGCGCGACAACGAGGCCGAGTTGGGCCGGCTCGTCAACGCAAAGTCGGCCGAACTGCATCCGATCCCGTCGATCCACGGACACCGTGCCGGGAATCCCGTCGCCAATCCGGCGGACCGCGAATTCATCAACGCCGAAATCTCGGCGCTGCTGCAGCTTTGAAATCAGGAGGAGATATGCGGCCATGAGCACAGCAGTCACCGCAACAGGAGAAAAGCCGCTGACTTCGGCCGAACTGCGCGAGTTGTCGGTGCGTTCAGACCTTCAAGGCATCATTCGCGTGGTCAGCCACTACGGCGCAATCGGCGTCTTCGCTGCGCTGGTCTGGCTGGTGTCCTCGACCTACGGCATCGCCTGGGCAGTGCCACTGATGGTCGTGCAGGGGTACTTCGTAGCCTTCTTGTTCATGGTCGTGCACGAGACCGCGCACAAGACCGCGTTTCGCAGCCGGGCGCTCAATCTGGTGTTCGGACACCTGTCTTCATTCGCGATCGGATTGCCCTACGAATATTATTGTCTGTTTCACTGGGACCACCATCGCTATACGCAGGATCCGGAGCGGGATCCGGAACTGCTGGTTGGTCCGATGCCTGCCTCGGATACGCAACTCGCCATCGCCTATAGCGGCCTTCGGCAGGTCGCCTTCCGGGTCGGCCTGATGCTCCGCCACGCTTTCACCGGCAAGGCCTCCGCTCCATGGATTCCGGAAGGCAAGCAGCACATCGTCGTGACGGAAGCGCGCCTCTACGTCATCGGCTACGTCGCGCTGCTGGTTGCCTCGCTGGCGCTGCACACGGCGCTTTTGCTGTGGGTCTGGATCGTTCCGCTGGTCGTCGGCCAGCTATTCCTGCGGCCTTATCTCTATGCCGAACACACCGGCTGTGAACGGACGCGCAGCGCCTTCCAGAACACCCGCACCACCTATACCGGCATGTTCGTGAGATGGTTTGCATGGAACATGCCCTTCCATGTCGAGCATCACGCCTATCCTTCGATCCCGTTTCATGCGTTGCCGAAGCTGAATGCGATCGTCGACGAGCGGATTGTGTTTCGGGGCAAGGGCTATCTGGCCGTGACGCGCGAGACCTGGGCCTGGTTTCGCTGCCAGCGGCGTAGCCGTGTCGAGAGCGTCAGCGGCTCCTGATCATCAGCAGGGTATCGACGAGATTGCGGGCCTGCGCCGGCGAGATCGGCTTGATGCCGAAGATGTAGCGATAGAACAGGCTGCCGTAGATCGCATCGTAGAGGTCTTCAGGCGTTCCGGCCGCGCCAACGCTGCCGTCTTGCTGGCCGGCAGCGATCAATTCGACCAGCGCCGTCCTTCGATACCTGAGATAGCGCTCAAAGAAAATCTCCGCCGAGCCGGTGTTCGAGACGCATTCCGAGATCACCGCAAGCTGCACCTTGCCGAATTCACCCTGCAGCGCTTTCGCATAGGCTGCCGCGTGGCTTCGCAGGCGATCCGCCGGCGTGCCTGATGTCGGCAGCGGCAGCATCAGCGACGCGTGGTTCAAGAACGCGTCGATCAGCAGTGCTTCGCGCGACGGCCACCACTTGTAGATGGTCATCTTCGAAACGCTGGAGTGACGCGCAACCGCGTCGATGCTTGTGGCGGCGAGACCTGTGGTCGCCATCAACGCGTAGGCGCTTTGCAGGATGGCGTTGGTCGTTTCGGCGGACCGAGGCCGACCACGGCGGCTTGCCGCCGTATCGCCGTCGGTTTCGATCCTGCCCTTCGCCATGTTCCGGCTTTCCGATTCAGCGTGCGCCGCCGCGGGCTACGCCACGAACGCCAGCAGGGTGCCGTTGCCGGCAGCCGGCGGCACCACGACGCCACCGGCGCTCTTCACACCCGACGCACCGAGTGCCTTCTCCGCCGCCGCAACATCGGCCGCGATCACGAGCCCGGCGCCGCCGCGTTCGGGCAGGCCGGCCAGCGACACGCCGGGATAACGTTTGCCGAGTTGATCCTTCGTCAGGAACACGAAGTCCGCGCGCTCTCCGCCCGAGGGCACCGCCACCGCGCCGTCGGGTTCGTTGCGAACATCGCGGTCAATCATCTTGGCAAGATGGGCGGCTTCCTTTGCTGGTTCCGGCGCGACCATCAGCACCTGCTTCAGACGCTTCGCACCATTGGTATGCTTCATCAGTTCGGGAATCCAGACCGTCTCGCGTGTCTTGTGCTGGCAGGCAAAGATCCGCACGCCGCCCGGCGCTTCCGCCGTCGGCCACTGAAACGTCCGGAATTTCGCTGATGACACCGAGCCATCGGGCATCGTCACCGGGCGTTCGAAATCGGTGGGGCCGACCGGCGGATAGCCGCGCGCGCGAATCTCTTCCGCGCCTTCGGCTGAATCCACCGCGGTGAACGCAATACGCTCGATGCCTTCGCCGTTCTTTTCGAGGTTCGCCCGCGCCGGAGCATTATGTTCTGTCGGCGTCAGCACGCCGAGCAATTCCATATAGTCCGGATCGAACATGATGGTGTAATTGCCCGATCCCATATGCGCGCTGTGGGTGCCGCGCGGCGACACGGTGAAGCCGAGCCGCCTGTAGTTCTCGGCAGCCTTGTCGAGGTCCTTCACCATGACCACGGCGTGATCGATTCCGATGACGTTTTTGAGTGCCACTCTCTTGTTTCCTTCGGCTTTATGGGCGAACTAAACTAAGCAGAACGACAAGGCCCCCGCAAGGATAAGCCGGCTGCAAGAAAGGATGCCGATGAATACGAGCAACGTCCGCTGGCCCGAGTCCCTGTGGGCGGCGATGACGCCATCGGGGCCGGATCTGCCCGAACTGACCGGAACGCAGCAGACGGACGTGATCGTGATCGGTGCCGGCTTCACCGGCCTCTCCACCGCGTTGCATCTGCGCGAGGCCGGCGTCGATGTCGCCATCGTCGAGGCTGCGGAGCCGGGCTGGGGCGCCTCGGGGCGCAACAACGGCCAGGTTATCCCGACACTGTCGCGGCCGGATCCGGAGGACATTGTTGCAAGGCACGGCGAGGCGGGAGAACGCTTTGTCGGCATGCTGCGCGACAGTGCCTCCTATCTGTTCGACCTGACGCGGCGCTACAACATCGACGCCGAAGGCGAGCAGGCCGGCTGGGTGCAGCCGGTGCATTCGCCCGGCCGCATCAAGATCGCCGAGCGTCGCGTGAAGCAATGGTCGAAGTTCGGCGCGCCGGTCGAACTGCTGTCGCGCGAACAGGTCCGCGACATGACGGGCTCGGATGCGTGGTTCGGCGGTTTCTGGAACACGACCGGCGGCCACATCAATCCGCTGGCGCTGGCGCGCGAGCTGGCGCGTTCCGTGGTCGGTCTCGGCGCCCGCATCTACGCGCGTTCGCCGGCGGAGAGTTTTGAGCGCCGTGGCGATCGCTGGGTAGTCAAGACGGCGAAGGGAGAAATTTCCGGCCGTGCGCTCGTGATGGCGACCAACGCCTATAGCGGCGAGTTTTCAAAATCGCTGGTGCCTGAGATCGCGCATGAGGTGATGCCGGTGCTGTCGTGGCAGATGTCGACGCAGCCGCTGTCCGACAATGTCCGCAAGACCATCATCCCCGGCCGGCAGGCGATGTCGGACACCCATGGGGAGCTGTATTTCGCTCGCTATGACGCGCGAAATCGCCTCGTCACCGGCGGGGCGGTGCTTGGGCCCGGCAACAAGGTGGAGCGCATCAAGGCGCGCGTCACCGAGCGGCTGCAGCGACTTTGGCCGCAGATCGGCGAGGTCTCGTTCGACTATGTATGGAACGGCTACGTGGGAATGACCGCGGACTTCCTGCCGCGCATCCATCGTCTGGGACCGAACGCCTATGGCTGGACCGGCTGCAACGGCCGCGCCGTCGCGCTGACGATGCCGCTCGGCCGCGAACTGGCGAAGGCCGTGCAGGGCGTTCCGCAAAGCGAACTGGCGCTGCCGTTCACGGAGCCGGTGACGTACGTGGCGCATGGGTTGTTGCGCCAGATCGCGCCCTGGATGCTGGTGCTTTACCGGCAGCGCGACGCGCAGGAGCCCGTCAAAGGGGATCGCTTCGAGTTGCTGCGATGGGCGGAGGCTATCCTTGCTTCGCGCCGCACGTCACGCTCGGGATAATTCTGCCGTATCATGTTCCCGCGCGAACTCGCCGCCGGGGATCGAATCAAGCAGCGCGCGCGTGTAAGCGTGCTGCGGATTGCCGAATACCTCGCCGGCAAGCCCATGCTCCACTACTTCGCCATCCTTCATGACGGCGACGAGGTCGCAAATCTGCGCGGCGACGCGCAGATCGTGCGTGATGAAGACGATCGAAAGCCCGAGCCGCTGACGCAGGTCCGCAAGTAGCTTCAGCACCTGCGCCTGCACGGAAACATCGAGCGCCGATACCGGCTCGTCCGCCACCAGCACGTCCGGCTTCAATGCCAGCGCGCGTGCCAACCCGATGCGCTGGCGCTGGCCGCCGGAGAATTCATGCGGATAGCGGTCGCCGGCGGAGGGATCGAGCCCGACGAGGGCAAACAACTCCCTGGCATTCGCGAGCGCTTCCGCCCGCGGCGTGCCGTGCACGATCGGGCCTTGCGCCACCAACTCGGCCGCCTTGCGGCGCGGATTGAGCGAGGCGAACGGGTCCTGGAACACCATCTGGATATGACGCGTCTCGCGCCGAACCTTTTCGCGCGACAGTTTTGCCCAGTCGCTTCCGTCGAGCACGATCGAGCCGCTGTCGGGATCGATCAGCCGCACGATGCAGCGCGCCAGTGTCGATTTGCCGGAGCCGGATTCGCCGACGATGCCGAGCGTCGCGCCGCGCGGCAGGTTGAGCGAGACGTTCTTGACGGCCGGCGTCACGCGGGCGCCGCGTCCGAGAAAGCCGCCGGTGCGGTAGGTTTTCGAGACATCCGTGATTGTCAGGATGTTGTTGGCGGCAAGCGCGCGGGGCGGCGGCGCCTTCAGCGGCGGGACCGCCGCAATGAGCTGTTTGGTATAGGCATGCTGCGGCCTCTTCAGCACATCGGTGGCCGCGCCCTGTTCGACGATCATGCCATGCTGCATCACCACGACGCGGTCGGCGATCTCGGCGACGACGCCGAAATCATGGGTGATGAACATGACCGCGGTCTTGCGGCGCTGCTGCAGGTCGCGGATCAGCTTCAGGATCTGCGCCTGCGTGGTGACGTCTAGGGCGGTGGTCGGTTCGTCCGCGATCAAAAGCTTGGGATCGAGCGCCAACGCCATCGCGATCATGGCGCGCTGGCGTTGTCCGCCCGACAGCTCATGGGGATAGGCCTTCGCCGCCACCTTCGGATCGGGGATTCGCACGTCGGCCAGCAGCGCCAGCACCCGAGCGTTAATCTCGGCCTTCGACAAATCAGTATGGATCGAAAACATCTCGGCGATCTGGTCGCCGATGGTGCGCAGCGGATTGAGCGCCGTCATCGGCTCCTGAAAGATCATCGCGATGCCGGCGCCGCGCACTTCGCGCATTTCCGCAGGCGTCGCCGCGCAGAGGTCGCGGCCTTCGAACAGCATCCGGCCGCCGTCGATCGTCACCTCGTCGGGCAGCAGCCGCATGACCGCGTTGGCCATCATTGACTTGCCCGAGCCGGATTCGCCGACCACGCAGAGGATCTCGTTGGAGGCGATGTCTAGCGATACATCCTTCAACGCGTGCGTCCGGTCGGCGCCGCGGGGCAGGCGGACGCTCAGGCGGTCGAGCGAGAGGGTGGTCTCGTGCGCGCTCATCGGCCCTTCAGCCTCGGATTGAGCGCGTCGTTGAGGCCCTGGCCGACCAGAGATACCGCTAGCACGGTAACGAGAATGGCGATGCCGGGGATTGCCGAGACGTACCATTGCACGCGGAGCACGTCGCGGCCGAGGCCGATCAGGTTGCCCCACGACGCCACGTTCGGATCGGACAGGCGCAGGAAGGCGAGGGCGCTTTCCAGCAATATCGCGACCGCCATCACCACGCTGGCGTAGACGATGACCGGCGGCAGCGCGTTGGGCAGGATCTCGCCGAGAATGAGTTGTATATCCTTCATGCCCAGCGTGCGGCCGGCCTGGACGAATTCACGGTTGCGCAGCGACAGGAATTCGGCGCGGGTCAGCCGCGCCGGCGCCGGCCATGATACGACGCCGACCGCGATGGTGACGGTGGTCAGCGTTGAGCCGAACACCGCGACCAGCACCAGGAGCAGCACGAAATTCGGCAGGGTCTGGAACGCCTCAGTGATCCGCATCAGCACATTGTCTACCCAGCCGCCATAATATCCGGCAAAGGCGCCGACGAATATGCCGATCAGGATCGCAATCGCGGTGGCAACGCCGCCGATCAGCAGCGATATCCGTGCGCCATAGAAGATCTGCGCGGCGATATCGCGGCCTGAATTGTCAGTGCCGAGCAGGAAACGCGGATTGGAGAACGGCCAGATCAGCGGGCGGCCGGCCAGCGCCAGCGGATCGCGGGGATAGAGCCAGCCGGCCGAGATCGCCATCGCGATCACGATCAGCAGCAGGATCAGGCCGGCGACGGCAGCGGGACTTCTGAAATAGCGCCTGATAGCGTCCATCGCGCTAGCCTGCCGTGATGCGCGGATCGAGCCGCGCGTAAATCAGGTCGACGACGAAGTTGACCAGTATGACCAGTAGCGCGGAGACGAACACGATCCCCAGGAGCGTATTGAGGTCGCGCTGCACCACCGATTCATAGGCGAGCCGTCCGAGCCCCGGCAGCGAGAACACGCTTTCGACCACGACTGATCCGCCAAGCATGGTACCCGCCTGCAGGCCAATGAGCGTCACCATCGGCAGCAGCGCGTTGCGCAGCACGTGCCGCGTCACCACGCGAGTCTCGTCGAGACCCTTGGCGCGGGCGGTCCTGACGTAATCGAGGTTGAGCACTTCGAGCATCGAGGCGCGCATGATCCGCAGATAGATCGCCAGGAAGATCAGCCCGAGCGTCAGCGTGGGCAAGACCAGATGGCTGGCGATATCAAACACGCGCCAGATGCCGGTGCGAACCGTACCGATATCCTCGAAGCCGCCGGGCGGCAGCCATTGCAGATAGACCGAGAACACAACGATCGCCATCAATCCGAACCAGAACGAGGGCGTGGCGTAGAAGACGAGGCCAAGCGTCGAGATCAGCGTGTCCGGCCAGCGGTTGACGCCACGCGCGGCGATCACCCCGAACAAGAGCCCGAAGAAGAACGCGAACGAGAGCGAGGCGGTCATCAGGAGGATGGTTGGCGGCAGCCGCTCCAGGATTACCGATGCTACCGGTTTGCCGTAGATCGAGGAGAAGCCGAGGTCGAGCCGCACCAGCCGCCAGAGATAGTTGCCGAGCTGCGCCGGGATCGAGAGGTCAAGCCCGTAGAATTTTCGCAGCTCCTTCGCGGTCGCGGCATCGCCGCCGCCCATCTGCGCCATCATGGCGTCGACGGTGTCGCCCGGCGCGAACTGCAGCAGCAGGAACACGCCGATCAGGATCAGTACAAGGGTCGGGATCGAGGCGGCCAGCCGCCGCCCCGCAAGGCTCAGGATGCGCATGCGCCTATCTTGTCGGATAAGGCGTCAAGCGGAAAGCCAAAGATCGTGCCAGCTCGTCGAGCCCCAGCGCGGCGTATTGGAGTGGTTGCGTGCCTTCGCGGTGATCACGGTGACGAAAATCTGCTCGATCGGCATCCAGACCGGCAGCTCCGTATTCACTTCCTTGACGAACTGGGCATAGAGCGCCTTACGCTTCGCCGGATCGACTTCGGTCGCGGCGTCGTCGATGGTCTTGTCGACGGCCTTGTCTTCCCAGCCCCACTGGTTGGTCCAGGGCGCGCCCTTTGGCTGGCCGGAGCGGTACCAGACCGTGGTCGAGACCGCGGGATCGTTGCGATACTGGTGCCAGCCGGTGGCAAGGTCGAAGGCGTGTTCGTCATAGACCTGCTTGAGAAAGCCGCCGCCGTCGTTGCGCACGATCTCGACCGGGATGCCGATCTCGCCCAGCGACTGCTGGATGAAGGTCGACCACAGCGAGATGTCCTCGCCCCAGGGTGCGGGCAATAGCCTCAGCGAGAAGCGCGTGCCGCCGCGGCCCGCCTTGAAGCCGGCTTCATCCAGCAGGGCAGTGGCCTTGGCCTTGTCGTATGGATATTGCGGCGTGTTCGGACCGGGATAGAAGTCAGCCGAGGTCGAGGGGATCGGGCCGGTGCCGAGCTTGGCGAAATCGCCGAGGAAATTGTCGATGAAGAACGGCACGTTGATCGCGTGCGCGATCGCTCGGCGCACCTTGATGTCGGACAGTTCCTTGCGGCGGAAGTTGAACTCGATGGTGTTGGTCCGTGCGTTGCCTTCATTGCCCTTGGTCTGGACGATGAAGCGCTTGTCCTTTGAAAGCCGCGCCATGTCCGAGATCGTCAGCCCGGAGAATGGCGAATAGTGCAGTTCGCCGGCTTCCATCTGCGCGGAAGCTGCCGCGCGGTCGGTGATGACGCGCCAGACGATGCGATCGAGATAGGGCGCGTTGGGCCGCCAGTAGTTCTCGTTGCGGTCGGCAATGACGTATTGCCCGCGCTCATATTTGACGAACTTGAACGGGCCGGTGCCGACAGGGGCGAGGTTGGTCGGGTTCTGTCGGATATCGCCGCTCTCATAGAGATGCTTGGCCGAGATGTAGCCGAGGTCGGGCAGGGCGCGCAGCAAAAGATTCAGCGGCATCGGCCGTTCATACTTGAAGATCGCGGTCTCGGCGTCCGGCGTCTCGACCTCGGTCAGGAACAGTTGCAGCGTCGAGCCGTAATTGAGGATCTTCTTCCACATGTTCATGGCGGTGAATGCGACGTCGGCCGAGGTGAATGGCTTGCCGTCGTGCCAGGTGACGCCCTTGCGCAGCTTGAACGTCACGGTCTTGCCGTCGGGTGCTGCTTCCCAGCTCTCGGCGAGCACGCCGACCGGCTGGCCGTTGGCGTCGAGGTCGACGAGATTTTCCTGGATCTTGCCGCCGATGATGTAGACGCCGGTGGAAGCCTGGATGCTCGGATTGAGCTGGCGCTGCTCGGCGCCGTAATGGACGTTGAACACGCCGCCCTTGCGCGGCGTTTCCTGCGCAAAAGCCCGCATCGGATTGATCACGTTGGCCGCGATCGCCGCTGACGTCAGCAGCGCGGTGCGGCGATTGATCTCAAGGCGCGTCAAATCCATGCGAAGTCTCCAAGGTGATATTGATGGTGGACCGTTCAGGCGTCCGCCTTGCGTCAATGTTACGCTGGAAGGGGAACGCGAGTCATTTTCTAATCGCAGCGCGAAACGGAAAATCCTTCCTGAAAACAACGTGCTCAGCGGCTGTTCAGCCTGCTCATTTTTGCGCGCGAGCAGGAGAATGAAGGTTCGCCGGGACCGGGGGTGGGGACATCCACAGCCCGGAATTGGCTGGAAATCCGCTGGATCAGGTCTCTCAAACCCCTTAAAAACAGGGGCCGGCGGCTTCGAGGGCCTAAAAACCAGCCAAAATTGGACGAATCAGTGCAACTCGATTAGCGAGATAGTTGTGCAGATTGTCGGAAACCCTGTTTTTTAGGCGGTTTTCGCCATATCGTCGCCGGTGCCAGAATCAAATGGAGCAATCATGGCCACCCAAATGTCTAAGTCGCAGCTGATCGAGAAGATCGCGACCACCACCGAAGTCTCGAAGAAGGAAGTCAAGAGCGTGATGGAAACGCTCGTTGACGTTGGCCACAAGGAGCTCAAGAAGAACGGGGTATTCCTCGTCCCCGGCTTCGCGAAGTTCGTCGTGGTCAAGAAGCCCGCGACCAAGGCTCGCAAGGGCACCAACCCCTTCACGGGCGAGGAAATGATGTTCAAGGCCAAGCCGGCCCGCAAGATCGTCCGGGCCCGCCCGGTCAAGGCCGCCAAGGACGCGGTGTAAAAAAGCGAAAAGGCCCCCGGCGACGGGGGCCTTTTTGTTTCTGGCGGCACTGTGCCTGCACCTGGTTCGAGACGCGCGTCATTACCGCGCTCCTCACCTGAGGCCTGCAGATGCCCTCATCCTGCGGAGCCGCGAAGCGGCGTTTCGAAGGATGCAGCCCGGTTTCTGCACTACACCACCGGCGAACGGCCGCCATCGATATTGATGGCGGTGCCGGTGATGTAGGATCCCTGATCCGAGGCGAGGAAGCAGGCCATGTTGGCGAATTCCTCCGCCGTGCCGAAGCGTCCCAAGGGAGTGCCCTTGGCGAGGTTCTTGGCAAACACCTCGAAATCCATGTCCGGCGCCTGCTTGGCGTGCCGCTGCACCCATTGATCGCTCATGATCAGGCCGACCAGCATGGCATTGACCAGGATGTTGTGCTCGCCGCCTTCGTTCGCCATCACCTTGGTCAGCGCCATGCCCGCCGCCCGCGTGACCGAGGTCGGCGCTGACGAAGCAGCCGGCGCCTTGGCAAACGTGTTGAGCACGTTGATGATGCGGCCCCATTTGCGCGCCTGCATGCCCGGCCAGACCAGCCGGGAGAAGCGGATCGCGGCAAACAGCTTGAGGTCGAGGTCGTCCTGCCAGGCCTCGTCCGTGATCGTCTCGAACGCCATCGTGCGCGCGGTGCCCGCGTTGTTGACGAGAATGTCGACCGGACCGAGATCGGCAACGATCCTCTCGTGTGCTTTGGCAATGTCTGAAGCCTTCGACACGTCGCAGACATAGTCGCGGACGTCGAGGCCGTCCTTGGCCAGCAGTTCCCGCGCGGCCTTGAGGTCCTGCGCGCCGCGCGCGAGTATCGCGACCTTCGCACCCGAGGCGGCAAACCGCCGCGCAACCGCCAGCCCAAGACCCTTGCTGCCGCCGGTGATGGCGGCGACGCGATCTTTCATCGTGACTTGCATCTTGTTCTCCCGCTCGCGGTCTTCCGTGCCGCTGGTTGGGCCGACGGGTGGATCGGCCCGAAAGCTCATCATGGTTCCGCGCGCGGACATGATCAAGCACGCTCTCGGCACGGAAGATATCTTCCATCCGCTTTCTGAGCCGATGATTCACACCCCGCGCGAGAGCATTGAACGGCGGGCGCTGGTGTTCCACAGGAACTGATCGTCATGCCTTGCCGATTCGCGTTCCCGCCATATTGGTGATACCTCGCCCCGCAATGACGTTGGGGCGAGACGACTCATGGACGGCAAGGCCGACGGCGCGGATATCAACATCCGCGCGCTGATTTTTGCGCTGCTGGCGCTGGCCTGCGGCCACATGCTGTCGACACTGTTGCGGACCATTCCGGCGGTCAGCCTCGACGTGATGGCCGCCGACTTCCGCACGGCACCGCAGACGCTGGCGAGCCTTACCTCGATCTATCATTTTGCCTTCGCCGCCTCGCAGATTCCGGTCGGCGCCGCGATGGATCGTTTCGGCGTCCGTCCGGTCTCCCTGAGCCTGCTGGCCGGGACGATCGTGGGGGCGCTGGCGTCGGGACTGGCGACGGGGCCGGAGAGTTTTCTGTTCGGGCAATTCCTGCTCGGCGTCGCCACGTCGGGCATGCTGATGTGCCCGATGACACTGGCTGCCAAGCAGATGTCGGCGGCGCGCTTCGGGCTGTGGTCCGGCATTATTCTCTCGATCGGCAATATCGGCATGCTGCTGTCGTCGAGCCCGCTGGCCTTTGTCGTCGAACACTGGGGATGGCGGGCAGGGTTCTGGATCTCCGCAGGCTTCGGCGTTGTCGTGGCGGTGGCGGTGTTCGCATTGGTCCCGAAACAGCAGGCCGAGCATGCCGACCAGTCGTCGCCATTATCGCAAATGGCCGACGTGCTGCGCATCGGCCTGTCGCGTCCGTTGCGTGGCTTGATCGGGCTGTCGCTGGTGTCGCTTGCGGCCGCGCTGGTGTTGCGGGGATTATGGGGCGGGCCGTGGCTGATGGAGATCAAGGCGCTCGGCCGTATCGAGGCGGGCAACGCGCTTGGCCTGTTCACGCTCGCATTGATCGCAGGGCCGGTGCTGATGGGGATTCTCGATCGCGCCATCGGCCATCGCCGCGAAGTGCTGGCCGCCACCCATTCACTTGCGGCGCTGCTGTTAGCTGCGATGGCGGCCGGAGCGCCACATTATCCGCTGGCCGATCTGCTCGGCGTTGCCGCCATACCGGCGCAATTTGACGCTGTGTTGTTCGTATTGATGGGCATCGCCATATCGACGCAACCCTTGCTGTACGGCATGACGCGCCAACTCGTGGACGCGCAGAACGCCGGCAAGGCGCTGTCCGCCATCAATCTCGCGTTTTTCCTGGGCGCAGCCCTGATGCAATCCGCAACGGGCGTCGTCGCCACCATCTTCGGACTGCCCGCGGTGCTGCTGTTCATGGCGGCGACCTTGATCGTCGGGACCGTCGTGTTTCTGGCCTACACCCAGCCGTCGAGATCCTGATCGCAGGACAGCCACGACAAAGCTCGGGTTTGCGGGAGGAAATCCAGCCGCTATAAAGGCTTGCCCCACCATGCACGGAAGCCGCATGTATCCGGATTCAAATTCTTCTTCGCAGAAAATGTACGACCGCGCGCTGGCGAGCCTGCCCGGCGGCAACACCCGTACCACCGTGTTCATGAAGCCCTATCCGATCTACGCCGCGCGCGGCGAGGGCTGCCGGGTCTGGGATCTCGACGGCAATGTCTATATCGATTGCATCAACAACTTTACCGCGCAGATTCACGGCCACGCCCATCCTGTGTTGATCAAGGCGGCGACAGCACAGCTCGCGCTGGGCTCGGCGTTCGGCCTGCCGACGGAATCCGAGGTCGATCTCGCCGAGCTCCTGGCGTCGCGGCTGCCCTCGGTCGATCAGTTGCGTTTCGCCAATTCCGGTACGGAAGCGGTGATGATGGCGCTGAAGGCGGCGCGTGCCCATACCGGCCGTCCCAAGATCGCCAAATGCGAGGGCGCCTATCACGGCTCCTACGACTATGCCGAGGTGAGTCTCGATCCCACTCCGGAAGCCTGGGGCCGCAACGCGCCGGTATCCGTAGCTTACGCCAAAGGCACGCCGGAGAATGTATTGGCTGACGTCGTCACCATTCCTTTCAACGACACCGAGGCCGCTGTCAGCCTGATCCGCGAGCATGGCGCGGAATTGGCTTGCGTGCTGGTCGACCCCATGCCCAATCGCGCCGGTCTGGCGCCGGCTGACCAAGCCTATCTCGAAGCGCTGCGAAAGGTCACGCGCGAGGTCGGTGCGCTCCTGATTTTTGACGAAGTCATCACGTTCCGGCTGGGTTTTCGAGGCGCGCAGGGCATCTGGAAAATCGATCCTGATTTGACTACGCTCGGAAAAATCATCGGCGGCGGCTTTCCGGTCGGCGCGATCGGCGGCCGTCGGGATGTCATGGCGGTGTTCGATCCGCGCCCGGGCAAGCCGGCGTTGCCGCATGGCGGCACGTTCTCGGCCAATCCGGTGACGATGCGCGCTGGCATCGCCGCGATGGAGCTGCTCGACGACGCGGCCTTTGCGCGCCTCGATGCGATGGGCGAGGCGGTTCGCGCCGGCATCGACAGCGCGTTTCGCCGCCACGGCGTGCCCGGCGGCTCGGTCGGCTTGGGTTCGCTGCTCAAGATACATTTCGCCGACAGGCCGATCCGCGATTATCGGTCGGCCTATCTGACCGAGGAGGAGGCGAGGCGCCAGACCGTGTTCTCGCGCGCGCTGCTCAATCGCGGCGTACTGGCCGCAGGCTATGGCCTGATGGCATTGTCGACCCCGATGACGGATGCCGACATCGATGCGATCGTCGATGCGGCGTCGGGGGCGCTCGAGGAGGTTGCACGGACGGTGTGATGTACATAGTCCCGTAGGATGGGTAGAGCGAAGCGAAACCCATCATATGCTACCCGTGATCATGATGGGTTTCGCTTCGCTCTACCCATCCTACGAGTAAAAGAATGTCCGCCAAGATCGATCCCATCACGCGCTCCGTCGTCCAGCACCGGCTCAGTTCGATCGTGAAGGAGATGGGCGAGGCGATGCTTCGTACCTCCTATTCGCAGATACTCAACTCCAGCCGCGATTTTTCGCTGGCGATCTGCGACACCGACGCGCGCCTGATCGCGCAGGCCGATCACCTCCCGGTCCACGTTGGCGCGCTGCCATGGGCGACGATTGCGGTCGAGGAGCGGTTCAAGGACGTCAAGCCGGGCGATGTCATCCTGCTCAACGATCCCTATTATGGCGGCAGCCATCTGCCCGACGTCACCGTGTTCGTGCCGGTCTTCTCCGATGAAAAGCGTCTGCTCTGGACCATCGTGCGCGCGCATCAGAGCGATATCGGCGGCGGCACCCATGGCGCCTATAACCCCGCGGCCACCGAGATCTGGCAGGAGGGGCTGCGTATCCCGCCGATCAAGCTCTACGAGGCGGGGCGCCTGCGCGACGACCTGCTCGACTTGCTGGCGCTCAACGTCCGCAATCCAAGAGAATTTCGTGGCGATCTCGCCGCCATGCTGGGCGCGGCCCATCTTGGCGAGCGTCGCGTATCGAAACTGTTCAGCGAGTTTGGCGCGCCGGTCGTCGAAGCCGCGATCGACGCGATCCTCGACGCGACCGAGCAGCAGACGCGCGCGGTCGTCTCGACCTGGAAGGACGGCGTGTTTTACGGCGAGGCATTCCTGGACGATGACGGTCACGGCCGCACCGATATCCGCATCGCGGCAAAAGTCACCAAGAAGGGCAGCGACGTCGAAATCGACCTCTCAGAGTCCGATCCGCAGTCGACCAGCTTTGTGAACTCCTCGCACGCCAACATGCAGGCGGCGGTGGCGATGGCCTTTGCCTACCTGATCGATGCCGAGATTCCCAAGAACACCGGCGCGCTGCGTCCGCTGAAGGTGATCGCGAAGCAGGGCACCGTGGTCTGGGCCGACCCCGGCCGGCCCGTGACCTTGTGCACCAGCCATCCCTCGAATGAAATCGTCGAAGCGATCGTGAAGGCGCTGTCGGCTTCCTGTCCGCAACGCGCGATGGCGGGCTGGAGCCGCAGATTCCGGATTGCGATCCAGGGCGAGGATCCGCGGACCGGCAAGAATTTCATCTGGCACCTGTTCCACGCGCGGCCCGGCGGCGGCGCGTCGTCGGGCGGCGACGGCTGGTCGTCGATCGGCGAGTGGCATTCAGTTGGCGGGCTCAAGTTCGGCAGTCTTGAAGTCGCCGAAGCGCGCTTCCCGCTGCACTTTCGAACGCACGAATTCCGCTCCGGCTCCGGCGGCGACGGCCAGCATCGCGGCGGTCTGGGCGTTTCGCTCGATCTGGTGCTGGAGACCGCAAAGCCGGCGAAGGGGAATACGGCGGGCGACGGCGCGCGCCACGGTCCCTGCGGGATGCTCGGCGGCGAGGACGGCAAGCCGCATCACTACCGGCTGCTGTCGGAAGGGCGCGAGCCGCGCGTGCTGCGCACCAAGGAAGTCGGCATCGAACTGCGTTCGGGCGATTGCCTCGAGATCCGTTCTTCCGGCGGCGGCGGTTGGGGACCTCCGGCCAAGCGATCGGCGGAGGCGCGGCAGCGTGACCGCGAGCAGGGCCTGGTTGAAGGCACGGCGGGGCAGGCTTCCTCATGACATTCAGGATAGGCGTTGACGTCGGTGGCACTTACACCGATCTCGTGGCCACCGACGGGAGCGGGCGGACGGTATTCGCAAAATCGCCCTCGACCCCGGTGGATCAATCGCTCGGCGTTATGACGGGCCTTGAAGAACTGGCGCGTCGGCTGAATGTCACGCGCGCGGAAATGCTGGCATCGACTGACCGGCTGGTTCACGGCACGACGGTGGCGACCAACGCGCTGCTGGAGCGCAAGGGCGCAAAGGTCGCACTGATCACCACCGAGGGGCACCGCGACGTCATCGAGATGCGCGAGGGCCTGAAGCCCGACCGCTACGACCTGCGCACGCCGCCGCCGGCACCGCTGGTACCGCGCGACCTGCGGTTTGGCGTTCGGGAGCGGCTCCGCGCCAACGGCGAGGTTTTGATCCCACTGGATGCAAGTTCGCTCGACGGCGCGATCTCGGGTATCCGGCAATCAGGCGCGAGGTCGGTCGCGGTTTGCTTCCTGCATTCCTATCTCAATCCCGTTCACGAACTCGCCGCCGTGGAGCGGCTGAAGCAGGCGCTGCCCGATATCAGCATCTCCCGCTCCAGCGACGTGCTGCCGCAGATCAAGGAATACGAGCGCGTCTCGACCACGATCGTGAACGCCTATGTCGAGCCGATCGTGCGGCGCTATCTGACCAACCTCGAAACCCGGCTGCTAGAGGCGGGCTTCAAGGGCAGCCTGTTTGTCGTGCTGTCGCATGGCGGCATGGCCCCGGTCGGGGAAGCCTCACGGCTGGCCGCGGGCACCGTATTGTCCGGCCCCGCGGGGGGCATGTCGGGCGGGCGGCGCTGCGCCGATCTGGTCGGCATTCCCGATCTGGTGCCGTTCGACATGGGCGGCACCTCCACCGATATCTCGCTGATATCGGGCGGGCAGGCGTCGCTTTCCGCGGACGGCTCGTTGGCGGGCCAGCGTATCGCGCTGCGCAGCCTCGATATTGCGAGCATCGCGGCCGGCGGCGGCTCGATTGCCAGCGTCGATGCCAGCCGCACGTTGCGGGTCGGACCGGAGAGCGCGGGCTCGGTGCCGGGCCCGGCCTGCTACGGCAATGGCGGGCAGGCCGCGACCGTCACCGATGCCAATGTCGTTCTCGGCTATCTCGATGCGGCAGCCTTCATGGGCGGCAGGCGCCCGCTCGATCGCGCCGCCTCGGAAGCCGCGGTGGATCGCATCGCGAAGGCGATGGATCTGTCGCGTGTCGAAGCCGCGGCCGGCATCTACCGCATGATCAACCTGAACATGGCCGACGGCATCCGCCTGATGACGCTGCGCCGCGGCGTCGATCCCAGAAAGTTCGCGCTGCTGAGCTTCGGCGGCGCCGCGGGGCTGCACGCGGCGGAAGTCGCGCGCGAACTCGAGATCAAGCGCATCATCGTGCCGACGGTGGCGTCCGTGCTGTCGGCATGGGGCATGCTGACCAGCGACCTCCGCTACGAGGTCAGCCGCACGCATTACGGCGCCGGGCGCATTTCCGCCGATGCAGTGCGCGAGCTCTTCGCCGGACTGGAGCAGCAGGCCGCCGGCCGGCTGCGCTCCTGGTTCAACGGCAAGGTTGCGATCGAGCGTTCCGCCGAAATGCGCTACGGTGAACAGATTTTTGAGATCGACGTCTCGCTCGACGGCCTCGACTGGAACGCGCCCGATCTGATTGATAGAATCGAGGACCTCTTCCACATCAGGCATGAGGAACTGTACACCTACGCCTCGCGCGGACAGGAAGTGGTGTTCGTCAACGCCCGTGTCGCGGCAGTGGGCAAAGTCTCGCGACTGGACGCCGAGACCAGGTCCGCGTCGTCCTCGGGCGCGTGCGCGCCGCGCAGCAAGCGGCAGGCATTTTTCGGCGGCTGGCGCGAAGTTCCGGTCTATGCCCTCGATGAACTGCAGCCCGGACATACGCTGACAGGCCCCGCGATCATCGAAGCCGAGACCACCACCGTGCTGATCGACACCGGCGATCGCGTCACGGTCAATGCGCTGGGATGGCTGGATATCGCGTTGCGGTGACGAGTGATGTAGGGTGGGCAAAGCGTAGCGTGCCCACCATTACGACCGCACTCTGGATGGTGGGCACGCTACGCTCTGCCCACCCTACGAAACCGTGAGCGCCTACTTCTTCTGCCCGTAGTTCAACAGCCCGCCATGGGCCTTCGGCG
>JAESGW010000640.1_pt1 | contig 21342 bp, 21 predicted proteins | sample 9269791 | NCBI WGS metagenome assembly JAESGW01 (sample SAMN16773120, study PRJNA677053) | algae metagenome | isolation source: Aphanocapsa lilacina HA4352-LM1 and co-occurring heterotrophs from near cave... | place: USA: Maniniholo cave, near Haena, Kauai, HI | collected 2009-07-28 | reverse complement strand
AAAGAGTTGCAGGAGAAAGTGTGCGAGCTGATGGTGAATACAACGAAAGAGGTCATAGCATCGTTGTCGGGCTATCCCTGGATCCTCGACTCTTTAAATCGCGCAGGTATTTAGCTAAACGGTATCACCTGGCCGCCTTCGACAATTCTTTGTGCAGCTGCGCGATCCGTCGGCAGGCATGTCCCCGACCTCGCGTCCGAGGGGTGGCAGGTGGTGCGCCAGCAAGAACATCTCTCCGAGCACGCCGTCTCTACAGCGTGATAGCGGCTGCACACCCTACGCAAACACCTACTTCGAGGCGGGAGCGTGCCCGATCAGCAAGTGAGCGGCACCTTTGAGGACGATTTCCGAGTAGAGGATTTTCTGGACTGCGAAACTGGGAGCCTGGTAGGTTGCTTCTCGCAGACAATCCCGAGCGGCACTGGACCGGGCGAGAAATAGTTCCCCCATCGCCGAAAATTTCCCAATTTATGTAACACAACGCACAAAAAGTGTGGACAGCCTATGTATGCTCTCCTAGGTTGGAAATTGTTCGCTCAGAACAGTTTCTTTCTGGAGGTGCGTTGGCCATGGTTAAGAACGTTGTGCGGGCACTGAGGCAGGGTGCATGTATCGCTGGTTTCGTCGCCGCTGGGCAGTTGGCGTTGATGGCTGCCGTTTCTGCCGATCCGGTTCAACTGCGGTTTCAGCCGCAGCGGCCGACGGCGGCAGTTAACCCGATCGATTTCGGAGCCAATCGCTACATCCTGACTGACGAGGCCTTTGCCCAGGGAGTAAGCGAGTATCTGCAGGGCCAGCCCGACCGGGCAGTGGTGCAATTTGGCGAAGCGGTGCGGCTCGATCCGCAGGACGGACCGGCCTTCAACAACCGGGCCAACGCCCGCACGGCCCTAGGCGATTCCCAGGGGGCGCTCGCCGACTACGACCGGGCGGTGGAACTGGATCCCGGCTACGCATTTATCTACTTCAACCGGGGGATCACAAAGAGCGGTCTTGGGGATCGGCAAGGGGCGCTCGCCGACTACGATCAGGCCCTCAAGATCGATCCGCTCAACGTGTTTGCCTACAACAACCGGGGCATCCTCCGCTATAAACTCGGCGACCGCACCGGGTCGCTCACCGACTTCGACCGGGCGCTCAGGCTCGATCCGACCTACGCTTTTGCCTACCACAACCGCAGTATCGTCCGCTCCCAGTTGGGCGACAGTCGCGGAGCGGAGTCCGATTCGCAAAAGGCGGCGGAACTTATGGGCAAGTCGCCGCGCCGCCGGTCGGCCTAAATGCCTCCTGGGCGGCGCAACGGCCAGCCCTGTGGCCAAGGCTTGTTCGATTTGTCGAGTGCCAAACCGGGCATTTAGGAGCTGGTTTCGTGACTTACCTTACAGTAAAGTGGGAACTGTGGTAACCGCGTCGAAGCAAAAAAATGGCGGCGGTTGATCCTATCAGGATCGCCGCCGCCACATCCTCCCTACTTGGCTATGTGTATGAAATTAGATTGTACAGCATTCTAGAAGAATTACAGGTATTTTTTCTGAATCATTTGGCGAGTCCTACCACCCGGTACGCTACGGTAGGAAGGATCTACGTCCCGCCCAAGGCGGGCGCCCGTTCACCGAGAGGAGCGATTGTGGTGGAGGAGGAGTTTCGTTACCAGACCGAAGACTGCGTCGTCGTTTGCCCGGAGTGCCAGGCGAGCAGCGCCGGGGATTTGCAACCGACCCTCAAGACCCTCGCCGGTTGTCAAAACTGCAAGCAGGACATCGATGAAGACGGCGAATTGAGCGGCGTCGGCGATGCCATTCTCAGTGCCCTGTCGCGCCGGTACGGCTCTGCGGTGGTCTGGCACGAGTGGAAAGCGATCTCCAAACTTTGATCCGGGGCATCCGGCTCAGTCCGGCAGGATGTAGGTCACAAAAAAGTTCTTGAGGTTGGCAAGCAAGCCCTTTTCGCGCAGGCGGTCGAGTTCGCCGCCGTCGAGCCAGCGCCCGCCGCAGGTAGGACAGACATCCATCTGTATGTCCGCCGCCTTCACGTCGTTGACCATGTCCATCAGGGTGCCGTCGCGTGGGCAATTGAGCGGCACGATCGTCCGCATACCGCCCGGTTTGCCGCTGAGCTTGATCCCGTCTAGATTTTGTTTTTCTACCAGGGCGGTCATTTCGCTCACATCGAACCAGATGCCGAGGCAGTTGGGGCACTGATCGACTTCGATGTCATCGGATTTGACCGTCTTCAGTTCGTAGTCAGTGCAGCGGGGACATTGCATGGGGCGGTCGCTCCTCTCGAGATTCCAAATCGCTATTGCCCAGTCTAGATCCTGGCTTTTCTTGCCCAGTATGACATCGGGCAAAACCGATTCGGTTCACCTTGAACGGATCGTCCGGGTAGCCCACCCCCACCAGACACAGCCCCTGGGGCGGGGCGGCGTACTTGATTTGTTCGCGGTTGCCGGCCTGCCACAGGCCGGCAAAGCGCTCCACACTCCAGCGCCCCGACCCCACCTCAACCAGTGCTCCGACTAGCAGGCGCATCATTCCGTACAGAAAACTGTTGGCCCGCACCCGAATCGCGATTTGCTCCCCCTCGCGGGTGCACTCGGCGGTATAGACGTGGACCAAAGAGTGGGGGCGGCTGGAGCCGGCGCGACGAAACGCCCGAAAATCGTGGTGGCCCGGCAAAGTCGCCAGGGCTGCCGCCACCGCTTCGCTGTCGAGGGGGCAATAGGGGTAGTACCAGCTGTGGGCGCGCACGAACAGGTCGGGCACAGTGCTGTTGTGGATGCAGTAGCGGTACTCGCGCCACAGCGCGGTGAAGCGCGCGTGCCAGTGGTCGCTTACGTAGGCCGCCGCGCGCACGGCGATGTCGTCGGGAAGCAAGCTGTTGAGACCACGCACCCAGGTCTCGGGGGCCAGCTTTTTGTGGGTGTCGAAGTGGACGACCTGGCCACTCGCGTGCACACCGGTGTCGGTGCGCCCCGCCGCGTGGTAGCGCACCGGATGACGGGCGATGCGCTCGGTCGTCTCCTCCAGGCACTGCTGCACCGTGCGCTGCCCCGGTTGCCATTGCCAGCCCAAAAAATGCCCCCCCAGGTACTGCACCCGGAGGGCAAGGCGCGCCGGTGCGCCTTCCACAGCGCCGCCCACCGCATCCACGGGCGTCAGACCAGTTCGATGATCGCCATCGGGGAGTTGTCGCCGCGGCGGGCCACCGTGCGCAGGATGCGGGTGTAACCGCCGCGGCGGCTGCCGTAGCGCTCCTGGGCGGCGGCGAAGACCGATTGGACCAGTTCAGGGTCGTACAAAAAGCCGGTCGCCTGGCGGCGGGCGGCGAGGGAGCCGTCCTTGGCGAGGGTGATCATCCGGTCGGCCTCGGAGCGGATGACCTTGGCGCGCGCCAGGGTGGTGCTGATGCGACCGTGGCGCAACAGTTCGGTGGTGAGGGTGCGGATCAGGGCATCGCGCTGATCGGCGGGGCGGCCCAGTTTCGGTACGCGGCAGCGGTGTCTCATGGCTAACTCCTGGCCGGTTTGTCTTTGGGAAGGCTGAGGCCCATCTTATCCTGCAGGGCTTCGATCACCTCTTCGGCGGACTTCTGGCCGAAGTTTTTGATCTCAAGCAGGTCTTCTTCGGTGTATTCGAGCAAGTCGGCAACCGTATTGATTTGGGCGCGCTTCAGGCAATTGTAGGCCCGCACCGACAGCTGCAACTCCTCGATAGGCACCTGGCCCACGGTGTTCGGGGCGCTGCGCTGCGGTTCGGCCGGGGGCTCGAAGGTAATCTCCTGCAGGGGCCGAAGCTGGTCGACGAGGATCTTGGCTGCCTGGGAGAGCGCTTCTTGGGGAGAGAGCGAGCCGCTGGTCCAGATTTCGAGGGTCAGGCGGTCCTGCTCGACACCGGCGGCGGAGCGGTCACTCTCGACAGTCCAGTTCACCTTGCGCACGGGCATGAAGATCGCGTCGATCGACAGGTAGTCGATGGCGGCCCCGTCCTCGCTGCCGCGCTCGATGGCGCGGTAACCCTTGCCCCGCTCGATCTGAAACTCCATCTCCAACTGGCCGTCATCGGCGAGGGTGGCGATGTAGTGGCGCGGGTGCACCACCTGCACCTCGGTGGGCAGTTCAAGATCGGCAGCGGTGACGCGCTTGGGACCCTGCACCGACAGACGGCCAATCTGAATGTCGCTGGTGTAGGAGCGCAGCACCAGTTCCTTCATGTTGAGCAGGATATCGAGGACATCTTCGCGGATGCCCTTCATGGTGGCAAATTCGTGGTTGACCCCGGTGATGCGCACGGCCGTCACCGCCGTGCCTTCGAGGTTCGACAGCAGCACACGCCGGAGGGCGTTGCCCAGAGTGGTGCCCTGGCCCCGCTCGAGCGGTTCGAGCACAAATTTGCCGTACTGGCCGTTGTCGGCCTCGGTCCGCGTTTCTACGCACTCAATGGTGTATTGCGCCATAGCCTCTCTCCTCGCCGCTAGCGGGAGTAAAACTCAACAATCAACAGTTCCTGGACCGGCGTGTCGATGTCCTCGCGCTCGGGAAGGGCCTTCACCGTGGCAGCGAGGGTCTCGCGGTTGGCTTCGAGCCACTTGGGCGCCTGGGGCAGGCTGGCCGCTTCGAGGGCCTCTTTGACAAAGGCGGCCGAGTTGGGCATGACGGTAATCGCATCCCCCGGACGGACCCGATAGCTCGGGATCGAGACGCGTCGGCCGTTGACGGCGAAGTGGCCGTGGTTGACCCACTGGCGCGCCTGGGCGCGGGAGGTGGCAAAACCGAGGCGGTAGACGACATTGTCAAGACGCCTCTCGAGCAATTCCAGAAACTTGGCGCCGGTGTTGCCCGTGGCGCGGCTGGCATCGGAGAAGGTGCGGCGAAATTGCTTTTCGAGCACGCCGTAGCTCCAGCGCGCTTTTTGCTTTTCTTTGAGGCGGATGGCGTATTCGCTGAGTTTCTGGCGCGCCTGGCCGTGCACGCCGGGACGGAAATTGCGCCGTTCGATGGCGCACTTGGGCGAGGAGCAGCGAATGCCCTTGAGGTAGAGCTTCATGCCGACGGCGCGGCAAAGCTTGCAGACGGGACCGGTATAGCGAGCCATGTGCTTTAAATACTCGAGAACGAATGGTGGTCTAGACGCGGCGGCGCTTGGGCGGGCGGCAGCCGTTGTGGGGAATTGGAGTGACGTCGCGGATGAGGGTGATCTCAAGCCCCACCGCCTGCAAAGCCCGGATAGCCGTCTCCCGACCCGCGCCAGGACCGCTGACCATCACCTCGCACTGGCGCATTCCCGAGTCGATAGCCCGGCGGCCGGCCGATTCGGCCGCCTGCTGGGCGGCGAAGGGGGTGCCCTTCTTGGCGCCTTTGAAGCCGCTGGAGCCGGCGGACGCCCAGGAAATGACATCGCCGACGGTGTCGGAAATGGTGACGATCGTGTTGTTAAACGTGGATTGAATGTGGGCCACACCACTCGGCACATTGCGCCGAACTTTCTTTTTCTGCCCGCCACGGGTTGGTTTCGCCATTGCATCGATCCTGGTTGGGGTATTACTTCTTGGCGGCGGCTTTTTTCTTGCCGGCCACGGTCTTGCGCCCGCCTCGACGGGTACGGGCGTTGGTGCGGGTGCGCTGGCCGCGCACGGGCAAACCCAGGCGGTGGCGACGGCCGCGCAGGCAGCCGATGTCCATCAGGCGCTTGATGTTGATGTTCTCGAAACGTCGCAGATCGCCTTCGACCTGATACTTTTGTTCGATTTCCTCGCGCAGGAGGCTGACCTGGGCGTCGGTCAACTCGCGCACGCGCAGGTTGGGATTGATGCCGGTGGACAGCAGAATTTGGGTGGCTCTGGAGGGGCCAATACCAAAGATGTAGGTGAGGGCTATTTCGACCCGTTTTTCCCGGGGGATGTCTACGCCTGCAATACGCGCCATGGATGGATGGTTTCCTCTGGTTTGCTGGTGGTGCCGCCTAGCCCTGCCGCTGCTTGTGTTTGGGGTTTTCGCAGATGACCATGACCCGCCCCTTGCGGCGGATCACCCGGCACTTCTCACATATCGGTTTGACGGACGCACGGACTTTCATAGCTGGCCGCAAATTGTGCAGATCCTAGCTTAGTGATCGACTGCGGGTACTGTCAAGGGTCGTCTCAGCGCAGGCTGCGCAGCACGACGATCCAGCCTTCGACCGCCCGGCCGCGCTCGGTGCGCAGAATGGCACGCTCGGCGCTCACCGCCACCAGAGCGGCAGCGGCGGCCTGCTTTTGCACATAATCGAGGGCATGGGCGTAGCGGCCGTTGGGGAGCAGGGTGTAGCCCGCTTCGCCCGCTTCGACGGAAAAAGCGAGCACGCCCCCCGGCACCAGGGTGAGGGCCGCGGCGGCGAACACGGCGGCCAGGTCGCCCACGTAGGTGAACACATCCGCCGCGACGATCAAGTCAAAGGCGTCGTGGTGCCGCCCCAGCCACTCGGTCATCTCGCCCACCGCCAGATCGTCGTAGACGCCGCGCGCGTGCGCTTTGCCAATCATCTTGGCCGAGAGATCCATCCCCACCAGCCGCTGGGCCAGAGGCCGCAAAAGCGGGCCGCAAAGCCCGGTGCCGCAGCCGAGATCGAGGACGTTCAAGAGCCCCTCGCTGTGGGGGGTAACGGCTTGGATGGCCCCCACGAGCAGTTCGGGCGCCCGGTAGGCCAGTTCTCCGGTCAGGTGCCGGTCGAAGCGCTCGGCGTACTCATCAAAAAGAGCCGCCACGTACTCCGGGTCGGTCGCGGCCGGAGTGGGAGCGGCGCCCACCGCCGCCAGGTAATGGCGGGCCTCGGCGTAATCGGGTTTGAGGCGCAGCGCTTCGGCGTAGCACTCGGCGGCTTCCGCCAGCCGACCCGCGTCGCGCAGGGCGTTACCCAGTCCGCAGTGGGCTTCGGCCAGCGCCGGTGCCAGTTCGACCGCCCGGCGGTGCTCCTCGATGGCCGCTTCGCCCTGGCCGCTTGCCTGCAGGGCGTGGGCCAGGTTGACGCGCGCCTCCACCAGGTCGCCTTTGATAATCAGGGCGGTGCGGTAGACGGCGATCGCCTCGGCAAGTTTTTGCTGGGCGTGCAGGAGCAGACCGAGGTTGTAGTAAGCCTCGGCAAAATCGGGTTGCAGCTGGAAAGCCCGCTTAAAGCAAAGGGCGGCTTCTTCTAATTGGCCGCGCTCGCGCAGGGCCACCCCGAGATTGTTGTGAGCTTCGACATAACCTGACTCAAGGGCCAACGCCCGCCGGTAGGAGGCGATCGCGTCATCTAGATCCCCCAATTCGCGCTGGACCGCCCCGAGATTGTTGTGGGCTTTGACGTACTCGGGCTCGATGGCGAGGGTGCGTTGGTAGCAACCGAGCGCCCCTTCGAAGTCCCGCTGCTCCTGCAGGGCGGTCCCCAGGGCGAAGTGGGCGTCGGTATAGTAGCTACGCAGCTCGATGGCGCGCTGGAAATGGTGAATGGCTTCTTCGCCTTCGCCGCGCGCCTGCAGGGCAAGCCCGAGGGCAAAGTGGGCCTCGACGTAATCGGCCTGAAAGTCGAGCGCCTGGCCGTAGCGGACGATTGCTTCGGCCAGGCGTCCCTGCCGGTGTAGAACCAGCCCCAGATCGAGCAACTCCGCAGCCTGGGCCATGGCCGTGGACGGTCGATTGTCACGGCGGGGGGGTTTGCCAAAACCTCGGGGCATCGGTGTAGACGGTGGGTACGCCGCTCTCATGGTACACAAGGTGTCAGGTGTCAGGTATCAGTTGGGAATGGACTGACACCTGACACCTAGACAACCGGCATGGCGCTGAGGCGGCGGAAGACGGGTCTTTCGTTCTCGATGTCGACAAAGATGGTGTCGCCGTCGTTAAAATCGCCCTTGAGCAATCCCCGGGCGAGCGGGTTGGCCAGTTCGTTCTGGATGGCCCGCTTGAGGGGGCGCGCACCGTAGACCGGGTCGTAGCCCACCTCGACAATGTAGTCGATGGCGGCCTCACTGAGCTTGAGGGCAATCTTGCGCTCGGCCAGACGCTTCTCCAGCCGTGCGATCTGCAGCTTGACGATGGCGGCGAGCTGATCGCGGCGCAGGTTGCGGAAGATGATGATGTCATCGACGCGGTTGAGAAATTCCGGCCGGAAGTGGGCCTGCATGGCGCGCATCACCTCCTCGCGCATCTGCTCGTAGTAGGCGTCGTTGCCGCCCAGGCGCAAGATCGCATCGGAGCCGATGTTGCTGGTCATGATGATCACTGCGTTTTTGAAATCGATCGTCCGGCCCTGCGAATCGGTGATCCGCCCGTCGTCGAGCACCTGCAACAGCACGTTGAAGACGTCGTTGTGGGCTTTTTCGATCTCATCAAAGAGCACCACCGCGTAGGGCCGGCGGCGCACCGCCTCGGTGAGCTGGCCGCCTTCGTCGTAGCCTACGTAACCCGGGGGGGCGCCAATCAGCCGCGAGACGCTGTGCTTCTCCATGTACTCGGACATATCGATGCGCACCATAGCATTCTCGTCGTCGAACAAAAACGACGCGAGTGCCTTGGCAAGCTCGGTCTTGCCCACGCCGGTGGGGCCCAAAAAGATGAAGCTCGCGATCGGCCGGTTCGGGTCTGAAAGTCCGGCGCGCGATCGCTGAATGGCTTCAGAGACAATCCGCACCGCTTCCTCCTGCCCCACCACCCGCTTGTGCAACTCGTCTTCGAGGTGCAACAGCTTCTCGCGCTCGCTTGCCACCAGTTTGCTCACCGGGATGCCGGTCCACTTGGAGATGATCTCGGCGATGTCCTCCTCGGTGACCTCCTCGCGCAACAGCGACCGGCCGCTGGTCTGGGTCTCGCTCAGTTGTTTGTCGGCCGCGTCGAGGCGCTTTTGCAGTTCGGACAGTTTGCCGTATTTCAGTTCGGCGGCGCGGTTGAGGTCGTAGTCGCGCTCGGCCTGCTGGATCTGGACGTTGACCTGGTCGATTTCTTCTTTGATGGCCTGGACCTGGTCGATGATGTCCTTCTCGGCCTGCCACTGGGCGTTGAGGGAGCGCTGCTCTTCTTTGAGGTCGGCCAGTTCTTTTTCAAGCCGATCCAGGCGGTCGCGCGAGGCGGCGTCGGACTCCTTAGCGAGCGATAGCCGCTCCATCTCCAGCTGCAGGATCTTGCGGTCGACCTCGTCGAGGGCCTCGGGCTTGGAGGTGATCTCCATCTTGAGCTTGGCTGCCGCCTCGTCCATCAAGTCGATCGCCTTATCGGGCAAAAAGCGGTCGCTGATGTAGCGGTGGGAGAGCACCGCCGCCGCCACCAGGGCGCTGTCGGAGATGCGCACGCCGTGGTGGACTTCGTAGCGCTCCTTGAGGCCGCGCAGAATCGAAATGGTGTCCTCGACTGTGGGTTGATCGACGTAGACCTGCTGGAAGCGGCGCTCCAGGGCCGCGTCCTTCTCGATGTATTTGCGGTATTCATCGAGGGTCGTAGCCCCAATGCAGCGCAGTTCGCCGCGCGCCAGCATCGGTTTGAGCAAATTGCCCGCGTCCATGGCGCCCTGGGTGGCACCCGCGCCCACGACCGTGTGAATTTCGTCGATAAAAAGGACGATCTGCCCCTCGGACTTGGTCACCTCGTTGAGGACCGCCTTGAGCCGTTCTTCAAATTCGCCGCGGTACTTGGACCCGGCAATCAGTGCCCCCATATCGAGGGCGATCAGCTTGCGGCCCTGGAGCGACTCGGGCACATCGCCGCTGACGATGCGCTGGGCGAGTCCCTCGGCGATGGCCGTCTTGCCCACGCCGGGTTCGCCAATCAGGACGGGGTTATTTTTGGTGCGGCGCGAGAGGATCTGGATGGTGCGGCGAATCTCCTCATCGCGGCCGATCACCGGATCGAGTTTGCCGTCGCGGGCCAGTTGGGTCAGATCGCGGCCGTACTTCTCGAGTGACTCGTAGGTGCTTTCTGGATTCTGGCTGGTCACCTTCTGGTTGCCGCGCACCTGGGCCACGACTGCTTTAAGCTTCGCTTCATCGAGGCTGAATTCACGCAGAAGCTGCTGTCCGAAGCGCACGTCCTTGGCGAAGGCCAGCACCAGGTGCTCGATCGAAATAAAATCGTCGCCGTACTCTTTGCGGAAACCCTCGGCGCGATCCAACAGTGCGTCGAGGCTGCGGCCGAGGTAGACGCTCTGGCCGGGGTTGGTGAGTTTGGGCTGGCGGTTGATAAATTGTTCGACCCGCTCGCCGAGCTTCGCCAGGTTCACACCCGCCTTGGTAAAAATCGAACCGGCCAACCCCCCGTCTTGATCCAGGAGCGCCTTAAACAGGTGTTCGCTCTCCAGCTGCTGCTGGCGGTACTCCTTGGCCACCTCGGTGGTGCGGACGATCGCATCCCAGGCCTTCTCGGTGAACTGGTTCGGGTTGTTGGGCTGCATACGGGGCTTCCTGTGCGACAGCTTGTGGGGTCTAGGGTCCTAGGGTCATTGTAGGCAGTCGCATGCACCCCCGGCAGCCGGTTATCCGCTCGGCCGGGTGGGTATTTCCGACCGGCAGCCGGAGGCGGTTGGCCTGAAGATCTTGCCGGATGGGTAGGATGGGCACAAGTAAGGTTGGCGGTCCGAGACACGAATTTGCCCTACCGCCACTTCCCAGCCGCCTGCCCGTATACGCCGACAGAAGCGTTAAGTCTGGAGTTTTTCCCGGATGCATCGACGGAACCCGACGGCGACTAGCCCTGGTCGGTACGGTGTATCCTGATACAAGAGGTATCGAATTGTTGCAATTATGGGTTGCCTGATTGTGCGCCGCGCCCGCTTCAGTGCGGCTCATCGCTACTGGTTATCGGAACTGAGTGAAGCGGAAAACCGTTCGCGCTTTGGCCCCACCACCCGCATCCACGGGCACAACTACACCCTGTTCGTCTCGATGCTGGGTCCTGTGGACGATTACGGCATGGTGCTTAACCTGAGCGACGTCAAGCAGGTGATTAAGCGCGAAGTGACTGCCCAACTCGATACGAATTTGCTCAACGAAGCCTGGCCGGAACTCGCCGAGACTTTGCCAACCACCGAGCACCTCGCGCGGGTCATCTTTCACCGGCTGTCCCCCCACCTGCCGGTGGTGCGGGTGCAACTATTCGAATCGGACGACCTTTGGGCCGAGTACCAGGGAGAAGGCATGCAAGCGTATCTAACGATCTGCGATCATTTCGCGGCCGCCCACCGGTTGGCCCTCGACTCGCTCTCGCTCGAAGCGAACACCGAAATCTACGGCCTGTGCGCCCGTCCGAACGGCCACGGCCACAACTACCACGTCGAAATTACCGTCAAGGGCGAAGTCGATGGGCGTACCGGCATGCTCGTGGATTTGGTCGCCCTGCAGCAGATTCTCAAGGACAAGGTACTGCTGCCTTTCGATCACACCTTCTTGAATAAAGACGTGCCCTACTTCGCCGGGGTGGTACCCACCGCCGAAAATATCGCCCTCCATATCCGCGACTTGCTCGAAGAGCCGGTGCGGTCCCTTGGAGCCACTCTCCACAAAGTGCGGCTCATCGAGAGCCCCAACAATTCGGTCGAAGTCTATACAGAGAGCTACGCTCCGCTGGTGGGTTGATAAAAAAACCAGGGGGATGAACCGCACCCCCTGGTGTCTACCTGTTGTTTATTCAAAAGCTGGACACCGCTAGCAGTTGCCTGGCCGGTGGCTGCAGACGTTATCCAGAAGATTCAAAAATCCGCTGTCTGGAATGGAACTTCCCTGCCGGAGGATGGCCGGGTCGGTGTAGCCGTAGGAGGTGACGCCGATGACTTGGTTGCGCCCCGACAGCAGGCCCCCCGTTTGGCCGGAGGAAGAATATCCGAAATTTTGAATCCAGGGGCCCCCACTCGAACCGCCGGTCATGTCCGAACCGTATTCGCCGCTGTTGGGGCTGACGTATTGATAACTCCCCGCGTTGACCTGGTGCATCAGCAGACCGGAGTCGAAGCCGACCGGGTAACCCAGCATCGTCGCGTGGTTCGGCACCAGACTGAGCGTGAGATAACCCAGCCAGCCGGTGATGCTGCCTAGGGTCGAGGTGCCGTAGGAGGAATTGTCGGCGGCTTCTAGCATCGCAAAATCGCCCGCGTTCGGGACACCCCCGTCGCCGTAAAACCAGGAGCCCGTCGTGTTCGCGTAGGCCCAGTTCCAGAGGCCGTAGGGAGCGTAGCCGTAGTTGTAGGCGGGCACGAACAGGAAGTTCTGGTAGTAGCCCGAAACCGCTCCGTTGCCGCTATGGATGCAGTGGCCCGCCGTAAGAATCACCCGCGGCCTCAGCACCGCCGCCGAGCAAACGTAATCCCCGGCATTTGGAATGGTAATTGGAATGGTAAAGAAAAATTTGCCGACGGTCGAGTAGGGGTAGTACGCGTCCGCAAAGGAGGGAACCAACTGGGAGCTGGTGAAGTAGGCGCCGCCCGTGCCGACATCCTGCGGAACCGGTTTCGCTTGCTCCGTGCTGGCCGTTTCTTTGGAGGTGGGGGTAAACAGCCTCACGCCCGACTTGGGGTTCACCGCTTTGGTGGGCGGTTGGCCATCGACGGAGACGGGCGCCTCGCCGGTTTGCGGCGGCGTTTCGGAGGCGTTTTGATCCACCGGACCGGTTTGGGTGCGTTTAGGAGGTGCAAACGGCTTGGCACCTTGAATCTTTGCAGGGGTCCAGTATTTCGCCGCGTCGGCCTCGGTTGTATTGAGCTGCTGCGCGGCTTTTTCCAAGGGAATCGCTTCTTGAGCCAAAAGTGCGGAGGCATTGCCGAATACAAGGCTCAACATCACAAGCGAACGGGAAGCAAACGTTATTGACGAATTCGCAAGCTTATCCATGGTGAATATCTCGGTGAATGTTGGTGAATGCCAGCAAAGTTCAAGTGCCACGATTTCAATGCGCTGTAGCTTTGTGGTTTAGTGCCTAACTTCCGACCCTTCCGGGGAATAGTCGTTTCGATTGAAGCGTCAGGAAGTGGCCCTCAACTTATGCAAACTGGACATCTTCAACTACGACCGAGGCACTCGATTTTCACTGCGCGACCCCTGCCTATGCTCGCGCGGATTTTTGTGGACCTATCGTTACAACGGGATCGCTCAGGCGTCCACCCATCCCTTGCCGACGTTTCAAATATTTTTAGATCGCCATCAGCGCATTTTCCTATCTCCTCTAAGCCCCCACCAGAGTTTTCCTCTCCATCTTCTGTAGACTCTTTGGACCTAATCTTCCCCATGCCTTCAACAAGACATACCACAAACTTGCCGAAGTCTTTTCCCGGACGCCAAGTTCCTGGATCAAGAGAATTACCTCTAGTTGAATGACACCACCACCGAATGTGACCACTATCGCCAAGTTTCACTGTGAAAGGAGCAGTCCAAGCGGCTCTCCCATCCGGACCTCTAGAGAGGACAACTGTTCCAGGCGTATTAGGCCCATCTCCATAAGCGGGAACGATGGCAACATCGTCGCTGCACTTATCTTTCATCACTTCGTTGGATGAAGCTGGCAAAGTAGTTAGGGCAGCACAAGTGGCGGTAGCTGCAATCAGGACGGCGATACTGGAAAAAGTCGTGTTCATCATTATCCTCCGAAAATCATAGTAGTGTTGTTCGGCTTGTCGGAAGGTGTATGCTTAACCATCTCCGCAGTTTAAGTGTTCAGCATTTATGGTGCTGTACTTCAAGAGACGCAGTGGTTAGATCGTTGTACTTAGGGTGTCTTTGCATCTTTCTATGTCAGGGATACCCGGATAATTAAGTTGCCGGCTCAATTTTTAGCTCCAAAAGTGGCGCTCGTTGTGGATTGTCGGGCAATCTCGCCTGCATAGCGGCCTAAGAAAATCACTTTCTCGCCGGAAGCAAGGGCAGTCGCAGGGGTGTCGCAGCTGACTTCACCGCCGGTGCCACTAGGAGGGCCCGCCGACATCGGGACGCGTGAAGCTCCGATGATGGCGAAGCTGCTCCTAGCGACAAGCAACGGCCGGCTCAGCTGGGGGGAAGTTATCGGTCGCATGGTAGCGGCTCTAGGGTGTGCTGCCTCTTGTGATGGAATGCGTAAACTCCATCGAGATCGGATCACCGCAAAAAGAGTCGATTTTGCTTCGGACAGACTGCAGGTGCGCAATACACGATGCGCAGAATGAAACGCTGCAGCCGCAAACCGCTCTAAGACCGCCTTGCAACCTTCTATGTCTTGGGTTCCAGGAAAGTTAAGTTCGAGGTCTCAGACGATCGTCGGCTTCGCATTGCCAGGAGTTGGGAACAAAAGACCACCAGCAGATCAACGTCAACTACGCAGCCCTTGGGACGGGGCGAACCTGACTACAGCCGTGTGGGTGGTTGGCCGCCCTGCCGCCGGAGAGCAGTGCCGAAGTGGCGGAGGCAAGGTGCCTTTAAGTAAAGCTCATCTATGTCCCGGAGCTTGCATAACTCTGGATGGGATCTTCTATAGAGAAGTAGACTTCCAAACGGTACGGGTCATGCCAGGAAAAGCTTATATACAGTTAGTCGCTTGTTTGATTTTTTCTTCTGCGATTGACTGCCGGATGCTCTGTGCACAGTCCACGCCTCCAAAAGCAGCCGACCAGAGCCCGCACGCGGAGCAGCTTTTTGATCAAGGCAGACAGCAGTTGTTTGAGCAAGGACAACCAGAAAATGCTGCGCGAACTTTCGAGCAGGCACTGTCTATCTATAGATCTCAGGGCAATCGACACGGCGAAGCAAAAGCCCTCGACGGCATTGGAGGGGCATATATCGACCTGGGAGCTTACGATAAAGCCATCGAGTACTTTCAGCAAAGTCTGTCAATTGCCAGGCAGATAGCAGACCGTTCAATCGAAGCGGGAGCCATATACGGCCTGGGCAATTCACACAAGGAACTGAGCAAAACCAAACAAGCACTGGAATATTATCAGCAAAGCCTTTCTGTAGCACGCGAAATCAACGACCTGCATATAGAAGGTAAGGCACTAAGTTCACTCGCCAATATCTTCGTAAATCAGGGCGATCATGCCAAAGCCATTGATTATTATAAACAATCCCTGGAAATTGCTCGCCAACTCAAAAGTCGCTCTAGAGAACGAATTGTCTTGAACAATTTGAGTGGGGCGTACGTATCGATAGGAAACTATGCGCAGGCAATCGAGCATCTTCAACAAAGTCTCTTGATCTCTCGTGAAATGAACAATCGATTGGCCGAGGGAAAGGTTATGGCCAACATGGGCGCAATATTTTTCGTTCTTGGAGAAGATAGTAAAGCGATAGAATATTATGAGCAAGTGCTGATAATTGCAAAAGAATTCAAAAATCCTGCTCTAGAAAGTCATGCCCTGACTGCCTTGGCTGAAATCCACCAAAATCTTGGCAGCTATGACCTGGCTTTAGATCTGCTCCAGCGCAGCCTTTCGATCTGTCAAGAGATTAAAGATCTTCACGGAGAAGCAGATAATCTGCTTGCATTTAGTATGGTGCACAGCAGCCTCGGAAGGCATATTCAGGCATTGCATCTCGCTCAAAAAAGCCTGCTGATTTATCAGGAGATAGAAGCAGCAACTGGCATTATTTACGCCCAGCATCTGATTGGAAATATATACTTAAAACTTCAAAATTTTTCCCTGGCTCTTCAGTATTTACAGCGGGGTCTTGAGCACTCTCAGAATTTAGCTCTCAAGGGGCACATAGCATTTATTCTTAATGACATGGGCGATTTAGTCAAGCTCCAATCTCAATGGAAAGCAGCCTTAAACTACTACCAGCAAGCTCTAAGTATTGTGCAGGACCAAGAAAGCCAAAATAACTTTCTTGCTGCTGTGATTCTCAATAACCTTGGCAATTTGCAGGAGCGGCAAGGGGAATTAGCTGAAGCTCGCAAATCCTTTCGCCTCGCCGCACAAGCAGATCCCAAGAACGGCATCGCTGCCAACAATTATATTCGAGTGGGCAAACAGATAAGCCAGGCTATCCTTGCCGAAAACCAACAGGAGGCAGGCCGCTACTGCGATGCAGCCGATTCCGCCGCGTCGGCCTATAGCCTCAGCCAGTGCGCTCTTGCCCTTTTGCAGACCGATCGCCCCGGCCAGGCCTTCCTTGCGGTGGGGCGCGGTCTCGACAAAGCCCAGGGCCGCTCCGAAAAGTCCTATGCCCTCTACCTCAAAGGCGCGATTCTCACAGCTCTGGAGCGAACCGCCGATGCCAAAGCAGCGTTCGCCTCTGCCCTCGCCGAGCAACCGCAGCCCACCTTGGAAGCAGACATCTACCTGGCGCTCGGTTTGCTCGACGCCAACGCTCAGCAGCTCGACTGTGCCAAGGCGCTCGACCCGACCATCGCCCAGGTCTCCTCGATTGCCGACCTTGGAAGCCGCAACCGCAGCGCCCGCATTTCTGTACCTGCCGGTGGCAGGGAGCAAAAGTTTGTCGAGCAGCAGGCCTACGTGCCGCCGATTTACCGGCGGTTGCTCATCAACGGCCAGCCGGTGCTGCTGCTGGTGGACACCGGAGCCGCCTACTCGCTACTCAATGACGAATCGCGGGCGCGCACAGGAATCCGACCTTTGCCTGCGACGCTGCAGGTGGCCTACGCGGACGGCCGCAAGGAGCAACTGAAGCGTTACCGTCCCGACTCGATCGCCCTGCCGGAGAAAAAAGGCCGGGTATTGAAGACGGAATGGGTACTGGGCAGTAGCGGCAAGGAGAACTTGCTGGGCCGCGACCTGCTCCGGCAGATGCTTTCGGCAAAGTGGTTCACCGAAGCCCAGGGCAAATGAGCCGAAAAAACCGGAAAGCCAGACACGCTCTGGCTTTCCGGTTTTTTCGTTTACTTCAAACAGGTCAAGTCCCCGTCCAGACAAACCAGCGGCTGGTGGCCCCCGGCGAATCTAAAGCCACCGAGCCGTAGCCCCACAGGTGGTCGTAGCGCGGGTCGTCATAGACCGAGTTGTAGCCGTAGAGCGCCGCTGCATAAACGTTCGGGCCGTCCGGGGAGGGAAAGTTGTTGGTGCTCGGCTGCACTTCCTGGGCGGTGCGGAACCAGGCATCGATGAGCGGCGTGCCTCCCTTGGCGTACTGGATGAGCTTGCGGCCCTCCTCGGTGTTGTCGTAGGTGACGGCGCCGTAGCCCATCAGGCTGTGCAGGCCGTCGAAGACCCCCCGCCAGCGATCGAAGACGTTGCCGCCGCCGTTGAGGCTATCGTGCTGCAGCGGTCCGCAGGCGGCGATGATGATCCACTCCACGTCGTTGTTGCCCCACAGATCCCCTGGTGACTCCGGATACGCCCCAACTTCGGAATAGTGCAAGAACGTGTCGCCGGGGGCGTTGAGCACCCAGCCGTCCTTGCTGGCGTGGCCGGTGTAAAAGACGATATCCGCCGCGTCCACGTAGCTGTCGTCATCGGCGTTCCAGTCGGACTCGAAGGCGTTGGCTTCTCCCCAGTTAAAGAGGATGTCATAACCCACCGCGCTCAATTCGTCCACGAAGCCCTGGGCGTTGCCCGGGCTGCCCGGCAGACCTTGGCTCGGGCCGATCCAGGAGGTGCCGGCCTCGTAGCCGTAGCCGGCGAACTGGGCCAGCAGCGCGTTGGGCGAGCGCTTCGGTTGCAATCCTCGATCCAGCCAGGCAGATGCTGAACCCGAGAGGATTCCCGGCAGCAAAGTGCTGCTTGCCACCTGCGCGCCGCGCGCTGCGGAGCGGCCTTCTTTGAGCGATTCCGGCCGATCGAAGGCGGGCTTGGCACGCTGTGACAGGTCGCGCGCCGGTTGCTCAGGGATCGGTGCCACTTCGGGACCGAACGCGGTGGCCGGGATGGTGGTCATGCGCAAAGGCACCGTTTGCCCGTCGATCAGGGCGGTGGCCCGGTAAACGTAAACAACGTGAGTTCGGGTTAAGCCAGGAGCAGCTCAGCATCCGCTGCCACCGAAGGCTTTTTCAGTTGGTGGCAGTAGGCGATCCGCCCACTCACCCAGTTCACCACAAAGGGCGTTGGGCTGCGATGTGACGGGTGTGCTCTATCTGCGCAATGTTCTTCAGCTGGTCATTGACTGCCTCCAGCAGGCCCCGCTTGCGCAACCACAGCTTATCGCTCAGCACCATCAACCGATTTTTCATCTTGCGGCGCAACTTGGTAATCAGCGCGATGCCCAAGTGCGCGCGCAAGTGCCTACCAAGCTTGCTACTGATGTAGCCTCGGTCGCCAAACACTCTGCCATGCAAGCGTTTGAGCAGTTCGGGCACGGGGTGACGGTTGTCGATAGTGCCAGGGGTCAGGGCCCTATGGAGCAGTTCGCCGCGCTCATTAATCACCAGATGCAGCGTGAAGCCACAAAACCAGCCCACGGAAGTTTTCCCCCAGCTAGCCAGAGCGGCAAAGACTTTAGGCGAGTGGACGCGGCGCACAGGGCCGACAGCCACACAGGTCGAATCGATGCAACTGATGCCGCTGCAGGAGCCAAAACAGAGCCGCAGGTAAGCACACAAAGGCATCCGGGTAGAGGGCATCCACTCGAGGAAGCGCGGATAGCTGACCAAGCCTGGAAACGCCTTTTGCCAATAGCCACAGACCATTTGCTGCTGCCACTGAGGCTCAAAGATTCGACAAACGTCATCGACAGGGCAAAACAAGGCTTCTAGACTGAGCATGGGCGGTCCTGGGTTGGTGGTGTGGTAATCCCAGCCTACCGGACTGCCTTTTCTGAGCCCGAACTGACGTTTTGCTTAGCTTGCGATTGCCTTTCACCCCTGTATGTCGGCGCGGTTCGGCAAATTAAGCGGGCGGGCAAAATGGTCGCGCGCGTGTTTTGCATCGGTTTGCGCTCGGGCTTGCCGTGGAGGCGCTCGGCGCGCACTGGGGGGTGTCCGCACCCGTGTGGGCCGGTATGGTTGAAGCGCGCTTAACTTTGCCTGCCCAACCGACATAGAAAAGCGGCAACGTAGGCACAACGTGCATGACCCGGCCGTGTATGCGCTAGTAACCCCAAAGGAGTCCCCGCCCAAATCCTGCCGCACCCATCTAGATCACTTTGTCATCGAAGCTATGGCCATCCAGACCGCTGTCGTCGAGTCCCCAAGCGCCGTCGTTGAAGATCTAGCCCTGCAACTGCAGTCGATCCAGAGTCAGCTTCGCGCGTGTACCGAGGCAAAAGCAGCCGCCCCGAAGGCGGATTTGCTGAATTTTCTTTCCCGCCGGAAGGCGCGGCTTCTCGAGAAGCAGCACGCGCAGCTGCTGGCCGAGCGCCGCCGGATCATGGCTGTGCTGTACGCCCGCATCAATCCCCGCCTGGAAAGCTATCTGGGTTCGCAAAGCTGGAAATTCTCCGGCAACCAGACAATCGAGGATCTGCGCAACGAAGCCTGGAGCCTGCTGCTGGAGAAAATCTCAGGCTTCGACCCGAGCCGCGGCAAATTTATCACCTGGTTTTACACCTACGTGGTGATCCTGGTGCTCAACCGGGTGCGCCGGGAGAAAATGCGCGAGAATGCCCAGCGCGGCGATATCGAACTGGAGACGCTGCCCGAAGCCGATCGGGGCGATTGGGTCTCGGGCTTTCCGCCCGAATGCCAGCAGGTCATCCACCGGACGGTCGCCGCGATGCCCCCGCGTCTGAAGCTCGTCGTTGTGGGGCTGTTTTTTACCGACCCCCCCAAACTGCAAAAGCAGCTGGCCCTCGATCTGGGGATCACCCCCGCCGCCATCGCCCAGAACAAAGCCAAAGCCCTGGAACAGCTGCGCCAGGCTTTGGTTGCCGACGGTTGCCAGCCATGAGGAACCCGCCATGAACCCACCAGAAGATCCGTTGGAGCGAAAACTACCCGCCGTCCTGCGCCGCCGCCCGTACGCGTACGATGACACACTTGCGCAGTACCAGAGCAGCGAGGAGCACTGGCAAGAGCGCATGAACCTGTCGGATCAGGACCTAGCCGAGCTGTACGCCCTCGAAGGCCGGGATCTGCAGCAGGCCTCGACCCTGCCGGAGGATTTTTTCGCCGACGAACCTAGGCCCAACACCGCCACGGCGGTGCGGCGTCCCTCGCGCTCCAGTTTCGCCTGGGGAAGCGCCGTGGCGGCGGTGCTGGTGGCCGGGGTGGGTATCGGCCTCTACCAGCGCACGGTGGAGGAGCCCCCGACGATCCAGGCGGTGAACCCCGCCGCCGTGGAAATCTACGGGGCCAACCTGGCCACGGCCCTCGAGGCGGTGGCCGCCCTGCCGCCCTCCGGCAAGGCCGAACTGGAATTGCTTATCCGCCTCAAACCCGATGGTCCTCGCCTGCAAGGGCCTGCAAAGGTGCTGAGCGCCAGCGACGGGGCGATCCGCAGGGCGAGCCTGCAGGCGGTCCAGGACCTGCAGGCGGCCGGCCTGGTCCCCTGGCAGGGAGCAGAAAACCTGCTGGTGCGCTACCGCCTGACCTTCGACGGCAAACTCCAAAAAGTCACCGTTTTTGGTCCCTCGGTGCGCAGTCCCTCGGCGACCACGCCCGACAACCCGGGCTGAGCATTTTTTCTGCGTTTTGCCGCTATATAGAGAGAAAATAGACGGTTTTGTCCACCGATGGCAAAAAAAGTCGCAACCATTTTGAGCGTGCTTGTGGGCCTTGGTGGCGCATTTGGCTGCCTGGGGGCTCTATCGCAGGCGGAACCAACCGCGACTGCAGCGGACCGAAGCAGGCAGAGCAGGCCCTTCAGGAAGGTAGGCAGTTGCTACGAAAAGGCCAATCGGAGGCCGCTGTCCAGCGCTTTGAACAGGCACTGGCCGGTCTGCATGAACAACAAGACGTCGTCGGGCAAGCCAGGGCGTTGAACGGATTGGGAGCGGCGTTCAATTACCTGGGAAACTACAAAAAAGCGGCCGATTACTTCCAGCAAAGTTTGGATCTCTCTCGTCAAGCAAAGGCACGTTCTGAAGAGGCAACTGCGCTGAACGGCCTGGGCGAATACAACAGACACATCGCCAAGTACAATCAAGCGATAGAATACTACAAACTGAGCGCGCAAATTGCACGAGAATCGGGAGACAGACAGTCGGAATCGCGGGCAATGGTCAACTTGGGCAAGGCTTACCATAGATTGGGTAGAACAGACGAATCCGTTGCGAGTATTCAAAAAGGCTTGAGTATCGCCCGCGAACTGAACGATGCGCAGCGTGAACTTGCTGCCCTAAGTGAACTGGGGCTTGTGTACGGAATTTTAGGTTACTTCGACAAATCTATCGAGTACCAGTTGCAAAGTCTGGCCTTGGCAGAAAAACAGAAGTGTTGAATCAGTGAACGCTTGCACACAGTTCGAGGGGCCAGACCCTGCGCCTCCAGCTGCCCAGCAATTTTCCCAGCCAATGCACATAACTGACTTCCTGACACATACAACATTGCAAGTA
>JAESGW010000639.1_pt1 | contig 21444 bp, 18 predicted proteins | sample 9269791 | NCBI WGS metagenome assembly JAESGW01 (sample SAMN16773120, study PRJNA677053) | algae metagenome | isolation source: Aphanocapsa lilacina HA4352-LM1 and co-occurring heterotrophs from near cave... | place: USA: Maniniholo cave, near Haena, Kauai, HI | collected 2009-07-28 | reverse complement strand
TCGAGGTCTCGCTGCGTCGGCCGCCGCCCCTCGACACCCCCCTGCTCGTCACTGCCGGGGCCGGGGTGACGACCGCGTCGTACGCCGGAGCGCCCGTCGCGACCGCGCAGCGCGTCGACCGGGACCTCACCGAGGTCGAGCCGGTCGGTCCCGGCGCCGCCGCGGCGGCGGAGGCGGCGTACCCCGGGCACGCCTTCCACCCCTTCCCCACCTGCTTCGTGTGCGGCACGGAGCGCGAGGAGGGAGACGGGCTGCGGGTCTTCCCCGGCCCGGTCGAGGGCGCGGCGGGCATCGCTGCGACCTGGACGCCGCACGAGAGCCTGCACGAGGACTGGCACGCGTACGCCGACGAGCACCCGCGCGCATCGGTGGCCGTCACCTGGGCCGCGCTCGACTGCATCGGTGGGTGGGCCGGCGACCTGACCGAGCGGCTGATGGTGCTCGGGCGGATGACCGCGCGCGTCGAGGACCTGCCCGTGATCGGCGAGCCGCACGTCGTGGTCGGCGAGGGCCGCGGGCGCGAGGGCCGCAAGAGCTTCACCGCGGCCACGCTGTACGACTCCGCAGGCCGTGTCGTCGCCACCGCCGAGCACACGTGGATCGCCGTGGACCCGGCGCTGTTCGGTGGGCGGACACCGGCTCCGCGCAGTTGACCTGCCCGCGGGGGTTGTTGAGAGGATGGTGCGCATGCCCGATTTGAACGATCCAAAGACCTCCTGGTGGCGCAACGCCGTCGTGTACCAGGTCTACGTCCGCAGCTTCGCCGACAGCGACGGCGACGGCATCGGCGACCTGCCCGGGATCACGTCCCGACTGCAGCACCTCGCCGACCTCGGCGTGGACGCCCTGTGGATCACGCCGTTCTACACCTCCCCGCAGCACGACCACGGCTACGACGTGGCCGACTACTGCGACGTCGACCCGCTGTTCGGCCAGCTCTCCGACGCCGACGCCCTGGTCGCGCGCGCCCACGAGCTCGGGCTGCGGGTCGTGGTCGACCTCGTGCCCAACCACACCTCCGACGAGCACGAGTGGTTCAAGGCCGCCCTGGCGGCCGGGCCCGGCAGCCCCGAGCGCGCCCGCTACCTCTTCCGCGACAGCCCCGAGGACAAGCCGGCGGGCACCCCGCCCAACAACTGGGAGTCCGTCTTCGGCGGTCCTGCGTGGACCCAGGTCGACGACGGCCAGTGGTACCTCCACCTCTTCGACTCCACCCAGCCCGACCTCGACTGGCGCAACCCCGAGGTGCCGGAGATGTTCGAGGGCGTCCTGCGGTTCTGGCTCGACCGCGGTGTCGACGGCTTCCGCGTCGACGTGGCGCACGGGCTGTTCAAGGAGGCCTCGCTGCGCGACCAGGTGCTGCCCGCCGACGACGCGTCGGAGTCCGAGCACGGCCGCACCGAGCACGAGATGGTCGAGCGCGCCGTCCGCGACGAGCCGATGTGGGACCAGCCCGAGGTGCACGAGGTCTACCGGCGCTGGCACGAGATCCTCGACGAGTACGGCCCCGACCGGATGGCCGTCGCCGAGGCGTGGACCTCGACGGTCGAGTCGATGGCGGCCTTCATCCGCTCCGACGAGCTCGACCAGACCTTCAACTTCGCCTGGCTGCTCGCCGAGTGGTCGGCGGAGACCTTCGCCGGGGTCATCACCGACACGCTCGCCTCGGTCGCGTCCGTCGACCCCTCGCCGACGTGGGTCCTGAGCAACCACGACGTGACCCGCCACGTGACCCGCTACGGCGGCGGCGACCAGGGCCTGGCCCGCGGCCGCGCGGCCACCCTCACGATGCTCGCGCTCCCCGGCTCGAGCTACCTCTACCAGGGCGAGGAGCTCGGCCTCGAGCAGGTCGACGTCGCCCCTGAGCACCGGCAGGACCCGTCCTACCTCCGCACCGGCGAGGTCGGCCGCGACGGCTGTCGCGTCCCGATCCCGTGGAGCGGGAGCGAGGCGCCGTACGGCTTCGGGCCGGGCTCCGGGCAGCCGTGGATCCCGCAGCCGGCCGACTGGGCCGCGCTCACCGTCGAGGCCCAGACCGGCGACCCGGCGTCCACGCTGGAGTTCTACCGCGAGGCGCTGCGGGTGCGCCGCGAGTTCGCGTGGACCGCGGGTGAGGAGGTCGAGATCGTCGACACCTCGGACGACGTCCTGACCTTCCGTCGCGGACCGATCACCGTGGTGCTCAACTGCGGCGCGGCTCCCGTCGAGCTGCCCGAGGGCGAGGTGCTGCTGTCCAGCGGCCCGGTCGACGGCAAGCTGCCGGCCGACACGGCCGTCTGGATCCGCTGACCCTCCGCCGATCTCGCGGTAGTGAGGGACGGTCTGGTAGGCGAATGGTGCACACCGCCTACCAGAACGTCCCTCACTACCGGGCTCGGGCGCGGATCAGTCGTCGCTGAGGGCCTGGTTGTACGCCGCCAGCTGCGAGGCGAACCGGGACAGCTCGTCGTCGCTCCAGGTGCCGAGGCGCCGGTCGAAGCGGTCGCTGCGGCTGCGCGACATGGTCTCGAGGCGCGTACGTCCCTCGTCGCTGGCGTCGAGGAGGACGGCACGACGGTCCTCGGCCGCCGGCGCCCGCTCGACCAGCCCGAGGTCGACGAGCGCCTGCACCTGCCGGCTCACCCCGCCCTTGTCCATGCCGAAGGCGTCGGACAGGTCGGCGGCGCGCATGGGCCCGTGCTGGGCCAGGTGCGCGAGGATGAAGTAGGTCATCGGGTGCAGGTCGGGGTGGACCTCGCGGGCACGCTCGCCCATCACCCGCTTGACCCGTCGGATCAACGTCCCGACCTCCGACTCGATGCGGCGCAGGTCGTCGTACCTCGCCGTCGTGGTCGACGCCGCACTCATGCCCGGGGAGCTTCCGCCATGAGCTCATCCTCGCGCTTGACCGAGGTGCGCAGGGGCACTTCCCTGATGAAGAGCACCGCGACGAGCGCGCCGACCGCGAACGGCAGGGCGACGAGGAAGATGTGACCGGTCGCGTCGCCGAAGGCGCTCTCGAAGATCGCACGGACGGGCGCGGGGAGGTCGGAAACGTCCGGGATGCCGCCGGTGTCGTGCCCGACCGCGTCGGCGTACTCGGGGTGCGTTGCCAGCAACCGCGTCAGGCCCGACTGGACCGCGTCGGCGACCTGGTGGGCCAGCACGGCGCCGAGGGCCGCGATGCCGACCGAGCCACCGAGCGATCGGAAGAACGCCACCACCGAGGAGCCGGCGCCCATGTCGGCGAGCGCGATGGTGTTCTGCACGGCGAGCACGAGGTTCTGCATGGTGGCGCCGAGGCCGAGGCCGAGCACCGCCATGTAGGCGCCGGTGTGCCACAGCGAGGTCGAGGCGTCGATGGTCGAGAGCAGCGCGATGCCCGCGATGACGAGGACCATGCCGCCGACGAGCCAGCGCTTCCAGAGGCCGGTGGCGGTGATGACCCGGCCACTGAGGATGCTCGAGACGAGGAGGCCGCCGACCATGCAGATCGACATCAGGCCCGCCTCGGTCGGGCTCATGTCCTTGGCCCGCTGGAAGTAGAGGCTGAGGTAGACCGTCGAGCCGAACATCGCGACGCCGATCAGCACCGACGCGACGGTCGCGAGCGTCAGGGTGCGCTCGCGGAACAGCCGCAGCGGGATCACCGGGTCCACCGCGACGTTGGCCTCGACGTGGATCGCGGCGGCGGTGACGACCACGGCGCCCAGGACGAGTGCTGCGCTGGTCCACGAGATCCAGTCGAAGTCCTGCCCGCCGAGCGACATCCAGATCAGCAGGATCGAGACACCGCCGACCAGCAGGAAGGCGCCGAGGTAGTCGATCGACACCTCGCGCTTCACGACCGGGAGGTGCAGGGTGCGCTGGAGGACGACGAAGGCGAGCGCCGCGACCGGGAGCCCGGCGAAGAAGCACCACCGCCAGCCCACGGTGTCGACCAGGACGCCGCCGACGAGCGGACCGCTGACCGTCGCGAGGGCGAAGACCGCCCCGATGTAGCCGCTGTAGCGACCGCGCTCGCGCGGCGAGACCATCGTGGCGATCACGACCTGGACCAGCGCGGTGAGGCCGCCGACGCCGAGGCCCTGGATCACGCGGGCGCCGATCAGCACCTCCATCGACGGCGCGAACCCGGCGATGAGCGAGCCGATGGAGAAGATGACCAACGCGCTCTGCACGAGGGTCTTCTTGTCGAACATGTCGGCGAACTTGCCCCAGATCGGCGTGGTCGCGGTCATCGCGAGCATCGTCGCGACGACGACCCAGGTGTAGCCGGTCTGGCTGCCCTCGAGGTCGTCGACGATCGTCGGCAGCGCGTTGCTGACGATCGTGCTGGAGAGCATCGCGACGAACATCGCGAGGAGGAGCCCGCTGAGGGCCTCGAGCACCTCGCGGTGGCTCATCTCCCCGCTCTGCTCGGCGGTGACGGTGGCGGGCTGGGTCACGGGAGTCCTTCGGCCTAGGTGGTTGCGTACAGCAATAGTTGTTGTCAACAACCATACGCCGGTGTCCGAGCACTGGCCAGTCGGCGGGACGTGGCCTCGACCACACCGCGGCGTCATGGGCAGTGGCACCCATGTGTGCCGGTTCGGATGACGTGGACGCCCCCGGACATGCAGCGACCCGCAGGCCTGCTGCCCCTCTGGGAGGGGCCCCGGGGGATGACACCGGGGGCCTGCGGGTCGGGTGGCTGCAGTGGATTCGCCGGCAGCTGTCGGCGGACCGGGGCTGCCTAGCGGGCAGCCACCTCACTCATCCGAAAAGAAATCATTCTCCGGATCACCTCCCTTCTGTGTGCGACCACCGTACGTCGGCGGGTGGAGCCGCTCAACGGGTTAAGCCGACCTCAGCCCGCGACGGCCTCGTCGACCGGCGCCTCGAACTGCGAGCGGTAGAGCCCGGCGTAGGCGCCGTCGGCCTCGAGCAGCTCCTCGTGCGAGCCCTGCTCGACGATCGACCCGTCCTCCATCACCAGGATCAGGTCGGCGTCGCGGATCGTGGAGAGCCGGTGCGCGATCACGAAGGACGTGCGGTCCGAGCGCAGGGCCGCCATCGCGTGCTGGAGCAGCAGCTCGGTGCGGGTGTCGACCGACGAGGTCGCCTCGTCGAGGATCAGCAGCGCCGGGTCGGACAGGAACGCGCGGGCGATGGTGACGAGCTGGCGCTCGCCGGCCGACAGGTTCGACCCGTCCTCGTCGATCACCGTGTCGTAGCCGTCGGGCAGCGAGTGCACGAACCGGTCGACGAAGGTCGCCCGGGCGGCCTCGAGGATCTGCTCCTCCGTGGCCCCCGGCCGGCCGTACGCGATGTTGTCGCGGATCGACCCCGCGAACAGCCAGGTGTCCTGCAGCACCATGCCGATCCGGCCGCGGAGCACGCCGCGCGGGATCGAGGCGATGTCGACGCCGTCGATGAGGATGCGCCCGGACTGCGGGTCGTAGAACCGCATCACGAGGTTCACCATCGTCGTCTTGCCGGCACCGGTCGGTCCGACGATCGCGACGGTGTGGCCGGGCTCGGCGACCAGCGACAGGTGCTCGATGAGCGGTCGCTCGGGGGCGTACGAGAACGACACGTCCTCGAACCGGACCTCGCCGCGCGCCTCGGCGGTGGACGCCGTACGACCCGTGGCGTCCGGCGACTCCTCGTCGGCGTCGAGCAGCTCGAAGACGCGCTCGGCCGAGGCGACCCCCGACTGCAGCAGGTTGAGCATCGAGGCGACCTGGGTGAGGGGCTGCGTGAACTGCCGGGAGTACTGGATGAAGGCCTGCACGTCGCCCAGCGACATCGTGCCGCTGGCGACGCGGAGGCCGCCGAGCACCGCGATGACGACGTAGTTGAGGTTCCCGACGAACATCATGATCGGCATGATCAGCCCGCTGACGAACTGTGCGCCGTACGACGCCCGGTAGAGCTCCTCGTTCTGCTCTGCGAACACCCGCTCGGCCTCCGCCTGCCGGCCGAAGACCTTGACGATCGCGTGGCCGGAGAACGTCTCCTCGATGTGGGCGTTGAGCGTGCCCGTACGCCGCCACTGCTGGATGAACATGCCCTGCGAGCGCTTCATCACCGCACCCGTGACGTACATCGAGATCGGCACCGAGACCAGCGCGACCGTCGCCAGCACCGGCGAGATCCAGAACATCATCGCCAGCACCGCGAGGACGGTGAGCAGCGAGTTGAGCATCTGGCTCATCGTCTGCTGGAGCGTCTGGCTGATGTTGTCGATGTCGTTGGTGACGCGGCTGAGCAGCTCGCCGCGCGGCTGCTTGTCGATGTAGCCCAGCGGCAGCCGGTGCACCTTGTCCTCGACCTCGGAGCGCATCCGCAGCACCGTGTGCTGCACGACGTCGTTGAGCAGCCAGCCGCCCACCCACGCCAGCAGGGACGCGGCGACGTAGACCGCGAGCACGAGCAGCAGCACGTCGGCGACGGCGGAGAAGTCGACACCGTCGGTCAGGTCCATCGCGGCGAGCATGTCGGCGCGGTCGTCCTCACCCTGCGCCCGCAGCGCCTCGACCGCCTGCTCCTGCGTCGCGCCCGAGGCGAGCACGTCCTTGCCGATGAGGCCGGCGAAGACGAGGTCGGTGGCGCGTCCGAGGATCCACGGACCGACCGCCGTCGCGGCGACGCTGAGCACGGTGAGGACCAGCACGGCGTACGCCTTGCGGCGCTCCGGGTGCAGGCGGCCGAGCAGCCGCTTGAGGGACGGCCAGAAGGTGTCGGCCTTCTGGCCGATCATGCCGCCGCCCATCGGGCCGCGACCGGGGCCGGGCCCGGACTGGATGCGCTCGGTCTCCTTGAGCTGCCCGTCCTTGGCCGGTGACGCCTGGGCGTTCATGCCACCTCCTCGGCGGTGAGCTGGGAGCGGACGATCTCCTGGTAGGTCGCGCACGTCGCGACGAGCTCGTCGTGGGTGCCGGTGCCGACGACGAGCCCGTCGTCGAGCACGACGATCCGGTCGGCGTGCCGGATCGTGGCGACGCGCTGCGCGACGATGACCACCGCCGACTCGCGGGTCACCGGCCGCAGCGCGGCGCGCAGCCTGGCATCGGTGGTGAGGTCGAGCGCGGAGAACGAGTCGTCGAAGAGGTAGATCCGGGGACGGCGGATCACCGCTCGCGCGATCGCCATCCGCTGCCGCTGTCCGCCGCTGAGGCTGGACCCGCCCTGCGCCACCTCGGAGTCGAGCCCGTCGGGCATCGCCTCGACGAAGTCGCGGGCCTGGGCGACGTCGAGGGCCGCCCACATCTCCTCCTCGGTGGCGTCGGGCTTGCCGTAGCGGAGGTTGTCGGCGATGGTCCCGCGGAACAGGAACGCCTTCTGCGGGACCAGGCCGAGCTGCGACCAGAGCGTCTCGGGGGCGAGGTCGCGCACGTCGACACCGCCCACGCGTACGGCTCCGCCGGTCGCGTCGAACAGGCGCGGCACCAGGTTGACAAGCGTGGACTTGCCGGCTCCGGTCGAGCCGACGATCGCCACCGTCTCGCCGGGCGCCGCGGACAGCGAGACCTCACGCAGCACCGGCTGGTCCGCGCCGGGGTAGGCGTAGGTGACGCCGTCGAGCTCGAGGGTGAGCCGCTCGGGGAGGTCGGTCACCGGGTCGGTGGGCGGCGGGACCGACGACTCGGTGTCGAGCACCTCGGTGATCCGGTCGGCGCAGACCGAGGCGCGCGGCACCATCATCAGCATGAACATCGCCATCATCACCGACATCACGATCTGCATGAGGTAGGAGATGTAGGCGGTGAGGGCGCCGACCTCCATCTGGCCGTCCTCGACACGGTGACCGCCGAACCACAGCACGCCGACCGTGGCGAGGTTGGCCACGACCATCACCGTGGGGAACATCGCGGCCTGCCAGCGACCGGCGCGGATCGCCACGTCGGTCAGCTCGGCGTTGGCGTCGCCGAAGCGCTCGGTCTCGTGGTCCTCGCGGACGAACGCCCGCACCACGCGTACGCCCGTGATCTGCTCGCGCAGCAGCCGGTTGACCTCGTCGATGCGCTCCTGCATCAGGCGGAAGCTCGGCACCATCTGCCGCACGAGCAGCCCGATCGAGACACCGAGGACCGGCACCACCGCCAGGACGAGCCACGACAGCCCGAGGTCCTCGCGGGCGGCCATGATGATGCCGCCGACCATCATGATCGGGGCCGACACCATCAGGGTGCCGCCCATCAGCACGAGCATCTGCACCTGCTGGACGTCGTTGGTCTCGCGGGTGATCAGCGAGGGCGCCCCGAAGTGCTGCACCTCGCGGGCGGAGAAGCCGCCGACGCGGCGGAAGATCGACGCCCGCAGGTCGCGTCCGAAGCCCATCGCGTTGCGCGCGGAGAACCACACGGCGGCGATCGAGCAGACGACCTGGACCAGCGAGACGAGGAGCATCAGCCCGCCGTGGCGCACGATGTAGCCGGTGTCGCCGGTGACCACGCCGTTGTCGATGATGTCGGCGTTGAGGCTCGGCAGGTAGAGCGCGGCCATCGTGCCGACGAACTGCAGCGCGACGACCGCGGCGAGCGGCGCGGCGTACGGGCGCAGGTAGGTGCGGACGAGTCGGAGCAGCATCAGGAGTCCTCCTGCGCGGTGGGCCTCAGCACGCCGTCGAGCAGCGTGCCGACGATCTGCTCGGGCGTGAGCGGGTGGCCGTCGCTGATGTGCGGGTGGGTGCCGGAGAAGGTCAGCATCCGGAGCATGTGCACGAGCTGGGCCGGCGTGCAGGAGAGGAGGTCGGCGTCCGGCTCGACGACCGCGACCATGACCTTCTCCGCGCGGCGCCGCCCCTCCTCCATGTGGCGGTGCGCCTTGGGCGGTCCGACCATCCCGACGGCGGTCATGAGGGCGAAGATGCCGCGGAAGCGCGCCTGCAGGCGCGCACACACGTCGGTGAGCCGCTCCCGCAGCGGCTGGTCGAGGTCGACCGCCTCGAGGTCGGCGAGGAACGGCTCGAGGTCGAGCGCCTTCTCGACCGCCGCGGTGACGAGGTCGTCCTTGGACTCGAAGACGCGGAAGATCGTGCCCTCCGCGACCCCGGCCGCGTCGGCGATCTGGCGGGTGGTGACCGTTCGGCCGTGCTCGTGCAGCAGCGGGATGGTCGCGTCGACGAGGGCCTCGCGCCGGTCGTCGGGGGTCATCGGGCGGGCGCGTGGGGTCACCCGGCAAGCCTAGATGAGTGAGCGCTCACTCACAATGGGTTTCGCTACGGCGCGAGCCGCTCCACCACCCACCGGTCACCGTCGCGGCGGTAGACGAGGCGGTCGTGCATCCGGCTGGGCCGACCCTGCCAGAACTCCACCGCTTCCGGAGCGACCCGGTAGCCGCCCCACGTCGGGGGGACCGGCACCGGGTCGTCGTCGCCGAAGCGCTCGTGCACCCGGGCGTACGCCTCGGCGAGGGCCGCACGCGAGGCGACCGGGGTCGACTGGGCGGACGCCCACGCCCCCAGCTGGGCGCCGCGGGGCCGGGAGCGGAAGTAGGCCTCCACCTCCGCGGGCTCCAGCGTGGCCGCGACGCCCTCGACGCGTACCTGCCGCTCGAGGGGGTACCACGGGAAGAGGAGCGCGCAGCGGGGGTTGCCGGCGAGCTCGTCGCCCTTGCGCGAGGCCTGGTTGGTGAAGAACACGAAGCCGCCGGGGCCGACGCCCTTGAGGAGCACCGTCCGGCTCGACGGCTGCCCCTCGGCCGACGCCGTGGAGACGACCATCGCGTTGGGCTCGTGCAGGCCGGCGTCGACCGACTGGCGCATCCAGCGCTCGAACATCTCGATCGGGTCGTCGGCCAGGTCCGGCAGGTCGAGCCCGCCGCGGCCGTACTCCTCGCGCAATCCGGACAGGTCCATGGGGCGACCGTAGCGCCGAGGTGCACAATGAGCCGTCCCGTGCAGTCTTCCGGGGCACCCCTGATCACAAGGAGTGGCATGACCGAGATCCAGCACGGCCTCGAGGGAGTCGTCGCGTTCGAGACGCAGATCGCCGAGCCCGACAAGGAGGGGTCGGCGCTGCGCTACCGCGGCGTCGACATCGAGGAGCTCGTCGGTCGCGTCCCGTTCGAGAACGTGTGGGGCCTGCTCGTCGACGGCGCCTACTCCCCCGGCCTGCCCCCCGCCGAGCCCTACAACATCTCCATCCACACCGGCGACGTGCGCGCCGACGTGCAGGCCGCGGTCGCGATGCTCGCGCCGATGCTCGGCATGGGGCAGACCTACGACATCTCCGACGAGCAGGCCCGCCTCGACCTCTCCCGCGTCGCGGTGATGGTGCTGTCGTACGCCGCCCAGTCCGCACGCGGCCTCGGCAAGCCGGTCGTCACCCAGGCCGAGGTCGACCAGGGCCGGACCCTCGCCGAGCGGTTCCTCATCCGCTGGCGCGGCGAGGCCGACCCCAGGCACGCGCACGCCATCGACGCCTACTGGTCGTCGGCCGCCGAGCACGGCATGAACGCCTCGACCTTCACCGCCCGCGTCATCACCTCCACCGGCGCCGACGTGGCCGCCGCCTTCTCCGGTGCCATCGGGGCCATGTCCGGGCCGCTGCACGGCGGCGCCCCGTCCCGCGTGCTCGGCATGATCCAGGAGGTCGAGAAGCGCGACGGCGACGCCGCGAGCTACGTCAAGGAGCTGCTCGACAGCGGCGAGCGGCTGATGGGCTTCGGCCACCGCGTCTACCGAGCCGAGGACCCGCGCGCCCGGGTGCTGCGCCGCACGGCCAAGGAGCTCGACGCGCCCCGCTACGAGGTCGCCGAGGCGCTGGAGAAGGCCGCACTGGCCGAGCTGCGCGAGCGGCGTCCGGACCGGGTGCTGGAGACCAACGTGGAGTTCTGGGCGGCCATCGTCCTCGACTTCGCCGAGGTGCCGGCGCACATGTTCACCTCGATGTTCACCTGCGCGCGCACGGGTGGCTGGTCGGCGCACATCCTCGAGCAGAAGACGACGGGCCGGCTCATCCGGCCGTCCGCCGTGTACGCCGGGCCGAGCACGCGACCGGCGAGCGAGGTTCAGGGCTGGGACGCGACCTGGGCGTAGTACCAGGACGTCACACCCTTCGCGCCCTTGCGCGAGAGCGAGATGTGCACGTGGTCGCGGTGCCGCAGCGTGGGTGAGCACCTGCGCTTCGTCCGGCAGCCCGAGCTCAGGTAGCGCTTGCTCGCGAACCCGTCGTACGAGGCGTACATGCGGTCGTTCCAGATGACGTACATGATGCCCATCCGGCGGGCGAGCGCGTGCGGCTGGCCGGTGTCGTCCGGGGCGAGGACCTCCTCGATCATCGCGTCGGCGAGCGCCTTCTCGGCGGGGTCGGTGGCGTCGAGGATCCAGTCGAAGGCGCGCGCCTCCTTGTGCTCGCTGCGGCTCGACCCCGTGCACGAGCGGGCGATCGTCCCGTAGCCGCCGCCGCGCGCGACGAGCCAGTCGGCGAGCATCAGGACGCCGGGCTTCGGCGTCTGGCGGCAGGTGGTCTGCGGCTGGTAGCCGGCGTACGGCTCCATGGGCATGAGGTACGGCGCCGACGACGTGACGGTCCCGCGCCGGCTGCCCGGCTCCTCCGCGGCGGCGGCACCGAGGGTGCCGGACAGCAGCCCGAGCACGAGGGCCGACGTGCCCGCGACGCGCGTGACGACGCGCAGTGGCGCTCGCATCGAGACGTCCCACCTTCCCCTTGGACCACACCTGGCACAGGGACCGTAAGCGGCCGCGCGTGCGGGCGTCCGGGGTTCGTCAGAACATCAGCGCTGTAGTTCGCAGGCGGCCGTGCCGCCCGGCATCCGGTGCCGGTTGGCGGCCACCCAGGCGTACGTCCGGCGTGCCACCGCGTCGATGCCCGGGGCCGTCATCAGCCGCCCCACGAGGCGCCAGGGCAGCGGCCCGGTGCGGAGGATCGCGGCGAAGGCGCGGTGGCCGTAGTCGACGCGGCCGTCCGGGTGCACGTAGGGCATCTCCACGACCGCGCGGTCCGGGTCGACCCCCAGCGCGGCGAGGTCGGCCGCCTGGACGGTGGAGCTGTCGACGTCGACGCCGAGCCTCGGCACCAGGCGCGCGGTGCGCATGCAGAAGCCGCAGTCGGCGTCGTTGAGCATCAGTCCGCGGGGCACGGGACAAGGCTACGCGGGAGATGGCGTCGAGACAGGACTTCGTCCTCCCTCATCCAGCGAGGACCCGGCCGAAGCAGCGGCTCAGCTCCGAGCCGCGGTAGTGGCCGAAGCCGGCGATCGGCTCGTAGCCCGCGGACAGGTAGAGCGAGATCGCCTCCGGCTGCTTCATCCCCGTCTCGAGCACGAGCGCCTCGATGCCGGCGTCGGCTGCGGTGGCCTCGAGGTGCGCGAGCATCCGGCGGGCGAGCCCACGGCGCTGGGCGGCGGGCACGACGTACATCCGCTTGATCTCCGCCGTGACCTCGGCGCCGAGCGCCCGCACCGAGGAGCGCCGCCAGGCACCCGTCGCGACCGGCGACCCGTCGAGGTAGCCGACGAAGAACCGACCGAGCGGGTCCTCGAAGTCGCGCGGGTCGACGGGCGACTCGTCACGGCCGCCGTAGCGTGCGACGTACTCCTCCTGGACCGCCTCGACCAGCAGCCGGGCATCGGGGTGGGTGATGGGCAGCCGCTCGACGCGCAGGTCGTCGATCGCGTCAGGAAGCCTGCCCGCAACGTCCATGCTTCGTCCCCTGTCGTGAGGCGCGTGTGCGCGGGTGACACACTAGGACCGCTGACAGCGTCGTCAGGACCGCCCTTCCGCATCCACCGTGATCAACGTGAGGTTCACCGATGACCGACGCCCTCCAGATCCCCGCCGAGCTGCTCCCGGCCGACGGCCGCTTCGGAGCCGGCCCGTCCAAGATCCAGACCAGCCACCTCGACGCCCTCGCCGCGACCGGGTCGTCCCTCATGGGCACCTCGCACCGACAGGCGCCGGTGAAGAAGACCGTGGGCCGGGTCCGCGAGGGCCTCACCGCGCTCTTCGACGTGCCCGAGGGACACGAGGTCGTGCTCGGCAACGGCGGCGCCACCGCGTTCTGGGACATCGCCTGCTTCGGCCTGATCCGCGAGAAGAGCCAGCACCTGTCGTTCGGCGAGTTCTCCTCGAAGTTCGCCACGTCGGCCAGGAAGGCGCCCTGGCTGGCCGACCCGTCGGTCATCGCCAGCGAGCCCGGCTCGCGCCCGGACGCGGTCGCCGAGGACGGCGTCGACACCTACGCCTGGGCGCACAACGAGACCTCGACCGCGGTGATGGCGCCCGTACGCCGCCCCGCGGGGATCGACGAGGACGCGCTCGTGCTGGTGGACGCGACGTCCGGAGCCGGCGGCCTGCCCGTCGACCTCGACCAGGTCGACACCTACTACTTCGCCCCCCAGAAGTGCTTCGCCTCCGACGGCGGCCTGTGGATCGCGATCATGTCGCCGCGCGCGCTGGCCCGCGCCGAGGAGGTCGCCGCCAGCGGCCGCTACGTCCCGCCGTTCCTCGACCTGCCGACCGCCATCGACAACTCCTCGAAGAACCAGACCTACAACACCCCCTCGGTCGCCACCCTGTTCCTGATGGCCGAGCAGCTCGACTGGATGAACGGCCAGGGCGGGCTCAAGGCGATGGTCGAGCGGACCACCGCCTCGTCCGACGCGCTGTACGGCTGGGCGGAGCGCACCGCCTGGACCACGCCGTACGTCACCGAGGCCGCCGACCGCTCGCTCGTCATCGGCACCATCGACTTCGACGACTCGATCGACGCCGCCGCGGTCGCCGCGACGCTGCGCGCCAACGGCATCGTCGACACCGAGCCCTACCGCAAGCTCGGGCGCAACCAGCTGCGCATCGCGATGTACCCCGCGATCGACCCCGCCGACGTCGAGAAGCTCACCGCCGCGATCGACTTCGTCGTCGCCAACGGCTGACCGGGCACCTCGTTCCGCCCCACGGTGCTGACCGGGCACTTCGTTCCGCCCCACGGTGCTGACCGGGCACTTCGTTTCCGCCCCACGGTGCTGACCGGGCACCTCGTTTCTCACTCCGCGTGAGGACGTGCCCGGTCAGCGCGCGTGCGCGTGAGGACGTGCCCGGTCAGCGCGCGTCAGGCCGCGAGCAGCTTGAGGACGGCGCGCTCCAGGGCAGCCTGGCGCGCGTCGTCGGAGTCGTAGGACCCACGCACCTTGATCGTGCGTCCGCGCTCGTAGGCCTCGACGACGCGCGGGTCGACGTACGACGTGCGCGCGAGCGTGGGCGTGTTGCCGAGGAACTCCGAGACCTCCTTCATCGCGCTCGAGACCGCGCGCTTGCGAGACGCCTTGGTCTGCCCGGGCTCGTCGGAGTCGGCGAGCACGGCCGCGGCGATCACCGTGGCGTGCCAGGTGCGGAAGTCCTTGGCGGTGGCCTCGATGCCGAAGCAGGTGCGGATGTAGTCGTTGACGTCGGCCGACGAGAGGTCGCGCCAGGTGCGGCCGTCCTTCCACGCCAGCAGCTCGTCGCCGCCGCCGCGCCGCCGACGCATCACGTCGAGGGCACCCACGGCGGCGGGGTCGTCGATGTCGATGCAGTGCTCGACACCCGACTTGCCGACGAAGCAGAAGCGCAGCCCGCCCCGGTGGCGGGACACGTGCTCCTTCAGCATCGTGGTGAGACCGAACGAGCCGTTGGTGTCGGTGTAGACGTCGTTGCCGATGCGGAAGTAGCCGAGGTCGAGGAGGCGTACGGCGACGGCGCACGCGCGCTCCTGCGACATCCCCTCGGCGCCGATGTCGGACAGCACCCGCTCGCGCGCCCTGGACAGCGCCTTGCCGAAGCCGAGGATCCGGTCGAACTTCGCGGCGTCGCGGCTGCTGCGCCACTGCGGGTGGTAGAGGTACTGCCGACGGCCGGCGTCGTCCGTGCCGACCGCCTGGAGGTGGCCGTTGGCGTGCGGGGTGATCCAGACGTCCTGCCACGCCGGCGGGATGACGAGGTCCTTGCAGCGCTGGACCTGCTCCGCGTCGAGCCGGTTGCCGTCCTGGTCGAGGTAGGTGAACCCCTTGCCGGACCGGCGTCGGGTCCAGCCGGGCTGGTCGGGGAACGTACGCCTCAGTCGCGGCATGCGGTGAACCTACTGGGCGTGTCGAGGGCAGGCGGACACCCCGAGGGAGGGAGACGGGTCCGGCCCCGCGGTGCCGGGGCGCCGCGGGGCCGGGGGTGGTGCGTCGTGCGACGGGTCAGTCGGTCGTCTCGATGACGCCGAAGGGCTCGAAGTCGTACGTGGTCGAGCCGATCTGCAGCGCGTCGACCGCGCCGGAGAAGGCGTAGTCGCGGCCCTTGCTGATGGCGACGGTGTAGAGCGTGGCCTCGGGCAGCGCGGCCTGGACCTCCTCGAGCGTGCAGTAGGTGGTCTGGTTGCAGCCGGTCGCGGTGCCGGCGGCACCCGTGAGGTACCAGTTCTTGCTCTCGGTGGTGACCTGGGTCCACTTGTTCGCGGGCAGGTCGCGCACCACGAAGTTGAGGGTGCTGTAGGTCTGCGCGCCGTTGTTGGGGTTGATCTCCATCGCGACGCTCGCGGCGTTGTCGACGTACTTGGCGCGGTTCTCGCCGGTGGTGTACTGCCAGAAGCTCACGTCGGAGACGTCGGCGAGAGCGTCACCCTGGAAGTCGACCTCGTTGCCGAAGGCAGCCTTGTCGGCGCCCGACGCGGTGCGGAGGCCGAGGCTGCCGACGCCCATCGGGGGCTCGACCGCGGCGGCGCCCGGCCAGCTCGAGGTCGGGCCGGAGCGCAGGTAGGCGTCGCCGGCGCCGATGACGTTGCGGTCGATGATGCTCCAGCTCGGGCCGGCGTAGGTGGCGGTGCCGTTCGGACCCTGCGGGCCCCGGGGGCCGGTCTCGCCCTTGGGACCCTGCGGGCCGGCCTTGCCGGCCTGGCCGAGCTGGGCGGTGACGTCGTCGCCGAGGTCCTTCAGCTGGAGGCTGCCGTTCTCCACCTTGGCGCTGTTGACGGACCCGGTGGCCAGGTCGACGCCCTCGATGGAGCGGTTCTTGATGTCGTCACCGGTGAGCAGCTTGGCGGCCACGGCGCTCGACCCGGCACCGACGGCCAGGAGCGAGGCAGCAGCGACGACGACGACACCGCGCGTACGCGCGGTCGAGAGGAAAGACATGTGTCCCCTTGGGTTGGGGCAGCACGCCGAGTGCGTGCTGCGCGGGTGATGCGTCGCGCGGCCCCACAACCATGACGTGGTCCCCACGGGGCGCGGTCGCGACGGGGTGACACTATGCGAGCACCTGAGCGGTTGTGGTCGTTTTGTCAGGATTTTCCTGACAGGTTTCGTCACGCTCCACCCGCGCGGGTGGACTCCGCTCCGGACCCGGCCGGACGGGTCGTCCACGGCAGGGGCGCGGAGCGTATCCACCGCCGCCGGTGCGCTGTCGGGCGGGGTGCGGCGCGACCCTGCCCGCGGTCGCTCAGGCCTCGGCGGCGCCCGGGCGGAGGACCTGCCGGGCCAGCTCCGCCTGGCTGTCGGTCAGCAGGTGCTCGGGCACCCGCACGGGCTCGCGGCCCTCGACGGTGAACGTGTAGACGAACATGTCGGGTCGGGGCGGAGCGTCCTTCGCCGTGGTGGACGAGACCGCCTCGGCCACGAGGGAGGCGAGCCCGGACGTCTCGAGGTCGACCTCCGCCGCCTCCGAGCGACCGGTGAACCCGCCGCTCCGCTCGACGCGTACGCGGGCGCCGGACTGGGACTCGGAGGCACGGGTGGTGCTGCGGCCGGGCTCGACCCCGACCTGTCGCCACGCCTGGCGCACGGCGTCGGCGTGCTCTCCGGCCACGGCGACGGTCGCCGCCGCGAAGGTGCCGAAGTCGGCGCCGCGCGGGACGTCCCCGCCGACCAGCGCGTCGTACCAGATCCGGCCCGCGCCGGCGACGGCCGTGCCGCCGACCGCGAGGGCCGCGAGCTGGAACGCCTTGTTGGGGATGCCCGAGTTGAGGTGGACGCCGCCGTTGTCGGCGGTGGTCACGACGTAGTCGTCCATGTGACCGACCTGCGGGTCCGCGCCGACCTCGGGGTCGTCGTAGGCGGTGCCGGGGGCAGCCATGTCCCGCAGGGCCCGCGCCTGCACGGACGGCACGAAGATCCCCTCGCCGATCAGCCAGTCGCCGTCGGCGGCCTCCTGCCCGAGCAGGCGCTGCTTGAGGCAGGAGGCGAACACGTCGGCGACCGACTCGTTGAGCGCGCCGGACTGGCCCCTGTAGGTGAGGTCGGCGGTGTGCTCGATGACGGCGTGGGAGAACTCATGTGCCAGCACGTCGACCGGCTTGGTGAACCGCTCGAACACCCGGCCGTCGCCGTCGCCGAACACGAGCTGGGTGCCGTCCCAGAAGGCGTTGTTGTAGTCGGAGCCGTAGTGGACGGTGAGGCTGACCGGGGCTCCTGCTCCGTCGTGGGAGCTGCGTGCGAGGTCCTCGAGGAACATCTGCAGGGTCGCCTCGATGCCGTCGGCGGCCTCGTCGACCGCCACGTCGCCGGTGGCGGGCTCGCCGGAACGGCGGGCCGGCGTGCCCGGCAGCGAGGTCGTCGAGCCGGCGTCGTGGACCGTCCACACGGTCGTCGCGACCGCCGATGCGGACGGCACCCCGGCAGCGGCAGCACGCGCCTCGACCCCGCGCTGCGCGCGCTGGCGTCGCACCCCCTCGTCACGCTCGACCGCGTCCGGCCCGTCGACCCGCTCGGCGAGCCAGGGCGGGATGAAGGTGCAGCGAGGAGCAGTGGCGGAGGTCGTGTCCCGAGACGTCATGGAACAGGTCTACCGCTCCGCTCCGACAGCCGGAAGGGGCGAGGGCCGGGTACGGGTCGGCTCAGACGCAGCCGTCCGGCGACAGCTGCATCGACATGTTGCCCACCGTGATGCCCTGACCGCCGTACGAGGTCTGCCCCTTCGTGGCACTCCAGTAGTAGATCTTCACGTAGGTGCAGCGCGAGGCGAACTGCAGCGTGACGTTGTTGGGGGCGGTGTCCCCGACGTCGAGCGCCGCGTTGCGCACCGTGAACGGGTCCGAGGACGACGTGCCGGCGCCCACCACGTCGGCATCGCGGGCGGTCACCGAGAAGAGCGCGTCGCTCTCGACCCACAGCGCGTCCCAGAACCCGTTGGTCCCCGTCGCCGATCCCTGCTTGCTGATGTCGGCGATCGTGAAGGTCAGGTTGTAGACGGGGCGCTGGAAGTTGAAGTTCGTCTCGGTCCGCTGGGCATATCCGCGGGCCGTGGCTCCCGACGACGGCCGCTGGTTGATCGTGAGGCCGGTGACGCCGCCGGTGGTGTAGGCGGTGAGGTTGTTGGCGGCCGTGGCGAAGCCGTACTCGAGCTGGCCGCGCTTGAGACAGGTGACGGCGATGCGAGCGTTGGTGTACTTCGTGGCAGCGCCGTCGGGGTCGACGGTGCGCCACGAGCCGGAGGTCTCGCTCGACCTGGCCCACCCCTGCACCGTGGCGCTGCCGGAGAGCGCCATGCTGGTCGACACCGACGCCGAACGCTCCGTGCACAGGGAGGCGGCGTACGCCGGCGCTGCGGCGGAGGCGGCGACCACCGGGACCGTCCAGGCGGCGGCACGCGTGACCGTACGGCGCGTGGGCCGGATGCCGTGCTGGGCGTCGCCGGTCGCGGTCGAGGGGGTGGTCATGGCGCTCTCCAGTCTGGATGACGACCCCCGGGGCCGGGGGAACGTGACAACCGTAGGAAGTGCCCTGCTACACCCCGGTAACGCCCGGTTACATTCCGGAACGATCTTTGTGTGTCCCCGATCACACCCGGACCTGTGGGGTTGCCGTCCGCGAAATCTCGATCTGACGCCGCGCGCACTAGACTCGACACGCTGCGGCCGTGCCGGCCGCGCCCGGCCTCCTGGCCACTCGCTCGTCGCTCGCTCGTCTCCGCCCCGGAAGGCTCCTGCATGTCCACCCAGTCCCGCTCCGACCTGCGCAACGTCGCGATCGTCGCCCACGTCGACCACGGCAAGACCACGCTGGTCGACGCGATGCTCCGCCAGGCCGGCGCCTTCACCGCGCACCAGGCCGAGAGCGTGGCCGACCGGGTCATGGACTCCGGTGACCTCGAGCGCGAGAAGGGCATCACGATCCTCGCGAAGAACACCGCGGTCCACTACACGGGTCCGTCGGCTCCCGAGGGCATGACCATCAACATCATCGACACCCCCGGCCACGCCGACTTCGGCGGCGAGGTCGAGCGCGGCCTGTCGATGGTGGACGGCATCGTGCTGCTCGTCGACGCCTCCGAGGGCCCGCTCCCCCAGACGCGCTTCGTGCTGCGCAAGGCCCTCAACGCGGACATGCCGGTGATCCTCGTGGTCAACAAGACCGACCGCGGCGACGCCCGCATCAGCGAGGTCGTCGACGAGTCCTACGAGCTGTTCATGGACCTGCTCGACGAGTCCCACAGCCAGGACGCGCTCGACTTCCCGGTCGTCTACGCCTCGGGCAAGGCCGGCATCGCCTCGCTGGAGAAGCCCGAGGACGGCACGATGCCCGAGGGCTCGGACCTCGAGCCGCTCTTCCGGACGATCCTCGACACGATCCCGGCCCCGCAGTACGACGACGAGGCGCCGCTGCAGGCCCACGTCACCAACCTCGACTCCTCGCCGTTCCTCGGCCGCCTCGCGCTGCTGCGCATCCACCAGGGCACGCTGAAGAAGGGCCAGACGGTGGCCTGGATGCGCCGTGACGGCGAGGTCAAGAACGTCCGCATCACCGAGCTCCTCGTCACCGAGGGCCTCGAGCGCAAGCCGGGCGAGTCCGCCGGCCCGGGCGACATCGTCGCGATCGCGGGCATCCCGGAGATCACCATCGGCGAGACCCTCGCCGACGCCGAGAACCCGGTGGCGCTGCCGCTCATCCACGTCGACGAGCCGGCCATCTCGATGACCATCGGCACCAACACCTCGCCCCTCGTCGGCAAGGTCAAGGGCTCGAAGGTGACCGCCCGCCTGGTGAAGGACCGCCTCGACTCCGAGCTCATCGGCAACGTGTCGCTGCGCATCCTGCCGACCGAGCGTCCCGACGCCTGGGAGGTGCAGGGCCGCGGCGAGCTGGCGCTGGCGATCCTCGTCGAGCAGATGCGACGCGAGGGCTTCGAGCTGACCGTCGGCAAGCCGCAGGTCGTCACCCGCGAGATCGACGGCAAGCTGCACGAGCCGTTCGAGCGCCTGACCATCGACGCGCCGGAGGAGTACCTCGGCACGATCACCGAGCTGCTCGCCGTCCGCAAGGGCCGCATGGAGGGCATGACCAACCACGGCACCGGCTGGGTGCGCATGGAGTTCGTCGTCCCGGCCCGCGGGCTGATCGGCTTCCGCACCGACTTCCTCACCGAGACCCGCGGCACCGGCATCGCCCACCACATCTCCGAGGGCTACTTCCCGTGGGCCGGCGAGATCCGCTCGCGCAACAACGGCTCGCTGGTGGCCGACCGCTCCGGCGCGGCGACGGCGTACGCCATGACGTCGCTCCAGGAGCGTGGCGTGCTGTTCGTCGAGCCTGCGACCGAGGTCTACGAGGGCATGATCGTCGGCGAGAACTCCCGCGCCGACGACATGGACGTCAACATCACCAAGGAGAAGCAGCAGACCAACATCCGGTCCGCCACCTCCGACAACTTCGAGAAGCTGATCCCGCCGAAGCGGCTCTCGCTCGAGCAGTGCCTGGAGTTCTGCCGCGAGGACGAGTGCGTCGAGGTCACCCCGGAGATGGTGCGCATCCGCAAGGTCGTGCTCGACGCCAACGCCCGCGCCAAGACCGCGTCCCGGGCGCGCAAGGCCAACAAGTAGTCGGGCCCCTTCGCGCTGACCGGCCGCGCTGGTCCGCGTGCGCCACACTGGGCGCATGTCGGAGTCGGCGCTGCTGGGTGAGCCGCACGTGTTCGACGCGGTCCTCGAACCGCTGGAGTGGGGGCGGAGCACGTACGTCGTGCTGCGCCTGCCCGCCGCGGTGGTCGACGCCGTGGCGGCGGCCGGCACGCGGCGCGTCGCCGGGACGGTCGACCACGTGGAGGTCAACCTGGCCGTCACCCGCGCGGACGTCATCGACGACGCCTTCCTCTGGGCCGGGGCCGTCCTGCGCCGCCGGCTGGGTGGTGCCGCGCCGGGCGATGTCGTGACATGCCGGCTCGCGCCCGTCGACCCCGATCACGTCCCGGTGCCGCGGGACGTCCGCGACGCGGTGGTGGCAGCAGGCGTGGAGCCGGCGCTGGCCGCGTTGCGACCGGCTGAGCTGCGGCAACGACTCGTGCCGGTCGAGGACGCCGTACGCCCCGCGACCCGTGCGCGCCGTGTGGCCGACCTCGTCGCGTCCCTGCGCTGACGCCTCGCACTGCCGTCCAGCGACTCCCCGGCCCGTGGAAGGCTGGTCCCGTGACCGATCAGTCCACCTCAGACCCCGACCGGCCTGACACGTCCGCCGACCTCGAGCGGGACCTCGCGGACTGGCTGGAGGGCCTCGGCCTCGCCGACC
>JAESGW010000638.1_pt1 | contig 21462 bp, 18 predicted proteins | sample 9269791 | NCBI WGS metagenome assembly JAESGW01 (sample SAMN16773120, study PRJNA677053) | algae metagenome | isolation source: Aphanocapsa lilacina HA4352-LM1 and co-occurring heterotrophs from near cave... | place: USA: Maniniholo cave, near Haena, Kauai, HI | collected 2009-07-28 | reverse complement strand
GAGCACCTGCTGCCGCCTAGCATCGGCAGCGGGTGCTCGCGCCCGTGCCGGAACGGCCGGGTTTGAACCCGGCGCCGTCGGGTAGGTGAAGCGTCAACTGGGGAGCAGACGGATGATGAAGGCACGGACCGCCGTGGTCGTCGAGGACGACCACGATGTCGGCGACGCCATCTCCCAGCTGCTCGACCTGGCCGGTTTCGACGTCGCCGTCGCGCGCACCGGCGCCGACGCGCTGAGCCTCATCAGTGAGCGGCAGCCCGACCTCGTCACCCTCGACCTCACCCTGCCCGACATCGACGGCGTCGAGGTCTGCCGTCGCATCCGGACCACGAGCGACTGCTACGTCATCGTGGTCAGCGGGCGCACGGCCGAGGTCGACCGCCTCGTCGGCCTCGAGGTCGGCGCCGACGACTACCTCGTCAAGCCGTTCTCGATGCGCGAGCTGCAGGCGAGGGTCGCGGCCCTGTTCCGTCGTCCGCGCAGCAGCGACGTCCTGGTCGGCGACCGACCGCCCGCGACGCAGGGTGCGGGCACCGCGAGCGCGGTCGCTCCCGACCCGACGAGCGCGCTGGGCTGCAGCGACCTGACCCTCGACCGCAGCTCCCGGGAGGTCCTCGTCAGCGGTGAGGAGATCGACCTGACGCGCACCGAGTTCGACCTGCTGGCCCACCTGGTGAGCAACCCGGGAGTGGTCGTCGCGCGCGAGGACCTGATGCGCGCGGTGTGGGCGAGCGAGTTCGTCCCGGACAGCACCCACGTCGTCGACGTGCACCTGGCCAACCTGCGCCGCAAGCTGCGCAAGGTCGCCGCGAGCAACGAGTGGATCCGCACGATCCGCGGCGTCGGGTTCCGCTTCGACCCCTGCTGCCCCTGACCCGGGTGCGGGCATCGGCGGCGCGCGGCGGCGTACGGGTCTCCCTCAGCGCGCCGACTCGCGCAGCGTCGACCCCCGCGCACCGCGCACCGTCATCGAGGCGCTGAGCAGGGCCACCGCGCCGAAGACCGCGGCCGCGAGCAGCGCCAGCACGACCAGGCGCAGCGGCGACACGGTCGCCACCAGGGCCGGCGTCGCGAGCCCCTCGGCGTAGCCGAGCGTGATCGTGCGCAGCACGACCCACTGCGCCAGCGATCCCGCCAGGATCCCGGCGACCGCGGCACCGCCGAGCACGACGGCGAGCTCGCGGACCACCGCCACCATCACCGACGAGCGCGGCACGCCGACGACGCGCAGGGCTGCGGCGTCGCGACGACGGGCGGGCAGCTGCACGGCTGCGCTGACGAACAGCCCCGCGAGGGCCATCAGGAGCACGAGCGCGGCCACGACGGCGTACAGCCGCAGCGCGAGGGCGTACGCGCTCTGGTCGAGCACCCGGCGCTCCTGCGCGAGCGTGGTCTCGACGGTCAGCCCGGCTGCGGAGAGGGCGTCGGTGACCGCGGCCGGCGCACCCTCGCGCTGGAGCACCCGGGTGTCGAGGTTGCTGTTGAAGACGGGTCTGTCGGTGATGAAGGACGAGTAGTCGACCAGCAGGCCGGACGGCCCGGTGAACGGCATGCCCTCCACGGCGCCGATCCCGCCGACCGGCTCGACCCGGACCAGGCCGAAGCCCTCCTCGAGCTTGTCGAGAGCCGTCTGCTGGACCTTGGGGCCGGCCAGGGCCGGACGTCGCTCGACGATGCCACCGGCGGTCAGGCGCGCCATGCCCACCGAGTCGCCGGTGTCGACCGTCATCTCGAGGGTGCCGCCGACCTCGCGGAGGTCGGTGATCGCGGAGCGTACGGCGGGGTCCGGGGTCGCGACCCAGTCCGCTCCCTCGATGACGCCGGGCACGGGCTGCCCGTCGGCCAGGACGGCGGTGACGGCGAGCTCGCCCGCCATCTCCGTGTTGGTGCCCGCGCCGCCACCGAGGGTCATCCCCTCGATCGGGCAGGGGACCTCCCGGCACCACGGCACCCTGGCGGACCGCGTCGACTCGCCGGCACCGAAGGGCCCGAGGTAGACCTTGAGCGGGATGCCGTCGCGGCGGCCGAAGCGCACCTCGAGGGCGAGCGGGCCGTCACTCTCGACGTCGCTGTCGACGGTCACCGAGATCCGCCGGCCGGAGAAGGTGGGCACCTCCCCCGGCGGGGCGATGTCGTCGGCGACCTGCTCGACGTCGCGACCCGGGGTCCACGTCGGCGGCCACGTCGCGACGCGGGCGAGCCGGCTGCTGTCGACCACGGAGAAGTGGGCGCCCGGGTTGAGCACGGAGCCCGCGGCCATCACCCACTCCCCCTCGGGGTCGATGCGCCGCGTCAGCTCCAGCGTCTCGGCGTAGCTCACCGGCGAGTGCCACGTGGTGTCGGCCGGCGAGACCGTCGCCGCGACGCTGGTGCGCCAGGCCGCGGCCGAGTCGTAGACGCCGGCGCCGAACACCGAGACCGCGATCGCCGCGGTGATCGGCAGGATGATCAGGGTGCCCTCCTGGCGCCGCGAGATCGCGCGCGAGGAGACGAAGCCGCTGAGGGAGCGGCCCCGCGAGCGGCGGGTCCACCAGGTGGCGAGCGCGGCGGTGATCCTGGTCGCCGCCAGTCCGGCGACGACGGCGAGGAGCACGGGGAGCAGGAGGTCAGTGACGTCGGGATCGCCGCCGCCGGTGTCGGACAGCTTGCTGAGCAGCACCGCCGCCGCCAGCGCGACGAGCGTGAGCTGGGCGATGACCGACCAGCGCCGCGCCGCCGCGGGGCGTCGTACGCCGGCCAGCTGGGACGCGAGCGACTCCCGCACGACCAGGCCGATGGCCACGCACGCCACGGCGAGGGCGGCGAGCAGCACCACGGCCGCGGCCACCCAGCTCGTCGCCACCACGGGTAGCGGCAACCCGGGCACCAGCCAGGCGCGGACCAGCAGGAGGCCGCTGCCGAGCCCGAGGGCGACTCCGATGGGGGCGGCGATGACGAGGATGGTCAGCGGCTCGGCGAGACCGAGGCCCCAGAGGCGGCGCGAGGTCACCCCGCGCAGGGACGCGAGGGCGAGCTCCGGCACGCGCAGCTCGCTGGCGGCGTTGAGCAGGCGCATGAGGAGTGCGAGCGCCACCAGCACCAGCGACAGGACGGCCGGCGCGATCGAGCTGCGGGCGGTGTCCTGCTGGGTGCGGACCTCGTCGAGGACCGCGGCGAGGTCGTTGGTGCCGTCGTCGACCAGCGTGCCGCCCTCGACCTCGACCGCCCGGTCGTCGGGGATCGTCGCGGCGGAGCGCGCGGCCACCGAGAGCTCGGCAGGTGTGATGTCGGCGGGCACGTCGAGGAAGGTGTCGACGCGGACCGTCCAGTCGCCCATCGCCTCCACGGTCGCGGGGGTGGTGATGACCGGTCCCGGGGAGTACGGCGTGTAGCCGCCGCCCGGGTTGTCGCTGACCGCCTCGTTGGTGGACGTCAGCCGCTGCGGCACCAGCCAGTCGGCCGCGTCGGTGGGGGTGGCGTACGTGCCGACCACGGTGACCGTGCGGAGTCCCGGTCGCGGCAGCCCGAGCTGCTGCAGCGACGACGGCTCGAAGCCGACCAGCTCGAGCGGCTCGCCGATCTCGGCGCCCCTCTGCTCGGCGGCCTTCTCGAGCAGCAGCACCTCGCCGTCGCGCTCGGGGCACCGGCCGGTGACCTCCAGCGCCTCGCAGGCGCCGTCGCGCGCCCAGAACTCCACCGACCCGCGCAGCGCCATCACCCGCTCGGACTGCACGATCCCGACGGTCTCGCCCCAGGGGCCCTCGTTGATCGACTCGGTGCCGGCGACGGCCCGGTCGACAGCATCGGTGCTGGACGTCGCGGAGTCCGGGGTGAAGACGCGGCTCAGCCCCGTCAGGGCGGGCGGCGCCTCCCGCAGCCGGGTCACGACGTAGGAGTTGGTGACGGCGGCCGCGAAGATCGGGCCGAGGACCGCGGAGGCGACGGCGAGGGCGGTGAGCAGCACCGAGCCCGCGCTGAGCAGGGCCCGTGCCCGCAGGCCGCGCAGGATCGCACCGAGCATGGAGGTCATCGCGGGGTCCCCACGGCGTTGTCCGAGGGAGTGCAGCGGAGGAGAAGGTCGTGGGGTGTCGTCATGTCAGGCGTCCTCCTCGCGCAGCAGGCTGGGCCGGGTGGTCGCGGAGCGTACGGCCCGGGCCCGGCCGCCGACCACCACGACAGCGGCCGCCGACACCAGCGCGGGGATCGCCAGCGGCCAGGCGTGCGGGGCCGTGTCGAGGGCGAGCCCGGCGACCGGGGTCGTCAGGAGCGGCAGGCCCTCGAGCAGCAGCGTCACCGCGAGCCACCCTCCGACCCCCACGCCCGCGAGCACGAGGGCCGTCAGGCTCACCAGCTCGGCACGGCCGGCACGGCGGGCGGTGCCGGCCGAGATGCCGAGCACCCGCAGCGACGCGACGTCGCGGCGGTAGTCGCGCCGGTGCCGCGCCACCCCGGCCCCGAGGGCGAGCAGCGCGACCAGGGCGCAGGCGAGGGCGGTCAGGGCGTACGCCACGGACTGGGCGCCACCGGAGAGGTCGCCGAGCGACTCGCGCACGGCCTGCCGGGTCCGCCACCGGCTCCCGGTGGCCGCGGCCACCTCGTCGAGCACGGACTGCGGGGTGCCGGGCGCCGCGACGACCTGGACCTCGGCGGACGGGACGGTGGGGCCGGACCCGACGGCCGACGTACGGATGTCGGCCAGGGTCCCGACGGTGCCGAGGAGGGGCATCGACCTCGCGACGCCGAGGACCTCGGTGGCGCGGTCGTCGCCGCCCAGGTCGAGCGCCTGCGGGGCCTCCTGGCCGGCGACCAGGACCGGCACGACCGCGCCGCCGCGGTCGGGGACGATGCGCAGCACAGCACTCCCCGGCAGCAGGGCGACCTGGAGCCCGTCGGTGCGGTTGACCAGCAGGACGGCGGGAGGCTCGTAGTTGCGGAAGAAGTTGTTGTTGGTCGCCGCCTCGACGGACGAGGGCTCCGGCACCCACGGCTGGGCCAGGAGGTCGGAGCCGCCGAGCTCGAGACGGTCGAGGAGGACGACGAAGTCGCTGCCGTCGATGACGCCGCGGGAGTCACGGCCGAGGTCGATCCCGGTGATGCTGCAGCCGCCCGCGCAGTCGCGCAGCCGCACCGACCGGGTGACCGCCGCACCGTCCGGCGGCACGTCGATGCGCAGCGTGACCCCTCCGGAGACGTTGCGGGTCGTGACATAGCTCAGGGTCAGCTCGGCGATGCCGCCGCCGACGCGTACGTCCTCGCCGTCGGGCCCCCGGAAGGTGCGGATCCTGGGGACCTCGAGGCCCGTGAGCTCCACCGTGAGCCGGTCGCCGGCGACCTGGACCGGGGCCGACCCGGTGTCGAGACGGGCCACCGCCTCGGAGGCGGCGCGCGCGGGCGTGCCGTCGTAGAAGTCGCCGACGACGGCGTCCCAGCGCGACGCGTCGACGTAGGCGCGTCGCTCGGCCAGCCGGGTCTCGTTGCGCACGACGGCGGTGGCGAGGAGGTGGCGTCCCTCGGGGTCGGCCCGCTCGGTCAGGTCCACGGCACCCATCGCGCCCAGCTCGCTGGCGTCGATCGTCCGGGCGCCGGGCACCTCGACGGCCGCCTGCTCGGCGGTCCACCCGTCGACGGCCACCGCGCCGCTGAGCGCCAGCGAGCCCACGACCGCGGCCGCGACGACGAGGCGGATCGGCGTGACCAGGTCGTCGGCCCGTGCGAGGCGCCGGGCGGCGAGGAACGCCCCGAGGCCGCGACGCTCGGTGGCGGGGGTCAGGCCACGCGCGGCGATCCGGACCACCCAGATGGCGACCTGGCCGAGGGCCAGGCCGACCAGGGCGGGGCCGAGGAGCACCAGCAGGTCGGGCTCTCCGTCGCCGGTGCGGCTGCGGTAGGCCGCGACGCCGGCACCGACGAGCACGAGGACGCTCAGGAAGATCGCGAGGGTCGTCGCCCGCCGCGGACGGCGGCGCGCCGACACCTGGACGGCCAGGGGCTCACGCAGGGCGGCCCCCGCCGAGAGACCGACGATCACGAGGCCGGCGCCGGCGATGGCGGCAGCGGCCAGCAGCGCGGGGCGGCCGAGGGCGGGGGCGGCGTCGTCGAGCCACGTGCCGGTGGCGAGCACCGTGCCGGCCGCCCCGACGGCCAGCCCCGCGACGGCGCCGAGGGTGATCGCCAGCAGCGGCTCGACCAGCAGGAAGCGCCACAGGCGGGCGCCGTGGATGCCGCGCAGCCGTGCCAGGCCGATCTCCTCACGGCGGGCGACCGCGAGCTCGGCGCCGATGCTCGGCACGGCCACGGCACCGAGCAGCAGGAGGGGCGCGGCGAGCCAGCGCGACGTGCCGGCAGCCTCGGCGAACTGGAGGACGGTGACGGCCCCGCCGACGACCACCACGGTCATCAGGACCAGGGTCGTCAGCGCACCTCGGCGGCTCCAGGCGCCCCGGAGGACACGGCTCAACGGACGACCCGCCCCTCGTCGAGCGCGATGTGGAGGTCGCACGCCTCGACGACGGCGGGGTCGTGGGTGGCGACGACGACGACCGCTCCTCGCGCCGCCTCCTCGCGCAGCTCGGCGAGCACGACGCCGCGGTTGCCCTCGTCGAGCTCGGAGGTGGGCTCGTCGGCGAGGAGGACCTCCGCGCCGACGACGAACCCGCGGGCGCAGGCCACGCGCTGCATCTGCCCGCCGGAGAGCTCCTCGACCTGGCGCTCGCCGAGGTCGGCGATGCCGAACCGCGCCAGCGCGGCCTCGGCCGCCTCGTCGGCGTCGGCCGGGGCCACGCCGCGGGCGCGCAGGGCGATGGAGACGTTCTCCCGGGCCGAGAGGATCGGGACGAGGCCGTAGACCTGGAGGACGAACGCGACCTCCGGCAGCGGGTCGCCGCTGCCGGTCCACATCTCGCGACCGTCGAGGGCGGCGGTGCCCGAGGTCGCCTGCAGGAGGCCGCCGGCGATGGAGAGCAGCGTGGTCTTGCCCGACCCGCTCGGCCCCGACAGGGCGGTCACCTTGCCGGCCGGGAATGTGACGCTCACGTCGTCGAGGAGCGTACGGCCGTTGACGTAGGTGATCGCATCGAGCCTGAGCTCGCTCACTGGGCATGTCCTTCGCTGCTGGCGCGGGTGACGACGATGCGGCCCTGCTCGTCGTCCTCGAACCGGACCAGGGTGCCCGGGGGCCACTCGGCGGCGATGTGGCCGGGCAGGTGCAGCACGCCGTCCTCGCCGACCACCGCGTACTCGGACCCGCCGTGGCCCTCGGCACCGACGCGGCCGCCCTTCATCGTGACGGTGCGCGGGAAGGTCGCGGCGACCTCGGGCTGGTGGGTGACCACCACGATCGTGGTGCCGAAGTCGTCGCCGAGGGAGTGGATCAGGTGCAGGACGTGGTCGCGGTCGGCGTGGCTGAGCTGGCTGGTGGGCTCGTCGGCGAGCAGCAGGCGCGGTGACGTCGACACGGCGCAGGCGAGGGCGAGGCGCTGGCGCTGGCCGCCCGACATCGTCGACACGACCTGGTCGGCCTGGTCGAGCAGCCCGACGCGGTCGAGCAGCTCCACGTCGGGGATCCCCTGCTCCCGCGCGCCGCCGGAGAGGGACAGCCGGGCGAAGGCGATGTTCTGGCGGGCCGTGGCATAGGGCAGCAGGTTGCGGGTGGCGCCCTGGAGCATCGTGGAGACCTGGCGCGAGCGGATCCGGGCGAGGTAGCGCTCGCCCATCCGCGAGACCTCCTCGTCGCCGAGGTGGATCTTGCCGGCGCTGGGCTTCTGGATGCCGCCGAGGAGGGCCAGCAGGGTCGACTTGCCGGAGCCGCTGGGGCCCAGGAAGGCGACGCGCTCGCCGGGGCGGATGGTCAGGTCGACGCCACGCAGCGCGACGACGTCGTGACCGCCGAACGTCTTGTAGAGGTGGACGACCCCCTCGCAGCGGACGCCGAGGCCCCCGGCGCGGGTCTCCTCGACCGCGGTCGCGCTCTCCCGCACGCTTCCCCCAACTCTCTCGAACAAGGGGTTCAACATACATAAACGGCAGTACGTTGAGCGCATGGTGATTCGAGTCGCGCTCGTCAACGACGACGAGGTCGTCGTCCGCGGCCTCGACGCGATGATGCGCAGCTACGGTCACCGCATCGAGGTCGTCGAGCTGGTGGCCGGCAAACCGGTCGGCCAACCCGTCGACGTCGCCCTCTACGACACCTTCGGGATGGGCCAGGGCAACGGCCCCGCCGTCCAGCACCTCGTGCAGAACGCCCAGGTGCGCACGGTCGCGGTCTACACGTGGAACTTCCAGCCGTGGCTGACCCGCGACACCCTCAGCCAGGGCGTGCGCGGCTACCTCTCCAAGAGCCTGCCCGCCTCCCGCCTCGTCGACGCGATCGCCGCGATCGCCGCCGGCCAGCTGGTCGTGTCGCCGTCGCGCGGGCGCTCCGCGCTCGTCGGTGGCGACTGGCCGGGTCGCGAGGAGGGCCTGACCGCCCGCGAGGCCGAGGTGCTGTCGCTGATCACGATGGGGCTGAGCAACCAGGAGATCGCCGAGCGGACCCTGCTGTCCCTCAACTCGATCAAGTCCTACATCCGCTCGGCCTACCGCAAGATCGACGTCGACTCACGGTCCAAGGCGGTGCTGTGGGGGGTCGAGCACGGCATGCGCGCGGACCGGGTCCGGATCAACGGCTCGCCGGCCCGCGAGTGACCGGCCAGTAACCACCGTCGCCCCCGCGTCGTTGTCCTCCTGAGCCCCTCAGGAGGTACGCCGTGCCGCACCCGTCCCGACCCACCCGCCGCGGACCCGTCCGCGCGTGCCTCGCCGCGCTGGTCCTCGCGCTGCCGGCCGCGCTCCTCGTCGCCGCCCCGGCGCCCGCCACCGCGGCGCCGCAGGCCGAGCGCGGGAGCGTACGCATCCAGGTCCTCTCCAACCGCGCCGACCTCGTCTCGGGCGGCGACGTGCTGGTGCGCATCACCGCGCCCCGGAGGGCCGGACGGCTCCGGGTCACGCTCGACGGCCGCGACGTGTCCCGGAAGTTCCGCCAGCGCTCCACCGTCCTGCTGAGGGGCCTCGACAACGGCCGCAACGTGCTGCGGGCCCGAGCCGGCGGCGCGCGGCCCGACAAGGCCGTCATCACCAACCACCGCAACGGCGGCCCCGTCCTCAGCGGCCCCGTCGCCGCGGCGTACGACTGCCAGGACACCGCCCGCGACGCCCTGTGCAACGAGCCGGCGACGTACTCCTTCCTCTACAAGCCGGTCGGGCGCGCGGCGCTCGAGCCGTACGACCCCGCCTCCCCGCCGAGCGACGTCGACACCGCGACGACCGACCAGGGCCGGACGGTGCCGTTCGTCGTGCGGCGCGAGGACGGCTACCAGGACCGCGACCGCTACACGATCCTCACGCTCTTCCGTCCCGGTCGGCCGTGGACGGCGTGGAAGCCGCAGCGGCAGTGGAACCGCAAGGTGCTCGTCACCCACGGCGGCGGCTGCGGGGCGAGCTACGCCCCGGCCGAGCCGCCGCTCGACGACGCGTCCGGCACGCTCGACGCGATCCCGGTGCCGCTGCTGGAGAACTCCTACGTCGAGGCGCTGCGGCGCGGCTTCGCGGTGATGTCGACGGCGCTGGCCAACACCGGCCACAACTGCAACGTCGCGCACAACGCCGAGTCACTGATGATGGCCAAGGAGCGGCTCGTCGAGCAGTACGGCACGATCCGCTACACGATCGGCACCGGCTGCAGCGGCGGTTCGGTGGCCCAGCACACCGTCGCCAACGCCTACCCCGGCATCTACCAGGGGCTGGTCACGACCTGCTCCTACCCCGACGTGATGAGCCCCGGCTCGCAGTTCGCCGACTACCACCTGATGCGCGGCTACTTCGAGGACCCCGCGTCGTGGGGGCCGGGCGTGGTGTGGGCGCCCACGCAGGTCGCCGACGTCGAGGGACACCTCACGCCGGTCAACGCGATCACCGCGGACGAGGGACTCTTCAAGGGCGCCATCAACCCCGAGACCGCGTGCCCGGGCGTTCCCGAGCCGGTCGCCGGCGACCCCCGCACCCGCTTCGACTCCGAGACCAACCCCGGCGGCGTGCGGTGCGACATCCTCACGCTGATGCGCAACCAGCTCGGCCCGCGACCGGAGTCGGTGTGGAGCGCGCAGGAGCAGGCAGCCGGCCGCGGCTTCGCCGGCCTCCCGTTCGGCAACGCCGGCGTCCAGTACGGCCTCGAGGCGCTCGAGGGCGGCCGGATCACGCCCGAGCAGTTCGTCGACCTCAACGAGAAGATCGGCGGCCTCGACGTCAACGCCGACCCGATCGCCGCGCGCACCGCCGGCGACCCGGCCTCGATCGCCAACGCCTACCGCACCGGCCTGCTCAACGAGTTCACCAACACCAGCGGCGTCGCGATGATCAACCACGCAGGCCCCGACCCGGGCATCGCCCACGACTACGCCCACGCCGTGTGGAGCCACCTGCGGCTCCAGCGCTCGCAGGGCCACACCGACAACCGCGTCGAGTGGTTCGGCCCGACCCCGCTGCTCGGCGACGTGCGGTGGCCCACCGAGGCGTTCATCGCGATGGACCGCTGGCTGGCCCGCGTCGAGAAGGACCGGCGCGCCGTCCCGCTGGCGCAGAAGGTCGTCGAGGGCCGGCCCGCGTCGCTGCAGGACCGCTGCCTCGCCGACGGCGTCCCGGGCGTGGTGTGCCGCGCCGACCTCGCGACCACCAACCTCTCCACGCCGCGCCAGGAGGCCGGCGGCCCAGCGGCCAACGACGTCCTCGCGTGCCGGCTCCAGCCGCTGGACCGCTCGACCTACCGGCTGCCCGGCGGGCTGCCGGTGCCGTTCACGGACGCCCAGTGGGGTCGCCTGCAGGCGGTGTTCGCCGACGGCGTCTGCGACTGGGCACGGCCGGGCATCGGGCAGGGTCCCGCGCGCACCTGGCTCGAGTACGGCACCGCCCGGCGCGCGACGTACGGCGGGGCGGAGCTGCCCCGCACACCGCGGGACTCGGGCCTCGGGTGGTTCGGCCGGTCGTTCCGTCCGCTGTGGCGGGAGTGAGCGCCGCGGCGGCGGGCTAGGTGGTCGTCGGCAGCGACCCGCGCGAGCGGAAGAGCTCGCGGGTGGCTTCGTCGGTGACCAGGGTCGGCCTGGCGCTGACCCACCGGTCGAGGATGGCGAGCGCGTCATCAGTGCGGGTCATGGTCCCGTCGAACCCGGCGCGCGCCGCCACCCCCCGCTGGTCCGGTCCCTCCACGACCACCCGGGCGACCGGGATCCGTCCACCGGCGCGGCCGGCGTGGACGACGACCGGCACCAGCCGTACGGCGGTCGCGCGCTCGCGGGCGATGCGGGTCGTGCCGAGCAGCACGCGCGAGGTCGCCTCGCGCTCGTCGAGCGTCTGGCGGAACCTCCACGCTCCCCACGCCGTCAGCAGCAGGACCGTGGCAACGACGCCGAGCACGACGGTGAGGACGGTCCCGGCGGGACCCGAGACCTCGACGGTCCCCGCTCCGGGTTCTTCGGCGGTGAGGCCGAGGACGTTGAGCCACAGCCCCGTCCCCATGGCGCCGGCCAGCAGCCCGCCCAGGCGCAGCCACCCGGAGGCCCGCGCCACGACCTTCCCGTCGCCTCGCGGCTCGGGGTCACCGCGCCGGCCGCCGAGGAACCACGCGGCGCCGAGCGCCCCGACCGTGACGACGGCCCCGATCACCAGCTCGCGCCCCGTGGCGCCACCATCGAGGACGGTGAGGGCGAGGCCGAGACCCGAGAGGCACCCCCAGACCGCGAGCACCACCACCAGCCACGTCGGCCCGCGCCGCTCCCCCTGCATGTCCTCGACCCTAGCGACGTCAGCCCGCCCGGTCGCGGTCGATGCGCTCGTTCTGGGCGTCCGACCCGTCGTTGGTCGCGTTGCCGGCGGTGGAGCCCGCGTTGGATCCGATGATGTCGCTGGGCGAGATCCCGTCGAGACGGGTGCGGATGTGCGGGATGTCCGGTGCGGCGGGCGCTGCCCGGTGGCGGGGTTGATAGCCACGCAGGCGCGACCCGACCTCGCGAAGCGCGACCATGCCGTCGGCGATGACGCGGTTGAGGTCGTCGAAGGACCGGGTCATGTGCAGGATCGTGGTCGAGCACCGGGCACTGAGCGCAGACACCCGCGTGGTGACCTGCGAGATGATCCACGGCGTCGCGGTGCCGAGCGACAGGGCGGCCTGGGCCAGCCACGAGATCGCCGCCCCGACGAGCTGGGCGATCGCGTCACGGACGACCCCGCGGACCATCTCGACGATGCTCGAGGCGGTCTCGATGGCCTTGGCGCCCCCGCTGATGGAGTCGGCGAGGGAGTCCAGGCCGCTCGCCAGCGTCTCGTTGAAGTCCAGGTAGGCGGTGATCGCCTCCCCGTCGAGGTCGGACAGGTCGGTGCGTGCCCGGCTGCGGAGGTCGGCGGCGATGCCGGTCACGGCGACCGCGACACCCTCCATCTCGCCGGCCTGCCCGAGGATGGCGCCCGGGTCACCGGCGAGGTCGTCGAGCCAGCCCTTGAGCGGCTCGAAGTGCTCGATGAGCCAGGCCCCGCCCGCGCCGATGAGCGAGCCGAAGGGATCCATCGCGGTGGCCACGCCGTCGAGGACGCCGGTCGCCGCGAACACTCCCGCCGCGACCCAGTCGCCGTTGGCCAGCGACTGACCCAGCATCTGCGCGTCGTAGAAGACCGCGGCGCCGTCGAGCTCGTGGCCAGAGCCGAAGTTGGTGAAGCCGACCTCGGTCACGACCCGCCCCCGAAACCGTCGGAGACCGCGTCGTCGGTCTGGCCGAAGTCGCGTGCTGTCGAGCGTACGGCGTCCGCGCACCGACCGACCGTGTCGGCCATGTCGTGCACGGTGTCGCCGTCGGTGAGGAAGAACTGGTTCAGGATCGGCGGCATCCAGACGTTCATGATCCCGAACGTGTCGGTGCCGAGCTTGATCGACTCCAGGGCCCGGGCCTGGGAGCGGATCTCGGTGACGATGTCGTCGAGGCCGTAGGAGTGGTTGACGAGCTGCCCCTGCTGGATCTGGATGTTCATCGGCCCCGACCTCGCCGGTCGTCCTGGTCGGCGTCCGGGTCCTGCGGGGCGAAGCGCTTCGCGAGCTCGTCGTCCATGTGGCGCGCGACCGGGTCGTCGTCACCCCAGACCTCGCGCGTGCGGGCACTGACCGTCTCGGCGACCTCGCGCTGGGCCACCCGGAGTGCCGCCATGACCTCGGCGGCCAGCGCCTCCGGCGTACGGTCCCCCACCCGGTCGTCGAACCGGATGTCCAGCAACAGGCCGGTCGGGTCCACCGTGACGGCGGTGCTGCCCGAGGACCCTCTCCCACGCAGCAGGTCGACCTCCTCGCGGAAGGCGTTCGCCTTGTGCGCCTTGTCGACCGCCGCCTGGACCTGTGCCTCGATGGTGGCGGTCACCTCGGCCGCCGACCCCCCGTAGTCGCTCATGTCCTCACCCTGCCCCTCTCGTCGCGGGCCAAACCCGTGCGACATTTCCGCTCCCCGCGACCGGTCGCCGTACCCTCTCCCGGTGAGTGAGCAGCAGTCCGGGCCGGACCAGCAGGGCATCGACCCGGATCGGATGGCCATCGCGCTCGAGGTCCTCCGCGAGGTCTCGGCGCTCCACCCCGACCACGACGACGTGCGCACGGTGAAGCGCGCCGCGTCCTACATGTACAAGCTGATCAAGAAGCAGCGCCGTGCCGAGATCCGCATGGAGCGCCAGCAGCACGACCTCGACATCATCGCGAGCACGGCGACCGGATCGCCGATGCGCATCGACGACGAGACCGCCGGCATCCCGCTCGTCTCGACCGCTGCCGGCGCCTTCGCCGGGGAGCTGATCACCGCGCGCGGCTGCTACATCTGCAAGCAGGACTTCACGCTGGTCGACGCGTTCTACCACTGGCTGTGCCCGACGTGCGCGGCGATGAGCCACGCCAAGCGCGACCAGCGCACCGACCTCACCGGCAAGCGCGCGCTGCTCACCGGCGGCCGCGCCAAGATCGGCATGTACATCGCGCTGCGGCTGCTGCGCGACGGCGCACACACCACGATCACGACGCGCTTCCCCAAGGACGCGGTGCGCCGGTTCAGCGAGATGCCCGACAGCGACGACTGGCTGCACCGGCTCAAGGTCGTCGGCATCGACCTGCGCGACCCCACCCAGGTGATCTCGCTCGCCGACGACGTCGCCGCGGCCGGGCCGCTCGACATCCTGGTCAACAACGCCTGCCAGACCGTCCGCCGCACGCCCGGCGCGTACGCCCCGCTGGTCGAGGCCGAGTCGCTGCCGCTGCCCGACGACACGGTGCCCGAGCTGGTCACCTTCGACCGGATCTCCGAGGCGCACCCCGCGGCGATCGCCGGCGCCCTCGCGCCCACACCGGTCGCACACCACGAGGGCGAGTCCGTCGAGCACGCGATGGCCGTGCACAACGCCGCGACCCTCACCGCGCTGGCCCTCAAGGCCGGGCACGCCTCGCTCGACGCGCACCTCGCGGGCACCGCCGTCGACGCCGGCGGCCTGCTGCCCGACGTGCAGACCAACAACTCCTGGACCCAGACCGTCGGCGAGGTCGACCCGCTGGAGCTCCTCGAGGTGCAGCTGTGCAACTCGATCGCGCCGTTCCTGCTGGTCTCCCGGCTGCGTCCGGCCCTCGCGGCGGCCGCGTCGGCTGCGACCTCGGGTCGGGCGTACGTCGTGAACGTCTCGGCGATGGAGGGCCAGTTCTCCCGCCGCTACAAGGGCCCCGGGCACCCGCACACCAACATGGCCAAGGCGGCGCTCAACATGATGACTCGCACCTCGTCGGGCGAGATGTTCGAGACCGACGGCATCCTGATGACCGCCGTCGACACCGGCTGGATCACCGACGAGCGGCCGCACCACGAGAAGCTGCGGATCGCCGCCGAGGGCTGGCACGCGCCGCTCGACCTCGTCGACGGTGCCGCGCGCGTCTACGACCCGATCGTGCTCGGCGAGTCCGGCACGGACCTGTTCGGCTGCTTCGTCAAGGACTACCAGCCCTCGCCCTGGTGACCCGGACCCCGGGGCCGAGCAGACGACCCCGGCGGGACGTCCCGCTGGACTTCCACGCGTACGGGTGGAAGTCCAGCGAGGATCCGCCGGCCTGAGCGAGGCACCGGATGGACTTCCACCCGCTCGGGTGGACGTTCATCGTCAGGGCGCGTCGCGGGCTGGTTGACTCGGCGCCATGACCCGTCTCGAGACCGCCGAGGACTTCCACGCCCGCGTCGCCGCGGCCACCGACGACGAGGGCCGGCTGCCGGTCGCGATCGAGGCGATGCCGGGGTGGGACATCTTCCCGTTCGAGCTCGACGGACTGCGGGTCAAGCCGCTCGAGCCGCTCGCCGACGCCGAGCCGCCGCGCGAGGGCGAGGACCCGTCCGACTGCTTCTGCCGGCAACCGATGCCGCCCGAGCGCGCCGCGAAGGTCGCGTGGCGCAACGAGCGGTGGCTGCTGGTCGCGCTCGACATGAAGCTGCCCGTGTCCTTCATCCTCCGGCCGGTCCAGCACTACGACCTCGCCGACCTGCCCGACGAGATGGCCGCCGAGCTGGGCGTGCTGATGGTGCGGATCACCGCCGCGATCGAGGAGCTGCCGAGCGTCGGGCGCTGCCACGTCGGCCGGTACGGCGACGGCGGGGCGCACGCCCACCCGTTCTTCTTCGGCCGGCCCGCCCGGATGCTGCAGCTGCGCGGCTCGTGCCTGCTCGACTGGGAGGAGAACCTGCCGCCCGTCCCGGAGGACGTGCACCGCGCCAACGCCGGCCACGTCGGCCGCCGCATCGTGGAGCGGGTCGGCGGCGAGGGCCCGGCCTGGGAGGCGTGATGGGTGGAGAGGTGGACGCTCCTGACTGGCTCGCGCTGCTGCGCGACCACACGGGCCGGTTCGCCGCGGTCGTCGCCACCGCCGACCCCGACGCGCCGGTGACGCACTGCCCGGGCTGGTCGGTCCGCGACGTCGTCGTCCACCTCGGCGGGGTGCACCAGTGGGCCGCGCACGCGGTGGTCGCCGGCAACCCGGACCTCGAGCCGACTCCTCCCGCGCCCGACGAGCCCGACCTCGCGGGCTGGTACGCCGACCGCGCCGCACACCTCCTCGACGTGCTGGGCGCCACCCCGGTCGACGCGGAGGCGTGGACGCTCGACCGCACCGACCGTACGGCCGGGTTCTGGCGGCGGCGACAGGTGCACGAGGTCGCGATGCACACGTGGGACGTCGAGGAGGCCGTCGGTGCGCCGACGCCGTACGACCCGTGGCTGGCCTGGGACGGCGTCCTCGAGGTGGCGCAGCTGCTCTACCCGCGCCAGGTCCGGCTGGGGCGCGTCGACCCGCTGCCGGCGGCCGTACGGCTCGTGGCGGGCGACTGCCCCGGCGACGTCACGATCGGCAGCGGCGAGCCGGTCGAGGTCCGCGCGAGCGCCGAGGTCCTGCTGCGCCTGCTGTGGCACCGCGCCGGCCCCTCGGAGATCGCCCCGGGGGCCGCCGTGCTCCTGGCGGGCGCCCTCACCCCCTGACCCGGCTGACGCCCTGCTGCTGTCGCCGCCCCCTCGACGCCGCAGCCGAGGGAGCCCCTCAGGACGGAGCCGGGCTCCCCGCGATGTTGACGAGCCAGGCGATCCCGAACCGGTCGACGAACATGCCGAACTCGTCGCCCCACGGCGCGGCCTCGAGCGGCTGGCGCACCTCACCGCCCTCCGACAGCGCGCCGAACCAGCCGCGCAGCTCGTCGCCGTCCTCGGGCCCGCCCGACAGGCTGACCGACACGTTGTCGCCGAAGCTCACCTGCACCATCTCCGGCGGCGCGTCGGCCCCCATCAGGGTGATGCCCCCGGGGGTCGTGAGCTGGCCGTGCATCACCTGCGTGGCCAGCGGGCCCTCGGTGCCCATGTCGCCGAACGTCATGATGCTCAGGTCGCCACCGAGCACCGACTGGTAGAACTCCATCGCCTCCCGCGCCTTCGCGTCGGGGAAGTTGAGGTAGGGGTTGAGCAGGACGGACATCGCGTTCTCCCTCGTCGAGTCGGTGGACCCAATCTAGGAAGGACCGGCCCCTGCGGGAAGGGGCCGGTCCCTCGCTCAGTCGCGGACGGGCCGATCCCAGTGCCGCAGCGCGGCACACTGCTCGACGAAGCCGGCCACGGAGTCCGCCGACAGCTCCGGGCAGCCGTCGTCCGGTGTGACCCCGGACGCGTCGAGCAGCGGCTGCGCATCGGCCGACCACCCGAGGAACTTCTGGTGGGCGAAGGCGTCGTCGACGAAGTCGCAGGCCGTCTTGCGCCCGGCGAGCTGCTCGGCCCCGTCGGCGGACGGCACGACGGCCACCGCGTCGAACAGCACCGACGGCGCACCGACGACGGCGTGGTCGGGAGTGAGCTTGCGACCGCCCTTCAGCTTGAGCGGACCGGCAGTGGGAGCGACGTACTCGACCAGCGCGCCGGCCTTCGTGAAGGCCTCCTCGAGCGCCTTCACCAGGGCGCCGTCCGACCCCGCCGTCACCAGCACGCCGAGCTTGCGCCCGGCGAAGGAGTCCGGCCCGTTGCGCAGGATGCTCAGCGCCGCCGACTCCGGGAGGTCCGTACGCGGCTCGACGGCGGCCGGGTTGGCGTCGGGCAGCGGCATGCCGAGCTCGTCGGCGACGCCCTGCGCGAGGTCCTCGTGGACGTTGCGGAGGTTGCCCAGCATCCGCGTCCGGATGGCGGGCTCCTCGCACTTGCCGAGCTCGAATCCGTACGCCGAGACGATGTGGCGCTGCTCGACTTCCGTCTGGCTGATCCAGAACTGACGGGCCTGGCTGTAGTGGTCGGCGAAGGTCTCCGACCGCACCCGCCGCACCTGCCCGGCCTCCTCGCGCGGGACGCTCGTGTAGCCGTGCTCGACGTCGGCGCGCGGGCCGCGCTCGGTGCCGCCGAGCGAGTTGGGCTCGTAGTTGGCCCGACCCTCCTGCCGCGACATCTGCATGTGGCCGTCGCGCTGGAAGTGCGCGACCGGGCACCGGGGTGCGTTGACGGGGATCTGCGTGAAGTTGGTGCTGCCGAGGCGCTTGAGCTGGGTGTCGAGGTAGGAGAAGTTGCGTCCCTGCAGGAGCGGGTCGTCGCTGAAGTCGATGCCCGGCACGACGTTCTGCGTGCAGAAGGCGACCTGCTCGGTCTCGGCGAAGACGTTGCTGGCCACCCGGTCGAGCGTCAGCCGGGCGATCACCCGCACCGGCACCTGCTCCTCGGGGATCAGCTTGGTGGCGTCGAGCACGTCGAACTCGAACTCCTCGGCGAAGGCCTCGTCGAAGACCTGCACCCCGAGGTCCCACTGCGGGAAGTCGCCCGCCTCGATCGCCGCGTAGAGGTCGCGCCGGTGGAAGTCGGGGTCGGCACCGTTGATCTTGACCGCCTCGTTCCACACCACGGATTGCATGCCCTGCCGCGGCTTCCAGTGGAACTTCACGAAGGTCGCGTCGCCGTCGGCGTTGACGAAGCGGAACGTGTGGACGCCGAACCCCTCCATGAAGCGGAACGAGCGCGGGATGGTGCGGTCCGACATCTGCCACAGCGTCATGTGGGTCGACTCCGGCATCAGGGAGATGAAGTCCCAGAAGGTGTCGTGCGCGCTCTGCGCCTGCGGCCACCCGCGGTCCTGCTCCTCCTTGACCGCGTGCACGAGGTCGGGGAACTTCATCGCGTCCTGGATGAAGAAGACCGGGATGTTGTTGCCGACGAGGTCCCAGTTGCCCTCCTCGGTGTAGAGCTTCACCGCGAACCCCCGTACGTCGCGCGCCAGGTCGGGCGAGCCGAGGTTGCCGGCGACGGTCGAGAACCGGACGAACGCCTCGGTCCGCTTGCCCTTGCGCGCGAAGGGCACGGCGCGGGTGAGGTCGGCGACGGGGTCGAGGCACTCGAGGTAGCCGTGGGCCCCGTAGCCGCGGGCGTGCACCACCCGCTCGGGGATGCGCTCGTGGTCGAAGTGGAAGATCTTCTCCCGCATGGCGAAGTCCTCGAGCAGGGTCGGGCCCCGCTCGCCGGCCCGCAGCGAGTTCTGGTCGTCGCCCATCGGGACGCCCTGGGCCGTCGTCATCACCTGCCCCCTGGCGGGCGCCTGGTGGAGCTCGCCGCCCTCGCCGGTGCGGTCGTTCGAAGCGGTCGTCCTGCGCGCCATGGCACGTCCTTCCGAGAGGTCGATGTCCTCTCGACGCTAGGCGCGAGGAACGCCGTACGGCTCACCCCGACGGGCCCGACCCCTCCGGGTGGGCCGGGACCTGTCAGTCCGTGCCGGCGTGCCCGCGCAGCAGGTCGCCGAAGGGCGTCACGTCGGTCTCGACGTGCGTGCCGGACGTACGCCGCGGGCGGGCGGCGAGGTCGGGCGTGAACCCGCCGACCCCGTAGCCGCCCTGGCCGACCACCAGCGCGGCGAGCTCGGCGGCGGCGCGGGTGATGCGGTCGGAGAGCCCGTGGCTGCCGAAGTCCTCGGTCGCGGCGAAGATCCCGGTGGGGACGACGACCGCGCGCAGGTAGGCGAACAGCGGACGCATCGCGTGGTCGAGCACCAGCGAGTGGCGGGCGCTGCCGGCGGCCGCGGCGATGAGCACGGGCGTACCGGTCAGCGAGTCCTTGTCCAGGGCGTCGAAGAACATCTTGAACAGCCCGCTGTAGCTGCCGTTGAAGACCGGGGTCACCACGATCAGGCCGTCGGCTCCGGCGACCTGCTCGCGCAGCTCGGTCAGCCGTGGCGTGGGGATGCCGCCGGTGACCATGAAGGTGGCCAGCTCGCCGGCGACCTCGCGCAGCTCGACGAACTCGATGTCGACGGCCTCGCCGCGGGCGGTGGCCTGGGCCGAGGTCGCCTCGGCGACCTGGTCGGCCAGCAGCCGGGTGGACGACGGGACGGTCAGTCCCGCCGTCACCACGACGATGCGATTGCTCATGCGCGTACTCGCTTCGCTCCGTGCGCCCATGAGGCGCAAGGGGCACTGTGTTGGATGACTCGCTCGCTCCGCTCGCTCATGCGGTGGCCCCGGCGGTCTGCTCGGCCTGCTCGGCCTGCAGCCTCTCCACGTGCTCGCGGGCGGGCTCGACGAGGTGGTGCGGGGCGTCGGGCCCGGCGGCCACGAGCGAGGCGTGGGTGGGCGGGTCGCTCGGCACGTGGGCCGGGCGACGACGCTCGAACTCCGTGCGGAGCACCGGCACGACCTCGGTGCCGAGCATCTCCACCTGCTCGAGCACCAACGACTCCGGGAGACCCGCGTGGTCGATGAGGAACATCTGGCGCTGGTAGTCACCGACGTAGTCGGCGAAGCCCAGGGTGCGCTCGACGACCTGCTCGGTGGTGCCGACGGTCAGCGGCGTCATCTCGGTGAAGTCCTCCAGCGACGGGCCGTGGCCGTAGACCGGGGCGTTGTCGAAGTAGGGCCGGAAGACGCGCTTGGCCTCGGCCTCGCTCGACGCCATGAACACCTGCCCGCCGAGGCCGACGATGGCCTGGTCCGCCGAGCCGTGCCCGTAGAACTCGAAGCGACGGCGGTAGAGCCGCACCATCTGCTCGGTGTGCTCCTTGTTCCAGAAGATGTGGTTGTGGAAGAACCCGTCGCCGTAGTAGGCCGCCTGCTCGGCGATCTCGGTGCTGCGGATCGAGCCGTGCCAGACGAACGGCGGCGTGCCGTCGAGGGGCGCGGGCGTGGAGGTGTAGCCCTGCAGGGGCGTACGGAACTGGCCCTGCCAGTTGACGACGGGCTCGCGCCAGAGCTTGCGCAGCAGGTGGTAGTTCTCGACCGCGAGCTTGATGCCGTCGCGGATGTCCTTGCCGAACCAGGGGTAGACCGGGCCGGTGTTGCCACGCCCCATCATCAGGTCGACACGACCGCCGGAGAGGTGCTGGAGGAACGCGTAGTCCTCCGCGATCTTCACCGGGTCGTTGGTGGTGATGAGCGTGGTGCTCGTGGAGAGCAGCAGCTTCTCCGTCTTGGCCGCGATGTAGCCCAGGTGGGTCGTGGGGGACGAGACGACGAACGGCGGGTTGTGGTGCTCGCCCGTGGCGAAGACGTCGAGCCCGACCTCCTCGGCCTTGAGCGCCACCTTCGTCATCAGGTCGATGCGCTCGGCCTCGGACACGGTGCGCCCGGTGGTCGGGTCGGTCGTGACGTCACCGACGCTGAAGATGCCGAACTGCATGGTTCCTCCTGCCCTTGTCCAACCCTGATGGTTGAAGTTTGTACCACCCTCAACCGGCCTGCCTGCCCCAGTATTCCTCCCCAGTATCCGAGGAATCGCCGGGCGACGTACGGCGTTGGGGCCTCGTCTGGGCGCACGCTCGGATCACGAGAGACGTCCGAGAGGAGCGATCGATGACCGACTTCACCCCCTTCGAGGACCTGCTGCGCGGACACGCGGGCCTGCTCGAGGACACCACCCACGACCGGTGGCTGCGCGCGCAGACGCTGTTCGAGGAGCGCGCCT
>JAESGW010000637.1_pt1 | contig 21486 bp, 19 predicted proteins | sample 9269791 | NCBI WGS metagenome assembly JAESGW01 (sample SAMN16773120, study PRJNA677053) | algae metagenome | isolation source: Aphanocapsa lilacina HA4352-LM1 and co-occurring heterotrophs from near cave... | place: USA: Maniniholo cave, near Haena, Kauai, HI | collected 2009-07-28 | reverse complement strand
ATCACCAGCCACGTCGACGGCTTGGACTGGTAGATGTGGGTGGAGTCGTCGAGGAAGTGGCTGTGGAAGGTGAAGACGTCCTGGTGGTAGGACCACAGTGACCGCAGTGACTGGGTGACCTCGCCGAGCCCCTCGGCGTCGGGCTCGCTCGCCGTCGGCCAGGGGTCGTCGCCGCCGTACGAGGTGTACTGCGTGTTGCTGTAGGCCTGCTCGTAGGCCTCGGCGTTCATCAGCCAGCCGGTCCAGGACGCGACGTACGTCGCCAGGGCGACGCCGACGAGGGCGAGGAAGGCGGGGATCCCGTCGAGGACCACCGATCGCAGGAGCGGGCGGCGTTCGCCGAAGGCGCGTCGCGCGCCCGCGCTCCACAGCCAGGCGAGCAGGCCGAAGGCGGCGAGGGTGTAGGCGCCCGACCACTTCGTGCCGCAGGCGAGGCCGAAGGCGACGCCGCCGACCAGCAGCCACGGCCGCCACCAGAGGGACCAGCAGCTCTGCCGTCGTCCGGAGGCCAGCCGGTCGCGCAGCCACTGCCGGTCGGCGACCACGCAGTGCACGCCGCAGAGCAGGAAGAACGCGAGGAAGATGTCGAGCAGGGCCAGGCGCGACAGCACGAGCTGCAGCCCGTCGACCGAGAGCAGCAGGCCGGCGACGAGGCCCAGGACGGTCGAGCCGGTGACCCGCCGGGCGAAGCGGCACATCACCAGGACCATGAGCGCGCCCACGACGGCGGAGGCGGTGCGCCAGCCCTCCGGGTCCATGCCGAAGACCTCGATGCCGCCCGCGATCACCCACTTGCCGACCTCGGGGTGCACGACCATGGACGGGGTGTCCGCGAAGAGCCCGGACAGGCTGCCGTTGAGGATCGTCTTGTCGGCGTCCTCGACGTAGGTGCGGACGTAACCGTGGTTGAGCAGCGACCACGCGTCCTTGGCGTAGTAGGTCTCGTCGAAGGAGAACTGGTGCGGCGTCCCGAGGTGCCAGCGACGCAGGAAGAAGGCCAGTCCGGCCAGGGAGATCGCGCCCAGCCAGCCGGGCAGCGGGTCCTCCGACCGCCAGCGCGGGCGGTTCCGCTCGGCGGCAGTCGGGGTCACGCCGGAACTCTAACCAGACGTTCCCGGGCCGCCGGGGCTCGCCGCGGCTGTCCGCGACGGCGGCACGAGCCTTGACGTGACGGTGGTCGCCATCGAGACTCGTCGCACCTGATTCAGACTTGCGAATCCTGTTCGACATGTCGCACCCGAAAGGCCTTCATGCCCCGCGTCGTCGCCGTCCTCGTGCTCCTCGCCTCGTCCCTCGCCCTTGCCCTGCCCGTCGGAGCGGTCGAAGGGACGGAGGCGGAGGGACGTACGTGGGTCGTGGACGCCGTCGACGAGCCCACGAGCAACCGGTGGGACGCCGTCGACACGGGCACCTCTGTCGTGACCGTCGCGGTGGGGGACACCGTGGAGTGGCAGTTCGACCGCGCCACCCAGGGGCACGACCTCACCTCGCTGGCCCCCACCGACCCGTGGGAGAGCGTGTGGGACGAGCCGCTCGCCGAGTACCGCGAGCCCGGTGGGGAGCCGGTGCGGCGCACCTTCACCCGGCCCGGCACCTACCGCTACACCTGCTCGCTGCACGGCACGCTGATGACCGGCACCGTCGTGGTCGTCGACCCGGGCGGCAACTCCGCACCGACAGCGGCGCCGGTCGTCGCCCCCACCGACGTCGCCGTGGGGGAGGCCGTGCACGCGACCGCCAACGCCACCGACCCCGACGGCGACGTGGTGGCGGTGGCGTGGGACTTCGGCGCCGGCGGGTCGCCGGTCCACACCGACCACGCGATGCACGCCTACGACGCGCCCGGGACGTACGTCGTCCGCCTGCGCGTCAGCGACGGCCGTGGCGGCCTGCACGAGGACGAGGTGGCCGTCACCGTGACGGGAGATGCCGAGCCGGGGGAGCCGGAGCCGCCGGTCGACGACGGCGCGCTGCCCGCGATCGACGCGCGGGTGACGCCGGCGCCGGGCGTGGGACCCCTGTCGGTGCGGTTCTCCACCCAGGTCACCACGACCGGCAGCGTGCTGCCGTTCGCCGACGCGCAGGACCGGGACGCCGACCTCGACGGCACGGCAGTGCTCGTGCGCCGTCGGGACGAGACGTACACCTCGCTCCTCGTGACCGGGGCGCGGCCGGGCGCGGCGCACCCCGTGCACGTCCACGAGAAGCCGTGCGCGGTGGACCGGGGCGGCGCCCACTTCCGCTTCGACACCACCCGGGGCTTCGAGGAGCCCAACGAGATCTGGCCGGCCTTCACCGCCGACGCCGCCGGCTCCAGCGGGCTGGTCGAGGTGACCAAGCCGATGCGCGCGGGCCCGCTCGCGGTGTCGGTGGTCGTCCACGACCCGACCAACCCGGCGCTGCGCATCGGGTGCGCCGACCTCTCGCCCGGCACCGCGGACCTGGCGTACGACTGGAGCTTCGGGGACGGGAGCACCGGCAGCGGAGCCGACCCCGACCACACGTACGCCGCTCCCGGCACCTACACCGCCACGGTCACCGTGACGCGCGGCTCGGGCCCGCACGCCGGCCACGGGTCCGTCACGGACAGCGTGCAGGTGGTCGTCGGCGACGCCGCCACGCCCCAGCCCGTTCCGACACCACCCCCACCCGCGACGGCCGACACCACCCGACCGCGGATCTCGGCGATCGGGCCGCGCCGGCTGGTCCGCAGCGCCCGGCCGACGGTCCGCGCGCGGGTGCGCGACGAGGGGGTCGTGCGGAGGAGGTCGATCGTGCTCAGGCTCGACGGTCGTCGCGTCACCGGGGTGCGCCACGACGCCCGCCGCGGGCTCGTGAGGTGGCGGCCCACACGCGCGCTCGCCCCCGGCCGTCACGTCGTGCGCCTGGTCGTCCGCGACGAGGCGGGCAACCGGTCGGTGCGGACCTGGCGGTTCCGGGTGCGGCGCTGAGGCGTCCCCTGCGTGCCTCTACGGTGAACCCATGGAAGGCGTCCTGGTCCTCGCGGGCACCCCGATCGGGCAGGCCGGCGACGCTCCGCCCCGGCTGGCCGCCGAGCTCGCCGGCGCCGACGTGGTCGCCGCCGAGGACACCCGCCGCCTCAAGCGGCTGTGCGCGGACCTCGACATCACCCTCGGCGGACGGGTGGTCTCCTACTTCGAGGGCAACGAGCAGGCCCGTACTCCCGTGCTGCTCGAGGCACTGCTCGCCGGTGACCGCGTCGTGCTCGTCACCGACGCCGGCATGCCGAGCGTGTCCGACCCGGGCTACCGGCTCGTGGCCGCCGCGGTCGAGCACGACGTACGCGTCACCGCCGTCCCGGGTCCCAGTGCCGTCCTGACCGCGCTCGCCGTGAGCGGCCTGCCCGTCGACCGGTTCTGCTTCGAGGGGTTCCTGCCGCGCAAGGCGGGGGAGCGGGGGCGCCGGCTCGCCGCCCTCGCCGCCGAGGAGCGCACGATGGTGTTCTTCGAGGCGCCGCACCGCACCGGGGCGGCCCTCGCGGCGATGGCGGAAGCCCTCGGCGACGAGCGCCGCGCCGCCGTGTGCCGCGAGCTGACCAAGACCCACGAGGAGGTCCGCCGGGGCGCGCTGGCCGAGCTGGTCGCGTGGGCCGCCGACGGCGTGCGCGGCGAGGTGACGATCGTGGTCGAGGGATCCAGCGGCGCTCCCGCCGTGGACAGCGACCCCGGCTCCCTGCGCACGGCCGTCGCCGACCTCGAGGCCTCCGGGTCGACCCGCAAGGAGGCGATCGCCGAGGTCGCCCGGCGCGCCGGCCTGCCCAAGAGAGAGGTCTACGACGTTGTCCACCGCTGACCACACCGCTGACCGGGGAGCCGGGCCCACGCGCTCCCGCGCGGCCACCGAGGAGAAGACCGGCGCTCGCCGCGACCGCGAGCGACCCCCGCTGCCCGAGCCACTGCCGCACCCGGTGGTCGACAACCACTGCCACCTCGACATCGCCGACGGCGACTGGATGTCCACCGGGGACGCCATCGCGGCCGCCGTCGCCGTCGGGGTTCCGCGCATCGTGCAGATCGGGTGCGACCTGCCCGGCGCCCGGTGGGCCGTCGCCGCGGCCGCCGAGCACGACGCGCTCGTCGCCGGCGTCGCGCTGCACCCCAACGAGGCGCCGCGGTTGGCCGAGGCCGGCCGCCTGGACGAGGCCCTCGCCGAGATCGAGCAGCTCGCCGCTGCCCACGACAAGGTGCGCGCGGTCGGCGAGACCGGCCTCGACCGATTCCGCCACGCACAGAGCGGCACGGGCGACGCGGGCTGGGCCGCGCAGGAGGAGAGCTTCAGGCGCCACATCGACATCGCCAAGCGCCTCGGCAAGACGCTCGTCATCCACGACCGCGACGCCCACGACGACGTGCTGCGCATCCTCGACGAGGAGGGTGCGCCGGAGCGCTGGGTGATGCACTGCTTCTCCGGGGACGACGCCTTCGCGCGGCAGTGCCTCGACCGAGGCGCGCACCTGAGCTTCGCCGGCACGGTGACCTTCAAGAACGCCGCGGGCCTGCGCAATGCGCTCGCCGTCACGCCCCGCGACCGCGTGCTGGTCGAGACGGACGCGCCGTTCCTCACGCCCTCGCCGTGGCGCGGGCGCCCCAACGCCTCCTACCTCGTCCCGCACACCGTGCGGGCCATGGCCGAGGTGCTGCACGCCGACCTCGAGGAGCTCTGCCGGGCCGTCGACGCCAACACCGAGGCCGCCTTCGGAGGCTCCTGGTAGTCCCATGGTGGGCCTCTGGTGGTCGTCCGGCGTGAGCGGTGACACCTGCGAAATTCGCCGTTCGAGTTTGCGTCAGGGGCGTTCATCGTTATCGTCCTGTGATTGTTGGCCGGGATCGGGAGCGATCTACGGCAGCACATGGACCGGATCGGGCCGGTCCAGCGAGACCCCCGCTCGCACGTCGTACGGCTCCATCGACGCTCGTTCCATGGCTGCCGCGCACGATCGGCCGGGGGGTGCTGCCGCCCGAGGCCCGGGGAGTACGACGTTCGGAGAATCGTGCGCTCTCGTCTCGCGCAGCTCAGCAGGTCCCGCCTCAGCTCGAAGCCAGTCCTCGCGACCCTCGTCGCGGTCATCGTGGCCGCCGTCGCAGGCACGACGGTCGGCTACGCCGCCCTCAGCAAGGACGTGACCCTCACCCTCGACGGCAAGACCCGACAGGTCAGCGCCATCGGTGACACGGTCGCCGACGTGCTCGCCTCCGAGGGCATCGAGGTCAGCGACAAGGACCTGGTCGCCCCGGCGGTCGACGAGACCGTCACCGACGGCTCGGCCATCGCTGTCCAGTTCGGCCGCCCCCTCGAGCTCTCGGTCGACGGCGACTCCACGACCTACTGGGTCAACTCGACCGACGTGGCCAGCGCCCTCGGCGAGATCGGCCGTCGCTTCGACGGCGCCGACCTGTCCGCCAGCCGCGGCTCCTCGATCGGCCGGAGCGGGCTGACGCTCGAGGTGGTGACCCCCAAGGTCGTCCACCTCAAGCTCGGCGCCAAGGACCTCCGCAAGCGCACGCTCACCGCGCTCACCGTCGCCGATGTCCTCGAGTCGGCCGGCTTCGAGGTCGACGAGCGCGACAAGGTCACGCCCTCGCTGACCACCGAGATCGCCGACGGCGACAAGGTCGTGGTCAAGGACATCCGGGTCGCCACCAAGCGCGTGAAGCGCGAGGTCGTCGACGCCCCGGTCATCGAGCGCGAGGACGACAGCATGCTCGAGGGCGAGGAGGAGGTCGTGCAGGCCGGCAGGGACGGGGTCCGCAACGTCACCTACCGCCTGCGCTTCGTCAACGGCGAGCTGGTCGCCCGCAAGGTGCTGAAGGCCGACGTGCGCGTCAAGGCCGTCCCGACCATCGTCAAGGTCGGCACCCAGGAGGAGCCCACCAGCAACTTCGCCGGCGGCAGCACCGTGTGGGACCGGCTCGCGCAGTGCGAGTCCGGCGGCAACTGGGCCATCAACACTGGCAACGGCTACTACGGTGGCCTCCAGTTCAGCGCGTCGACCTGGGCCTCCGTCGGCGGCACCGGGCTGCCCCACCAGCACAGCCGCGAGGAGCAGATCAGGCGCGGCCAGATCCTGCAGGCCCGTGCCGGCTGGGGCCAGTGGCCCCACTGCTCGGCCCAGCTCGGCCTGCGCTGAGGTCGTCGCGGCGGCCCGCACTAGGCTTGCCCACCATGACCACGAACCCGGCCGGCCCGAGGCTCCTCGGGCCGGCCGAGGTGCGTCGGCTCGCCGGTGAGCTCGACCTGCGGCCGACCAAGCAGCGCGGGCAGAACTTCGTCATCGACGCCAACACGGTGCGCCGCATCGTGCGCGAGTCGGGGATCACCGGCGACGACGTGGTGGTCGAGGTCGGCCCGGGGCTCGGCTCGCTCACCCTCGCGCTGCTCGAGGTCGCCCGCCGCGTCATCGCGATCGAGGTCGACCCGCTCCTCGCGGAGCGGCTGCCGGCCACCATCGCGGCGTACGCCCCCGAGCAGGCCGCCCGCTTCGAGGTGGTGCTCGCCGACGCGATGCGCATCGAGGAGGTGCCCGGCCCCCCGCCGACGGCGCTCGTCGCCAACCTCCCCTACAACGTCTCGGTCCCCGTCCTGATCCACCTCCTCACCCTGCTGCCCTCCCTCGAGCGCGGCCTGGTGATGGTGCAGGCCGAGGTCGCCGACCGGCTGGCCGCCCGTCCCGGGTCGAAGACCTACGGCGTGCCCAGCGTGAAGGCGGCCTGGTTCGCCGACGTACGCCGGGCCGGCGCCATCGGACGCAACGTCTTCTGGCCCGCGCCCAACGTCGACTCCGGGCTCGTGGCGTGGACGCGGTGCGACCCGCCGCAGACCACCGCCACCCGCGAGCAGGTGTTCGCGGTCGTGGACGCGGCGTTCGCCCAGCGGCGCAAGCAGGTCCGCGCCGCGCTGCGCGGGCTCGCCGGCTCGGCCGAGGCCGCGACCGCCGCGCTGGACGCCGCGGGCGTGGACCCGACGGCGCGCGGCGAGGTGCTCGACGTGCACGACTTCGCCCGGATCGCCGAGGGCCTGTTCCCGTCGGTCGAGGAGAGCGCTCGGTGAGCATCACCGTCCGCGCCGCGGCCAAGATCAACCTGCACCTCGCTGTCGGCGCGCCCCGCGAGGACGGGTTCCACCCGCTCGACACCGTCTACCAGGCGGTCGACCTCTACGACGACCTGTCGCTGTCCGCGGCCGACACGGACTCCCTGGCCGTGGACGGACCTCCCTACGTCGACCTCGACGGCATCCCCGCCGACGCCTCCAACATCGCGGTGCGCGCGCTGGCGGAGGTGGTGTGCGGCGAGGCGCACGCGGTGCGGATCGGCAAGCGGATCCCGGTGGCCGGGGGCATGGCCGGCGGGTCCGCCGACGCGGCCGCCGCCCTCCTCGCGCACGACCGGCTCCACGGGCTCGGCCAGGCAGACGAGGTGCTGCTCGCGCAGGCCGCCCGGCTGGGCAGCGACGTCCCGTTCTCGCTCGTCGGTGGCACGGCGCGCGGCCGCGGTCGCGGCGAGGTCGTCGAGCGCGTGGAGGACCCCGGCACGTGGTGGTGGGTCGCGGTCCCCTCCGACGCGGGGCTGTCCACCCCGGCGGTCTACCGGCACTTCGACGCGCTCCACCCCGACGCGCCGTCCCAGCCCGCCGAGCCGACCGAGCTCCTCGCCGCGCTGGCCACCGGCGAGCCCGTACGCCTCGCGCGCACCCTCCGCAACGACCTCGAGGGGCCGGCGATCGACCTGCGTCCCGAGCTCGGCGCCCTCATCGAGCGTGGCGAAGCCGAGGGCGCACTGCGCGGGATGGTGAGCGGCTCCGGCCCGACGTGCGTCTTCCTCTGCGAGGGTCGCGACGAGGCGATGGCGGTGGCCGCCGGGCTGTCGGCGACGTACGCCGTCGTCCTCCCCGCGGTGGGTCCGGTCGCCGGCGCGCACGTCGTCACCCCGTCCTGAGCGCCGACCGGGCAGTTCGTGCCCGTCCTGAGCGCCGACCGGGCAGTTCGTGCCCGTCCTGAGCGCCGACCGGGCGGTTCGTGCCCATCCCGGCTGGCGCGGATCGGCATGCATGAACCGGTCCGGACGGGGAAGCATCTCGCTATGGTGTGCGCGGCGTCGACAGCGGCGTCGCGCACGCACGACCTGGGGGAGGCATCGTGACGGTGTTCCTGCTGGTGGGTGCCGCCGGCGTCGTGCTGCTGCTCGTCGCGCTCGTCGTGGGCGACGTCCTCGACGGTGCGTTCGAGTCCCTGAGTGCCGGCTTCTTCTCGACCGAGGCGCTCGCCGGGTTCCTCGGAGCGCTCGGGTTCGGCGGCGCCATCGCGCTGGAGACCACCGGCTCGACGTCGCTGGCGGTCGTCGTCGGCCTCGTCCTCGGTGTCCTGCTGGGCGCCCTGGCAGCCAAGGCGTCGCGGTTCCTCCACGGCGACGGCGAGGGAGACGCGGTCCGCAGCGACGACCTGCTCGAGAAGATGGGCTCGGTCGTGAGCGCGATCCCCGAGGGCGGCTTCGGCGTCGTCTCGGTCAGCGTCGGCGGCCACCTCACCCGCCTCAACGCCCGCTCGAGCACCGCCGTGCCGGCCGGCACCCGGGTCAGCGTCACCCAGGTCATCTCGCCCACCGCCGTCCAGGTCGAGCCGCTGTTCCTCCCCTGACGCCTCACCGCACGTCCTGATCTCCGTACGCCCACCGCAAGGAGCACTGCCCATGTTCGATCTGTCCCCGGTCGTCACCTCGGTGATCGGCCTCGTCGTCCTGCTGGTGCTGCTCGCGCTGCTGGTCACCACCCGCTACAAGGTGGCCGGGCCCAACGAGTCGTTCATCGTCACCGGACGCAAGGGCAAGGGCGAGGTGCGCAACCCGGAGACCGGTGAGATCTCGACCGACCTGTCCGGCCAGAAGGTCGTCATGGGCGGTGGCGTGTTCGTCATCCCGTTCATCCAGCGCCTCGCGACGCTCGACCTGTCGTCGCGGCGGATCTCGGTGCAGATCCGCGGCGCCGTCTCCGGCCAGGGCATCAAGCTCAACCTCGACGGGGTCGCGCTGGTCAAGGTCGGCGGCAACGAGGACTCGATCCGCGCGGCCGGTCAGCGCTTCCTGAGCCAGCAGGGCGAGATCGAGACCTTCACCCAGGAGGTCCTCGCCGGCGCGCTGCGCTCCATCGTCGGCTCGATGTCGGTGGAGCAGATCATCCGCGACCGCGCGGCCTTCGCCCAGCGCGTCGCCGAGGAGTCCGAGTCGTCGCTGACCGGCCAGGGCCTCGTGCTCGACACCTTCCAGATCCAGGACATCACCGACGACGGCTCCTACCTCGCCGACCTCGGCCGTCCCGAGGCCGCCAAGCTCAACCAGCTCGCCTCGATCGCCGAGGCCAACGCCCGCCAGGCAGCCGAGCAGGCGCGGATCGCCGCCGAGCAGGAGATCGCGATCACCCAGCGCGCCCTCGCCCTCAAGAACGCCGAGATCAAGGCCGAGACCGACGCCGCCAACGCGCAGGCCGCGGCCGCCGGCCCGCTCGCCCAGGCCGACCGCGACCAGGCCGTCCTGCTCGAGCAGGAGAAGGTCGCCGTACGGCAGGCGGCGCTCAAGGAGCGCCAGCTCGACACCGAGGTCCGCAAGCCCGCCGACGCCGAGCGCTACCGGGTGGAGACCGAGGCCCAGGGTCGCCGCAGCTCCGAGATCCTCGAGGCCGAGGCCCGCAAGGCGTCCTCCATCGCCAACGCCGAGGCCGAGGCCGAGAAGGCCCGCCTGACCGGTGAGGGCGAGAAGTCCCGCCGGTCCGCGCTCGCCGAGGCCGAGGCCATCGAGGGCGCCAAGCGCGGTGAGGCCGAGAAGGCCCGCCGAGTCGCGGAGGCCGACGCGCTCCGTGCCGAGGGTGAGGCGCAGGCGGCCGCGATCCTCGCCGCGGGCCAGGCCGAGGCGGAGGCGATGGACAAGAAGGCCGCGGCCTTCGCCGGCTACAACGAGGCCGCCGTGCTCCAGATGCTCATCGAGGTGATGCCCAAGGTGGCCGCCGAGCTCGCCCGTCCGATGACCGGCATCGACAAGCTGACCGTCATCTCCGCCGACGGCGCCGGCGAGCTGCCCAGGCAGGTGACCAACAACCTGGTCCAGACGATGGAGCTGCTCAAGGCCACCACCGGGCTCGACGTCGAGCAGCTGATCCAGAAGTACGCCCGTACCGACGGTTCGCCCGCCGGTCTCGAGGCCGCGGCGACGCCGGACGGCCAGCCCGCCACCTGAGGTCGCCCTTGCCCGAGCGGTGCGTGAGGAGGATTCGCCGGCCCGCGAATCCTCCTCACTCACCGCCCACGAGCGTGTCGGCTTACGACACCGTCCCCGGCGATGCGTGACGGGGATCCTGGACGCCTGGAATGCTCCTCACTCACCGCTCCACCGGTCGGCGTACGCCGACCTGCGGACGCTGGGGCGGACCTGAGAGGATCGCCCGGACATGGCGAACCTCATCAACCTCGAGCGCGTCTCGAAGTCCTACGGCGTGCGGCCGCTGCTCGACACCGTCTCCCTCGGCATCTCGCTCGGGGAACGGGTCGGCATCGTGGGCCGCAACGGCGACGGCAAGACCACCCTGCTCGAGGTGATGACCGGCATCGAGCAGCCCGACGCGGGTCGGGTCTCGCGCACCCGCGGGATCGAGATCGGCTACCTCCACCAGGGCGACGAGCTCGTCGACAGCCACAGCGTCCGCGAGGCGGTGCTCGGGGGCCGGCAGGACCACGAGTGGGCCGCCGACCCGACCACCCGCCAGGTGGTCGAGGAGCTGCTCGCCGGGGTGACCCTCGACCGCGCGATCGTGGGGCTCTCCGGCGGTGAGCGCCGCCGCTGCGCGCTCGCGGCACTCCTGCTGTCGCGCCACGACCTGATCATCCTCGACGAGCCCACCAACCACCTCGACGTCGAGGCCGTCGCCTGGCTCGCCTCGCACCTCGTCAGCCTGCCGAGCGCACTGATCGTGGTCACCCACGACCGCTGGTTCCTCGACGAGGTCTGCCAGACCACGTGGGAGGTCCACGACGGCGCGGTCGACGCCTACGAGGGGGGCTACGCCGCGTACGTCCTCGCCAAGGCCGAGCGCCAGCGCCAGGCCGCGGCCTCCGAGACCCGGCGGCAGAACCTCGCCCGCAAGGAGCTCGCCTGGCTGCGGCGCGGCCCGCCGGCGCGTACGTCCAAGCCGAAGTTCCGCATCGACGCCGCCAACGCGCTGATCGACGACGTGCCCCCGCCGCGCGACCGGCTGGAGCTGCAGCGCTTCGCCAGCCAGCGCCTCGGCAAGGACGTCATCGACATCGAGGACGTCGACCTGAGCCGCGGCGAGCGGCAGCTGCTCCGTCACGCCACGTGGCGCATCGGTCCGGGCGATCGGATCGGGATCGTCGGCGTCAACGGTGCCGGCAAGACGTCCCTGCTGTCGCTCGTCTCCGGCGCGCTGCCGCCCGACGTCGGCCGGGTCAAGCACGGCCGCACGGTCGAGATGCAGCACCTCACCCAGGCCCTCGACGAGATCGACCCCGAGGCACGGGTGCTGCCGACCGTCGAGTCGATCCGCCGCGTCACCAAGACCATCGACGGCCAGGAGATCACGGCGACGTCGCTGCTGGAGCGCTTCGGCTTCACCGGGGACCGGCTCACCGCGCGGCTCGGCGACCTCTCCGGTGGCGAGCGGCGACGCTTCCAGCTGCTCAAGCTGCTCCTGACCGAGCCCAACGTGCTGCTCCTCGACGAGCCGACCAACGACCTCGACATCGACACCCTCAACGTCCTCGAGGACTTCCTCGACTCGTGGCCGGGCACCCTGATCGTGGTCTCGCACGACCGCTACTTCCTCGAGCGGGTCACCGACTCGACGTGGGCGCTGCTGGGCGACGGGCAGGTCTCGATGCTGCCGCGCGGCGTGGAGGAGTACCTCGAACGTCGGTCACGCGAGCAGCAGGCCGCGAGGGACGAGCGGGCGACGTCGCGAGACGAGGTCGAGCAAGCTCCGCGACCGACGAACGAGGTCGCGACGAGCGCGTCGACATCCGGTCAGCCGGGCGCTGACCTCAGTCACGCCGCCCCGGCCAAGGCGCGTCCCGGCTCCGCCGAGGACCGCGCCGCCCGCAAGGTGCTGGCCAGGGTCGAGAAGCAGCTCGAGCGCATCGCCGCCCGCGAGGCGGAGCTGCACGCCGAGATGGAGGCCAACCTCAGCGACTACGACCTGCTCGCCCGGGTCGGCGCCCAGCTCGGCGAGCTGGCGGCCGAGAAGGACGAGCTCGAGCTGGAGTGGCTCGAGGCGTCCGAGGTGGTCGAGTAGCCGACGGTCTCAGCTGAAGGGCGCGAGCAGCGTGCGCAGCAGCCCGGCCAGCCGGGACCGCTCGGCGTCGGACAGGTCGGCGAGCAGGTCGGCCTCGGCCGCGAGCAGCGCCTCGAAGGCTCCGTCGACAGCGGCCTTGCCCTCGGCGGTCAGCCGCACCAGCACCCCGCGCCGGTCGTGTGGATCGGGGAGTCGTTCCACGAGCCCGCGCCCCGTGAGCCGGTCCACCCGGTTGGTCATGGTGCCGCTGGTCACGAGGGTCTCGCGGAGCAGCCGGCCGGGCGAGAGCTCGTACGGGCTCCCGGCGCGTCGCAGCGCGGCCAGCACGTCGAACTCCCACGACTCGATGCCGTGCGCGGTGAACGCGTCGCGCCGGGCGAGGTCGAGGTGGCGCGCGAGGCGGCTGATGCGCGAGAAGACCTCGACGGGCGCGAGGTCGAGGTCGCCCCGCTCGCGGCCCCAGGCCTCGACCAGGTCGTCCACCTCGTCACGCATGCCGGCATTCTGCCAGATCGGTCGAGAATCTTGACATCGAGAGAGTTCCGCGTGAGGGTGGAGGTATCTCGACATCAAGACACCTGCCCTCTCGCCGGGTAGTTCGGGACGTTCTGGTAGGTGAAATCAGGTCTTGACCTTCCAAGACGTCCCGAACTACCCCAGTGGGGGTCGGGAGTGACTGGCCATTCGACCGAGGAGGATGCAGATGAGCCACACCTGGGACCCCGACCGCTACCTCGCGTACGCCGACGAGCGCGGTCGGCCGTTCGTCGACCTGCTCGCGCGGGTGCCCGCCGAGACGCCCCGCGAGGTGGTCGACCTCGGCTGCGGTCCCGGCAACCTCACCGCGCTGCTGGCCGAACGGTGGCGCGGGGCGCGGGTGACCGGCGTCGACAGCAGCCCCGAGATGATCGAGGCCGCCCGCGAGGTCGACGGCGTCAGCTGGGAGGTCGGCGACCTGCGCGACTGGGCAGCCCCCGACCCGCTCGCGATGCGCGCGCCGATCGACGTCCTGGTCTCCAACGCGACCCTCCAGTGGCTGCCCGAGCACCTCGAGCTGCTGCCCGGCCTGCTCGACCGGGTCGCGCCCGGCGGGTGGTTCGCCTTCCAGGTGCCGGGCAACTTCGACGAGCCGAGCCACACCGCCCGCACGGACCTCGCCGCGCAGGAGCCGTACGCCGAGCACGTCCGCGACGCCCGCGTCCCCGTCAGTCACGACCCGGCGACGTACGCCCGGTTGCTGCTCGACCTCGGGTGCGAGGTGGACGCCTGGGAGACGACCTACCTGCACGTCCTCACCGGGGACGACCCGGTCTTCGACTGGGTCTCCGGAACAGGTGCGCGCCCCACCCTCCAGGCGCTGCCCGACGACCTGCGCCCGTTGTTCGAGGACGAGTTCAAGGCGCTGCTGCGCGAGGCCTACCCGGCCGACGCCGCCGGCCGGGTGGTCCTGCCGTTCCGGCGCATCTTCGTGGTCGCGCGCAAGCCGCAGGGGGTGGCGGTCCGATGAGGCTGCACCACGTCCAGGTCGCGTGCCCGCCCAGTGGCGAGGACGCGGCCCGGCGTTTCTACGCCGACGCCCTCGGCCTGACCGAGGTCGACAAGCCGGCCGACCTCGTCGCCCGGGGCGGCTGCTGGTTCCGGGCGTACGACCCCTCCGGTGCTGTCGCGGCCGAGCTGCACGTCGGCGTCGAGGACCCGTTCGCGCCCGCGCGCAAGGCCCACCCCGCCTTCGTCGTCGACGACCTGGCGCTCGTCGCGACCCGCTTGCGCGAGCGTGGTTTCGAGGTCGACGAGAGCCAGCGCTCGACCTTCCCCGGCCACCTGCGGCTGCACACCTTCGACGGCCACGGCAACCGGGTGGAGGTCCTCCAGCCGACCTGAGCGGGTCAGTTTTGACAATGATTCTCATTACGATCTAGCGTCCGTGCCTCCACGAGAGAGAGGCACGGACCATGAGGTCGTTGAGGATGCTGACCGTCGCGATCGCCACGGTGATCGCCGGATCGGGGTGCACCGCGCCCGCCGCAGAGCGGGGGAGCGCCGGTCACTCGCACGACCGGGACGCCCTCCGCGTCGTCGGTCCCTTCGAGGTGCACAGCGTGGCGCCCGTCGAGAGCAGCGGGCTGTTCACCCGGCTCGAGGTCGCCGAGACGCTGGTGAGCAGCGACCTGGAGGGCGAGCTGCGCCCCGGCCTGGCGACGTCGTGGACCGACACCGCAGGCGGTCGGGAGTGGACCTTCGAGCTGCCCGCCGGCGCGACCTTCCACGACGGCAGCCCGGTCACCGCGGAGGCGGTCGCCGCCTCGCTGCAGGCCGCCCGCGAGGAGTCGGCCAGCCCGCTCGCGGCGGCGCCCGTGGAGAGCATCGCCGCCGCCGACGACGCCGTCCGCATCGAGCTCGCCCGGCCGTACCCGTCCCTGCCCGCGACGCTGACGCACTACAGCACCGCCGTGCTCGCGCCGGCGTCGTGGGAGGGCGACCGGGTGACCGAGGTGATCGGCACAGGACCCTACGAGGTCGACGACATCGAGCTCCCGGCGCGCGTCGAGGTGACGCGCTTCGACGACTTCCGCGGTGAGGCGCCCGCCATCGAGCAGGTCAGCTTCCAGGCCGTCGCCCGCGCCGAGTCGCGGGCGTTGATGGCGGTCAGCGACCAGGCCGACGTGGTCTTCGGCCTCGAGCCGGCCGGCCGCGAGCGCGTCGACGCCAGTGACGCCGCACAGATGGTCTCCAGCCTCCAGCCGCGGAGCCTGATGATGAAGGCGAACGTCGACGACCCGCTCCTCGACGACGTACGCGTGCGGCGGGCGCTCAGCCTCGCCCTCGACCGCGAGTCGATGGCCGACGCGGTGCTCCGCGAGCCCGAGCTCGCCGCCACGCAGCTCTTCCCGCCCTCGCTCACCGCGTGGCACCAGCCGGACCTCGAGCCGCTCGCGCACGACACCGCGGCTGCCGAGGCGCTGCTCGACGAGGCGGGGTGGGTCGTCGGCTCGGACGGCGTACGCGCCCGGGACGGGCAGCCGCTGCGCCTCACGCTGACGACCTACCCCGACCGCCCGGAGCTCCCGGCCCTGGCCACCGCGATCCAGGCCTCGCTCGAGGAGGTCGGCGTCGAGGTGCGGGTCGACGTCACCAACTCCAGCGAGATCCCGGCCCGTCACGCCGACGGGAGCCTCCAGCTCGGGCTGCTGGCCAAGCACCTCGCCCTCGTGACCGACCCGCTGCCCACGGTCGCGGAGACCTTCGCCGAGGAGGGCTCCGACTGGGGCGTCATGCGCTGGCGCGACGACGACGTCGTCGAGGCGATCGCGGACCTGGAGGCCGGTGCGGACGGGGCTGCGGCCGAGCAGGACCGCGCCACCGTCGCCACCACGGCCCAGGAGGAGCTCCCGCTGATCCCGGTCGCCTGGTACCGGATGAACGCCGCCGTCTCCGGCCACGTCGACGGGTTCGTGATGGATCCGCTCGAGCGGACGTGGCACCTCTCGCAGGCGACGTGGTCGTCGTGAGCGGGTCCTCGGCGCGGGTGGGCGGCGTGCTGCTGCGGCGCGGCGCGCAGGGACTGGGGGTGGTGGTGCTGGTCGCGACCCTGTGCTTCCTCGTCGTGCGGCAGCTGCCCGGCGACGCGGCGCTGCGCATCGCGGCTGGTCGTTACGGCTACGACCTCGTGGACGCGGAGGCCGCGGCCGCCGTGCGCAGTGAGCTCGGCCTCGACCGTCCGGCCTGGCAGCAGCTGGCCGACTGGCTGGCCGCGCTCGTCCGCGGCGACCTCGGCACCTCCCTCGTGACGTCCGCGCCGGTGCGCGAGGAGGTCGGCTACTACCTCGTCGGCACCCTCCAGCTCGCCGGCCTCGCCCTGCTGCTCGCCGTCGCGCTCGGCGGTTGCCTCGGCACTCTCGCGGCGCGCCGCCCGGGCGGCCTCGTCGACCGCGGCGTCGACGTGTGGGTGTCGGGCGTACGCGCCCTGCCGCCGTTCCTGCTCGGCCTCGCGCTGGTGCTCCTGTTCTCCGTCCACCTGGGGTGGCTGCCCGCGGTCGGCCACGGATCCGGGACCACGATCGTCCTGCCGGCCGCGACGCTCGCCATCGGCCTCTCCGGGCTCTTCGCCCGCGTCACGCGGGACGCGGTCGTGGAGGTGCAGCGCTCCGAGCACGTGCGCTTCGCCCGCACCAAGGGACTCGCCGACCGGATCGTCCTGGTCCGCCACGTGCTGCGCAACGCGGGCGTCGTGCTCGTCCCGTACGTCGGGGTGCAGGCCGTCGTGCTCATCGAGGGGGTGGTGGTGGTCGAGAGCCTCTTCGGCTGGCAGGGCCTCGGGCACGCGCTCGTGCACGCGGTGTTCTGGCGCGACGTGCCGGTGCTCCAGGCGGCGGCGCTCGTGCTGGCCCTCCTCGTCGTCGCGATCAACACCCTGGTCGACCTGACGGTGCTGTGGCTCGACCCGCGCCCGCGCGGAGTGGCGGTGGGCGCATGAGCGCGACAGTGACTCCCACGGTGACCCCCACGGTGCGCCCCGACCTCGTGGCCGCCGACAGGCGGCGCCCCGGGCCCGCGCGGATGCTCGCGATGGCCGTCCTCGGTGCCCTCGCCGCCTTCGCGCTCGTCGGACCACTGGTGCTCGCCGACCCCGGCGCGCAGGACCTCGGTCGCTACCTCGAGGCCCCCTCGCCCGCCGAGCCGCTGGGCCGCGACGAGTACGGCCGCAGCGTGCTGGCGCGGCTGGCGCACGCCACCCGGCTCTCCCTGCTGCTCGGCGTGGTCTGCGTGCTCACGGCGCTGGTCCTCGGCAGCGTCACCGGCGTCCTGGCCGCGTGGCGTGGCGGCTGGGTCGACGCCGTCCTCCGCGCGGTCTCCGAGGCGTTCGTGGCCATCCCGGCCCTCCTCGTCGTGCTGCTGTTCTCCGCGCTCTCGGAGAGCGGGTCGCTGCTGACGTTGTACGTCGGTCTCGCCCTCGTGCAGTGGGTCGAGTACTTCCGGGTCGTCCGCGCCCGCGCCGCCCTCGTCCTCGGTGGCCCCGCGGTCGAGGCCGCGCGGCTCCTGGGCCTCGGTCGCGTGCACGTCGTGGCGCGCCACCTGTGGCCGGCCGTACGCCCACTCCTGCTGACGCTCGCCTCGCTCGGCATGGTGACCTCGATCCTGGCCGTGTCGACGCTCGGCTTCGTCAAGGTGGGCCTCCAGCCGCCGCGCGCCGAGCTCGGCCTGATGGTCACCGAGGCGTTCCCGTTCCACGACGTGGCGCCGTGGCTCTCCCTCGCCCCGGTCGCCGTGCTGTTCCTGCTCACCGCGGGCTTCCTCGGCCTGCGACACAAGGAGGTCACGCCATGACGCTCGAGATGCACGACGTCGTCGTCACGCACGCCGGGCGCCGGCTCGTCGACGTCCCCCACCTCGGCCTCGCGCCCGGGCGACCGGTGACGGTCGTCGGTGAGAGCGGGTCCGGCAAGTCGCTGCTCGCGCACGCCCTGATGGGCACCCTCGCGGCCACGCTCGAGGTCGACGGCAAGCTCGACCTCGACGGACGACTGCTGCCGCTCGCCGACCGCGGCAACCGGCGCACGCTGTGGGGGAGCGAGGTCGCGATGCTGCCGCAGGAGCCCGCGCTCGCGCTCGACCCGACGATGCGCGTCGGCCGGCAGGTCGCGGAGGGGGTGCTCGGCGCCTCGCGTGGCACGGCGCGCGACCGCGCGCGGGCGGCCCTCGCCGGCGTCGGGCTCCCCGGTGTGGCGCGCTCCTACCCGCACACGCTCTCGGGCGGCATGGCCCAGCGCGTGGCGTACGCCGCGGCGACGGTCGGCGGCGCCCGCGTGCTGGTCGTCGACGAGCCCTCCAAGGGCCTGGACCCGGCCGCGGTCGACCGCCTCGCCGAGCTGCTGCTCGGCCACGTCGCCGGCGGTGGCCTGCTCCTCACCATCACCCACGACCTGCGGCTCGCCGCGGCGCTCGGCGGCGAGGTCGCGGTCATGCGCGACGCCGAGGTCCTCGAGTCGGGCGACGCGGAGCAGGTGCTCGACGATCCGCGGCACGACTACACCCGCCGCCTCGTCGCGGCCGCCCCCGAGCGGTGGCGGCACCCGTGGCAGCGCACCGGGTGGGAGCCCGCGGGCGAGCCACTCGTCGAGGCGACCGGCCTCGCCAAGGCGTACGGCTCCCAGCGGCTCTTCGCCGACCTCGACGTGCGCGTACGCCCGGGCGAGCGCGTCGCGCTCAGCGGTCCGAGCGGTGTCGGGAAGACCACCCTGGGCGGGATCCTGCTGCGGATCGTCGCACCCGACGCGGGTCGCGTCGTGCACCACGACTCGCTGCGCGGGCGGCTGCAGAAGCTCTACCAGGACCCGGCGCTCTCCTTCCCGGCGCTCGTGCCGATCGAGGTGGGGCTGCGCGACGTGGTGCGCCGGCACGGGGCCGACCCTGCTCGGCTCGGGCAGCTCGTCGAGGACCTGCGGCTGGCACCCGAGCTGCTGGGCCGGCGGCCGGCGGAGGTCTCCGGCGGCGAGCTGCAGCGCGTGGCGACCGCGCGCATGCTGCTGGCCCGGCCGGGGCTCGTGCTGGCCGACGAGGCGACGTCGCGGCTCGACCTGCTCACCCAGGAGGTGACCGTCGACGCGCTCGTGCGCGGCCTCGACGACGCCGCGCTGCTGGTCGTCACCCACGACCGGGCCCTGGCCGACGCGGTGGCCGACACGCACCTGCACCTGTCCGGCCACGACGGGCAGGGCTCCTGACCCGGCTGGGCCGATATCTGAGGACACCCTGGACGACAAGGCTGCCCCAGGACGACCGACCCGTCCTCAGGTAGGTACTACTGGTGGGTAACATGTCGGCATGCCTGCCGTCCTCGACCTCTGGCGGAAGACGTCCGCGCTGCCCCTCGGCACCCGGATCTTCTCGCTCGCCTTCAGCCAGAAGGCGCCCTACTTCGCCACCATCCGCCCACGCTTCACCGTGGTCGAGCCCGACCACGCCGAGCTCGTCATCCCCAAGCGGCGCGGTGTGCACAACCACATCGGCACCGTGCACGCCATCGCACTGTGCAACGGGCTGGAGGCCGCGATGGGGGCGCTGGCGGAGTCGACCATCCCCCGCGACCGGCGCTGGATCCCCAAGGGGATGGAGGTCGCCTACACCGCCAAGGCCGACTCCGACATCACCTGCATCGCCGAGACCGACCCGGAGCAGTGGACCGCCGAGGTCGGCGACGGCTATGACCTGCCGGTGCGAGTGCGGGGCGTACGCGCCGACGGCGCCGTGGTGGTGGAGGGCGAGATCCGGCTCTGGATCAGCCGGCGGAAGAGCTAGGCGGCCCGCTCGGACTGCGCCTCGCCGACCATCGAGACCTGGAGCTGCTTCCGCTCGCCGACGAAGCGCTTCTGCACCCAGGTGGCGAGCGCGGTCAGCACCAGGTTGACCACGATGTAGAGCGCCGCGATCACGAGGTAGACCGGGATGTGGTTCTGGAACTCGAGGTAGATCGGGCGCGCGACGGCCGTGAGGCCGGGCGCGGCGATGGCGTAGCCGAGGCTGGTGTCCTTGAGCGTCACCACGCACTGGCTGATGATCGCCGGGATCATGATCTTCACGGCCTGCGGCAGCAGCACGATCCACACGACCTGGCTCTTGCGCATGCCGATGGCGTACGCCGCCTCGGACTGCCCCTTGGGCACGGCCAGCAGGCCGGCACGGAAGACCTCGGCGAGCACGGCACCGTTGTAGAGGCTCAGCGCCCACACCACGCACCAGAACGGTCCGGAGGTGCCGTTGTAGATGCCGTAGATCGAGAAGAAGAAGATCATCAGCATCAGCACCGGGACCGCGCGGAAGAACTCCACGACGGCCCAGCAGGGCGTGCGGATCCACCGGTGGTCGGAGATCTTGCCGATGCCGAGCACGAGGCCCAGGACCATGGCGCCGACGATGCCGCCGGCGGCCATCTGGAGGGTGTCCACCAGCCCGTTGAGGATGAACTCGACGTACGAGGGGGTGACGAACACCTCCCACTTGTCGGCGGCGAACTGGTCACGCGAGCTGAGGCGTACGACGACCAGCGCGAGCGCCGCCGCGAGCACCGCGACGGTCAGGACCGAGTAGACGCGGTGGCGCCGGACCGTCCTGGGGCCCGGCGCGTCGAACAGGACGCTGGTGCTCATGCGGGGCCCCCGCGGAGGCGCGAGCGCAGCGAGTGGCTTCGTGGGGTGGTCATGCGATCCTCCAACGGCGCTCGAAGCGGTTGCTGACGAGGGAGAGCACCTCGACGAGCACGACGAAGATGCCGGCGAAGACGGCCAGCAGCCACCAGCGGTCGCCGGGGTTGGCGTCCAGCAGCTGCTTGAGGGCGTACGCCGCCTCCAGCACCAGGACGCTCAGGGCGACGGTCGTGTTCTTCAGCAGGGCGATCTGGGTGCTGACCAGTGGTGGCAGTCCGGCCCGGATCGCCTGGGGGAGCACCACGTGGCGCATCGCGCCCGCGAACGGCAGTCCGATCGCGCGTGCCGCCTCGGCCTGACCGATCGGGACGGCGTTGACGCCCGAGCGCAGCGCCTCGCACACGAAGGTCGCGGTGTAGAGCGTCAGGCCCACGACGGCGCCCGCGAAGGCGTTCGTCATCCGGATGTCGCCCCAGCCGGTCGGGATGACGATCCGGACGAACTGGAAGTTGATGCCGATCTTGGGCGCCGCGATCGAGAAGAACAGCAGGATGAGCAGGAGGGGCGTGTTGCGCACCAGTGTCACGTAGAGCGCAGCGGTGCGGCGCATCACCGAGATCGGACCGACGCGCATCGCCACGAGCAGCGTCCCGAGCAGCAGCGAGCCGATCGAGGAGAAGACGAACAGCAGGATGGTCGTGGCGAAGCTGATCGCGATCAGCTGGTAGTTGTCGGCGATGGCGTCCACATCGCTCCTCTCGGCAGGCTGGTGGTGCACCAGTCGGCCGGGGCCGCCTCGCGGCGGCCCCGGCCAGTGGTGTGGTCGATCAGGCGCACTCGTCGAGCGCCGGCGGCTCCGGCGTCTCGGAGCCGGAGTCACCGAGGGTGGCCTCGAACGCCTCGGCCCACGAGCCGTCGTCGTAGGCGCCCTGGATCACGTCGTTGATCCACTGGCACATCTCGGGAGCGTCGGGGCTGTAGCCGATGCCGATGCGCTCCTCGGAGAACTCCTCACCGACGACCTTGAGCTCGCCGT
>JAESGW010000635.1_pt1 | contig 21520 bp, 20 predicted proteins | sample 9269791 | NCBI WGS metagenome assembly JAESGW01 (sample SAMN16773120, study PRJNA677053) | algae metagenome | isolation source: Aphanocapsa lilacina HA4352-LM1 and co-occurring heterotrophs from near cave... | place: USA: Maniniholo cave, near Haena, Kauai, HI | collected 2009-07-28 | reverse complement strand
CACCGCCGACCGGTGGGCGGCCATCGCCATCCGGGCCTCCGGGCTGGCGCTGGCCTCGGCCTCGGCGTCGAGGGCGGCGAGCACCGCGCCGGCCCCCCACAGGTCCTCGACGGCCGGGCGCAGCGTGTCGTCGTGCCACCTCTCGCCCGCGGGCACGACGACGACGCTGGCCCCGTCGGCGACCTTCGGGGCGAGCCACCGGGCGACGGCCGCGGCGTTGCGCAGGCAGGCGCCGACGACCTGCGCGCCTGAATCGGCGAGGGCGAAGGCGATCGTGGACCCGTTGGGCGAGGGCAGCACCAGCCGCTCGATCCCCTCGACCTCCGCGAGGCTGGCCGGCGACAGCGACACGTGTCGGGCGTCGCCACGCGAGAGCGCCTCGAAGCGGCCGACCGCGAGGGTCGCACCGTGGCGCATCGCGTGCTCCGCCGCGCGGGAGTCCTTCCACCGGAACGGGAAGACCTCGATGCCCCGCTCGATCGCGACGCTGAGGGTAGTCGTGAAGGACAGCACGTCGACGACGACGGCGTAGTCCGCGGACACCACCTCCGCACCCGTCGGTCCCCATTCGAGGCGGAGCCGGTAGGTGGACTGGTCGTGTCCCGGCAGCGTCACCCGGCCATTGAACAGCCGCGCACCCACGATCGCGGAAATCGCGGGACCGGCTCGCTCACTCCGGGATGTTGGGGACCACCAGCACCGGCACGGGCGAGTGGCGTACGACCTGGGTGGCCGTGGAGCCGAAGCGGAGGCCCTTGAATCCTCCGGCGCCGCGGGTGCCGACGACGAGCATCTCGGCGCCGGCCGCGGCGCCGATGAGCCGCTCGGTCGCCTGGCCGCGCAACGCGTAGAGCTGGACGTCGACGTCGTCGGCCAGCCCCGCGGCGGCGCAGTCGGCCTTGAGGTCGGTCACGACGGCCTCCTCGAACTCGGCGAACGGAGGGACGTAGCCGCCCACCATCGAGTCCGGCCGCGGCGCGGTCGCGAGGTTCCACACGCGTACGACGTGGAGGGTCACTCCCAGCCGGCGGGCGAGCTCGCCGGCGCGGCGGACGACGGCGGCGGCAGCGCGCGAGCCGTCGTGCCCGACGACGATGCCGCCGGTGATGTGGGCTTCCTTCCTGACCATGCCACCAGCCTAGGGAGCCGCGGGTCCCGTGTCAGGGGGCCGAAGGTCACCAGATCCGGACGCGAGCGTCGGGCTCGAGCCACAGGCCGTCACCGGGCTGCGTCTCGAACACCTCGTGGAACTCGTCGAGGTTGCGCACGATGTTGGCGCGGAACTCCGCCGGGCTGTGCGGGTCGATGGTGAGGTACTGAAGCTCCTGCTCCTTGCGGCGCTTGGTACGCCACACGTGGCTCCAGTTGAGGAAGAGCGTGCGCCGGTCCTCGACCGGGGCGTCGCCGCCGCGGCTGATGACGTAGGCCTTGTGGGCGATCGTCAGGCCGCCGAGGTCGCCGATGTTCTCGCCGACGGTGAGGCTGCCGTTGACGTGCTCGCCCGGCAGGTTGCGCGGCTCGAAGGCGTCGTACTGCGCGACGAGGGCCTGCGACTTCGCCTCGAAGGCGGCCTTGTCGTCGGCGGTCCACCAGTCGTGCAGGTTGCCGTCGCCGTCGTACTGGGCACCCTGGTCGTCGAACCCGTGCCCGATCTCGTGGCCGATGACGGCGCCGATGCCGCCGTAGTTCTCGGCGTCGTCGGCGTCGGGGCTGAAGAACGGCGGCTGCAGGATCGCGGCGGGGAAGCAGATCTCGTTGGTGCCGGGGTGGTAGTAGGCGTTGACGGTCTGGGGCAGCATCAGCCACTCGTCGCGGTCGACCGGCTGGCCCACCTTCTCGAGCTGGCGGTCGGTCTCGAAGGCCGACGCCGAGGCGACGTTGCCCATCAGGTCGTCGGCGGAGACCGTGAGGCTGGAGTAGTCGCGGAACTCCGTCGGGTAGCCGATCTTGGGGTAGAAGCGGTCGAGCTTGTCGTAGGCCTTCTGCTTGGTGTCCTCGCCCATCCAGTCGAGCGCCTCGATGGAGCGGCGGTAGGCCGTGACGAGGTTGGCCACCAGCTCGTCCATCATCTGCTTGGAGGTCGGCGGGAAGTGGCGCGCCACGTAGACCTTGCCGACGGACTCGCCGATCGCGCCCTCGACGAAGTCGACGCCGCGCTTCCAGCGCGCGCGCAGCTCGGGGGTGCCGTTGAGGGTGCGGCCGTAGAAGTCGAAGTTGGCCTCGACGAACGCGTCGGGCAGGTAGGGCGCGCTGCTGCGGACGATGCGGACGTGGAGGATGTCGCGCCAGGTCTCGATCGGCGTCTCCTCCAGCACCGTGGACAGGTGGGAGAAGAAGTCGGGCTGCATCACGATGGAGCGGCGCAGCGTCTCCTCGGTGCCCCCGAGGCCGGTGACGTAGGTCGTCCAGTCGAAGGCCGGGCAGAGCTCGCGCAGCTCCTCGAGGCTCTTGTGGTTGGTCGTCTTCTGCACGTCGCGAGTCTCGGCGGCCTCCCAGTGGCCCTCGGCCAGGCGGGACTCGTACGCCAGCACGCGCGCCGCCGCGCCTGCCGGGTCGTCGTGCTCGCTGAGGGTGAGCAGCGTGGTCAGGTAGGCGAGGTAGGTCGAGCGGATCTCGGCGAACTTGTCCTCGCGGTAGTAGGACTCGTCGGGCAGGCCGAGGCCGCCCTGCGCGAGGTAGACGATGTTGCGCGAGGCGTCGGCGCGGTCGGGGGTGATGTAGGAGCCGAACAGGCCCGGGCCGCCGGTGCGCTCGAAGACGCCGAGGAAGGCGGCGAGCTCGGTGAGGTCGGCGACCGAGTGGGCGCGCTCGAGCATGCCGCGGATCGGCTCGAGGCCCTTGGCGGCGATGGTCTCGGTGTCCATGAAGGAGGCGTAGAGGTCGCCGATCTTGCGCTCGTCCTCGTCGAGGTCCTCGGCGGGCCGGTCGGCGAGCTCGGTGATGATGTCGCGCACCTGCTGCTCGGCGGCGTCGGCGAGCGCGATGAACGCGCCCCAGCTCGACTTGTCGGCCGGGATCTCGGTCTCGTCGAGCCAGCGCCCGTTGACGTGGCCGAACAGGTCGTCCTGCGGGCGGATGTCGGGGTTCATGCCGTCGCGGGCAGAGTCGAGGATCGTCACGCGCCGACCCTAACCCCGGCTCCCAGACCGGCCGCCCCGCACCCGCGCCCGGAACTGGTCCAGACCACGTGCTGGCACCCGTGGCAAACCCACCCGGATGGGTGAGGCTGGGCGCACCTGGGACGGATCGCATCGGGAGGACCCATGTTCGGACGCACGCGCACGCTCGCCCTGCTCGCCTCGACCGGACTGCTCGTCGCCGGCCTCGCCGCCCCGCCGGGCGGCGCCGCGACGGCCGAGCGGGTCGGCACCCGGTCGTGGACGCCCCTCACGGCGAGCTCGTCACCCAACTTCGCACAGGCCAGCGCGGCCCGTACGCCCGACGGTCTCCAGCACGTGGTGTGGATCGTGGACGAGGGCGCCGGGGCCAACTACCTCCACACCACGATCGACGCACGGGGACGGCAGGGCGCCACGACCCGGGTCTTCCCGGCCGCGTGGGCGCAGCTGAGCACGCCGGTCGACCTCGACGTCGACGCGGCCGGGCGGTTGCGGCTGTCGTTCCGCGGCACGATCGACGGCGACACCGCCAACTTCTTCACCTACCGCGGGGTCTACTCGGCGCTGTCGACCGACGGCGGCGCGACGTGGGTCGCGCCGCGGGAGGTGCTCGCGGTCAGCGACGCCAGCGGTGGCGGGAGCACGTTCGTGACGCTGCCCGACGGCTCGGTCCTCGGTGGCTACGGCGACACCGGCGGCTTCCACTGGCAGGTCGGCGGCATCTCCGAGGCCGCCGAGCCGACCGCCACCAACCTCGAGTTCACCGACCAGGACGCGATGGCCGCGAGCCTGGTCACCACCGGCTCGGCCGTCTGGGTGCTCTACCAGAGCGTGCGGGCCAACGGCGTCTTCGCTCGTCAGGTCTGGCCGTCCCTCGGCGCCCCGGTGCGGGCGCCGGGCGGCTACACCAACCCCGGCCAGCCGATGGCCGTGGTCAACCGGCCGGGCGTCGGCCCGGTGGCGGCGTACCTGCTGGACGACGACGTCGTGCTGTGGGACGTGCTCGCCAACCGCACCCGCGTCGTGCGCGGGATGAAGGGCGCCAGCGTCGCCGAGCTGGCGGTGCTGCCCGACGGTCACCTGTGGGTGGCCGCGGCCGGCCCGATCGGCTACCAGCCGCGAGCCTCGCGGGTCTCGGCTCGGGGCTGGACCGTCGACCGGCGTCCGACCCTGCTGCCCGACCTCGACTCGAGCTTCGGGATCTCGGTGACGTCGACCGATGCCCTGCGCGCCGAGCTGCTCCTGCTCGCCAACGACGACGGCGACCCGACGCGGCTGCACGCCCGCTCGGTCGCGGCGCAGATGGTCCTCCGGGCGTCCCCCCGCCGCTGGGCCCGTGGTCGGGCGAAGACGGTCGTCCTCAAGGTCACCGACGTCGACGGTGGGGTCGCCCGCGCCAAGGTCCGCGCGGCGGGCCGGCGCTGCACGACCAACCGCGCGGGCCGGTGCACCATCCGCTTCGCCGGCCGGGGTCCCGGCCGGATCGCGGTGAGGGCCACCAAGCGCGGCTACGAGAAGGCGACGGTGCGCCTCACCGTGCGCCGCTGACGCCTCAGCGCACCCGGACGACCGACTTGCCGAGGGTGCGGCGCTCGTCCATGTCGACGAGCGCCCGCCCGAAGTCGCCGAGCTCGTACGTCGCTCCGATCGGCGGCCTCACCACGCCGGCGTCGATCATCGGCGCGAGCCGGTGCCACTGCTGCTGCATGTAGCCCGGCCGGGTCATGGCGTACGCCCCCCACCCGACGCCGCGGACGTCGGTGTTGCCGAGCAGCAGCCGGTTGACCTTGACCTCGGGGATGCCCTGGCCGGCGGCGAAGCCGACCACCAGCACCCGGCCCTGCTCGGCCAGGCAGCGCAGCGAGTCGGTGAACGCGGCGCCGCCGACGACGTCGAGCACCACGTCGATGCCCCGGCCGCCGGTGAGGTCCTTGACCGCGTCCTTGAAGTCCGGCCCGACCACCACCTCGTCGGCGCCGGCGGCGCAGGCGAAGGCGGCCTTCTCGTCGGTGCTCACCACCGCGATCGTGCGCGCCCCGAGCCCCTTCGCCACCTGGAGGGTCGCCGTGCCGACGCCCCCGGCGGCGCCGTGGACGAGCACCGTCTCCCCCTCGCGCAGGCCGCCGCGCTCCTCGAGCGCGAACAACGCGGTCAGGTAGTTCATCGGCAGCGCCGCACCCTCGTCGTACGACAGGGCGTCGGGCAGCGCGAAGGTGAAGATCGCGGGGTTGGCGACCTGCTCGGCCGCGCCGCCGTTGAGGTTCACGCCGGCGACCCGCTGGCCGACGGTGAACCCGCTCGACTCCGGCGAGCCCGGGTCGAGCACGACGCCGGCGAAGTCCACGCCGAGGGTGAACGGCGGCTCCGGCTTGAACTGGTACTCCCCGCGGCTCAGCAGGAGGTCGGGGAACGCGACCCCGACGCTGTGCACCTCGACGAGCACGTCGTGCGGGCCCGGGGACGGTGGGTCGACGTCGCGGACCTCGATGTCGGCGGGACCGGTGGGCGTGACGACCTGGACTGCCTTCATGGTGGCGACCCTAGCGACGCTGGAGTCACCGGATATCCGGTGACCGCCCTGCTTCCATGTACAGATCTCTACCCAGAAGCACGAAACCCGGGTGCGAAGCACGGCCCCGGTCGATCGCGAGTCCGGACGGCGTCAGCCGACTGCCTTGACCTCGCTGAGCTCGAAGTGCATCGGGTCGGTCCACCGCCAGTCGCCACCCCAGGCGAAGCCCCACGTCTTGAAGATCGCCACGACGTCGCGGTCGATCTCGCCGACGGTGCCACGCTGGTTGCCCGCGGTGTTGAGGTCGAGCGCGAGGCCGAAGGAGTGGTTGGACAGCGTGGTCGTGTTCGCGATGAACCGCGGGTAGTAGCACCCGGCGTACTGGCGCGGGTCGATCGCGCCGGCGAGGCCGCGCTGCTCCACCTCCAGCAGGGCGGCGCGCAGCTGGGGGAAGAGGTCCTTGTGGCAGGTGACGCTGCCGAGGATCGGCACCGCCTCGGTGCGGATGTTGGCCCTGACCCACGCCGGGTCGGGCGCGATCCGGCCGCCGCCGAGCACCGTGTAGCGGAAGGTGCCGACGACCGAGCCGAGGGTGCCGCCGGTCGGGATCGCGGTGAGCTTGGCGTCGGGGTCGAGGCCGAGTCGCGAGGCGACGTCGAGCATCTGCACCGAGGCGTCCTCGCCCACCAGTCGCTCGAGCGGCCGGCGGATCGTGGCGGGGGTGGTGCCGTCCGTCGAGATGAGCACACCGTTGTCGGTGGCCATCTCGATGTCGGGGGCCCACGCCGTGTTGACGACCAGGTCGATCGTGGGGATCTGGGGCAGGTACGCCCCCACGTGCAGGGTCGGCGCGTCCTCGTCGCTGCCGAGCTGGATCATCCCGTCCTCGTCGGCGAGGCGCCCTACGGCCCTGCTGTCCGCGGCGGCCATCTCGCCGCCGGCGACGCGGTCCCACGCCTCCTGGAGGTCCGCGACGTTGGCCTGCGTGAAGTTGCGGTAGCCGGCGGGGTCGACGGCCGCGACCGTCAGGACGCGGTTCTCGAGGCTGACCTGGCCCAGGCCGATGCGCTCGGTGTGGGCGACACCCTTCAGCTTCTCGATCCGCTCGAGCAGCTCGTCGCCGATCGGCTTGTCCCACTGCACGAGGATGTCGGCGCTCCACAGCCGGCCATCGCGCTCGCCCGGCGGGTCGACGGCGCGGGCGGGGTCGGCGACGGGGACGGCCGGCTCGGACGTCGTCGTGCTCGTCGACGCGGACGGCTCGGGGTCAGGCGCGTCGGTGCGTGCCGGGTCGCTGCACGCGACGACCAGCAGCGCGAGGGCAGCAGCCGCCGCCACCCCGGCCCCCCGTCGTACGCGCATGCCCCGACCCTAGGCAGTGGGTGTCTGGACCCGGTGCGGAATGGTGAACCACGACACCAGCCCGCCCACCACGAGCAGGGCGGCACAGGCGAGCACCGCGGAGCCGTACGCGGTGTCGAACCGCGCCGGGTCGCGGTAGTCGTCGCCGGCCAGGCCGACCGCCATCGGGAGGGCCGCGACGGCGAGCAGCGACCCGGCCCGCGCCAGGGCGTTGTTGATCCCGCTGGCGATGCCCGCCACCTCGTCGGGAGCGGCCGCCAGCACGGTGGCCGTCAGCGGCGCCACCATGAGCGCCAGCCCGAGGCCGAAGACGGTGAGGCCCGGCGCGACGTCGCGCCACCACGTCACGTCGGGTCCCACGCGCAGCAGCAGGAGCGTGCCGGCGGCCATCACGAGCGGTCCGACCGTCATGGGGACGCGTGGTCCGATCCGTTCCCCGAGGGCGCCGCCACGCGCCGCGAGAAACAGCATGCACGCGGTGATGGGCAGCGTGGCCAGGCCGGCCTCGAGGGCGTTGTAGCCCCCGACGGTCTGCAGCTGGAGGACGAGGAAGAACAGGATCGCCCCGAGGGCGGCGTAGACCACGAGGGTCATCAGGTTCGCGGCGCTGAAGGTGCGGTCGGCGAACAGTCCGAGCGGCACCATCGGCCCGCGGGACCGACGCTCGACGGCGACGAAGGCCACCGCCGCGAGGAGGCCGCCGGCAGCGGCCCACAGGGTCGCGGCCCCACCCGCGTCGGTCAGCGCCCACGTCGTGCCGGCCAGCGCGAGGGCCGCCAGCGCGGCGCCGGGCACGTCGAACCGGCCCTGTGCCCGCGGGTCGCGGCTCTCGGGGACCCACGTCTGCGCCAGCCACACCGTCAGCGCGGCGAGCGGCAGGTTGATGAGGAAGATCCATCGCCAGGACGCGTGGTCGACCAGCAGCCCGCCGACCAGGGGCCCGAGCGCCGCGGCGATCCCGCCCAGGCCGGACCAGGCGCCGATCGCGCGGCTGCGGTCCTCCGCGCGGAACGCCCCCTGGATCATCGCCAGGCTCCCCGGGGTGAGCAGGGCGCCGCCGACGCCCTGCAGGACGCGCGCGACGACGAGCACCTCAGCGGTGGGCGCCAGCCCGCACAGCAGGGAGGCCAGGGCGAACCAGACGGTGCCGATCACGAAGACCCGCCGTCGGCCGAGCCGGTCGCCGAGCGAGCCGCCGAGCAGGATCAGGGACGCCAGCGAGAGGAAGTAGCCGTTGGTGATCCACTGCAGCTGGGCGAGCGAGGCGTCGAGGTCCTCGCCCATCGTGCGGAGCGCGACGTTGACGACCGTCCCGTCGAGGAGCGTCATCCCCGACCCGAGGGTCGCGGCCGCCACCACCCCCCGGGCGGACGGCGTGCCCCAGGAGACCGTGCTCACGCACCCGCCGCCGGTCTCATCGCGCGAGCACCCTGTCGGCCAGCCACGCGATGTCGGCGCCGGTCCGCTGCGGTGTGCCGGAGGGCTGCATGACGTGGCTCAGGACGACGCGCACCACCATGTCGATCGCCGGGTCGAGGTGGTCGGGGTCGATGCCCGGCGCGTACGGCGCCACGCGCGCGCTGATGACCTCCTTGGCCACGCCGAGCAGGCCGGCGGCGTTGGTCGTCAGCAGCGGGAGCAGCTCGGTGTCGGCGCCATGGGTCGCGCTGACCACGGCGTGCAGGAGCTTGTTGGCGCTGGCGTGGGTGAGCACGTCGGTGACGGCCTTCTCGATGGCGGCGGTCAGGTCGTCGGGCCGGGCGTCGAAGGCCTGCTCCACCACCTGCAGGAACCGGGCCAGCTCCTCGAGGATCATCGTCTCGGCGAGGGTCGGCTTGGAGCCGACCTCGTTGTAGACGGTCTGCCGGCTCACCCCGGCCGCCTCGGCCAGGCGCGCCATCGTCACCGCCGCCCACCCCGACGTCGTGGTCATCTCCACGGCCGCCGCGACGATGCGCTCGCGGGTGGTCTCGGGCATGCGCCGAGTCTAGGAGGACCCGGCGTACGCCCGGACCGTCAGGCGACCGAGCGCTCGGGCTCGCAGGGCACGAAGTCGACCTTCTCGCGTACGCCGCAGTCCGGGCAGCACCAGTCGTCGGGGATGTCCGCCCACGCCGTCCCGGCCGCGAAACCCTCGTGCTCGTCGCCCGCCGCGACCTCGTAGACGTACTCGCAGCTCGGGCAGCGCGCCGCGAGGACCTCACCGTCCGCTGGTCGAGGAAGGCGCTCTGCGCCTGTCACGAGACCGGGGTCTGCGAGCCGGGCTCCGTACCTCGCGACGTACTTGTCCCGCTTGCGAGGGCTGATGTTGGCCAGCGACACGTCGCCGCCGAAGTGGTCGACCACGCGCTGGTCCATCACCCGGCGCCAGACGGCCGGGACGATGGCCAGGACGATCATCCCGGCATACCCCGTCGGGAGCACCGGGCTCTCCTCGAAGTCGCGCAGGGTCTGGTAGCGACGGGTCGGGTTCGCGTGGTGGTCGCTGTGCCGCTGCAGGTGGTAGAGCAGCACGTTGGTCGCGATGTTGTTGGAGTTCCAGCTGTGGCTCGGCAGCACCCGCTCGTAGCGCTGGCGCTCGCCCTCGCCGACCTTCTGGCGCAGCATCCCGTAGTGCTCCATGTAGTTGACGACCTCGAGCAGCGAGAAGCCGACGACCGCCTGGACGACGAGGAAGGGCAGCACCTCGATGCCGAAGGCGGCGACGACCGCGGCCCAGAGGACGACCGACATCAGCCAGGCGTTGAGCACGTCGTTGTCGAGGCGCCACGGGCTCTGCTTGCGGCGCGCGAGGCGGCGCTTCTCCAGGCGCCACGCGGACCTCAGCGAGCCGCCGACCGTGCGCGGCCAGAACTGGTAGAAGTTCTCGCCGAGCCGGGCGCTCGCCGGGTCCTCGGGCGTCGCGACGCGGACGTGGTGGCCGCGGTTGTGCTCGATGTAGAAGTGGCCGTAGAAGACCTGCGCGAGCGCGATCTTGGACAGCCAGCGCTCGTTGGCCTCCTTCTTGTGGCCGAGCTCGTGGGCGGTGTTGATGCCGATGCCGCCGATGCAGCCGATCGAGATCGCGAGCCCGACCTTGTCGAGGAGCGACAGCGGCTGGTCGGCCAGCAGCCCGAAGCCGTCCCAACCGCCGACCACGGCCATCGCACCGAGGAAGCCGGCGTACTGGATCGGCAGGAAGAGGTAGGTGATCCACCGGTAGTAGCGGTCCTGCTCCAGCGCCTCGATGACGTCGTCGGGCGGGTTCGACCGGTCGAGGCCGGCGACGAGGTCGATGGCCGGGACGATGCCGAGGATCACGATCGGCCCGACCCAGAAGAACACGCTCCAGCCGGTCGCGACGTACCCGCCGAAGGCGACGAACGCCAGGCTCGGCACGACCAGGCCGATGAGCCAGAGGTAGCGCTTGCGGTCCTTCCAGAGCTCGGTGGTGCCCTCGGGCACCGTGCCGCTGGGGGCGAGTCGGGTGGGCATCCGGGTGGGGTAGCCGGCCATGGTCGTGACCTCCTGCCGTGGGGTTTACAAGACCATACGATCTGTAAACTCTGTTGACAAGGGGTCCGAATATGTCCAGTTCGCGATCCCCGGCCGGCCGGGGATCGCTGAACCTGTCGGCCGTTCCCTCGCCACCGACCTCCGGCGGCCCCCACCCCCTCGTCTCGTCCGGTGTTGCCCCCGTCACAGCCTCCGAGCGCTGGCGATAGGTTGTGCGCCATGGAACACCCCTTCGGCATCGACTTCGGCGGCACCGGCATCAAGGGCGCTCCCGTCGACCTCGAGCTGGGCGACTTCGCCCACGACCGGGTCCGGATCGACACTCCCAAGCCGGCCACGCCGCAGGCGGTCGCGCGGGTCTTCGAGGAGATCGTCGGCAGCTTCCCCGCCTCCACCAAGCCCGTCGGGGTCACCGTGCCCGGCATCGTGCGCCGCGGCGTGGTGCTCTCGGCCGCCAACATCGACAAGTCGTGGATCGGCGAGGACGCCGACGCGATCTTCACCGAGGCGCTCGGCCGTGAGGTCCACGTCGTCAACGACGCGGACGCCGCCGGGCTCGCCGAGGCCGAGTACGGCGCCGCCCGCGGTCGCCGCGGCCAGGTGCTGGTCATCACCCTCGGCACCGGCATCGGCTCGGCGATGATCTGGGACGGCGAGCTGGTGCCCAACACCGAGCTCGGCCACCTCGAGCTCGACGGCGCCGTCGCCGAGGTCACCACCGCGACCAGCGCCCGCGAGCGCGAGGGGCTGTCGTGGGAGGAGTGGGCCACGCGCCTGACGCGCTACTTCCGCCACGTCGAGCGCCTCTTCAGCCCCGACCTCTTCGTCGTCGGCGGCGGCGTGAGCAAGTCGTGGGAGAAGTTCGGCCACCTCATCGAGGTCGACACCGAGATGGTCCCCGCCACCCTGCAGAACCGCGCCGGCATCGTCGGCGCCGCCCTCGTCGCGCACCGCAAGGCCGGCAGCCCGGACTGAGTCCGTACGGGGTCCCCGGGCCTACGGCTCGAGGACCCGCTCGAACGCCTCGGCGGCGCCGCGGAGGTAGCGCTCGACGACGGCCTTCTCCTCGTCGGTGAACGAGGCGTCGTGCCGGTCGAGCGCAGCGAACATCGGCATCAGGTGGCCGACCACCTCGCCGCGCCCGGAGTCGGTGATGTGGAGGTCGGTGCGCCGACGATCCACCTCGTGCGGGCGGCGCTCGACGTGCCCGCGCGCCACCAGGCGGTCGACGATGCCGGTCGCGGCCGCGGTCGAGACCTCGAGGCGGCGCGCCACCTCGGCCGGCCCGATCTGCTCGCGCGCGAGGTGCTCGAGCGTCGTCAGCTCGGTCTCGCTGAGTCCTGCGCGACGCGCGACCACGTGGGTGACGCGGCTGCCGGCGGCGACGAGGTCGCGCAGCGCGAGCAGGGTCGGCGGCTGCGTCCGCTCCTGGCCGCGCTCGACCCACGGCGGGACCGCGTCGGTCTGGTGCTGGTCGGTCACGCGAGTCCTCTCCGTCGGGTGCGTACCGGGTGGTGGCTTGCCACCGTACCCAGTGTACCGCTAACTTGATAAGTAACTTGCTTAGCAACCACCTTCCCTAGCGACCTTCGACCCGAGGATCTCCCGTGTCCCAGCACCGCACCCCCGCGATCGCCCGCGCCATCGCCGGTCCCCGTCTCGCGTGGCTCGTCGCCCTCGTGCCACTGCTCATGGCTCTCGCCGTGATCGCGCTCGTCCCGGAGGGCGAGCGTGAGGGCTCGGCCGTCGACACCCTGCCCGCCGGGGCCGACAGCACCCTCGCCGTCGAGCTCGCCGAGCAGCTCCCCGAGGACGAGGGCCAGGTCGCCATCGTGCTCTGGACCGCCGAGTCCGGGGAGCTCGACGAGTCCGTACGCGGACAGCTGACCGAGCAGGGCCTCGCCCTGCTCAGCGGGGCCGGCGCAGGTGGCGGCGCCGCAGCCGGCGCCGAGGGCCAGGGCGAGGGCCAGGGCGAGGGCCAGGGCGAGGGCGGTGCGCCCGACGGCCCACCCGGAGGTGAGGGCATGCAGTCTCCGGTCGTGGTCGCCGAGGACGGCACCGCGGCGTTCATCGCGGTGCCCGTGTCGTCCACGTCCGCGACCGACAACATCGACAAGGTCGAGGAGCTGCGCGAGCAGCTGCGCGCGGACGCACCCGACGGTGTCGAGGTCCAGGTGACCGGTCCCGCCGGCATCCAGGCCGACATCGGCCAGGTCTTCGACGGCGCCGACTTCCGCCTGCTCGCCGCCACGGCCGGCATCGTGGCGCTGCTGCTCATCATCACCTACCGCAGCCCGGTCCTGTGGCTGGTCCCGCTGGCCGTCGTCGGCATCGCCGACCGGTTCGCGGCGATCGTCGCCACCAACGTGCTCGAGCTCACCGGGGTCGCGTGGGACGAGTCCACCGTCGGCATCCTGAGCGTGCTCGTCTTCGGCGCCGGCACCGACTACGCGCTGCTGCTGATCTCGCGCTACCGCGACGAGCTCAAGACCACCGACTCGCGCCACGAGGCGATGGCCCACGCGCTCGCCCGCACCACCGAGGCGGTCGTGTCGAGCTCCACGACGGTCGTGCTCGGCCTGCTCACCCTGCTGCTCTCCGCGATCCCGACGACCCGCGGCCTCGGCCTGGCCTGCGCGGTCGGCGTCGTGATCGCCGCGACGTTCGCGCTCGTGGTGCTCCCCGCCGCCCTGGTGCTCTTCGGTCGCTGGGTCTTCTGGCCCCGCGTCCCCCACGTCGGCGACGCCGTGCTGGTCGACTCGCGTGGCGTGTGGCGTCGGGTGGGTGACGCGGTCGCGCGCCGCCCCCGTACGTTCGTCGCCGGCACCGTCGCCGCGCTCGTGCTGCTGTCCGTCGGCACCGCCTCCATCACCACCGGCCTCGACCCGGCCGACCAGTTCCTCCAGCGACCGGAGGCGATCGCCGCCGCCGAGCGCCTCGGCGAGTCCTTCCCGGCCGGCACCTCCGACCCGGTGCAGGTCCTCACCCGCGCCGAGCCCGAGCAGGTCCTGGCCGCGGTGGAGGCCGTCGACGGGGTCGACTCCGCCCGCGTCACGACCGACTCCGACGGCATCGCCCAGATCGACGCGGTGCCCGACGCGGCGCCGGGCAGCGACGCCGCGCAGGCCGTGGTGGTCGACGTGCGCGCCGCCGTGGCGGACTTCGACGACACCCACGTCGGCGGTGGTGATGCCGAGTCGATCGACGCGGCCGACTACGCCGCGCAGGACCGGCTGCTGATCCTCCCGCTCATCCTGCTGCTCGTGCTCGGCGCCCTGCTCCTGCTGCTGCGCTCGGTCGTGGCGCCGCTCCTGCTGGTCGCGACCGTCCTCGCGACGTACGCCGCCAGCATGGGCGCGTCGTGGTGGCTGTTCCAGTGGGTCTTCGACTTCCCGGCGATGGACACCGGCGTGCCGCTCCTGGCGTTCCTGTTCCTCGTCGCGCTCGGCGTCGACTACAACATCTTCCTCGTCACCCGGGCGCGCGAGGAGGCGCGCGAGCACGGCACCCGTGCGGGCATGCTCCGCGCGCTGACCGCGACCGGCGGCGTGATCACCAGCGCCGGCATCCTGCTGGCCGCGGTCTTCGCCGTCCTCGGCGTGCTGCCGCTGGTGGTGCTGGCCCAGCTCGGCGCGATCATCTTCGTCGGCGTGCTGCTCGACACCCTCGTCGTGCGCACGGTGCTGGTGCCGGCCCTCGCGCTGACCCTCGGCGAGAAGTTCTGGTGGCCGCGGAAGGTCGGGCCCGCCTGATCCGGGCGCGGGAACACCGGGGCGGGCGCGGGCGGGGTCAGCCCTCGCGACCGCTGATGGCGGCGGCGACCCGCTTGGTCACGTCGGGGTGGAAGACGCTCGGGATGATGAAGGCGGCGTGCAGCTCCTCGGCGCTCACCGTGTCGGCGATCGCCTGGGCCGCCCGCAGCAGCATGTCGGTCGTCACCTCGCTCGCGCCCGCGTCGAGCAGCCCGCGGAAGACGCCGGGGAAGGCCAGCACGTTGTTGATCTGGTTGGGGTAGTCCGAGCGCCCCGACGCGACCACCGCGGCGTACTTGTCGGCCTCGGCGGGGTCGACCTCCGGGTCGGGGTTGGCCAGGGCGAAGACGACCGGCTTGGGCGCCATCGACGGGATCCACTCCGGGTCGAGGATGCGGGGGGCGGAGACCCCGACGAACACGTCGGCGTCGACGAGGACCTCCTGCAGCGAGCCCCGTGCGCGACGCGGGTTGGTCGCGGCGGCGAGGTCGCGGTGGGCGGGCGAGAGCGACTCGTCGTCGGCCGACAGTGCGCCGAAGCGGTCGACGACCACCACGTCGCGGGCACCGGCCGCGAGGAGCAGGGTCACGATGGCCGTGCCCGCCGCACCCGCGCCGGACACCACGATGCGTACGTCGGCGAGCTGCTTGTCGACGCAGCGCAGCGCGTTGGTGAGCGCCGCGAGCACCACGATCGCGGTGCCGTGCTGGTCGTCGTGGAAGACGGGGATGTCGAGGGACTCGCGCAGCCGGGCCTCGATCTCGAAGCAGCGCGGCGCGGCGATGTCCTCGAGGTTGATGCCGCCGAAGCCGGGGGCGATCATCTCGACGGCCTTCACGATCTCGTCGGTGTCCTGGCTGGCCAGGCAGATCGGCCACGCGTCGATGTCGGCGAACCGCTTGAACAGCGCCGCCTTGCCCTCCATCACCGGCATCGCGGCACCCGGGCCGATGTTGCCCAGGCCCAGCACGGCCGAGCCGTCGGTGACGACGGCGACGGAGTTGCCCTTGATCGTGAGCTTGCGGACGTCCTCGGGGTTGTCGTGGATCGCCATCGAGACCCGCCCGACACCGGGGGTGTAGGCCATCGACAGGTCGTCACGCGTGCGCAGCGGCACCTTGGACTGGACGCCGATCTTGCCGCCGAGGTGCAGCAGGAAGGTCCGGTCGCTGACCTTGTGGACCGTCACGCCCTCCACCGCGTCGACGGCCGCGACGAGCTCCTGCGAGTGCGTGGCGTCGGCCGCCGAGCAGGTGACGTCGACGGTGAGCCGGTCGTGCCGCGACTCCGCGACGTCGATCGCGGTGACGATGCCCCCGTTCTTCGCGATGCTGGTCGCGACGGCGCCGACGACGCTGTGGTCGGCCGCGGTGTACAACCGCATGGTGATCGAGTACGACGATGCGGTTGCTGCCATGCCCCAGACCCTCCCCCTCGCACGGGGTTACGGGCAAGTCACCTCGGTCTAGGCTCGGGTTGTGGACACAGAGTTCATCGACGCCGCCGACCACCACCGCTACGAGCTGCGCGCCGGCGGCGAGCTCGTCGGGTTCATCGACTACCGCCTGCACGGCGACACGATCCGGTTGATCCACACCGAGGTGCCGCCCGAGCACGGCGGCCAGGGCCACGCCGCGACGCTCGCCCGCGCCGCGCTCGACGACGCCCGCGCACGCGGCCTGTCGGTGCGCCCCGACTGCCCCTACGTCGCGGCGTACGTCGGCAAGCACCCGGAGTACGCCGACCTCGTCGCCTGACCACCTCGTCGCCTGACCAGGCGGCACGTCCGGCGGGGTTTGGGGCTCGCGGCGCCCGGGTAGCGCTATCGTCGCCGCGACAACACGGGGGGACGGGGATCACGCATGGCCGAGCAGGTCACGGACGTCGACAGGGCGGAGCGCGTCGTGGCGCGACGCATCGGCTTCGTCGCCCGCCCCGTCAGGGGCCTCGTCAACGCGCCGCACCTGCTGGTGCTGGCGATCCTCGTGATCTGGGTGGCGTGCTCGCTCGTCTACGCCCTGCTCGAGGACAAGGGCCCGATCGAGGGCCTGTGGTGGGGCATCGTCACCGGCTCGACGGTCGGCTACGGCGACTTCTACCCCTCCTCGACCGCCGGCCGCGCGATCGGCGCCGTCCTGATCGTGGCGATGCTGGTGCTCGTGCCGATCGCCATCGGCCACGTCATCGCCAACCTCGTCTTCGACAAGGAGTCGCTGGCCGTGGCGACCGTCCTCGAGGACGTGCACGAGCGCATCGACCGCCTCGAGCACCTCACGCTCGCCTCGCTCGAGGCCCAGCACGGTCGCGAGTGGGTCGAGGCGCGGCTCGCCGAGCACGAGGCCGCGGACGCGGCCACCACCGACGTCGCCGAGCGGATGCTCGCGATGTTCACCGAGAAGAACGCCGGACCGACGAACGCCGACCAGGACCCGCCCGGAGGCTCCCGATGACCACACCCACCCGTCGCCGCATGCGCTCGTCCAGCATCTCGCTGGGCATCACGGCGCTGATGGCCAGCAGCCTCACGGGGTGCTCCTCCAACGCCGACTACGCCGCGGTGTGCGTCGACCCCGAGACCCAGGAGCGCGTCGACGACGACCAGTGCGACGACGACTCCGACTACAACGGCGGCGGCTCCGGCTTCTTCTGGTACTACCTCGGCGCGAGCTCGCGGATCCCCGCCGTCGGCCAGACCACCTCGGGCGGCACCTTCAGCGGCAGCTCGCTCAACGGCACCGTCCAGCGCGGCGGCCTGCCCACCACCGGCGGGTCCACCGTCAAGTCCGCCACCACCAAGGGCGGCTTCGGCGGCAGCTCGCGCGGCTTCGGCTGAGCGCACGCCCCGTAGGCCTCCCGCACCCAGACCTCCCCGCCCGGCCCCGTCCCAGGAGACACCGTGACCGACCTGATCAACGCCCTGCTCCACGCCGTCGCCTACGCCCTCGTCGGCGGCGCGATGCTCGTCGTCGCCTACTACGTGCTCGACCTGGCCACGCCCGGCCACCTCGGCACGCACCTGCGCGGCGTCGACGAGAACGGCAACGAGTCGGTGCACGCGCACTCCAAGGGCGCCGCGGTCGTGACCTCGGCGTGGCTGGTCTCCAACGCCGCCGTGCTGTTCACCGCGATCTGGACCAACGGCGCCACCTCGCTCGGCTGGGCCTTGGGCTGGACGGTGTCGTTCGGCATCGTCGGCATCGCCCTCAACACGCTGATGTTCTTCGCCGTCGAGGCGATCACCCCGGGCAACCTGCGCCAGATCGTCACCGAGCCCGGCCCCGTGCGCCCCCTCGCGCACGTCGCCGCCGCCGTGGCCCTGTCGGTCGGCGCCATCGTGTGCGCCAGCATCGCCTGAGCGGGGTCCTCGCATGTGGCGCCACCGCTCCAAGGCCCGCCCGGGCTGGCGGGACACCGTCGTCGAGCAGGGACTGGTCTTCCCGACCACCAAGATGCCCGACGGGTCCGAGCTGCCCTACTGGAACGAGGACGCCTGGTACGAGGTGACCATGGAGGAGGTCGAGGCCCTCGAGGCCGCGACCGAGGAGCTGTGGGCGATGTGCCTGCAGGCCGTCACCCACATGGCCACGACGATGACCGACGAGCGGCTCGGCCTGCCGCCCGGCTCGCTGGAGGTCGTACGCCGCTCCGTCGAGGCGGGCGACCCGGCGCTCTACGCGCGCTTCGACCTGGCGTACGGCGCCGACGGGTCGATCAAGATGCTCGAGATCAACGGCGACACCCCGACCGGCCTCGTGGAGACCGGGATCATCCAGTGGAACTGGATGGAGGACGTGATGCCGGAGATGGACCAGTGGAACTCCGTCCACGACCGGCTCGTCGCCGGGTGGCGCAAGCTGCGGCGCTCGGGGCACTTCGACGGCGACCGCCTGCACTTCCTCTACGACCTGGGCGAGGAGGACTCCTACGACGGCGGCGAGATGGAGATGACCGTCCACTACCTGATGGACGCGGCGGTCCAGGCCGGCTGGGTCGCGCTCGCCCACCCGGTCGCCGAGGTCGGCTGGAACCCCGACACCCGCGACTTCCGCGACGTCCACGACGAGCCGCTGCGCAACGCGTTCAAGCTGTACGCCTGGGAGGAGATGCTCGCCGAGCCCTTCGGGCGCATGGTGATCGACCGGGCCGAGGCCCGCCCGACGAAGTGGATCGAGCCGGCGTGGAAGGTGCTGCTCAGCACCAAGGCGCTGCTGCCGGTCCTGTGGGAGCTGTTCCCGCGGCACCGCCTGCTGCTGCCGGCCTACTTCGACGAGCCGCGCGACCTCGAGCGCTGGGTCGCCAAGCCGCTGCACGGCCGCGAGGGCGACAACATCCGCATCCACCTCGACGACATGCTCGAGGACGTGGTGATGCCGGGCGGCTACGGCTCGGAGGGCTGGGTCTACCAGGCCTACACCGAGCTGCCGAGCTTCGAGGGCAACCGCGTGGTGCTCGGGTCGTGGATCGTCGACGGCGAGGCCGCCGGAATGCTGGTGCGCGAGTCGGACAACATGGTCACCGACTACTTCTCCCGCGTCGCGCCCCACGTGATCAGCGACGGGCTGGCGCCGTCCGAGGCGCAGGTCGCGCAGTGGCTGGCCGAGCGGGTCGGCCCGGACGCGCCGACGCTGGGCTGAGCAACGCAGGTTTCGAGGCTCGTCGCTGGCGCTCCTCGCACCTCAACCAGCGAGAGGTCGGTGGTTGAGGTGCGAGCGCAGCCGTCGTCGGTGGTTGAGGTGCGAGCGCAGCGAGCCTCGAAACCACGTCCTCGCTAGCGCACCACGGAGTCGGTGATCGTCCGGCTCGCGCCGAGGAAGAAGATCCCCGGCAGCGTCTCGAACCCCTCGCTGGTGTAGCCGATCAGTCGCGAGCCGTCGATCCTCATGGTGCCGGTGCGGTCGTTGGACACGAAGAAGATCGCCCCGCCGCCCTCGCGCGCCGTGTTGTTCGACATGACGCTGTCCTCGAGCGTGAGGTGGATGTCGTTGCCGTCCAGGTAGATCGCGCCTCCGGAGCCGCCGCCCGGAGTGCCGGGCAGCGCGGGGTTGGCCCCCCGGCCGACGGCTGAGTTGCTCGTGAAGGTCGACCGCGTGATGTGCCAGGAGACGCCGATGCTGCTGAGGGCCGACCCGTTGCTGCACCGGCCGTGCTGGAACACCGATCGGCTGACCCGTACGGGCCGGTCGCGGTGCTGGTCCAGGACACGGATCGCGCCACCGCCCACATCGGGGCCCGTACGGTCGCAGCGCCCGCTGTCGAAGAGCGAGTCGACGACCTTCAACCGGCCGCCGCGCACGAAGATCGCACCCCCTCCGCCACCGTCGCGGGTCTCGCCGGCGGCGTTGCCGTCCACGAAGCCCATCCGCCTGACCACCAGCCGCGGCTCGGCCTGGTCCTGGCAGTGCGAGGTGGCCCAGGTCTGCGCCCGGTCGCACGTGTTCATGTAGAGGATGCGCCGCTCGCCCTGCCCGCTCAGCGTGACGAGCCCGCCGCCGTCGAGGACCACCCGCGACGAGGTGTTGACGACCTTCGCGGTCCGCTCCATCGCGATGGTGACCGGCTCCGGTCCGCAGTCGAAGGTGATGCGACCGCCCCGCGCCACTGCCCGTACGACGGCCCGCGAGGTGCAGGAGGCAGGGGTCCCGCTCCCGACGACGCCCGCCCTCTGGGCGGTCGCGGTACGAGCGGACCCATCGGTGGTTGAGGTGCGAGCGGAGCGAGCCTCGAAACCACTCGAGGACACCGGTGCCGACACCCCCACCGCGACGAGCACCGCCGCGGCGAGGACGCCGGCGCGCATCACAGCGCCTTCTCGATGTCCTTGCCGAGCTTCTCCGGCTCGGTGGTCGGCGCGTACCGGTCGATGACCTTGCCGTCACGGCCGACGAGGAACTTGGTGAAGTTCCACTTGATCTTGCTGCCGAGCATGCCGCCCTTGGAGTCCTTGAGCCACTGGAACAGCGGGTGCGCGTCGTCGCCGTTGACGTCGACCTTGGAGAACAGCGGGAACGTCACGCCGAAGTTTCGCTCGCAGAACTGCGAGATCTCCGCCTCGCTGCCGGGCTCCTGGTTGCCGAACTGGTCGCACGGGAAGCCGAGCACGACCAGCCCCTGGTCGGCGTAGGTGTCGTGGAGCTCCTGGAGGCCCTTGTACTGGCCCGTGAACCCGCACTGCGAGGCGGTGTTGACGACGAGCACGACCTTGCCGTCGTACTGCGAGAGGTCGGTGTCGGTGCCGTCGATCGCCGTTGCCGAGAAGTCGGAGAGAGTGGTCATGGCCCAGAGTCTGCCAGCGACGCCGTCATCCCTCGTCCCACCGGCCGTGGCGCACCCACTCCTCCAGCGGCTTGCGTACCCGGTCGCGGTGGTCGCGGGCAGCCGTCCGCTCGTCCACCTCGGCCGGGTCGCCCGGCACCCCGACCGCGATCCCGGTGAGCAGCTGGTGGGTGGCGGGGACGCCGAGGGCCTCGGCGAGCGCGTCGTGGTCGAAGCCGGCGAGCTGGTGGGCGTGCAGGCCCATCGCCCTCGCCTGGAGCGTGAGGTGGGCGGCGGCCTGGCCCACGTCGTACAGGGCGTAGTCGCTGAAGGCGGGTGCGTCCGCCTCGTCGCCGGTCCGGACGTGCGCGGCGGTGACGAACACGACCGATGCCCGCGGCACCCAGCCGGAGTTGCCCCGGCTCAGCGTCGCGACCAGTCGGTCGTGGTTGGGCGTGCCCGGCACGCAGACGAAGAACAGCCACGGCTGGCTGTTGCCCGCGCTCGGCGCCCACTGCGCGGCACGCAACAGGGTCTGGATCTCGTCCTCGGACAGCCGGTGCGCGTCGTCGTACACGCTCGCGCTCCACCGCGACCGCATCGGCTCGGCGAGGTGCTCGGCTCCGGGCTGGGGGGCTTGCGGGTCCACGGCGGCGAGTATGCCGAGCCCGTGGACGCGCGGACACGACCGGCCCCGGAGCCGCCCGCCGCGCGAGCGGGCCAGCGCGGGTCAGACGTCCTGTCCGCGCAGCTACGACCCGTCCAGGGCGTCCAGCTCCGCCAGTGCCGACTCCCAGCGCTCGCGGCGCTCGGCGTCGCTCTGCTCCCACCAGGGTGTGCCCCGCTCACCGAGGCCGACCTTGGCCAGCTGGCTGCGGTGCCGGGTCGCCGCCAGCTCCTCGGCGGTGGACGCCGTGCGTACGCCGGAGCGGCCCCGGCCGAGGTGGGACGTCAGCCGGGCGAGGGCGTCGGGCGGGACCGCGGGATCCGTACGCCGCCAGCGTCGGCCGTCGACGACCAGCCACTTC
>JAESGW010000634.1_pt1 | contig 21568 bp, 20 predicted proteins | sample 9269791 | NCBI WGS metagenome assembly JAESGW01 (sample SAMN16773120, study PRJNA677053) | algae metagenome | isolation source: Aphanocapsa lilacina HA4352-LM1 and co-occurring heterotrophs from near cave... | place: USA: Maniniholo cave, near Haena, Kauai, HI | collected 2009-07-28 | reverse complement strand
ATGCTTTCTTATTACCTCAAAACGCAACCTACAATCCAGTGAACCGCCGTATACGAGACCCGTACGTACGGTGGTGTGAGAGGCGCACCTCGTCAACTTAACGGTTGGCGAGGCCGTCTACTCGATTAGCGGCTGGGCCATTTGGTTTGATCTATTTTATTGATCTGATTATTGATCAATCCTTAACACATCGTACCGCATATCCATAGTTTTTACTAAGCGCATTCCGAAATACTTTTTCATTATCGGATGATAAACCAATGAACCATGCTTCAGGATTAGGAGAGTACTCGGTGGACATCCACCAATATCCATTAGTCGGATTTCCACCAAATGCTCCATTGTCACCGCGTGCACCATTTGGAATACCTGAAAATCCGCTGCTATTTGTTGCCCCTGTGTTGGGTTCATACCAAAGTCCATTGTTTGATTGAATTGTTCCAATCGACTTCATTTTTCCACCTGCTTCATCTAGTCCTCCAAGATATTCGATTAATTGCTCCCATTCTCCATAAGAGGGGACATGCCATCCACATGGACAGATATTTCTTTTGTCGTTCACAGCGTACCAATTATATAGCTTACCGAATGTTTCGTTATTCAACTGGTCATTATTATAGTAAACCCAAGCTGCAGATTTCAAACTTGTCCATTGTGAAACTTCTCTAATTTCTGGAATAGGGTCACCATTGCAGAAGACGTTATTTTTTAAGTCTTCAGACATCCATTCTTGAGTCCCGATTACTACGCTTTTGTATGAATACTCTTCTTTAATAAAAGTATTGTCTTCATTTTCGCAACTGTCTGAAATAACAACAACTAAAATTATCGCCCCTATTATTTTGTAAACTTTCATATCAGTCTTTGTAGATAGTCAAAACTATTTCATTGGCCTTGCCGCTAACATCCGTATAAGTCCCACTCCAGCTTTGAGTGTCGTGTATATCCGTTTTGTAGGGAAGTAAGGCTGTTTCGGCTGAGGCTGGAACTTTTCCCTAAAGATATCATTTCAACTGAAAACCAAACGATGATTTTTAGGGAGAAGTAGATTTTTTGGAGGCTTAGGAGGTAATGGTACTTGGGCCGGATATACCTTCCGAAGGTACCCGAGTACCTTTTTTGCCTACCGCTGTACCTTCTGAGGGTAGTCGGGTACCTTATTTTGGTACAGCTGTACCTTCCGAAGGTAGTGCTGTACCTTTTTTGGGTACCCGTCGAGCCTTTTTGGTGACAGCTGTACCTTTTTTGGGTACCCGTCGAGCCTTTTTGGTGACAGCTGTACCTTTTTTGGAGACAGTTTGAGCCTTTTTTGGTACAGCTGTACCTTTTCTGGGAACAGGTCGAGCTTTTTTGGAGACAGCTGTACCTTTTTTAGAGACAGCTCGAGCCTTTTTTGGTACAGGTGTACCTTTTTTGGGAACAGGATTAGCTTCGGAGCCTAGTTGGGCTGCTTTTGGACGGGAAACGAAAAAGGGCCGACTGCAAGCAATCGGCCCCTAGTGGTTGTGTTAAGTTTATTTTCAGGCATTAATTTCCCCCGTTCGGCTTCTTTCTGCGGCCTTGGCCTTTGAAGCGCCTGCCCAGGTCTTCGTCTATGGGCTTGGCATCGGGGATATTCATCTTCACCCCAAACTGCACCCCGCCGTAGTAGCCCAGACAGTCGGCATAGAGCTCTGAGCCGGATTCCATGATGGTGTCGTTGAGATTGCTCTGCAGCTGCTCTACCGTGCGCAGAATAGGAGTGAGCTGACTGATGACCTTCCAGTCCTTACCCATCTCCACCGCGCTGACAACGGAGGGGAGAAATTGGGGATTGGAAGCGACGTAGTCCATGGTCTTCTCGACAAAGGGCTCCGTGCCGTCTCCCATCTTCAGCATCGTGCGGCGATCCTCGGGTGTCAGGGCGATCACATAGGGCCCCAGGGTGTCTACCACGAGCTTGAGGGCGTCTTTTACTTTGGTGATATCCGCATCGGGGATATCCACCGAAACCAAGTTTCTGGTGCTCATAATTAAAAAGGTTTTAAAGTGAAAAATAGATAACTACTAGTAATTTAATAAAAAGTCTCTTCATATAAATATTTGGTAAATATGTTTTACCTAAAAATTATCTATTGAAATAAATGGTTTTTAAAGACCTTTTTTTAACGTTAAGCGCTTTAAAACTAGGCTTTTGCCTTGGGACAGGGCCGTTACTGAGCATGCCCTAGGCCGAAAAATCCACGCGGAAGGTAGTGCCCTCGTCCACCTGGCTGGAGATACTGATCTTGGCACCGAGGGATTCGAGCTGGGTCTTGACGATGTATAGTCCGACACCCTTGGCATCGGGATTCTTGTGGAAGGTCTTGTTCATGCCAAACACCTTGGCTCCATGCTTCTTCAGGTCTATGCCCAAGCCGTTGTCGGAAAAAGTCAGGTAAGGTTTTCCTGCTTCGATTCCAGATTTGATTTCAAGTACAGGCGGACGCTCGGGATGGCGGTACTTGAGGGCATTGGACATGAGGTTGAGAAAGACGCTCTCCAAGTAGGATCGGGAAAACATCAGGCCCGGACACTCCGAAAAGTCCGCTCCCAGCTCGGCATCAAGGGAAAGGATCTGGCCGATCAGGGCGGTTTTGGTCTTTTCAAATACCTCGGAAAAGGACACCTCTTCGAGCTGCTGGTCGCTGTCCTCCTGTATCTTGAGCACGTCGATGGTCTCCTCCATGGTGGAGAGGAGGTTTTTGATCACCTGCTCGACCAGACCAAAGAGTTCTTCTCTTTGCTCTTGCTCTGCCTCGACTTGGTAGAGTTTGATCAGGGCATCTAGCGTCATGACCGGAGAGCGGAGGTTGTGGGAGATGATGTGGGCAAAGTTGAGGAGCTGCTTGTTTTTGGACTCCAGCTTTTCCAGCAGTGACTTCAGTTCCTTTTTGGAATTGTTGAGCTGGGTGATATCGGTAGCGATGCCGATGAAGCCCAGGTGCTTTCCCTTGTCCGAGCTGATCTGGGAGACGTTGAGCTGCACAGGGAAGGTGCTGCCGTCTTTGCGGACGTAGTTCCACTCGTCGGAGTTGACTTTGCCGTCTAGGGTAAAATAGGTGAAGACCTCGCGCGGCTGGACTTCAGAGTCGGTTTGGGCGCTCAGGAGGGAGGCCTTTTGCTGGATTTCGCTTTGCTCGTGAAACTGGGCCGGCTTTAGCTTGCCGACCACCTCGTCCGCATCGTAGCCCAGCATGCGTTCGGCTCCTTTGGAAAAGTGGCGGATCAGGCCGTTTTTGTCCGTGGCGATGATGGATACTGGAGCGGAGTCGAGGATACCCTTGAGTTCCTGGTTTCGGATTTCCACCATCTTTTCGAGGTTTTGCTTCGCGATGAGGAGTTCGGTTTCGGCTTTGAGCCGCTTTTCATCGGATCTATTGAGCCAAGCCGAGGCATCCCAAATGAGTACTAGGCCCATCACCAAGATGCAAAGGGCGAAAAGCGCGATGCCAAAATCCACCTGGATAAGATCCTGTCGCTGCACCTGCATCCAGGCAAAGCTGAGGACGATAATCACTAGAACGATTCGCGGAGTCAGCCTGCGGGCCATGATGCTCCCTTTCTTGTCGCCTAGCAGGAGTCCGGTGATTCCCAAGTGCGGCTGATGTACGGTCAGGAATATGGAAAACACAAACCAAATCAGCGCGATGCTCGGTGAGATGGCGGTCAAAAATGACAGGGTGTAGAAATCGGGTACGCTCATCAGGTATCCCATCAGCGCGACAAAGGCCACTAGACTGATCGCATGCAGGAGGATTTGCCCCAAAAGTGGCCTGGGAGGCGTTTTGGTGAAAAAGAGGAGCGACATGCCAAACAGCAGGTAGATGATGGCGGTCATCCCGGGCATCCTTCCCGGATTGGGCTGTCCTTCGGACCTTCCTATGCTGTCCCTGACTATCAGTTCGTCGATCCCCAAACTGACCTGGAAGAAATCCTGGACGATGGAAAGCGACGCCATCACCACGATGACAATCGCCAGCATCCAAGCACCTTTGACTGATTTTCCACCCAACCAGAGCCAGGAGCCCAGTCCGGCCAATACCATCAGGAATGCGGAATTGAACTTGATGCCGGGCAAATCCGGAAAAAGCTGGAGGAGGATGCGGATATCCAAAAACCAACTGACGACAAAAACCAAACCCAGACCGGTGAAGATTTGGGCAATCAGTGGCAGTTTCTTTTGAAATAGGCTGGTGGTAATCAAATAGGGCAGTCGATTGGCTAGATGGAAACATCCATAAACTCCGCGAAAAAAGCAAATTTCGCAGGCAATCTTGGTGCGTGATTGACCCTCCCCGTGACTGACTTAGTACATTTTATTAAACACTCCGCTAATTTGACACTCCGCCATCGCCGTCGACGGCGGAGTAGTGGTTAGGTTTAGTTCTGGAAGGAGCAGCTTGCAGAATAAAGCGCGATATGCTGTCCGAGATCTTCAAGTCTTGGCTTTTTGATTGAGGTAAGTTGATCGCAATCCCCAAATAGGTTTGCGAATTCGTCCTTGTAGTTGCCGTTTTTTACCTTGATCGACGGTCCGCCATTTTTGGATACGAAGAAGGCCCGGTGCTTGTCACCAGTCCAAGTGATGTATTCGCCCTCCAGTGCAGTCGTCTTTCTGGCAAAAGGATCGTAGAAAACCTCAAATACGTCATCAAAGCCGGGATTCAGCAGCTGCAAGAGCAATTCCTTTTCTCCGTTTAGGCTAGTGTTTCTGAAGACAATAAAATCCTCAGGCTTCGCCGTAGGCTGGTTTTTGGTGAGCAGCTTCTTGACTGAGGAGCCTCGTTCCATGGCGTATTGCAGCCTTACCGCTCCGTTCATGGCGACGGCAAATTCATGGATATTCTCCGCGCTGATCGTATGGCTCTCGCCAAATTCATCTTCCAGTTTGACTTTGGTAATACCTCGGGTACTGGTAGTTGTCAGGATTTTCCCCTCTATCACTTCTCCGGTCTTGAGCAAGGCATAGCCTCGGTTGGACATGGGTACCTCTTCGAGTGGTTGCTGGAGTTCCTGCGCAGATAGGGAAAGGCAGATTCCGAAAAATGCGACAATCGTGGTCTTTAGGAATTTCATATGCTTTTGGTTTGTCGATGAGATGGAAAATAGGAGAGGGGGGTTGCTTCGGATTGGAGTTTTTTTTGATCCACGGTGACAAACCCCAGCGAAAAAATGTCCCGCTTGTGAAGGGGGATTTGCGTTGATCAGGACTTCAATCTTTCAGGGGTGATTAGGAAGTAACTAGAGGCTGTCTCAAAAGGCCTGATTGCGTCAGCCTGAGCACTGGAGCTACGGGAGTAGCGTATATCAAAGGCCATTTACAGGGAATACAGGCGCATTTCGACTTCGCTCAATGTGACACAACAGTTATGAGACATCCTTTTTTTTGGCGGTTCCTGTCTTCCCCTTCCACAAGTCGGGCGAGGGATGTATTGCTTCAAGCCTTCTCCAAAAAATAAACCCTCATCTCCCGGCGCAACTTGAAACCCATGCGCTCGTAGAGGCGGATGGCTCCGTAGTTGTCTGGATATACATGGAGGAAAGGCGTCTTGCCCTCTTCAAGGATGTATTGAATTTGGTTTCTTATAAGCTCCGCCCCGAATCCCTTTCCCAGAAAATCGGGATGGGTACACACCGCACTTACTTCCACGAAGGGGCTTGGGTTGAGGCGCTGACCAGACATGGCGGCAAGCCTCCCGTCTTGAAAAATGCCCTCGTACCTGCCGAGTTCGATGGTCTTGGAGAAGAAAGGTCCAGGATTAGTCAGTCGGGTGAGTGAGATCATCTCGGGGACATTAGCTTCCGTCAGCGGCACGGCTCGGGGAGAGTCAAGGGCTTCGGGCAACACATTGCCATCGAATACCATTTGGGAAATAGGCCTTTGGAACATCACCTTCCAGGTGCTGGGAATGGCGACATCCCCCGGCGTGAAGAGAATAATCGGGTCCCCGACTGAAAACCACTCCTTCAGATCCTGCCATTCTTCGTCTCGATAGGTGCGAAAGCCTACAAACTGGCCCTTGTCCCGCTGCATAAATCGAACGCAGTCGTTGCCTTCGGCGTGGATTTTACTGCCCGTGGTAAGGGCATTCCAGATTGGATTGTCAAGGATGATACTCATGGTTCTATGGACTGTTTGGGAAAAGGGGAAGCAGAGGGTTCAGACAAATTTCTTTCGCTTAAACCAAAGGTAGATGACTACTGAAATGGTAATCATGATTGCCCACGTAATATAATATCCCCATTGCCAGTGCAATTCGGGAATATTGTTAAAGTTCATGCCGTACACACCGACGATGAAGGTGAGCGGTAGGAAGAAGGCCGAAAAAATCGTGAGAAGCTTCATGACATCGTTACTCTTTTGCGCGGTAAGCGAGAGATGGGTGTTGAGTATAGACTGGGCATCCTCAATTGCCTCATCGAGCTGCAGCATGTAATTGACGATCGACTCCCGGATATCCTGTAGGTTGGAAACATTTTCAGGCTTCACGACCAGTTGATTGAGCACATTGTGGGAGAACTGCAAAAGCTTTCGGCAGATGCGTGCCTTAGCCTTTTGGTAGTAGAGCTGCTCCATGGAGACTTTGCCGTGTTTTTTGAGGAAGATCTCCTTTTCATTGTCGTCCATCTTTTCACTGAGCCAGTTGACAGGAGCTTCAAAGGTCAGCAACATTTCCAGCACAATAGCCAGCATCAGCTCTTCGGGATCTTTGAATTCTTGGTCTTTCAGCTTTTTCAGAAAATCAAAAGGCTTCTGGTGGATAGTGATCAGGTTCTCCTCCTTGATCAGAAAGGCTATTTTATTGCTCAGTTTGGCGACCGTGGTATGGTTGAGATGGGGCTCTACGGTGAAAGCCCTGAAGATCATAAAAGTGAATGCGCCATGTTTTTCCAACTTGGGCAGGTGCCCGTGTTCCAAGGCGTCATCCAGCAGATTGACGTCGATCAAAAAGGGGTGGGTCAGGTCGATGAGTTCGGTTTGCTTTGGCTTTTCTATGTCAAGCCACTCGAATTTTCCAAAGTCTTTTTTGAATTGCGCCATGAAGGGGAAACCAGTTTGTACCAATGCGCTGCCAGTCAAGTAAGCAAGCGGCTTTCATCAGTCAATTTCCGAATAAAAACATCATTGAATATAGAGTTTTTTTTGCTCGCCGATATAGGTGAGGGGCCAAAACAGCCTGCATCCGTCTATTTGCCGAGCTGGTTGAGGCTCAACCGAAGGATTTCCCCCATGTTTTTGCAGGTGAGAAAACCCATGTTTTTGTAGTGCTTGAACAACTCTTCCCTGAGGCTAACCACATTTTCCTTCGGTGCCAGATGGTCATGCTCCATGCAGCGGAGGATATCCTCAATCTCTGTATGCGAGGATTTCAGCCGCGTGGAGATCAACGCGCGTTCTTCACGCTGGTATTGCCGCATTGATTCTGAGGTGATGTATTTCATCCCAAGCTCGATCAGGGCGTTGTTTTCCTTGAAGTACTGGGGGAGGTAGATGGATTTTTTCCCCTCATAGCTCTGCTGGTCAAAATCAATGGCACGGATGCGGTAGTGGGTCTCCTCAAAGTCCGGCGTGACGTCGATCACGAAGTTGGAGGAGTGCATGTCCCCCAGCAGCCGGGCAAAGCATCGCTCGTTGAACTTGACAAATTCTTTGGCCAAGCGGATGGGGTTAAGGTGGGGATCCTGCATGTGAAGCTTCATAAACTTGTCCCCGGGGATCCCTGCGATGTGCTCCTCGATGAGGGTGTTTTGGTGAACAAGGTAGCTGATGCGGTTGGGGGAAAGAAGGTCTTCCAGCTCCAGGCCATACACTCTGGAGGCGTCCGCATTTTTGATGTAAAAGTAGTCGAAGTTGTCGTTGATGCGATTGACGATCCGCACGCGGAAGGGCTGGGTATTCCCGTAAACGCAGAGGTCTATGCGGTCCACAAAGAGGTGCTCCATCACGCTCATATCGCCCCCGGCCTTAAGCAAGGCGTAGATTTTTTTGACATTGTGGTGGATTTCCTCACGGTCACTTTCGGCATAGAAAACCGTCTCCCAGAGGGTATCTTGGTCTCGGGTGTCGTAGAGGGCTATCGAGCCGTTGTAGCGCAACAGTTCGTGGTAGTGGATTGGGATGTCGACTTCCCTGGAATACTTGATCAGATAGCGCCTCAGAACCGGGGAAATGGGGTAAATAAGCTTTTTTTTGCTGATCAATGCCATAACTTACAAATGCACCTGCTGGCTTTTCTTCAGATATCTGTGGAAAATAAATGGCCCGAAAGGCAAGACCGAAGCGATGAGGGCAAAGAGTGTCTTTGCAAAATCCCAATTCAGTTTACGGGCTGTCGGAAAGACGGTGTAAACATAAACGACGAACAGGATGCCGTGGGCCCAGCCAGTGTATTTGACCGCCATGGGCAAATCAAAGACATACTTCAACGGCATGGCGATTCCGAGTAGAATCAGGAAAGACAATCCTTCGAGCAGACTTATCCATTTGAATCTTCTGGCCCATTTGGTTTGTTCGGTGTTCATTTGCTTGGGGAAAGGTTGAATAGGACTTGTAGGGAAGTCCAGAGTTTTACTTTCAGGTTTTTGTCCTGGGAGATTTCGCTCAGCGAATCGGCAAAAAGATACTCCGTCTCATCGTCTGAGAAGACTTCATAGCGGGAAGAGGAAATGCCATTGACGGGGTGCTTGATCCGGCCAAATTTTAGGACGGTGTGGGCATTGAGGTTTTGAAACTCGGCCATGCTGCGGTTTTCCAGAGCAGCGGAGGATACTATTCCCACCTCGCTCATGGAGTGTCCACAGGCCTTGATCATTTTGGTGAGCATATCCATCAGTTCTGGCATGAGTTCCTTTTCCTCATGGAGAATCAGGACTCCCTTGCTGAAATCGCCTCGGATGGGTATGGGCTCCACGGTCAGTTCTTCGAGCTCGATTGGTGGACCTGCCTTTGCCTCAGCAGACGATTCTGTTTGGTAGGTCTGAGCTGGCATGGAGACGCTATTTTCGACTTCGGATGTTTCCGCGGGACTGTTTTCCAATTGCGCCAAGATAGCCTCTCTGTCTTCGGGAATCAGGTAAAGCTCTTCTTCGATTAGTGATTTGAGTTCCTCAAGACTTGCGTTTTCCATGGCTGGAAATTGGGTAAAAAAAGCCGGTTGGCAAAGTTTGACTGGGATTTAAAGTCGGAAGTAGGAGGAGGGATGTCGGATGCTCATAAGCCCAATATTCGATGGAATACGAAATGGTGATGATGAGGTTCCGCTCACTGCACAAGATCAAAGAGAAAATTTCGCGGGATTTTTGCCAGCTTAGTACCAAACATAGTACAGATAGGTGCGTTGGGCCGACGCAGCAGCGAGGCTCTAGTTGAAAGACAGAAGCGCCCAAAACAGCACTACTTCTCTCCGATGTTGAAAATTGACTTGAGTTCGACGGCGTCTTCCGGCTTCATTCGCTTGGCCAGCACCAGCCTGAGCTGCCTTCTTCTCAGTGCACCGTCGAAATGCTCGATTTCTTCCGGAGTTTCCGGGATCAGTTCGGGAACCTCGATGGGTCCGCCGTTTTGGTCCACGGCCACAAAGGTGAAATACGCGCGATGGGTGGTGAGTTTCTTTCTTGCCGGAATGTCCTCGGCAGTTACTTCGATGAATACCTCCATGGAAGAATTGAAAGCCCTAGTCACTTGGGATCTAAGTGTGACCACGTTGCCTAGGTTGATGGGCTCCTTGAAGGAAATGCTGTCGGCAGAAGCAGTGACTACGATGCGGTTTGAGTGTTTTTGCGCGGCAATCGCGGCCACGATGTCCATCCAATGCATTAGACGTCCACCCATGAGGTTGTTCAATGCGTTGGTATCGTTGGGGAATACCATTTCCGTCATGATGGTGACGGATTCCTTTGCGAACTTTTGCTTTGCCATAAAACTGATTTTAGACAAAAATAGAAATAAAATTCTGTTTACAATATCTGAAAAACATTAGTCAAAATAATATTCTGAAACTAAGTCGTTTCCGGCTAATGTAGCGGAGGAGAGGAGATGGAGGTTAAGGGCCTGATTTGCTAGTGTTTCCAGCCATCTTTGCCCAAAAGCGGAACGAATGCAAAGCCGTCAAATTCCTCCCTTTCAACGTTTTTGGCGGACTTTTTCGTGATCTTTACCATGGCTTGGCGCTTGCGATCTCCGACCGGAATCACAAGAATGCCGCCTGTCTTGAGTTGGTTGATAAGTGCCTCTGGGACAACAGGGGCCCCGGCGGTTACAATGATCTTGTCGTAAGGAGCAAACTGTGGCAGTCCCTCAGTGCCGTCTCCATAGAAGAGATGCATTTCTATTCCCAATCGTTTGAGGAATCTCTGGGTGCCCTCGAACAGTTTTTTTTGGTATTCGATGGTGTAGACTTCTGCCCCCAAAAGATGTAGAATACTGCCTTGATAGCCTGATCCGGTACCGATCTCGAGGATCTTATCCCCGGATTTCACGTCCAATAGCTCGGTTTGAAATGCAACTGTGTAAGGCTGGGAAATGGTCTGACCCTCGCCGATCGGAAAGGCCTTGTCTTCATACGCATGTGAGATCAATGCCGTGTCAAAGAAAAAATGTCTGGGCAAGGTGTTGATAGCTTCCAGTACTTTTTCACTTTGGATACCCTTTCTACGGAGTTCGGCGACGAGAGCGCGACGTTTTCCCTTGTGTAGGTAAGTATCTTCGAGTTTTAGCATGCCTGGAGGGTTTTGGTGGTCGAAGATAAATGAATATTTGCCTTACTTTGAACCCGGAAAGGCATTTTTTGCTTATCCATTTGATTCATCGAAGTTTAAAATTCAGTCATGTTTACAGGAATAATCGAGTCCTTTGGGATTGTCGAAGCGATCACCGAGGAAGGCAGCAACGTTCATTTCGACATGAAGTCGGAGATTGCTCAGGAGCTCAAGATTGACCAATCCTTGGCCCATGATGGGGTCTGTTTGACGGTAGTCGAGGTCGGTGGCAATTCCTACCGCGTGACGGCAATAGACGAGACTATCCGCAAAACCAACCTTGCAGGCTGGAGAGTTGGGAAGAAAGTCAATCTGGAACGCTGTATGCCGGCCAATGGACGTTTCGATGGGCATATCGTCCAGGGGCACGTGGACCAGACAGGGACGGTAAAAAGGATCAGCGACGAAAACGGTTCTTGGGTATTTGATCTGGAGTTTGATCAGTCCACAGGAAATGTGACTGTAGAGAAGGGATCCATAACCATCAACGGCACCAGCCTAACCTGCTTCAATTCCAAGCCTGGTGGATTTTCGGTTGCGATCATACCCTACACTTTTGAGCATACCAATTTCCATCAGCTTCAGGTGGGAGACCTTGTCAACTTAGAGTTTGACATTGTGGGCAAATACATTGCCCGAATGATCAAGGGGTATTGATTCAGTGGGCAGGCAATAGTTGGCAGTTTTGAGAACTACACACTGTCCACTGAGGACTGCCTACTGAAGGCTGGCGACTGCCTGTACGTCTTTGACTAGGCGGAATCCGACGTTGGATGATCCGGAGTCATAGGAAGTGCCTTGTCGAGCCGATGGGCGGTAGTTTACGCAATAGTTTGGCGCGCAGAGGAAGGAGCCACCCTTCATCACCCGTTCCATTGCGTAGGGATTGTCGGGGTTGTAGCAGGGATTCATGTTAGCGTCCAACTTAGGAGCTTGGCCTGCCAGTCTGGCAAATTTCAAGGCATCGTACCAGTCGGAGGTCAATTCCCATACATTTCCGATCATATCATACAATCCGAATGAATTTGGGGCAAAGGAACCAACAGGAGAGGCTCCGATGTAGCCATCAGTTCCTTCGTTTTTATGAGGAAACACTCCCTGAAAGGTGTTGGCTAGATACTGTCCACTGGGATTGAGTTCATCGCCCCAGGCAAATCGTTTTCCATTCATGCCACCGCGAGATGCAAACTCCCATTCAAATTCTGTGGGAAGACGTTTGCCCGCCCATTCGGCATAGGCCTGTGCATCTTCAAAGCAGACCTGCACGACCGGATACTTTTCTTTACCCTCTATACTGCTTCCAGGTCCTTCGGGATGTCTCCAGTCGGCACCCTCCACCCATTTCCACCAAAGTGAGATGTCGTCGGTAGGAACGGGAAAGGCAGGCGGCGAAAAAACCATTGCCCCAGGCACCAATACAGACTCGTCGGGTTTTGGGGTGCCGGGAGGCAGTTGCTTCTTAAGCTCTTCCCATTCAGGCTTACGCTCCGCTACGGTTACATAGCCAGTAGCCTCCACGAATTTTGCAAAATCTTCATTGGTAACTTCGTGTGTGTCCATCCAAAAGCCAGAGACTTCGACCTCTACTGCTGGTTTTTCGGCAGGATAGGCATCCGCTTCATTTGTTCCCATGGTAAATTTACCTCCGGGAATCCAAGCCATTCCAGCTTCCTTTTTCGGGGGCTCAGGATCTGAAAAAGTGATTTGGTTATTGGTTGACGCCTTGCTTTCTTCCGTTTGCTTGGGGGAATCACAGGAGGCGATGGTCGCCCATGAAAGTGCAGCAAGGCACAAATATTTTATCGAGCTGGGATATTTCATGGGTGAAATTTACTCTAAAAAGAGGTTCTAGCCATGATTGGCTCCCGAATTCTCTCAAACTTCCATCATGAGCATCTTAGATTCGACTTTTTTGCGGAGTTTGTTGAAAAACTGCTTTCTTTCTTTCTCACCGGTTCCACTGATCAGCGTGGATCTTTTCATCAGGTTTTCCAAGTTTTTGAACATGGAATCATTGAACTTTTTGTCCATCGACCCGATGAAATACATCACGCTGTGGTTGAGGTAGGTGATTTTGGAATCGCCCAGCTCTGCCATGAAGGTATTGTCCCCCAACACGATTTCGTTGAGGTACATTTTGTATTCTGCGCAATCGTCCGTTGGGGCCTGCCCGAGAATGGATTTTCGTCCTGCATCAGCCATTTTTTCCAAGTGGTCAATGACTTCAAGCACGCATTTGTAGAGATTCATGGTGTCTTCCACGTGCTTGATCATGCCCATTTCATGGTAAACCTCAATCTGCCGAAGCGTCGTATTGAGGCCCTCTTCGTTCCATATTTCAGAGGTCGGCACACGATTATAGACCTTGATAGTCTTTTGGGTGACCTCGCGGAATCTCTCAAAATGATTGTCCTCAATGGAGAATTTGGCATTCTTGAGATTTTCAAACAGCAGGATTGATTTCATCCAAAAGAAAAACTTGAACCCTGCAAGCGCCGGATGGTAGTAGTGGTGGAAGGGAGGCATGTCCTTGACCAGAAAATACACATGCTTGTGGCTGAAGCTATTGACGAGATTGAGCTGTGAAAGCACATCCTCCATCCATTCCATCATACTTCCTTCCTGATAGGAATTGGTCTTCCCCTGGAAAATGATGGAGTTTGAGTTCATGCTGAAGAATTTGTCCAGGGAGACATTAAACCGCTGGCAAAGGGTTCTCAACTCATCGAAATCCAAAAGTTTTTCTCCTCTGATCCGCCGATAGGCACTATCCATACTTACATTAAGTGTCTCTGCGACTTCGTCGACTAAGGAAGCGTAGGACGGGATTGAAGATTTGAGCGTCAGAAAAAACTGGGCCTGAATCGAAGATGAGATCGCCATGTTGAAAGTCGTAATCAGTGGTTTGTAGCTACAAATATGTACTTTAATATATGTAATATGCTGGATAGATTCAATAATTGAAAGAATATAATTCTGATGTCCCTGTATAATAATTAAATATATTTCGGAAACAACTAATTATACAAAACAATAATATTCATAGAAAGGATTGGCTAAAAAAAATACATAGCAAGTTCGATTTTGATTAACCGATTTTCGAAGAGAAAAAAAAAATGGAGTTGTTGATGGGAAAATTTGTTGGTGATCGATAAATGTTTGCCCTTAAAATGGAAAAAATACGGGGATGAGCATACTCGCAATAATCCAAAAAAGAATGTTGAGCGGGGTCCCGACCTTGATGTAATCTGAAAAACGGTAGTTTCCGGGGTTGTAGATCATCGTGTTGGTCTGGTATCCCATGGGGGTCATGAAGCTCAGACTTGCAGCAAAGGTGACTGCCATCAACAGCGGCCTGGAGTCGACCTCCAGAGTCGTGGCTACGCTGATTGCAATTGGAGCCAGCAATGCAGCGGTTGCATTGTTGGACATCACATTGGTGAGGAGGAATGTCAGGGCGAAGATCGCGCTCAAAACTATCCGTGGACCAAAAGACCCGAATAGCTCCAAGACTCCTTCGCCGATGAGCTGGGCTCCGCCTGTTTTTTCCAATGCAGCGCCCATCGACAATACCCCAGCCAGCATGAAAATTACCTTCCAATCTATAGCCTTATAAGCTTCATCTGGGGTGATGGATCGAAGAATGACCATGGCCAAGGCGCCTGCACTTGCGGAGAGCGTTATCGAAAATATCCCCAAGGCTGCCAGACCAATCACTAGCCCCAAAATCCCCAGCGTCAATACCACCTGGGTCTTATTCAGAGTGATGTTTTTTCTGGCCGATATGAGGAGTAGGTCATCAGACTTTTGAATGGAATGAATGCTTTCCTCGGTGCCTTGGAGCAGCAATACGTCCCCAGACTTCAGGGTTGAGCCCGCAATCAACTTGTCCAAAAGTCCCTTGCGATGTCGTATCCCGATGACCAAGACCTGATCAAAAATATTTCTGAATCTGACCGATTTGATGCTTTCATTTACAAGAAATGAATTGGGGGTCACAATAGCCTCGAAAATCTTTTCATCCTGGTTGGCAGGGATTTGAGAATCCCAGTCCAATTCGGCCTTGATTTCCACTCCTTTGGTCTTTTTTAGGCGGGCAAGATGTTTTTGGTCTACCGTTACCCGGATGGTGTCTCCCGGCAGGACTACGGTATTGGGATACACCTTTATTCGAGTTCCGTCTTCCCGGATGATCTGAAGGGGTTTGGTTTCCCCGTCCTTGAAAAGCCTTTGCTTTAAGATTGGCTCTTGTGACTGCTCAAACTCTTCGGTAATGGTGAGTTCTATGAGATAGTTTCCCAGATTGTAGTTGTCGGTATACTCTGGCTTAGGATTTCGTGAGGGGAGTAGCCATTTGCCAGCGGTTACCATATATAGAATTCCGGAGGCTAGAAAGACCAATCCCATTGCGGACATTTCAAATACGCCGAAGGGCGGAAGGCCAGCCTCTTCGGCAATGCCACTGACCAAGATGTTGGTACTCGTCCCCAGAAGTGTGCAAATTCCTCCCATCAGCGCCCCAAAAGACAAGGGCATCAGGAGCTTGGATGGGGGGATTTGGTTTTTGTCACATACCTGAAGTACAGCCGGCATCAGCAAGGCGACCACTGCGGTATCGTTGATAATTGCGGACAAGAGACCTGATGTCAACATCAGACTCAGGATGAGAGTAGTCTCACTTTTTTTGGCCTGATTCCCAAGGAGCATGCTGATTTGGTCCAAAATTCCAGTCTTAAAAATCGCATGGGAAATCACAAACATCGCTGCAACTGTGATAGTTGCGGAATTTGAGAAACCTGCCAGGCCTTCTTTGAGGTCCAGGATTCCCAAAAGCATGAAAAGAACCATGATTCCGATCGCAACGGTGTCTACGGTGAATTTTTCCGTGAAAAATAAAACGACCGCAAGAAAAATAATGCCAAGTACTAACTCGGTTTCATAACCCATAACTTACATCGTGAGGTAGTTTCCTTTCTTCAATCTCATTTTCACCTTGAAATAATTGAAGATTCCTATTCCCAAAAAGGCAAAACTCAAACCAAAAGCCAGATAGCCGAGTTGGCTGACATGGGCAAGTTTGTTAACTTCAAAAAGGGCCGTGCCAGAAACCAAAAAGTAGAGGGAAGTCCGGATATAGGAAAGAAGCGTCCGTTCATTGGCAAGGGAGGTGCGCTGGCGGGCCAAGTAATCTCTGACTATTAGTTCTTGTTCAAAGTCTTTTTCCATAGTTCTATTTCTTATTTTAGGCGCATTATTCTAAATCCAAAGCTAATGAAGAAGTTATTTACAATTTTTCTAATTTTTGTCACATGTGGAATTACTACCGCTCAGGATCTGGATTCCGCCATGAAAATTCCTGTCGACACTACCTACTGGCTGAAAGAAATCGGTGGTGGACTTAATATCAACCAAGCCTCTTTTAGCAGCAACTGGACTGGTGGGGGCGTCAATTCGATTGCCTTCAGTGCGACGCTTCTTGGGAGGGCCAACTATGCCAAGGAGAAATGGTCCTGGGACAATACCCTGGATCTAATCTACGGTATCGTGAAAAACGAAGATGAAGACGGCCGAAAGTCGAATGACCGCATCTTTATCGATTCCAAGGTAGGCTATGCCATCGGCAAAAACTGGAATGTCTATTTTGGGGTAAATTTCCTGAGTCAATTCGCGCCGGGTTATGATTTTGACGAGGATCCTCGGCTGTTGATTTCGAAGTTTCTCAATCCTGGATATTTGACGACCTCATTGGGTTTTGAATACAAGCCCAATCCAGAGTTTAGCCTCAGACTGTCACCGTTTGCTCCGAGATTTACCTTTGTCACCGATACTGATCTGTATCTGAACGTAGAAGAAAACTATGGGGTAGACATTGGAGAGACCGTGCGACAAGAGTGGCTTGCGTTCAATATACAGGCGGACTGGAATAAGAAAATTTCGGAGAACCTTGCTTTGACGATGAGGTACATGATGTATGCCAATCTGGAAACTTTGGCATTTGACACGATCGATCACAGACTGGACTTCGGACTCACCGCAAAAATCACCAATGCGGTAAATGTCAGTCTGACCTCGCTTACGATCTATGATATTGACCAAGATGAAAAAATACAATTTAGCCAGGGTCTGTCGATCGGTTTGGCGTTCAAAAGGGGAAATTTTCCTGAGAAGAAATAAAAAAAATACAAATTATTCTTTGGGATTTTGATTTATATAGAATTGTATTATTTTTGAATTCATTGTGGTAGTTAAATAATAGTTGGTTTAGTTTTCAAATAAAGGGCAGGAGATTTTCTCCTGCTTTTTTATTTTCCCACCATGGAATAATTCAATTTTTATTAAAACGCTCAGCCAGGATGCAATGGTATGCGGTCTCAGGTAAATTTCAATTTTTCGATTTTTCAACGTAGGTTTTTATTCTCGTTTAAGCGCATTTGTCATCGAGAAGTTTTGTCGAATCAATAGCTCGATTTGGAGATTTTCCAATTCAAGAATTCCGATTTGGATTCTTGGGTATCAATAATATTGGGGATTTTTCTGTCCTGGTGTCGGGGGTGAGATGGCTAAAAAGCCACCAGAGGCAGATGAAAACCAACGAGTCAATGGCAAGATTAGTCGACGAGGATTGCGGTTTTATGAACTTAGAAGCCAGTCCCCCAACTTGGATTTCAAAACCGCAACTTGCTCCTCATCGATGGGTTTTTCCCAGAAATCGATAACTCTGGCAAATTCCTTGGATTTTTCCCGATCCGCTTTGCTCAAGGAAGAAGTGACCATGATGACCTTGATATCGGCATGGTTGACGTTATTTTCCAAAAGATCCAGAAAATCCCACCCGTCGATATGCGGCATGTTGATATCGAGAAAAACCAATATCCTGCTGGAGTGCTTATCGAGAAGAAGGATGGACTCAAATGCCTTCCCGGCATCGGAGTGGGTAATGGGGTCGTCACTAAGCTTCCCTTCCTTGACCATGATTTTGTGAAGAAACAACACTCCCGGATCATCATCGATAATATAGATTCTCGCTTGGCTTTCCTTCATTTGTTTTTTAGGTTTTCGGACTTGGCGTGGGTTTCTTTTACGATTTGATCCAGTTTTTTCAGAGTTTCCAGCAATTCAATCTCAAGCTCCTCTTTGCTTTTGCCAACTTCAGTGTAGTGGGGATACTTGATCAAGAGCTGGTTGATTCCCATAGCCTTGGTAAGAGGAGCACGAACCAGATGGGATTGGTTCCATGCGATATCCATTAAAACGCTATTTTGGTTTTCTATTTCCCCAAGTGCATCCCTGAGTTGTTCATTGGTACTTCTCAGCTCCGAGGTTCTTTGGCTTACCATCGCTTCCAACTTCTTTTTCAACTTGATGTTGAAGTAATATTTCACAAAGAAGATCGTCAAAAGAATCAAGACGACGATAAAGGAGACTTTGAAGGCGGTGGTTTCTGTCACGGATGCGGAGACTACTATCGGTAGGGACGCGTGCTGCTCCAGTTTACCGTTGCGGAGTATCTTCACCTCCAGATTATAGCTGCCGGGTTTGAGGCCATTGAAAATAAGCTGCCTTTGGCCTTTGATGGGTTGCCAGAGATCCTTTTTGTTGTCGATCTTATAGAATAGGGAATACTGGGCCTGGTTTCCAAAATCGATAAGGCTGAACGAAACCTGAAACATTCTAACCCCTTCGGGAATTACGACCCGTTCTCCGATAGGTATCTTTTGATCACCCAGTTGGAGCTCATCCCATACAAATCCCGATTGTGCAAGATTGTTCTCCGAAATAGTAAAGGGTTGGATGACGCCGACACCCTCCACAGTTGGAATCCATACTTTTCCGGAGAAATCCCTTATCGCGGCGGGGAAAATCAAACCATTGGCCTCCGAATTTGGCATTCCTTGTCCTTTGTCGTACAGCGTGCCGGCAATGAAAAAATCTTTGACAGCAGATGATTTGAACCTTTCCAATTCGTCTTTCGAAAAATACTGAACTCCAAAATTGTTGCTAGTCCAGACTCCGCCGCTTCTGTCGGGCGTGATGCTGTAGACGCTTCGGGACTTCAAACCGTTTCGCTTTTTCAGTGTTTTGAACTCCCCATCTTTCAACAGCACGATCCCGCCGTGTGTGGCAAACCACAAATCCTCGCCTTCGTCTTCGTAGATGCTATAGATCACGTCTTCACCCGGTGTCAGGGGTAGTACCTGATTCTGGAGAAACTCTCCCTTGGAAGAAATCCTGAACAAACCACCATTCATGGATCCAACGGCAATTTGGCCGTCTTTTAGTTCCAGGATGCTGACAAAGTTGGTATTGGAAAAGGTTTCGGGCAGACTGACCTTTCGCAAGATCCCATTTTCGTCCAGGTAGTGGATCCCTCCATATCTAGTCAATATCCACAGCCAATCGCGGGAGTCTTCGTACACGGCATAGACGTAGTTGCTGGTGAGACCGTCCTCTTGGGTAATTTTTCCGATGACTTTACCCGAATCCATGTCGATCACGGTGATTCCGGCGACACTCCCGGAATAGATTTTCCCCTTCGACGATCCGATCGTGGTGACTGTATTCTGAAGGAGGCCTTCAGCCGTAGTCAATGAGCTGGTTGTTTCGCTCTTGACTCTGTATAGCCCAGTCGACTTGGTGCCAATCCAAACACTGCTATCACTAGCCTGAAAGATGGCTTTGATGTTTTTTTGCTTCAAAACTGCAGAATTCAACTGCTTGACCCTGGCGGGTTTTAGCAAGGCTAAACCTTTTCCCATGGTTCCCAGATACAGATTTTCATCTTCTTTGATGATTTTTCTGACGGAATAAGTCTTGAGCTCGGGGTAGTCAAGATGACGCGGGATTCCATTTTCCACTAATATCAGGCCTTTTTCGAGTGAGCCTGCCCATATTTTGCCTTCCGAGTCCAAAACGAGACTACTGGGATTGATACCCTTGGACTGCTCATAGGTCAGTAGCTGCTCCAAACTGTAGTCTTCCTTGAGTCGAAAAATCCCCGAATCTGGTGAATACACATGGATGGAACCGACGGTCCCAAATATTTTTTGAGCCGAAAAATCTATCGAAGACACTAGGTTTGCCTGTTTGGATTTCAGGTCGAGTTCATATAGCCCCCGGTTTGTACCCACCAACAGCTTCGAATTTTCCAAGGAGAAAAAGCCAAGGATCTCAAGCTTTACACTTGGTTTCCAAAAATCCAGAAGGCTAAACACTCCGTCAGTCCAGGAATGGATTTGTCCCTTTTGGTTTCCGATCAGAAGGCCGCCTTCACCATTTTCGACGATAGATCTGATCCAGGTTTTTTCCGTGATCTCCGAGCAATCGATAACTTTCTTGATATTTTTTTCCAAAAGGGCGATGCTGCGGTCTGAGCTCGCCCAAATTCCGGCTGGCGTTTTAAAAAATGCATAATAAGTCTGTTCCAGCATCTCAGGATAGTTCTCCTGGTCAAAAACCTTTGGGAACCCTCCATCAAATCTGACCAAGCCCTCTTCAGTGGCGATCCACAGATAGCCAGAGTTATCCTTTTCAAGCGCAAAAACGGCATTTTGTGGAAGTCCCATGGTATTGTCCCAAAACTCCATGACATAGTCCTTCGCAATACCGGAAGAATCCGGGACGAAAGTGTCCTTTTGCGCCAATGCCACTTGAACCCCCAAAATCAGGATGAGCAGCTGAAGCAAGGCGAAAAATGAGAATCCGTAAACTAACTTGAAGCTCAAGGTGGGTGTGGGTCGGTTGTTTGAGTGGTTATGGCGCCACCGGGAAAAATTTTGACATGGGCTTTTTTGGGTGTTTGGGATAGCTTGAATTAAAGTTCGTGGTTTTTCTTGGTAAGAAGCGTTAAACTAGCAAGGGATTGGGGATTTAAAAATATTTTTTGCCATGCTTTTCTCCAATCAGTAAAATAGAGGAGCTTTCTGATTGCCGAAGCTGAAGAACGACTAGCCATGTAGGGTATAGCCCAGGCCTTATAGGCGATTTCCAAGACTTTTTGTCTGGGTGCATTTGGACACGCACGTTCAACCTGCTCAGGAATGCGCTTTAGGAGACCTATCCCATCGTCTGTTTTTTCCAACGTCCTTCAGCGGACAAATTTGTTCACATTCGTGCGGCGCTGAAGTTCAAAGCACCCTTCTAAGCTCATGAGTGGCCATTTCCTCTTGGCACTGATATTTCTCCTACATTTAGATATAATTATTTGCCATGAAAGATTATCAACTAGGGGAGTTTGAAGAAATCGTCATGCTGACTGTAGGCATTCTGAACAACAAAGCATACAGTGTGGCCATCAAAGATGAGATTGAAGCCAGGCTTAAACGGACGGTGAGTATGGGTGCATTGCATACTGCTCTCAATAGGATGGAAGATAAAGGATATCTCAAGTCCTTTTCCGGAGAATCCACTGAGGAACGAGCAGGGCGTCCAAGGCGCTATTTTGAAATCACCGCTTTGGGCAAGAAAGCCATTCAACACGCCAAGGATACCCGGGATGAGCTCTGGTCTGCCATCCCCAAAACGATTTGGCAAGCGAACTTGGGAGGCATATGAAAGATGAATAGCAAACAACCCTTTCCTCCCAAGCTCTTTCTCAGGTTTTTCCGCTGGTACTGCCACCCCAGAATGCTGGACTACATCGAATGCGACCTGATGGAAGTCTACGAGCGGAATTTCAAAACTCTGGGAAAGCGGCAAGCAGACTGGAAATTCATCTTGGATGTGCTGCTACTCTTTCGGCCAGGCATTATTCGCCCAAGAAAACCTTACCAACATTTAACCCCCTATGGCA
>JAESGW010000633.1_pt1 | contig 21756 bp, 20 predicted proteins | sample 9269791 | NCBI WGS metagenome assembly JAESGW01 (sample SAMN16773120, study PRJNA677053) | algae metagenome | isolation source: Aphanocapsa lilacina HA4352-LM1 and co-occurring heterotrophs from near cave... | place: USA: Maniniholo cave, near Haena, Kauai, HI | collected 2009-07-28 | reverse complement strand
CCTCGACCACGCGCCACAGGCGCAGATCGCCGGTGACCGGATCGAGCTTGGCGCGGATGTCGTTCTCCGCACCGTAGCGCGAGCGCGCCGCGCGCTGGATCGCATCCTCCATCGCCTCGATGACGATGGCCTTGTCGATCAGCTTTTCCTTCGCGACCGAATCGGCGATCGCGATCAGTTCCGCGCGGTTGGCGGTGGCGGTGGCGGGTGCTGCGGTAGCCATTGCGTTCAGTCCTGTCCTTCTAGCCTGTCGGTCTCCGCGTCCTCGTCGGGCGCGTATTCGATGATTTCTTCTTCCTCGACGCCGGCCATGCTGAGCGGCGCGGTGGCGGCGAGCAGCCGGTCGGTGAACATCAGCTTGGCGCTTGCCACCTGGTCCAGCCCCACGGTCATCAGGCCGTGTCCGCGCACGATGATGGCGATGCGGTCGCCTTCCAGCCCGTTCAGGTCGCCGGTCAGCTGCTTGCGACCCTCGATCGGCTCGACCAGCACGATCCGCGCCTCGTGAGACTTCCAGTCGTCGAAGTCCTTGAGCCGGGTCAGCGGCCGGTCGATGCCGGGCGAGCTTACCTCAAGCCGGTAGGCCTCGTCGATCGGATCCTTCTCGTCCATCACATCGGAGATGCGGCGCGAGAGCGCGGCGCAATCGTCGATCGTCAGCTGGCGCGTGTCGGGCCGTTCGGCCATCACCTGCAGCGTGCGGTCACCGGCCGCCCCGAACAGCTTGACGCGCACGAGATCGAAACCCAGCGCGCGCGCTTCGGGTTCGATCAGGTCGGTCAGGCGGGTTTCGAGTTCGGCCAAGGGTGGTGTTCCATACATGCAGCTTCGCTAGCCGGAGCGGAGCGCCCCGGCCTCGATCATGTTTAACGATGTCGAGAAAGCTTCTGCGATATAGTCCACCCGTCCGATGAGGGCAAGACCGGGTTAGACAAGCCATTCGGGGCGCGTTAACCATGATGACGGGGAGCAAATGATCTTGAATGCAGGCGGGGGCCTAATGCTGCGTTTGGTGCTGTTCGGCGTCTTCGCGATGCTGTTCGCGTCGATCGGCGGCGGTGCATATGCGCAGGACGGGACGCGCATCGATGCGCATGGATGCGCCTTCTATGCGCCGCTGGGCGCCGATCCGCGCACCATCATCGCCACGCCGCCGCCGCCCTGCAACAAGGCGGTCGAGCAGCCGCAGGGGCGGATATCCTACGTCCTGTTCACGAATCTGTCCGGTCGCGCCCGTGCCGGCGATCCGCTCGAATTCTCGTTCCGGGAAGCGCGGGCCGATTTCCAGCACGTCTATTTCCGCTATGCCGACGGCTTGATCGCCGCCGCGCCGACCCAGCGGGACGATGCGGTGCGGCCGTTATCGCCCAACGACCTGTATTTCCCCGTGCCGTACCGCACCGAGCCGCTTGTCGCGGTGCTGGTGCAGGCGAAGGGCTATGAAAACGGCGTCGGCCTCGCCACCCGCCCCAGGCTGGCGACGCGCAGCCAGAATCTGGTGCGGAGCGCGGAATATTATCTGGTTTACGGGCTGTTCGGCGGCGCGATGATCGCGATCCTCGCCTATAATCTGATGCTGTGGCGCGCGCTGCGCTACCGCTTCATCATGACCTATTGCCTGCTGGGCAGCACGATGCTGTTCTTCGGCATATCCTGGTCGGGCCTCATTTTTTATCTCATTCCCGGGCTCTCCATCAACGGGCAGATCGCGTTCAATTTCCTCGCTTATTCGTTGATCGTCGCCACCGTGCCGGTGTTCCTGTTCTCCTTCGTCGAAGCCAAGGCGATTCCCGCGCGGCTGAAAACCGTCACCCTGATCGCCGGGCAGATCGCGGTGGTCGCGTCGCTGGTGCGTCTGGCGGGATTTGACGCGATTTGGCGGCTGCTCGATGCGCTGACCTATGGCGGCATCATGGTCACGCTTGCCTGCATCGCGACATCGATCGGTTTCGCGCTTGCCCGCCACAGCCTGGCGGTACGGTATTTCATCATCGCCTGGACGATTCCGCTGGCCTTCGCCGCCTATCGCACGATGTGGGGGGTGGGGCTGGTCGCCAGGGACGGCCCGATCATGGATGTCAGTCCGTTCGGCGTCATGGCGCTGGAAATGCTGCTGAGCGCGCTCGGCATCGGCGCGCGCATCCGCGCGCTGCGCGACGAACGCGACGATGCCCAGGCGATGCGCGCGATGCTGCAGCATCTGGCCGACACCGATTCGCTGACGGGACTCAGCAATCGCCGCGCGTTCCTCGATCAGGCGCAAGGACGGCCGGGACACCAGCGGCTGATCCTGATCGACATCGACCGGTTCAAGACGGTCAACGACCGGTTCGGGCATGAGGCGGGCGATTGGGTGCTGGTGGAAATGGCGCGTCTGCTGCGCGCCAACAGCCCGCCGGGCGCGGTGGTCGGACGGCTGGGCGGCGAAGAGTTCGCAATTCTCCTGCCCGCCGAGGATGCCCCAGAACGACTGGGCGAGACGCTGCTGTTGACGATCGCCTATGCGCCGATGCCGGTGCGCACGAAGATCACCGCCAGCGCCGGAGAGGCGACCGGCCCCTGCACCAGCGAGGCCGAATGGCGGCTGCTTTACAACAAGGCCGATGCCGCGCTTTATGCGGCCAAGGCAGACGGCCGCAATTGTTTGCGCCGCGAAGCCGCCTGATCGACGCAACCCAGCGCCCGGCGGTGCGTTGCACAGCAAATCTACCGAATATGGAGCAGCCGATATGAAGACCGCGATCGCATTGTTGGCACTTGCTACTACCACCGCCTGCAATGCGTCGGAAACGGAGGGCGCCGCGAACGCGGCTCAAATGGCCAGCGCCAAGCCCTTCACGGTCACGCCGGTTGCCGAATTCACCTCGCCCTGGGCGATGACCTTCCTGCCCGACAGGCGGATGCTGGTGACCGAGAAGGCCGGGCAGATGCTGCTCGTGTCCGCCGACGGCAAGACCAAGACGCCAGTCTCCGGCATCCCGGCGGTCGACAGCGCCGGGCAGGGTGGCCTGATGGACGTGGTGCTGCACCCCGGCTTCGCGCAGAACGGCATGGTCTATTTCAGCTATTCGGCCACCGGACCGGGGGGCAAGGGCGTGCTGCTGGCGCGCGGCAAGCTTACCGAGACCGGCGGCCGCGCGGCGCTGGAGGGCGTGCAGACGATCTTCACCGCGACGCCGTTCGTGTCGGGTGACGGGCATTATTCGGGCCGCATCGCCTTCGCGCCCGACGGCAAGCTGTTTTACACCAATGGCGAGCGGCAGAAATTCACGCCCGCACAGGATCCCAAGGCGACGCTGGGCAAGGTGCTGCGGCTGAACGACGACGGCACCCCGGCCGCGGGCAACCCGCTGGCGGCGCAGGGCTTCCATCCCGCGGTGTGGAGCTATGGCCACCGCAATCTGCTGGGCATCGCTTTCGACGGACAGGGCAATCTCTGGGAGCAGGAGATGGGCCCCAAGGGCGGCGACGAGCTCAACCTGATCCTGCCGGGGAAGAATTACGGCTATCCGATCGTGTCCGATGGCGATCACTATGACGGCCGCGATATCCCCAACCACGACACCCGGCCCGAGTTCGAGAAGTACAAGGTCAACTGGACCCCGGTGATCTCGCCGGGCGGGCTGATCATCTATTCGGGCGACATGTTCCCCGACTGGAAGGGCGACGCGTTCATCGGCGGGCTGTCGTCCGAGGCGCTGATCCGCGTCGACATCAACGGCACCAACGCCGCCAAGGGCGATCAATGGCCGATGGGCCAACGCATCCGCGAGGTCGAACAGGGGCCGGATGGCGCGATCTGGCTGCTCGAAGACACCGGCCGGCTGCTGAAGCTGACGAGGCCGACATGACCCGGCTGGGCCTGCTCGCCTGCGGCGCCGCGCTGGCGCTCGTGGCCTGCGGTGACGATGGCTCGTCGCCAACCCCCACGCCTTCACCTTCGCCGTCTCCTTCGCCGACCCCGGGTCCGTCGCCTTCGCCGTCACCCAGCCCTACGCCGGGCCCGACCGCGGTGCAGCGGACCCCGGTCGCGAGCTTCGACAATCCCTGGGCGATGACCTTCCTGCCCGATGGCCGCCTGCTGGTGACCGAAAAGCCGGGACGGCTGCGCATCGTCACCCAGGCGGGAGTGGTGTCCCCGGCGGTCGCGGGTGTCCCCGCGGTCGTCTATGCTGGGCAGGGTGGGCTGCTCGATGTCGTGCTTCATCCCAGCTTCGCCAGCAACGGACTGGTCTATCTGAGCTATTCCGAGCCCGGCGCCGGCGGCACGGGGCTGGCGGTCGCGCGGGGCCGGCTGGTGACCGATGGCAGCGGTGGGCGGCTGGAGAATGTCAGCGTCATCTGGCGGCAGGATCCCAAGACTTCGGGCACCGGCCATTTCGGCGCGCGCCTCGCCTTCGGCCCCAGCGGACATCTGTTCGTCACCGCGGGCGAGCGGCAGCAGGGCACGCCGGCGCAGGACAAGACGAAGACGCTGGGCAAGATCATCCGCCTCAACGCTGATGGGACGGTTCCCACCGATAATCCTTTCGTGAGCGAAGCGGGGGCCAAGAGCGAGATATGGTCGTGGGGCCACCGCAATCCCTATGGCCTCGCCTTCGATTCCGTTGGCCGCCTGTGGGAACACGAGATGGGCCCCGAAGGCGGCGACGAATTCAACCTGATCGAGCGCGGGCTCAACTATGGCTGGCCCAATGCGTCGAACGGCAGCAACTATGGCGGCGGCGACATTCCCGATCACCGGCCGGGCGACGGCTATGCCGCGCCTGCGGTGTCATGGACGCCGGTGATCGCGCCCGCGGGGCTGATCATCTATTCCGGCCCCGCGTTCAGCGGATGGCGCGGCGACGCGATCATCGGCGGACTCATCCAGGGCGGGCTGGTGCGCGTGCGGATGACGGGCACCAGCGCCACCGAAGTGGAGCGCATCTCGCTCGGCCGCCGCATCCGCGAGGTGGAGCAGGGCCCCGACGGCGCGGTCTGGGTGCTGGAGGACTATGAGGGCGGCCGGCTGATCAAGCTCACGCCCGGCTGATCGGGTTCAGCGCACCAGCAGATAGTTCATCCGCGCGGCGGCGATCGGCTTGGCGGGATCGTCCTGCCAGGCGCGCGCCTCGACATTGGCCACGCGCGTGCCGAGCCTCGTGACGATGCCCTGGCCATAGGTCGGCTTCTCGCGCCCGCCGCGCATATAGTCGATGGTGACGTTGACCGGCTTGATCCGCGTCGAATCGAACTCGATGCCCAGCGCCTCGGCCAGCGCGATGACGGCCGCCATTTCCAGCAGACCGGCGATCGCGCCGCCGTGCAGGAATCCAGGGCGGCCCAGCACGTCGTTATCGAACGGCATGACCATCACCGCCGCGCCGTCCGCATCGCGCTCCACGCCCAAGTCGAGCAGTTGGGCATAAGGGGGCAGGGTCATTCGGCCGCATCCGTGAACATGAAGGTGCCCGCGACATTGGCCAGCGGATCGGCCGCGTCGCCGTCATGCGCCATGCCCCGGACAAAGGCGATCGAGCGGGTGATGCGGTAGCATTCGCCGCGTCCGATCACGGTCTTGCCCGGCGTCGCCGGACGTAGATAGTCGATCCGCAGATCCAGCGTCGCTTGCGGACGGAACGCCCCCAGCTTCAGCCAGATCGACACGCTGGTCGCCATGTCCATCAGCGACAGGATCGGTCCCGAGGCGATCACCCCGGTAGCCTGATCGCCGATCAGCCGTTCGTCATAGGGCAGCGCGAGTTCGGCCCAGTCGGGCCCGTGGGTGCGATATTCGATGCCGAGCGCGGAGCCGTGGCCGGGTACGCGGTTGGCGAAGAACACTGCAGGATCGAACGTGAACCGGGGCGTGTCGCTCATGGCGGCGCGCATAATGTGCCGCGCCGCGTGCGGCAATGCCCGCGAACATTACACCGAAATCACTGAAGCGCGCGCGATCGCTGGCATAGCCTGATCATGCGCAACGATGCGCGAAAGGGGAGACGCACCATGTTCAAACTCGATCCGGGCGATATCGCCGATCTGCCGATGCCGACCGGGCTGCACGGCGGCGCGCCGGGGGGTGATCAGATGTTCGATGTGCTGGCCGATTTCATCATCGGCATTGCGATCGTCGTTTACGAAACCAATCCGCCGCACGGATGAGACCGGGCCCGGCGCTGACCGGCTGGGCGGGCGACCGCGCGGCGCAGGCGGAGAGCGAGGCGCGCGCCGCCGCCGTGGCGCGGGCTTGGAACGAAGATCCGGCGCGGCGCAGGATCGATGCAGTGCTGGATGGAGACGACCTCGAGGCCGGGCTGTCCGCGCTGTTCGCCAATGCCGTCTGGCTGCGGGCGTTACTGGGCCCGCTGGTCTCGGGACTGGCCCGCGATCCGTTTTTCCAGCCGCCGTTGCGGATCGGCGGGGATGGTCACCGGATGGGCATGGTGCTGGCCCGCGATGAGCGGGCGACCGTCACATTGTCGATTATCCGCCCGGGCGGCGGCGATCCGGCGACCGCCACGGCGGCGGGCCGTGTCCAGCTGTTGCGCTATATCCGTCCGGGCGGCGCGTCGGTCGAACTGCGGCCCGTGGCGGGTGGCCCGGCGTCGCTCCGCCCGCTCGAAGACGGCGATACTGTACGGATCGACGGCCGCACGACGGCAAGCGCGCTGATCGGCCAGCGATCGACCATCATCCTCGTCTCGGCATCGCTCGCCGCCGGTCGCAGCCAGGTCGTCCGCATCTTCGATCGGGCAACCGGGGCCTTGTTGCGCGCCTCCGCCACCGACGAAGCGGATTCGCGCGCGCAATTGCTGTTGTCGCTCCTGCGCGCATCGGGCCGTGCCGATGCTGCCGATTGCTTTGCCGAGGCGAGCCGCAGCGAAGCATCCGGTCTGCGCTGGGAGGCTATGCGCGAATGGCTGCTGACCGACGCCGCCGCGGCGCTGCCCCGCCTTGCCGAGATGGCCACCGGCGATCCCGACCATGATGTACGCGCTGCGGCGGCCGCGACGCTCCATCGCGCCCGGATCCGGCCACGATGCCCCGGTTGATTTCGCCGGGGGAGGGCGAGGCGCTGTCGCTCGCCGATCTGATCGACGCGCTCGATACGGCCAACGCCGATCCGCGCGACGAGGATGCCTTCGCCGGCCTCGGCCCGCTGCTAGCACGGCTGGCGCGCAACCGCAGCTTCCTTGCCGATCTCGCGGTTGCCGAACTCAAGGATCGTTGCCGCCACCAGCGACGCACCAATCACTATGGCGCCCAGGTGATGCTGCTGCGCCCCACCGCCGGGCGTTACGGCCTGCGCGCCAATTTCTGGCCCGCGCTGGCGGATGGCGCGGTGAAGGCGAGCGGGACCGAGCCGTTCTTCTACGGCCACGCCCATGACCATAATTTCGATTTTCTGACCGTCGGCTATCTCGGCCCGGGCTATTGGAGCGATCACTACGAGGCGGACTATCCCGCGCTGGCCGGAATCCCGGGCGAACCCGCCGGGCTGCGCTTCGTCGGCCGGCAGGCGCTGGGTGAAGGCCGGTTGATGCTCTATCGCCGCCACCGCGATGTGCATGCGCAACTGCCGCCGGACGGTTTCTCGGTGTCGCTCAACATCCTTGGCTACGGCGCGGAGCAGTGCTGGTTCGATCAATATCGCTTCGATCCCGCCGCCGACACGATCATGGCCGGGCTGACGACCACGCCGTCGCAGGTGCTGCTGGCCGCAGCGGTCGGGATCGGCTGCGACAATGCCCACGACCTTGCCGAAAATTTCGCGCGGACGCATCCGAGCGACCGCATGCGGATGACCGCGATCGACGCGCTGGCGGGAACAGGCTGCGCGCGGACCGTTTATGAACACGCCGCGGACGACTTCAGCGACTATGTCGCTGGGCATGCTCGGCTGCGGCTGGCGGAGATTAATCTCTCCGTTTCGGACGGTTCGTCCTGACCGCTCCATTTCGGAGCGTTAGGCTGGCGCCATGTCGGCGGTCCTGATCTTCGACGAGCATCCGCGCCCGACCCGCCTGCTGCTCGGGCCGCTGGAGATCGATTTGTTCGATCGCACTGCGGCGCGGTCCGGGCATCCGCTCGATCTGCGCGCGCGTGAGTATGCGCTGCTGGTCCACCTCGCGCGCAACGCCGGGCAGTTCATGCCGCGCCGCGCGCTGCTCCGCGCGGTGTGGCGGCTCGAAAACGATCCCGGCACCAATGTGGTGGAGGCGCATGTGTCGCGCCTGCGCGCGCGGCTCGATCGGGGGTGGGATGCGCCGATGCTCCGCACATGGCGCGGACGCGGCTATTGTCTCGACGCGCCGGGCGACCCGTTCTAGGCTTTTCCCGCTTGCGGTACGGGAGAACGGGCATGAGCGGCGATCGGGTGATGGTGACGGTGGCGGACGGCATCGCCGATGTGCGGCTCAACCGCGCGGACAAGATGAATGCGCTCGATCCGGCGATGTTCACGGGCATCGGCAAGGCCATCGACGATCTCGCCGGGCGCACCGATATCCGCTGCGTCGTGCTGTCGGGCGAGGGCAGGGCGTTCTGCGCGGGGCTCGACATGGCGAGCATGGCGGCCGGCGGATCGGGCACGGGGCGCGAACGCAACGATTCCGGCGCGATCCTGCCGCAGCATGTCTCGTGGGGCTGGCGCAACCTGCCGATGCCGGTGATCGCCGCGGTCCACGGCGTCGCATTCGGCGGCGGCTTCCAGATCATGTCCGGCGCCGACATCCGCATCGCCGCGCCGGATGCGCGCTTCGCCATTCGCGAAACCTATTGGGGTCTGGTGCCCGATATGGCCGGCTTCCCGCTGTGGCGCACATTGGTGCGTGACGACGTGCTGCGCGAGCTGACCTACACCGCGCGCGAATTCGACGCGGTGGAGGCCCTGCACCACGGCTTCGTCACCCGTATCGCCGATGATCCGCACGCCGCCGCGATGGAGCTGGCGCGCACCATCGCGGCGAGGAGTCCGCACGCGATCCGCGGCGCCAAGCGGCTGTGCAACATGGCGCACGACGCCGATCCACGGACGATGCTGGAGGCCGAAACCGAGGAACAGGTCAAGGTGATCGGCAAGCCCAACATGATGGAGCAGGTCGCCGCCAACATGCAGAAGCGCGCGCCCGTGTTCGTCGATTAGCCCAACGCTCCTGCGCAGGGGCGACGGCTATGTGACGACCCATCGCTCCAGATCGGCGCGGAAATCGGCGGGCAGGGCGAGCTGGCCATCCTGCTGCTCCATGACGACCACCGTGTCGCAGGTGGCGATGCACCCGCCGTCCTGGAATGCGGCGGCGAGGATCGACCAGCTGCGCGTGCCGATCCGGCCGATGCCGGTGCCCATCTGCACATCGGCCATCTTGCCCTCCGCCAGATAATTTATATCGACATTGGCGATCAGCCAGCGGTGCCCCTGCCGGCGCATCAGTCCCATCATCCGGTTGAACCGCACACGCCCGGTCTCGAACAGCGCCGCCATCGCGACATTGTTGATGTGGCCCAGCATGTCGATGTCCTGGAACCGCGTCTGGATCACGTCATGATGCGGATAGCTGTCGATCGACAGGCGGGCGGGATCGGGTTTGGCCATGCCGCTTTTCCTCGCCGATCACCGTTCGCGCGGCAAGCCCTCGAATATCAGGTACGCTGGTTTGCCAGCCAGCCTTCCGCGGCGGCGAGCGCCTTGGGATCATCGACATCGATCCAGTCGAGGTCGCTGCAATCGACGATGCCGGCACGCTGTTCGGTCGCCAACGCCCGCACCGCTTCGGTGATTGACGGGGCATTCAGTGCGGCGAGCGCGTCGAAAAACGGCTGCCCCACCGCGAACACGCCGGTGTCGTAGCAGTCGTGCGGTTCCATTTCCTTGCCGATCGCGACGATGCGGTCGCCCTGGGTGGCGACGCAGGTCACATCGAGCGGATCGACCCAGGGATGGCCCAATCGCCGGTCGATGCCCAGATTGAGGCCGGCGCCAGCGCCAGCTTGCGCCATGCGGGCATAGAGGGCGGGCTCGACGATATGGTCGCACATCGCCAGCAGGCTTTCGGCCCCGTTCAGCAGCGGCACGGCGGCGAGCGCGGACACGCCGTTGGACTGTTGCCAGTCGGCGGAGCGCGCCGTCTCGACGACCGCCGGCCAGTCACGCGCCGCCAGATGCGCTTCGATCGCCTCGGCGCGGTAGCCGGTGACGACGATGACACGCGCGATCCCCGCCGCCGCCATGCGTTCGATCGCATGATCGATCAGCGGCTTGCCGCCGACGGGGCATAATGGCTTGGAATCGGCTGCCGACCGCAGGCGCGTTCCCGCGCCCGCGGCTAGCAGAATGGCAGTGTCGATCATGCTCTCAACCGTTCGCCCTGAGCCTGTCGAAGGGCCGTCCTTCTATCGCATGTTCGCAGAAGAAGGGCAGGGCTTCGACAGGCTCAGCCCGAACGGGAAGAGGTTCGCGACCTACGCAGCGGCGGCGATGAAGTCCTCGACCGCCTGCTGGGCCAGATCGTCGGTCATCTGGATCGGCGGATGCTTGCAGAAATAGGCCGATGCCGGGTGGATCGGCCCGCCCAAGCCGCGGTCGCTGGCGATCTTGGCGCAACGGATCATGTCGATCGCGACACCCGCGCTGTTGGGCGAATCCTCCACCGACAGGCGCAGTTCCAGGTTCATCGGCACGCCGCCGAACATCGATCCTTCCATCCGCAGGAAGCAGATCTTGTTGTCGTTCTGCCACGGCACATAGTCGCTAGGGCCGATATGGACATTATCGTCCTCCAGCCGTTCGGCAGCGACCGACTGGACGGCTTCGGTCTTAGAAATCTTCTTGGATTTCAGCCGCTTGCGATTGGCCATGTTAAGGAAGTCGGTATTGCCGCCGGTATTCAGCTGATAAGTCCGCTCCAGCTTCACGCCGCGCTTGGCGAACAGGTCGGTCAGCACGCGGTGGACGATGGTCGCGCCCAGCTGCGCCTTGATGTCGTCGCCGACGATCGGCACGCCGGCATCCTCGAACTTCTTCGCCCACACGGGATCGCTGGCGATGAAGACGGGGATGTTGTTGACGAACGCCACGCCCGCTTCCAGCGCGCATTCGGCATAGAATTCGGTCGCCTCCTGGCTGCCCACGGGCAGATAGTTCATCAGCACATCGGCCTTGCTTTCGCGGAGCACGCGGACGATGTCCTCCTTGGTCGGCTCGGCATGCTGGGCGATGATGAAGGTGCGGTCCTCGACCTGCTCGTCCATGTGATCGGCGACGCCGTCCAGAATGCGGCCCATCGCCACCTTGGTGCCGCTGGCCGGCACTTCGGCGCAGAAGATGGTGGTGCAATTCGGTTTGGCGAAAATCGCCTCGGAAACGTCCTTGCCCACCTTGCGCGCATCGATGTCCCACGCGGCGACGACCCGGATATCGGACGGTGTGTAGCCCGCCATATCCCAGTGCATCAGCCCGATGCGATCATTGGAGCCGGCACGATAGTGCGCAAGGCCCTGAACCAGCGAGCTCGCGCAGTTGCCGATGCCCACCACTGCGACGTTGATAATTGCCATTTAGCCTGCGTCCTTCGCAACCAGATTGGTGCGGCGCCCTCCACGCCGTGAAAGGTCAGGGACGTAGCTGTTTTTCCGGGATATGCAATCCGGCTGTCATCGTTTCGACGCGTCTGTGCCACAGGATGGTAATTGCCGCGATGATCGTCAGCGGCCCGATCTCCCACCACCAGAACAGGTGCGGATTGCCCAGCAGACAGGCCAGCCAGATCGCAACTACACGCATATTCGCGCTTAACAATGCCATCGCCTTCATCGCCGGCGCGGCGCTCCGGCCATAAACCGGGGCGAGCGCGGGGCGTTCCCGCAGCACTCGATCGAAACGTCCGGCGGCGCGATCCAGGCTGCCCGCGACAAAATCGTACAGCTGCTCCAGCGGATTGCGCGTGCGCACCGGGCGCGCTTCTCCCGAATCGCCCTTGATTCGGCGGTGGAACCGCGCGCGCTCGGCTTCGTACAGGCTGGACTGCACCGCATGGGCGACCCCTGCCGCCACCGCCAGCGCCCAGCCTTCCATCGTGCCGATCGAAACCGCCATCGCGACATAGATCAGCACGAACACGCCGTGGTCGCAGATGCCGTCCATCACCCGCCCCAGCGGGCTGGCGGTGCCCGTCGCGCGCGCGACCATCCCGTCCAGCCCGTCAGCGATCAGCCACAGGACGGCGAGCGCAAAACCAAGAGTGGCCAGCGTCGCCGATTCCCAATGGAAGAAGCACCACGCCGCGCCCACGCCGATAACCAGCCCGATGCAGGACACCGCATTGGCCGATACGCCGGCGCGGATCGCCACGGGCACCAGCGCCTGCGCGGCCGGATGGATCATGTAGAGATTGGTGACATCCTCGATCCGGCGATCGCGGGATGTGTCGGGCGGAGTCGCGGGCATCGCATCGCACATGATCCGCCCGAACGGCGGTGGCAAGTCGTGTGCGTGATCAGGCGGGCTGGACCGCCAGAATGAATCCCTCGACCCGTTCGTTCAGCGTCTGCGCGCGCCGTGCCAGCGCCGTCGAATGGTTGCGCATTTCCGCCGCATCGTTCGCCGCGGCGGCGGTGCGTTCGCGAATCTCGTCGGTGCCCGCGCGGATCGCGTCGGTCGCCGCCTGCGCGTCTTCCAGATTGTCGGCGATCGCGCGGGTCGCCTGGCCCTGTTCGCGGGCCGTCACCGCGATCGCCGAAGACATGCCGTCGATCGCGGCGATCGCCGTGACCACACCGCGATGCCCCGCCGATACCCGCGCGATCGCGCCGCGCATATTGGCGATGCGATCGGCGATCCCGCGCGCGGCGGCGGCGGACTGGGATGCCAGCGCCTTCACCTCGCCCGCCACCACCGCGAAGCCGCGCCCGGCCTCGCCGGCGCGGGCGGCCTCGATCGTCGCGTTGAGCGCCAGCATGGTCACCTGTCCGGCGATGCCGTCGATCGCGGCGGTGACGCTGTCGATCTCTTCGGCGGCATGGGCGAGCGCGGCGATGTCCGCCCCGCCGGCATCGACCAGCGCCACTGCTGACGCCGTCGCGCCGACCGCTTCGTCGATGCGGTCCTCGACCTTCTGCACGGTCGCCACCAGATCGCGCGTGCGCGCGCCGATGGTGGCCATGTTGCCCGTCGCATCGTCCGCCGCGCGCGATGCCACCTGCGCGCGCGTGCCGGCCTGCGACGCCCTGAGCGCGGTGCGTTCGGCGGTTTCGGAAAGATTGTCGGCCACGGTCGACAGTGCGGTGGCAAGTTCGATCGCCTCGCGCTGGAACTCGATGCTCGCCCGGTCGATCTGGGCCAGCCGCGCGGCGCGCGCGCGGGTCGTCTCGGCGTCGCGCTCGGCGGCGAGCCGGATCAGCACCTTGCTGCCGATCACACCCTCGAACCGGCCGCCACGCGTGACGACCAGCCCCTCGCATCCGTCGCCGGCGGCGGCGAAGGTCTCGATCAGCACCGCGACGCTGGTGCCGCTCTCCACCGCCGGGCACGGCCGCAGATGATGCGACAGGCTGCCGCCATAGGATGGGTTCTTGAGCAGCGCATGGCCGAACGGATTGAACAGCAATGCGCGCATCTCGCGCTCGTACAGTGCCCCGATCGGGCGGTTGGCGGCATCGAGCACCGGCAGCACGCGCAGATCGGGATCGCGCTGGAACCGGTCGACCGCGTCGATCAGCTTCGCCGATAGCGGGATCGCCGTCCGCCCGGTGATGCGGCCGGACGAACCGTCGTCGCGGGGGCGCTCTCCGCCCGAAATCGTGTCGAACCCGCGAAACATTCGGCGTCTCCCTGCCGCAGTGCGGTAGGGCCACAATGGTAAACGCGGGCTTGACCGGGCGTTACAGCACGATGACAGGCGAAATAAATAAATCCGCCCTCACAGGCTGCGGCCGATCACTTCCTTCATGATCTCGTTGGTGCCGCCGAAGATGCGCGTCACGCGCGCGGCGCGCCAGGCGCGGGCGATGGGATATTCGTTCATATAGCCCGCGCCGCCGTGCAGCTGCAGGCATTTGTCCATCACCTCCCATTGCAGCTCGGTGTGCCACAGCTTGGCCGCGGCGCCCTCCTCGTTGGTCAGCTCGCCTGCCAGGTGCCGCTTGATCGCCCAGTCGAGATGCGCCCAGCCGACCTGCAGCTTGGTCTTCAGATCGGCGAGGACGAAGCGGGTGTTCTGGAAATCGAACACCATGCCGGCGAACGCCTTGCGGCTCTTGGTGAACTCGACCGTCTCGTCGAACGCCTTCTGCGCGGACGCCTGGCACGAGACCGCGATCGACAGCCGCTCCTGCGGCAGCTGGCTCATCAGATAGATGAAGCCCTTGCCCTCCTCGCCCAGGCAGTTGGTCATCGGCACGCGGACGTCCTCGAAGAACAGTTCGCTGGTGTCGGCGGCGTCCTGCCCGATCTTGTCGAGCTTGCGGCCCTTCTTGAACCCGTCACGCGTGCTTTCGACCAGGATGATCGACATGCCCTTCCACGCCGGCACCGCGCCCGGATCGGTCTTGGCGACGACCAGGGTCAGATCGGTGTTCTGGCCGTTGGTGATATAGGTCTTGGAGCCGTTGATGACGTAATGATTGCCGTCCTTCTTCGCGGTGGTGCGGATTGCCTGGAGGTCGCTGCCGGTGCCCGGCTCGGTCATGGCGATCGCGGTGATGACATCGCCCGACACCATTTTGGGCAGCCATTCGGCCTTCTGCTCCTCGGAACCATATTGCTCGATATAGCCCGCGACGATGTCCGACTGGAGCGAGAAGCCGGCGGGGACGCCGCAATAGGCCATCTCCTCATCGACGATCGCATTGTACCCGAAATCCAATCCCAGCCCGCCATAGGCCTCGGGCGCGGTCGGGCAGAGCATGCCGATCTCGCCCGCCTTGCGCCAGAATTCCTTGGGCACCAGCCGGTCCTCTTCCCATTTGGCGACGTTGGGCACGCCTTCCTTCAAGAGGAAGCTGCGCACCGTCTGGCGGAACGCCTCATGGTCCTCGCCGTAAGCGGAGCGGCCGGGAATCTGGTCGAGCATCGGATCAGTCCTCTCATGAAACTTTTCGCCGAACCTGACCCTGCTTTCCGGGTCCGTCAACTTGACAGTCCGTTTTGGTTACATCCGCAACTTTTATTTTGCGCTGCCCTCTTCCCGATCGCCGCTAAGTCATTAATCTCCCGTTCACTTGTCGAGTCGCGCGCCGGGGAGGGCGCCCTCTCGCTTGCAACAAAAAGGGGTTCGATTGATGAGGTCCACACAGTCCAAATCCGTATTCCGTCATGCAACGCTGGCCGGGGTGGCGCTCGGCGCGCTGCTCTCCGCCCCCGCATTCGCCCAGGAAGCGCCGCCGCCTCCGACGTCCGTCGAAAACACGCCCGGCATCGTCGTGCGCGACGACATCAATCTGAACGTGACGGCCCCGACAGGCGCGCTGGACAATGCGGTGAACATCACCGGCGTCGGCCAGATGATCATCGACAGCGGCGGCGGCAGCGTCGGGCTGTGCACCGGCACGCTGATCAACCCGCGGACCGTGATCTTCGCGGCGCACTGCGTGAATGATCAGGAGGCGAACAGCTACGGCGCTGCGAACGGCGGCACTGCGATCGGTTTCGGGTTCGAGGCGAACAACCTGCCCGCCACGCGGCAATGGCTCGGTCTGGACGGCGGCACGCTGCATGCCACCAACATCGCGCGCGCCTTCTACAATGTGGAGCATATCTGGTACGATCAGCGCTCGCTCGCGCTGGGGCCGGGGCTCAATTTCCTCCAGGCCGATGTCGCGATCGCGACGCTCGATACGCCCGCCAGCGACATCCCCACCTGGACGTTGCTGCTCACCCCGCTTTCGGGTGAGGTGCACGGCGTGGTCAACGGATATGGCAGCCGCGGCAACGGCACCAACGGCGACAATCTCGGCATCGATTTCCGCCGCCGCATCGCGGAGAACATGATCTCCGCGCTCGCGTCGCTCGATGATCGCGACAATTTCCTGTTCGGCCCGGCCGATCCGTTCCTCACCGCCGGCCTGTACCAGACCGATTTCGATTCGCCGGGCTATCTCAGCCCGTTCGATTTCGATCTGTTCGACGGCAATGCCCTGCCCAATGAAGGCACCACCGCGGGCGGCGATTCGGGCGGTCCATTGATCGCCGATCAGGCGTTCGACAAACCGGTCGTGGTCGGGGTGCTGTCGGGCGGCTCGCGCTTCTATACCAACCAGCCCTTTTCCGCCTATGGCTCGTCGAGCTTCTATCAGCCGCTGTTCCTCTATTGGGACCAGATCGTCGCCAACAACCCTTACGTCTATGCGTCGAACCGGGGCGGCAACCGCAACTGGGGCGACGCGGCCAACTGGATCCAGAACATGGATCCGAATTACGCGATCGAGGTCGATGGCGAGCTGGTCAACGCGCTGCCTGGCTTCGAGGCGTTTGGCACCGCCGCGGGCGGGCCGAAGTTCGGCCGCGTATGCTTCGATGTCGATTGCATGGATCTCGCCAGCTTGAGCGATCCGCAGGATGCCGGCGCGCCCAATTCGATCTACATCGTCGGCGGCCCGGGCACGCGCAATTTCGTGCCCAACAACCGCGTCGCCGATCCGGCGGCGGGCATCGCGCCGCGTTATTATGACGTGACGCTGGCCGCGCGCGGCAAGACCGCCGTCACCGCGAGCTACACAATCGACCGGCTGACCATCGGCGGCAACGCCGGCCTCGCGCTCGGCAGGCGCGGGTCACTGACCGTGCTGGGCGATTTCACGCAGCTTGGCGGATCGACCGATTTCGACGGCGGCACGCTGACCACGGGCGAGGCGTTCATCGCGTCCGGTCTGATAACCGGGCAGGGCACGTTCAAGGCGCCCTATATTACCGTCCTCAACGCCGCCGTGCTGCCGGGCGGGCTGCTCAACACCGGCACGCTCAACATCGCCGGCAATCTCATCCTGAGTTCCGCCGCGACCAGCGTGTTCGATCTGGGCAGGAATACGTCCGACAAGATCGTCATCACCGCCAATGGCGACAGCGCCGGCGTGGCGTCGCTGGGCGGATCGATCTGGGTGCTGCCGTCGATCGTCGACGGGATTCCCCGGTTCAACCAGGATTACACCATCATCACCGCCACGGGCGGGATCAGCGGCACGTTCAATCAGACGATGGGCGGCATCGGCGCCGTCCAGCCGGTGGTGACCTACGGCGCCAACGACGTGAAGGTGAAGCTGAAGGTCACGCCGTTCCTCAGCTTCCTGTTCAACCCCACCGCCGTGCAGACCGCGTTCGCCGGTGCGCTCGATAGCCTTCGCTATACCCATTATGGCGAGCTGTCGGGGCTGTTCGGGGTGATCGACCAGATGGGGCCGCAGGCGGTCGCCAGCGTGTTCGACGGCCTCGCGCCGCGGATGGCGGACGAGGTTGCCTCGCTCGACCGCGAACAGAACCGCTTGACCATGAGCATCGTCGGCGACCGGTTGTCGCTGCTCGGCACCAGTCAGGCGAACGAAGGCCGCTTCACCCTGATCGGCGCGCCCGAAACGCTGATGGCGCTGCCGGGGCAGACCCAGCTCAGCGGATCGTCCGCTGCGCAGCTCGGTTTCGCCCAGTCCTTCGCGCCGGGCGGGCGCGTCGTCGGCAAACTGCCGGCGGGCATGAGCGGCTTCCTCGCGGGCGGCTATTCGACCCGCGCGGGGTCGAGCGGTTCCGAACGCGCCGGCTGGCACATGGCGATGGGCGTCGAGATGGCGGCCAGCCCCAACGCCACGATCGGCACCGCGTTCGGCTTCGTCAACGGCCGCAGCACGATGGGCGGGTCGGAAGCGGAGGCCGATACCTCGCAGGCGATGGCCTATGGATCGTATCAGCTCGGCGGCGGCGCTTATGTCGGCGGCCTGACTTCCTTCTCGCACACGCGGATCGGGGTGCAGCGGCGTTCGCTGGGCGCGGATCTCAGCGCACTGGGGGGTGAGGGGACGGCGATCAGCTATGCTGTGCGCGCGGAGGCGGGGGTCAATCTCCAGCCGATGCGCGGCGTCACGCTCACGCCGCGGGTTTCGCTCGGTTATGAAGGATCGTCGCTCAAGGACTATCGCGAACAGACCAGCGCGCTGGGCGTGATCGTCGGTCTCGCGGATCAGCGCCTGGTCGGGCGCGTCGGCATGAAGCTGGCGGGCAATACCACCCCGGCGCTGGGCTGGAGCTTCAGCCCGGAGGCGCGGGTCGATTTCGTCAACACGCTGGTCGGCGGATCGAACAGCTATGACGTCCGCTTCGCCGCCGCGCCCGATCTCGCCTTCGCGCTGCCTTATGCCGGCACCGATCGCAGCTGGGGCGAGGTGAAGGGTGGTTTCCGCATGGCGAAGGACAAGATGTCGTTCGGCGCGGGCGTCGAATCGAGCGTCGGCCGGTCCGATTATCGCGACGACCGTGCGGTGGTGGATTTCACCGTCCGCTTCTGATTGGGCCAAAGGGGGAGGAAGGGGCCGTGGGCGGAGACGCTCACGGCCCTTTCTATTCGCCCGCCTGCGCAGATGACTCGACTCCACCCTTGAAATTTTATTACAAGCGCGCTTGAGACGCGGTCCGCGCCATTGGAGAGACTTGTGAACGCCGAGCGCCCCCGCGCCAATCTGCCGCCGCTGACGCTGCACGTGCCCGAACCCAAGTTCCGGCCCGGCGACGAAGCGGACTTCACCGATGTCGATGTGCCTCCCGCCGGCGCCGCACGCCGCCCGGAAGCCTCCGCTGCGCCCGACAGCTTCCACGAGCTCGCCTATTCGCTGGTCCGCGTGCTCGACGACGAAGGCCAGGCGGTCGGCCCGTGGAACCCCAAGCTGTCGCCCGACAAGCTGCGTGCGATGCTGCGCCACATGGCGCTGGTCCGCGCCTTCGACGAACGCATGTTCCGTGCCCAGCGCCAGGGCAAGACCAGCTTCTACATGAAATGCACCGGCGAGGAGGCGATCGCCGTCGCCGCCGCGCACGCGCTCGAGCGCGACGACATGGTGTTCCCCAGCTACCGCCAGCAGGGCCTGCTGATCGCGCGCGACTGGGATCTGGTCGACATGATGAACCAGATCTATTCGAACAAGGGCGATCGGCTGCAGGGCAAGCAGCTGCCGATCATGTATTCGACGAAGGAGGGCAGCTTCTTCTCGATCTCGGGCAACCTCGCCACGCAATATCCGCAGGCGGTGGGCTGGGCGATGGCGAGCGCCGCGATGGGCGACACCCGGATCGCCGCCACCTGGTGCGGCGAAGGATCGACAGCCGAGGGCGATTTCCATTCCGCCTGCACCTTCGCCAGCGTCTACCGTGCGCCGGTGATCCTCAACGTCGTCAACAACCAGTGGGCGATCAGCTCGTTCTCCGGTTTCGCGGGCGCCGAGGCGACGACCTTCGCCGCGCGCGCGGTGGGCTATGGCATCGCCGGGCTGCGGGTGGACGGCAACGACGCGCTCGCGGTCTATGCCGCCACCGAATGGGCGGCCGAGCGCGCGCGGACCAATCAGGGGCCCACGCTGATCGAGCATTTCACCTACCGCGCCGAGGGCCATTCGACCTCGGACGATCCCTCGCAATATCGCAGCGCGCAGGAATATGGCGTCTGGCCGCTCGGCGATCCGATCGTCCGCCTCAAGCAGCATCTGATCGCGCTCGGCGAATGGGACGATGACCGCCACGCCGCGCAGGACCGCGAGCTCGCCGAGATGGTCAAGGCCGCGCAGAAGGAGGCCGAGAAGAACGGCATCCTCGGCCACGGCCTCCATCAGCCGCTCGAAACATTGTTCGAAGGCGTGTTCGAGGACATGCCCTGGCATTTGAAGGAACAACAGGCGCAGATGATGGCCGAGGAAGAAGCGAGCGGACGGCCATGGGCACGCAAGTGAGCGAGGTCGCAGAGGCCGTGAGCGAAACCGGCGCCACCCGCATGACCATGATCCAGGCGATCAACTCCGCCATGGAAGTGATGATGGAGCGCGATCCCACCGTCATCGTCATGGGTGAGGATGTCGGCTTCTTCGGCGGCGTCTTCCGCGCCACTGCCGGGCTGCAGGCGAAGTTCGGCAAGACCCGCGTGTTCGATACGCCGATCACCGAATGCGGCATCATCGGCGTCGCGGTGGGGATGGGGGCGTACGGCCTGCGCCCGGTGCCCGAGATCCAGTTCGCCGATTACATCTACCCCGCGCTCGATCAGCTCGTCTCCGAAGCCGCCCGCCTGCGCTACCGTTCGGCCGGCGATTTCACCGCGCCGATCACCGTGCGCTCGCCCTTCGGCGGCGGCATCTTCGGCGGCCAGACGCACAGTCAGTCGCCAGAGGGAATCTTCACCCATGTCTCAGGGCTGAAGACCGTCATCCCCTCGACCCCCTATGACGCCAAGGGTCTTCTCATCGCCTCGATCGAGGACAATGACCCTGTCATCTTCTTCGAACCCAAGCGCATCTACAACGGCCCGTTCGACGGCCATTGGGACCGCCCGTCGAAGAACTGGTCGGGCCATCCCGGCGGCGAGGTGCCGACCGGCTATTACCGCGTCGAGCTGGGCAAGGCCGCGGTCGTCCGCCCAGGCGAGGCGCTGACCATCATCGCCTATGGCACGATGGTCCATGTCGCGCAGGCGGTGGTCGAGGACTATGGCTGCGACGCCGAGATCATCGATCTGCGCACGCTGCTGCCGCTCGACATCGACACGATCGAGGCATCGGTAAAGAAGACCGGCCGCTGCATGATCCTGCACGAGGCGACGCGCACTGGCGGCTTCGGCGCCGAACTCTCGGCGCTGGTGCAGGAACGCTGCTTCTATCACCTCGAAGCGCCGATCGAACGCGTCACCGGCTTCGACACGCCTTATCCCCACAGCCTCGAATGGGCCTATTTTCCCGGCCCCGTGCGCCTCAAGATGGCGCTCGACAAGCTTCTGAAGGACTGATCCGCATGGCCCGTTTCGAATTCCGCCTGCCCGATATCGGCGAAGGCATTTCCGAGGCCGAGATCGTCGCGTGGCATGTCGGCGTGGGCGACCGCATCGAGGAAGATCAGCAGATCGCCGACATGATGACCGACAAGGCGACCGTCGAGATGGAATCGCCGGTGTCGGGCGTGGTGAAGGAACTGGCGGGCGAAGTGGGGGATCAGATCCCGATCGGGTCCACGCTGGTGGTGATCGAGACCGATGGCGACGCAGCGGCGAGCGAACAGGTCGAGGCGGAAAATCCGGGGGTGGTAGAAGTAACCGAACCCGCTCCCGTTCGTGCTGAGCCTGTCGAAGCACCGTTCTCCGCTTCATCAACGCCCGCCAAAGAAGGGCAGGGCTTCGACAAGCTCAGCCCGAACGGGGAAGGGGTGGTTCGCTCCAAGAGTGAGGCTGATCACCGCCCCGTCCTCGCATCCCCCGCCGTCCGCGCCCGCGCCAGGGAACTCGGCGTCGATCTCGCCTCGGTCAAATCCGATTCCGGCCGCGTCCGCCATTCGGACCTCGACGCCTTTCTCCGCTACGGCTCCGCGCAGGGCTACCACGCCCCCCATGCCAGCCGCGCCCGCGACGACGAATCGGTCAAGGTCATCGGCATGCGCCGGCGCATCGCGGAGAACATGGCCGCATCGAAACGCGCCATCCCGCATTTCACCTATGTCGAGGAAATCGACGTCACCGCGCTGGAGGATGTCCGCGCGGACTTGAATGCCAACCGCGGCGGCCGCCCGAAGCTGACGATGCTGCCCTTCCTGATCGTCGCGATCTG
>JAESGW010000632.1_pt1 | contig 21781 bp, 26 predicted proteins | sample 9269791 | NCBI WGS metagenome assembly JAESGW01 (sample SAMN16773120, study PRJNA677053) | algae metagenome | isolation source: Aphanocapsa lilacina HA4352-LM1 and co-occurring heterotrophs from near cave... | place: USA: Maniniholo cave, near Haena, Kauai, HI | collected 2009-07-28 | reverse complement strand
GGCGCGCTTCCACAACGCGCGGAACGCCCGGCCCGAACTGACGATCGGCAGATAGCTGACCTCGTAGGAGGCGGTGATCTCGCTGAGCTTGTACGGCATGCCCGCGCCGCAGGTGACGCCGGAGACCATGCCGCGCGTGCGTTCGAGCACACCGTGCAGGATGCGCTGCGCCCCGCCCATTTCCCACAGCACGTTGATGTTGATCGCCCCCTTGCCGCCGGCGATCTCGAACGCGCGCTTCACCTGCTGGACGGCGCCCTCGATGGCGTAGTTGATCAGTTCCTCGTGGCGCTCGCGCCGGGTGAGCGCGTGGTAGATTTGCGGGATGATCTTGCCATCGGGATCATAGCTGTCGGCGTTGACCGCGCTGACCGTGCCGATGCCGCCCGCCGCCGCCCACGCGCCTGCAGAGGCGTGATTAGTGGCGGCAACGCCCTTGCCACCTTCCACCAGCGGCCACACTTCGTGACCGTTATAGACGATGGGTTTGAGGCCTTTGAACACGAACATCTCCGGAAAGTTTCGACCGCCTATAGCGTCTGGATGCACACGCGCGATCATTTTTGCGCGGGGGACGTAGCGTCTGGCTGGAGGCGGGATCACCCAGCCGTAGCATATCTTGGGCCGAAGCGCGAACCGACGGATATTTGCCTAAAGCGAAGGTGCATTGCCGAGCGCGCCCGGACTTCCCAGCGCGGCCTCGTACAGCGCGCGATAGCCGGCGATCATCTGCGCCTCGTCATACTGCGCCAGCGCGCGCGCCTGATTGGCCGCACCGATGGTGGCGCGCAGATCGGTATCGACCATCAGCGCGCGGATCGCGCCGGCCAGCGCGCGTTCGTCGCCGGGCGGGGTGATGAAGCGGCGGTTGGGTTCGCTGACCATGTCCCTGATATCGCCGACCGCGGGCGCGGCGATGGGCAGCCCGGCGGCCATCGCCTCCATTACGGAGATCGGCTGCTGCTCGCTGTCGGACGACAGCGCGAACAGATCGAAATGGCCGATATAGCGATGCGGATCGGCGAGGTGGCCGGGCATATGCAGCCGCTTGCCCAGCACCGCTCCGGCGGCGAGAATCGCCTCGCGTTCCGGCCCTTCGCCGACGATGACCAGGTCCGCATCGGCCTTGCTGACGGCGAACGCGCGGACGAGGCGTGGCAGGTTCTTCACCGTACGCAAGCCTGCGAGCGTACCGACCACCGCGCGGCCCGGCTTCGGACCGAGCGTCTTGCGCAGCGGCTGTAGCGGCCGCGCGGCGTAGCGCACGGTCGGAATGCCGTTGGAGATGCGGTGCAGCTTGGCTCCTGCGCCCCATTTCCCGCGCGCAATCTCCTCCAGCCGCGCCGACGGCACCACCAGTGCATGCGCGCCCTTGAGCGCGAGGCGGCGGAAGATGTTGCGTTCGAGCTTGGTCTTCACCGCCTCGTCGGCATTGAAGCCGTCCTCATGATGCACCAGCGGCGGGCCGCCGAACAGGCGCCTGGCCATCACCCCGTCCATCGCGCCCCAATTGTAGCTCAGCACCAGATCGAACTTGCGCATATAGCGCGCAATCGCCTGGTAGCGGTCGACCGACGGCTTGCCGGTCAGCGACGGCGGCGCCTGCGCGATCTCCCACGATATGCCGGGATCGATCATCTGCGCCGCGCCCAGTTGATCGGGCATCGCGCTGACGATCGTATGGCTGGCCGCGCTGCCGAATGCGGTCATCAACCGGACGCTGCGCGCTTCCTTGCCGCCCGGCGCAAAGGTGGAATGCAGGTGGAGTATGCGGATCGCCATCAGGTGGCGGAAACCTTCGCCAGCAACCGGTCGATCGCCGCGACCGCCTCGGGCTCCTCGAGCGTCGGCGTATGGCCGACGCCCGCCACCGTCACGGCCTCCGCATTGCCCAGCCGCGCGACCATCTTCTCCGCCGTGGCGGCCGCAAAAATATCGGATCGCTCTCCGCGCACCACCAGCACCGGGGCATCGCCCAGCGCGTCGAGCGTCGGCCACATATCGACACCGCTTTCGTTGCCCGGAATGCGGAACGGCTCTGCGATCTTCATGTCGTAATCGAGCACGATCCGCCCGGCCGATGTCAGGCGGAACAGCCGTTTCGCCATCACCAGCCACTCGGCGATGTCGCGGCCGGGATATACGGCGGCGTTCGCCTCGGCCAGTGCGCGCGCGGCGTGCAGCCAGGTCGGATGGCTGGCCGACTTGCCGACATAGCCGCGGATGCGCTCCAGCCCCGCCGGATCGATCTCCGGCCCGACGTCATTGAGCAGCGCGCCCGCGATGCGCCCGCGATCGGCCGCGGCCAGCAGCATCGTCACGATCCCGCCCAGCGAGGTGCCGAACGAGACGAACTGCTTGATGCCCAGCGAATCCAGCAGCCGCTCGATATCCTGCACATAGGTGAGCGGCACATAGGTCATCGGATCGGGCGCATAGCCGCTCTCCCCGCGCCCGCGCAGATCGACGCAGATCACACGCCAATCGCCCGCCAGCCGCTCCGCCACGCCCTCATAATCGCGGGCGTTGCGGGTCAGGCCGGGGATGCAGATGATAGGCGGCTTGTCGGCCGGCCCGGCATAGTCGCGATAATGCAGGCGCAGATTGTCGTTCGACCACCAAACGCCGTGCTGCCATTCCGCCATGCTTGCACCCCTGTTACGCCAGCCCCCATATCACGGGATGGCCTTCACTCCGCAACCTCCGCCCGCACCCGCCAAATGGAAGGGCGAAACCGCGATCCTCGAACTGGGCGACGGCTTCTACGATCCGGTCGAGGCGGCGGATTTTCCCGAGACGAAACTGCGCTTCCGCAACAATCGCTGGGCGGTGGGCATCAGGCTGGACGGGCTGAGCGATGCCGAGTGGATTGCGCATTTCGCCCGCTTCGAGCCGATGCCCGGCAGCCTGACCCAACCGCTGGCGCTGCGCTATCACGGCCATCAGTTCCGCGTATACAATCCGGAGATTGGCGATGGCCGGGGCTTCCTGTTCGCGCAAATGCGGGACGGAGATAACCGCCTGCTCGATTTCGGCACCAAAGGTTCCGGCCAGACGCCGTGGAGCCGCTTCGGCGACGGCCGCCTGACGCTGAAGGGCGGCGTGCGCGAAGTGTTGGCGACCGAGATGCTCGAAGCGCTGGGCGTCAACACCTCGAAGACCTTCTCGCTGATCGAAACCGGCGAGGCGCTTGAGCGCGGCGACGAACCCTCCCCCACCCGTTCCGCCGTGATGGTGCGGCTGAGCCACGGCCATATCCGCATCGGCAGCTTCCAGCGGCTGGCGGCGCTGCGCGATACGGAGGGGATGCGGGCGCTCACCGCCTATTGCCTCAAGCATTTCCACGGAGAGGAAGCAGGTGATGATGGCGCGATACGGTTGCTCGACCATGTCGTCGGCGCGACCGCCAAGTTGGCCGCCAGCTACATGGCGGCGGGCTTCGTCCACGGTGTGCTCAACAGCGACAACATCAACGTGACCGGTGAGAGCTTCGATTACGGCCCGTGGCGCTTCGCCCCTACATGGCAGCCGGGCTTCACCGCCGCCTATTTCGACCATGCCGGACTTTACGCCTTCGGCCGTCAGCCAGAGGCGATCCACTGGGACGTCGTCCAGCTCGCCAGCGCGCTCCGGCTGGTCACCGAAGTCGAACCGATGGTCGAACGCATCGAGACCTTCGGCGCGCGCTACCAAGCCGCGCTGACGGACCGCATGTTGTGGCGGCTGGGCGTGACGCCGCGCACGCCAGCCGAGGATGTCGCGCTGGTCCAGGCGATCGAGGCGGCGCTGATCGCCACGGGAGAAGGCTTGGATCGCTTCTTCTTCGACTGGATGGGCGGGTGCGAGCGCATCCCGCGTCCCGATCCCGCCTGGCAACCGCTGCGCGAGGCGCTGGCGGGTTACGCCCCCGCCCGTTCGCTCGACCATCCCTATTGGTCGGGCGAGCCCTGTTCGATGCTGATCGACGAGGTCGAATCGATCTGGGACCGCATCGCCGCGGAAGACGACTGGTCCGCCTTCGAAACCAAAATCGCCGCCATTCGTACCATGGGCGATGCCCTGCGCGGCTGACCGCCCCCTGTGGCCTTGCCCGCGCTTTTGGGGCAAAGCACGTCACTCTCGATACGAAAAGCCGCTTCAGTCCTTATGAGCCAAACCGAATTGCTATCGACCGAGCCCGCCACCGGCGCGATCCTGTGGCGTGGACAGGCCGGCGACGCCGATGCCGAGGTCGCCGCCGCGCGTGCCGCCTGGGCCGGATGGGCGACCCAGTCGCTCGCGTACCGCGTCGAGACCATGCGCCGTTTCGCCAACGCCGTGCGCGGCAAGCATGCCGAATTCTCCGAACTGATCGCGCGCGAAACCGGCAAGCCATTGTGGGAAACACGCACCGAGGTCGACAGCGTCATCGCCAAGGTCGATATCTCGGCCGCCGCCTATAACGAACGCACCGCGCAGCGGCGGCTGGAGGGCGCGGGCGGCGCACGGGCGGCGTTGCGGCACAAGCCGCACGGCGTGCTGGCGGTGCTCGGTCCATACAACTTCCCCGCGCACCTGCCCAACGGCCACATCGTCCCCGCGCTGATCGCGGGCAATGCGGTGGTGTTCAAACCATCCGAGAAAACCCCCGCCGTCGGCAAGTTCCTGGTCGATCGCTATCATGAGGCGGGCGTGCCGGAGGGCGTCGTCCGCTGCCTGATCGGCGGGCCGGACACCGGCCGCGCGCTCGCCGGGCATGACGATATCGACGGGCTGCTGTTCACCGGCGCGGCGCGCACCGGTATCGCGCTCAACCGCGCCTTTGCCGACAAGCCGGAGAAGATCCTGGCGCTGGAGATGGGCGGCAACAACCCGCTGATCGTGTGGGATTCGCCCGATCTACACAGCATCGCGGCGATGGTGTGCCAATCGGCGTTCACGACCGCCGGCCAGCGATGCACCGCTGCGCGCCGCCTGATCGTGCCGCAGGATCGGGCCGACGAGATCGTCGACGCGGTCCACAAGCTGGCCGACCGGCTGATCGTCGGCGAGCCGTTCGACGATCCCGCGCCGTTCATGGGCACGGTGATCGACAATCAGGCGGCGGACCAGCTGTCCGAAAGCTTCCTCGATCTGATGCTGAAGGGCGGCCGCCCGATCAAGCATCTCGAACGCCCACACGCCGATCGGCCGTTCCTGACCCCCGCGATCATCGACGTGACCGACGTCAACGACCGGCCCGATGTCGAGCTGTTCGGCCCCGTGCTGCAGGTCATCCGCGTGCCCGATTTCGACGCCGCGATCCGCGAGGCGAACAACACGCGCTACGGCCTGTCGGCATCCCTTCTCAACCAGGATCCGGCGCTGTACGATCGTTTCTGGGCGAACATCCGCGCCGGCATCGTCAACTGGAACCGCCCGACCAACGGCGCCTCCTCGGCCGCGCCGTTCGGCGGTATCGGCTGGTCGGGCAACCATCGTCCCAGCGCCTATTATGCGGCGGACTATTGCGCCTATCCGGTGGCGTCGAGCGAGGCCGATCAGGCCCGCGCAGCCATCGGCGTCGGGCTACGGGAGATCGACGGGGAGCGGTGACCGCATCCGCTGCCCGAGCCTGAAGGAGGGAAGCCATGCTAGACCGCATCGCCAGGGGCCGGACCGATCTGATCTTCGAATGGCTGGCCGGGGGCGGCGCCCCCGACGCAACAGCCGATGGCGCACCGCTGGTGGTGTGGGCCACGCATTATGGCGATGTCGGCACGTTGCGGCACCTGATGGCGCATGGCGTCACGCCGGACCCGCAGGCCGCACTCAACGGCGCAGCTTTCCACGGCCACTGGCAGCTGACCGCCTTCATGATCGAATGCGGGGCGGACCCCAACCGGCCCGTCGCGGAAACCGGGGAGACGCCGCTCCACGCCGCGTTATGCCGGCACGAAAGCGTGGCGCATGATCGGGTCATTCGCGTGCTGCTGGATGCCGGGGCCGATCCCAATCGCGCCACCATCGCGGGTATGGAAACAGATTGTTACATGCGCGACACGCTGACTCGGGGCGAAACGCCGCTGCACCGCGCCGCCGTCTGCGCCCTGCCCGAGACGATCGAGACACTGATCGCCGCCGGCGCCACCGTCGATGCGCGCGACATACTTGGCGAGACGCCGCTCACCTGGGGCAGCCGGGCGCTGCGCAACGACACGGTGTTGCGGCTGCTGTGCTACGGCCCGCACCGCATCAACCCCCACCGCCAGCCGATGGAAGTGAGCCTGATCGGCGCGCCCTGATCGCATCGCGCATAGTTTCGCTAGGCCCGCGCAAAGCATCCATCGGTTGCGGCGAGAGGCCGAAATGCGCACCTTCCGCAACATGGCGACACTACTCGATCCGGACGCGCGTGGGCGCGTCATTCTTGTTGGCGCGGGTCCGGGTGATCCCGGGCTGCTGACCGTTCGCGCGGTGGAAGCGCTGAAAAGCGCCGATGTCGTGGTGCATGACGGGCTGATCGATCCGCGCGTGCTCGATATCGCGCCACCATCCGCGCAACGCATCTCGGTCGCCAAGAAGCGCGCGCGGCACACCGTGCCGCAGGACGGCATAAATGCACTGATCGTCGCGCATGTCCGGCTCGGCGCGATCGTCGTGCGCCTGAAGGGCGGCGATCCGTTCATCTTCGGTCGCGGCGGCGAAGAGGTCGAAGCGGTGCGCGCCGCGGGCCTCAAGGTCGAAGTCATTCCCGGTGTATCCGCGGCGCTCGGCTGCGCGGCGGAGGCGATGCTGCCGCTTACCCACCGCGACTACAGCTCTGCGGTTAGCTTCGTCGCCGGCCAGTGCAAGGGACTGACCGATCAGGATTGGTCGGGCCTCGCCGGGCAGGGCCGCACGCTCGTCATCTACATGGGCGTCGCGACCGCCGAGCAGATCGCCGACAAGCTGATGGCCGATGGTGTCGCGCCCGATATGCCCGTCGCGGTGCTGGAGAAGGGCACGCTCGACGGCAGCCGCGCGCTGCGCACCCTGCTCGTCGATCTCGGCGCGATGGTGAAGCGCGAGGCCGTCCAGAGCCCGGCGATCATCGTCGTCGGCGAGGTCGTCACCCTGTCCGACGCACAGGACCGCATGGCCGCCTGGGCGCGCGTTGCCGAAGGAATGGCGGCATGAAGATCCTGACGGGCAACGATCTCCCGACCGGCGATGTCGTGTGGTGGACCGGCAGCGGCTGGTCGCGCCATGTCGAGGATGCGGCGGACGTCGATGAGCATGGCGAATCGATCGCCCGCGCCGAGGAAGGCGCGCGCCGGGTCAACGGCCCCTATGTGATCGACGCCACCGAAACCCCCGAAGGCCCCCGCCCCGCGCACATCAAGGACCGCGTCCGCGCGCTCGGCCCCACGGTGCGGCCCGATCTCACGCTGAAACCTGCCGACCCCGATGCCGGCAACTGGGTGATCTGATGTACAAATACGACCGATATGACCAGGCAATCGTCGATGCCCGCGTCGATGAGTTCCGCGATCAGGTCTCCCGCCGCCTGTCGGGCGCGCTGAGCGAGGACCAGTTCAAGCCGCTGCGCCTCAAGAACGGCCTCTATCTCCAGCTGCACGCGTATATGCTGCGCGTCGCTATCCCCTATGGCACGCTCGACAGCCGTCAGATGCGGATGCTCGGCCATATCGCGCGCAAATATGATCGCGGTTACGGCCATTTCACCACGCGCCAGAACATCCAGTATAACTGGATCAAGCTGGAGCAGGCGCCCGACATCCTCGCCGATCTGGCGACGGTCGAGATGCACGCGATCCAGACCAGTGGCGAGAGCATCCGCAATGTCTCGTCGGACCAATATGCCGGCGCCGCGGCCGACGAGGTCGCCGATCCGCGCCCCTGGGCCGAGCTGATCCGTCAGGCGACCACCTTCCATCCCGAATTCAGCTATCTCCCGCGCAAGTTCAAGATCGCGGTGACCGCCGCCGACGAGGACCGCGCCGCGATCCGGCTGCACGATATCGGGCTGAAGCTGGTCAGGAACGATGCGGGCGAGCTGGGTTTCGAGGTCTATATCGGCGGCGGCATGGGGCGCACGCCCTTCGTCGCGCCGCTGATCCGGCCGTTCCTGCCGGTCGACAATCTGTTCAGCTATTGCGAGGCGGCGCTGCGCGTGTGGAACCGCTGGGCGCGCCGCGACAACATCCACAAGCAGCGCATCAAGATCCTGGTCCACGAACTCGGCCAGGAGGAGTTCACCCGCCAGGTTGAGGCCGAATGGCAGGCGATCCTCGCCAACAATTCGGACGTGCCCCGCGCCGAATTCGACCGCATCGCCACCTATTTCGAAGCCCCGCCGTTCGAGACCGGGCTGCCCGACGAGATCGACCGTAGCGATCCCGATTTCGCGGTGTGGTGCGACCAGAACCTGCGCGCGCACAAGGCACCGGGCTATGCCATCGTCAACATCAGCCTGAAACCGATCGGCGGCATCCCCGGTGATGCGTCGGCCGACCAGATCGACCTGATGGCTGATCTGGCAGAACGCTTCAGTTTCAATGAGTTACGCGTGACCCACGCCCAGAACATCGTGCTGCCGCATGTAAAGAAGGCCGATCTCTACGCGCTGTGGCAGGCGCTCGACGCCGCCGGGCTGGCCGCAGCCAATCTCGACCTGATCAGCGACATCATCGCCTGCCCCGGCCTCGATTATTGCAGCCTCGCCAACGCCCGATCGATCCCGGTCGCGCAGAAGATCGCGACGCGTTTCGCCGATCTCGGCCGCCAGCGCGAACTGGGCGAATTGAAGCTCAAGATATCGGGCTGCATCAACGCCTGCGGCCACCACCATGCCGGGCATATCGGCATCCTCGGCGTCGACAAGAAGGGCACCGAAAACTACCAGCTGCTGCTCGGCGGATCGGGGGCGGAAGACGCCAGCCTCGCCAAGATCACCGGCCCCGGGTTCAATGAAGACGGCATCGTCGATGCGGTCGAGAAGGCCACCGACGTCTATCTGCGCGAACGCCAGGACGGCGAGCGCTTCGTCGATACCTATCGCCGGCTTGGCATGGAGCCATTCAAGGAGGCAATCTATGGCTAAGCGCGACGCCGTGTTCCCGGCGAACCCTCATGCTCTTTACGCCGAGCATCATTATTCGCCCGCGATCCGTGCGAACGGCTTGCTGTTCATCTCGGGCCAAGTCGGCGCGCGCGCCGACGGTTCGCCCGAACCCGATATCGAGGCGCAGATGCGGCTCGCCTTCGATAATCTCAACGCGGTCCTGGAGGCCGCCGGCTGCACGTTCGACGATGTCGTCGACGCCACGCTGTTCATGTCCGATCCCGATGGCGATTTCGCGACGCTGATGAAGGTGATGCCCGAATACTGGGGCGATGCGCCCTATCCCGCGCTGACCGCGCTCGGCATCACCTGGCAGTCCGGCTTCCGTTTCGAGATCAAGGCGATCGCGACACTGCCCGAGCCGGGAGACGCCGCATGACTGAATTCGTGCTCCGCTACCGCGATGACGATCCGCACGAGGAACCGGCGGTGACGCTCGACGCTTTCCTCGATCAGGCCGACGCCAGCGCCGTCCGGCTGGAGGCGGGCGAGGACGCGCGGCTGCTGATCCCGCATCTCGCGCGCGTCCAGCTGGTCGAGATCGCCTTCCCCCGCTTCCGCGACGGGCGCGGCTATTCGGCGGCCCGCATCCTGCGCGAGGCCGGGTATGACGGCGAGCTGCGCGCCGAGGGCGATGTGCTGGTCGACCAGCTGCTGTTCATGCGCCGCTGCGGCTTCGACAGCTTCCACCCCGCGGCGCCGATCGACCCCGAAGTCGCCGAGCGGCTGCTCAACATCTATCCCTACGTCTATCAGCCCGCCACCGACGATGCGGTGCCGGTATGGAAGCTGCGGCATGGCTGAGGCTTTGCGCAAACGCGACGTGATCGACACCGCGCCCCGCTTCACCCAGCATGACGCGATCCGGCTGAACAACATGTTCCGCGGCCGCGATACGCTGGAGATGCTGGCGGGTGTGCTGCGCGACGGGCTGGCGGGCGATGTCGCGGTCGTCTCCTCCTTCGGCACCGAATCCGCGGTGCTGCTGCACCTGATCGCGCAGGTCGATCCTGCTACGCCCGTGCTGTTCCTCGAGACGGGCAAGCATTTCCCTGAGACGCTGGCCTATCGCGATGCGCTGATCGAGCAGTTGGGCCTGACTGACGTCCGCAACCTGACCCCCGATGCCGATATGCTCGCGGCGAAGGACGAGAGCGGGCTGCGCTGGTCCTACGATCCCGATGGCTGCTGCGAGATCCGCAAGGTGATCCCGCTGGCCAGGGCGACCGAGGCGTTCGATTCGACCATTACCGGGCGCAAGGGCTTCCAGTCCTCCACCCGCTCCGGACTGCCGCGCTTCGAGCTGGACGGCGACCGGCTGAAGATCAACCCGCTGGCCGATTGGGACAAGGCGCGGATCGACGCCTATTTCGAAGAGCATGACCTGCCCCGCCACCCGCTGGAGGCCAAGGGCTATCTGTCGGTCGGCTGCGCGCCGTGCACCAGCATCGTCAAGCCCGGCGAAGACCCCCGCTCTGGCCGCTGGCGCGGCTGGGACAAGGTCGAATGCGGCATCCACGACGCGGTGGACCCCGACGATCCGGCGAACCTGCCGAGCTTCTAGCCGGCCGCGCTTAGCCGCCCGCATGCGGCGATGCGGCGCGCCAGAATGTCCGCCGGGCAGCTGATCTCGCCGCCGATCCACATGCGCAGCATTGTGAGCTGCGCGGCCGCGATCGCACCGGCGACCAGCTCCTTCGGCGCCCCCTCGACGGTGTCGGGCAGGCGCAGCGCGATCATTTCCGCCAGCCGGCGCTGCAGCCGGTTCGCCACCGCTCCGCCAAGGATCATCCGGCCGACGCTGCGCCGGTCCCAGATATGGTCGAGGGTGGATCGCACCATGATGACGCTCGCACGGCCCGTGGCGGCGTTGGCGAGCGGTAGCAGGATCGGCGTCATCACCTCGACCAGCACCGCCTCCTTGCCGCGAAAATGCTCGTAGAAAGTGGCGCGGCCGACCCCGGCGGCAGCGATCAGGTCCGCCGTATTGATCGCATCGTAGCGCCGCTCGAAGATCAGCCGAACGAATGCGTCGAGGATCGCCTGGCGAGTCCGTTGCGCGCGGGGGTCCGGTGAAGAAGTGGCCATCGCGCAATGCTACTCCGCCGATGGCGGCAAACGCGAGCCGCCCGTTCCGGACAAATCACGGTGTTGGTCCGGAAAGCCCGATAAGACGTGCTTTTCCCGTCGCCGCCGGGCCGCCTTCGAGGCATGATCGCCGTAACATATGCAAGCCGGAGCCGCCTGATGACCGACCATCGCATTGCAGCGATCATTCCCTGCAACGACATCGAAGCCTCGGAAGCCTTCTACAAGCGGCTCGGCCTGACCGTCGTCAGCGACTATGGCGACTACCGCATTCTCGCCGATGGCCGGGGCTGGCATCTCCACCTGAACAGCACACCCGGCTGGCCGCGCAAGGTCGAGGACAACGCCGTCGGCCTCTATTTGTATGTCGATGATGTCGATGCCGTCGCCGACCGCGTGCGCGAACTGATCATCGAGAAAGGCGCGCCGCACCAGAAGCCCTGGGGCACCTATGAGTTCGCGGTGAGCGATCCGAGCGGCACGCTTGTTCGCATCGGGCGCGCGACCGGTTGAAGTAGCAAGCCGGCGAATAGACCTTCTCCCTTGAGGGGAGAAGGATACGAAGGCTTGCGAGCTTGCTCGCTAGCCGCAGTTGGATGAGGGTGGAGCCACGAGCGACAGCGCCCCGTGCCACCCCTCACCCAGCTTCGACTAGGCAGCAAGCTGCCAAGTCTGCGCAACCCTCTCCCGCAAGGGGAGAGGGAAGATCACCCATGCGGGTAGTCGCCCGCATAGTCTGTGAACCGCGTCGTCTTTGCATCGAACTTCAGCAGCACCTTGCCGGTGGCGCCGTGGCGCTGCTTGCCGATGATCAGTTCGGACAGGCCGAACACCCGCTCCATGTCGCCGGCCCATTTGGCGTGGTCCTCGAACGCCTTGGCGTCGTCGCCTTCCACCGGCCGCTTGGGCTCCTTCGACGCGACGTAATAGTCCTCGCGGAACACGAACATGACGATGTCGGCGTCCTGCTCGATCGACCCCGATTCGCGCAGATCGGACAGCTGTGGGCGCTTGTCCTCGCGGCTTTCGACCGCGCGGCTGAGCTGGGAGAGCGCCATCACCGGCACGTTCAGCTCCTTGGCCAGGGTTTTCAGGCCGCGGCTGATCTCGGAGATTTCCTGGACGCGATTCTCCTGCCCGCTGCGGCCCGATCCCTGCAGCAACTGGAGATAATCGACGACGATGAAGCCGATATCGTGCCGCCGCTGCAGCCGCCGCGCGCGGGTGCGCAGCGCGGCGATGGTCAGGCCGGGGGTGTCGTCGATATAGAGCGGCAGATTCTCCAGCTCGGCAGCGGCGCGGGCCAGCTGACGGAAATCGGCCTGGCTGATCTTGCCCATGCGCAGCGCCTCGCCGCTGATCCCCGATTGTTCGGACAGGATGCGCGTCGCCAGCTGATCGGCCGACATTTCCAGGCTGAAGAAGGCGACCGGCGCGCCGATCGACTTCTTCATGTCGATCCCGTCCTCCAGATCGCGCACCCAGCGCTTTGCCGCGTTGAACGCGATGTTGGTCGCGAGCGAGGTCTTGCCCATGCCCGGGCGGCCGGCGAGGATCAGCAGATCCGAATGGTGCAGGCCACCCAGCTTGGCGTTGACGGTGTCGAGCCCGGTGGTGACGCCCGAGACGCCGCCGCCCGAGTTCAGCGCCTTTTCGGCCATCTCGACCGCGATCTTTGTCGCCTGGCCGAACGACTTGACCGATCCCTCGCCGCTGCCCTCCTCGGCGACGCGGTACAGCGCCACCTCCGCCGCCTCGATCTGCCCGCGCGGGTTGACTTCCTCGCGTGTGTCGAGCGCCTGCTCGACCATCTCGCGGCCCACCGACACCAAAGCGCGCAGCATGGCGAGATCATAGATCTGGTCGGCGAACGCCTTGGCGCCGATCAGCGAGGCGCCGCTGCCGGTCAGCCGCGCCAGATAGGCGGGACCGCCCAGTTCCTTCATCCCCTCGTCGCCGTCGAACAGCGGCTTCAGCGTCACCGGGTTGGCGATCATATTCTTGTTGAGGAGCGACTGGATCGCCGCGAAGATGCGGCCGTGGAGCGGCTCGAAGAAATGCTCCTCGCGCAGCTTCATCATCACGTCTTCGGCGATGCGGTTGTCGATCATCATCGCGCCGAGCAGCGCTGCCTCGGCCTCGACATTCTGCGGCAGGCCCGGGGGAGTGTCGCCGGTGGAATTGCTATGAATCGGTATCGCTTGGCTGGCCATGCCCCTTCATGGACCCGCACCGCCCGCGCGTCACCCCTGTGGATAGCGTGGATGACGGGGATCAAATGGCGGGGCATTGATCTATCGCCCCCGCACCCGCAAAGGGCGGGGATGGCGGACCCGCGCATCATCGCTGTCGATCTGGACGAGCGCACCATCCTGTGGCGCAATGCGGACGTCGAACAGGAACGCCGCATCGCCATCTTCGATCTGATCGAGGGCAATCATTTCGCCCCGCAGCGCGACTATCCCGATGGCTATGCCGGGCCGTACCGCATTTCGTTGCGCGTCGAGGAAGGGCGCCTCGCGATCGACATCATGCGCGAGGACAAAAGCCTGCTGGAGACCTATGTCCTTGGACTCGCGCGCTTCCGGCGGCCGATCAAGGATTATTTCGCGATCTGCGACAGCTATTACCAAGCGATCCGCAGTTCGACCGCACAGCAGATCGAGACCGTCGATATGGCGCGCCGCGGCCTGCACAACGAGGCGGCCGAATTGCTCAAGGAACGGCTGGACGGCAAGATCGCGGTCGATTTCGACACCGCCCGCCGGTTGTTCACACTGATCTGCGTACTGCACATCCGTGGCTAGGAAACCCCGCACCCCGGCGCGGCTGATGAAGCGCGCCGCCATCGGCCTCTCCATTGCGGGCGTCGTGGTGTTGGCGGCGTGGCTCTACGCCCAGCAGTGGCGCCCGGCGCTGGCGCAATATCCGGTGCAGGGCATTGAGGTCGGCGCGGCGCAGGGCGTGATCGACTGGCCGCATGTCCGCGCCGATGGCGTGGATTTCGCCTATCTCGTCGCGACCCATGGCACGCAGCCCGATGCACAGTTCGCCACCAACTGGGCGGCGACGCAGGCGGCCGGCATGGGACGCGGCGCGCTCCATGCATGGTCACTGTGCAAGCCCCCAGCGGCGCAGGCCACTGCGTTCCTCGCCACCGTGCCACGCGCCGGCGATTCGCTGCCCGCCGCGCTGTCGCTCGCCTTCGACGAGGATTGCGTTGCCCGGCCCCAGCGCGATGGGGTGATCGCCGGTTTGAAGGCGTTCATCGCCGCCGCCGAAACGCACCTCGGCAAGCCGCTGGTGCTGAAGATCAGCAAGGATTTCGAGGCGGCCTATGCCGTGACGCCGGAGATCGACCGCACCATCTGGGTTGCCGGCAACGGGCTTACCCCCGAATATGGCGCGCGGCCGTGGGTGATGTGGCAGGCCAGCGACATGCACCGCGTCAACGGCATCGACGCCCCGGCAAACTGGATTGTGATGCGCCAATGACCGATCGAACCGCCCTGATCGCCGCCGCGCGCAAGGCAGCGGCACATGCCTATGCGCCCTATTCGAACTTCGCCGTCGGCGCGGCGCTGCTGCTCGACGATGGCCGCATCGTGACGGGGTGCAACTTCGAAAATGCGAGCTACGGCCTCGCGCTGTGTGCCGAGACGGTGGCGCTGGCCAAGGCCAACAGCGATGGCGATCTGGCGCGGGTGGTGGAGATCGCGGTGATCGGCGGATCGATCGCCGGCGGTGCGATGGCGGGCGGCGATCCGGTCCGCCCTTGCGGGCGCTGCCGCCAGATCATCAACGAAGCCGCACAGCTGGGCGGCCGCGATATCGCGGTGCACTGCAGTTCGGCGGATGGCGTGCAGGTGGAGACGCACAGGATCAGCGACCTGCTGCCCCATGCGTTCGGCCCGGCGGATCTGGCATGATCCTCGTCCCACTCGCGATTCTGTTTGTAGCCGGGCAGACACCGCCCGCGCCGGCGACCGCTCCGCCCCCGACCGAGCAAACTACCGCCGGATCGCCGGCGGAAACGGTCGAGGCATTCCTGTCGTTCAACAAGGTCAGCCGCCTCGGCACCGGCCCCGCCCGCGCGCTCGTGAGCGGCGAACTGACGGGCATGACTGCGCGCACCCTCGGGCCGCTCGCATCGCCCGACAAGATCGTCGCGGCTGGCCCGCGTCTCTCGGTTGCGCGGCTTCCGGCCACCGGCGAGAACCCGGCCGACATCTATCTCTACGTCGCGCAGTCGGACGCGGGCGCCTGGACGATCAGCGCCGTCCGCGCGTTGGCCTTGCCGCCTTTTCTGTCCACCCTGCGCAACGATCTGATCCAGCGTGTGACCTTGACCGACAAGGAAGCGCACACCCTCGCGCAGATCAACCTGGCGATGCAGTCGGATGCCGAGCACCGCGCCTGGTTCGCCGAGCATCGCACCGAACTGGGCGCGCTGCGCGATCTCGCGCTGGCCCAACCGGCACCCCCCGGCACCGCCCGCGCGATCGACGGCGAAGCCGCACAGGCCGCGCTCAAGCCGATCAATGCTTCTTCGCTTGAAGTTTCCGATCAGGGCGCCGTCATCATCACGCTCGGCAGCATCGGCGACAACAGCGTCGGCTTCCTCTTCGCCGACACGCCGAACAAGCTGCCGGTGATGGACGGCCACGACTATATCTGGATCGAAGCTGTCGGCGGCGGCTGGCACCTGTTCAAGTCGACCTGACTGAGGCGGCTCGGAACATCGTCAGATGCCGAGCCATTCCAGACCGCCGGGCAGATCACCCGCGGCATAGTCGATCTGCAGCACCCGCCTCCGTCTTGGCCGCGTCGCTCTAGCAGAGGCGTGCAGGATCGGCGTGGCATAAGCCCACACATCGCCTCGTTCGGCCAGGCAAGCAGCCGAACCGCAGCTAGCGACCGCGGCGGGAATGTTCCCTTCGGCGATTCGGCCCAGCAGGTGCGAGCCGGGCGCAACGAGCAGCGGGGCGTTGTCCTCATCGACCGGATCGAGATGAACGCGCAGCGTGACCATGCCCGCGATGAGGACAAAGGGCGGCTCGACGTGGAGCAGTCCCTGCTTGCTGGTCCATGGCCCAAAGCCATCGACATCGATCCGCTCGGCAACGGCGATCGTTCGGTCCTGGTGCCAGCCCAGCGCCCAGTTCGACATCTCCGATTTGTCGAACAGGATCGCCCGCACCGGCCGGCAGTCGCGCAAGTGCGTTGCAGCAATCAGGCCAACGGCGCCGCCCGCCGCGAGCGGCTCACCGAGTCCGGCCAAGCCATGGAGCCGGATGCCCGCTCGTCCGGCTTGCTGATCATGCACAACGGCTTCCAGCCCATCGATGCACTCCGCAGCCGCCCCGGCATGCGATTGCGCGCCGTGGCGCTCCATCAGCATGTGCCGGCCCTCGATCACATCGCCCGTGTCGATGATCGCGCGTCATCGCGCAAGCCACCCGCTTGCCTTCGCGGGCGCCGCACGCGAAAGCTGCGCGCAAAGGGGAATCACATCCATGTCCATCCTGTCAGACCGCTGGATCCGCGAGGCGGCGACCACCACCGGCATGATCGAGCCGTTCGTCGAATCGCAGCGGCGCGACGGGTGCATCAGCTATGGCCTGTCGTCCTACGGCTATGACGCGCGGGTGGCGGACGAATTCAAGATCTTCACCAATGTCGATTCAGCGATCGTCGATCCGAAGGATTTCGCGGCGAACAGCTTCGTCGATCGCAAGACCGATGTGTGCATCATCCCGCCCAACAGCTTCGCGCTGGCCCGAACGGTCGAATATTTCCGCGTACCGCGCGACGTGCTGGTGATCTGCCTGGGCAAGTCGACCTATGCCCGCTGCGGGATCATCGTCAACGTGACCCCCCTGGAGCCCGAATGGGAGGGGCATGTGACGCTGGAATTCTCGAACACCACCCCCCTGCCCGCCAAGATCTACGCCAATGAAGGCGCGTGCCAGTTCCTGTTCCTCAAGGGCAACGAGCCTTGCGAGACCAGCTATGCCGACCGGGCGGGCAAATATATGGGCCAGCGCGGTGTAACATTGCCCAAGCTATGAACGGGCCCAAGCGATGAACCGGCTTCGTCCCCTTCGCTGGATGGTGGGCGCGGTCGCCATCGCCGCGATGGCAGGCTGCGGGCAGGGCGAGACGTCTCCGGGCAACGTACGGAAGGTGGCGATCCCTGCGGACGATGCCGCTGCGCTGACCGGCCGGGTGGCGATCGTCACCGGTTCCGATCCGATGGCCCTGCTCGACCAATGCTCGCGCGATGCGCCGGCGCGCGGCGAGAGCAGTTTCCAGCCGGCGCTCGCGGATATCGCGGCGATGGAAGACGCCGTCGCCGTGGCGCTGGCCAAACGGCTGGCCGGCGGTGCGACCGAACCCGCGGTCCGGGATATCGCGGCGTTGCGGCGCGGCTGGAGCGGCGACTTCATCGGCATCGTCCGCCAGGGCAAGCGCTTCATCTATGCCAGCTATGGCCCCGTCGATCGCGATGCAGTGATCGCCCCGCGTCCGGTCGAAACGACGGCGCCACGGCTGATGTGCGACGGCGGGCCGGACTATTTCGGCGCGGAATACGATGTCGCGGCCAGGGCGATCACCCATCTGGCGTTCAACGGCGCGATCTGACGCGCAGCCACCGGCGTTCCATATGAAAAGGGCGGCACCTTGCGGCACCGCCCTGTCTCATCACATCGCGAACGATCAGAATTCGTTGCGATATTGTTCGTTGCCGATGAAGCCCAGCTTGGTGATCGCCGAACGCTTCACGATCGCCAGCGTCTTGTCCACCACGTCGTAGCGGGCGTTGGCGTCTGGCTGGAAGTGGAGTTCGGGTTCCGGATTGAGCTGCAACGTCTGTTCCAGATACTGGGCCAGCGTCACATCGTCGATCGGGGCGCCGTTCCACATCACCACGCCCTGCGCATCGATCGTGATCTTGTTCTTGATCGGATCGATCGGCGGGGCGACCGCATTCGGATCGTTGACCGGCAGATCGACCTTCACCGCATGGGTCTGGATCGGGATGGTGATGATGATCATGATGAGGAGCACGAGCATGACGTCGATCAACGGCGTCGTGTTCATTTCCATCATCGGCTCGCCGTCATCGCGGCCTGCGCTCATTGCCATGGCGTGTCTACTCCTACGCTCAATTACATCCGGACCACGCCGGTGCCCGGCGGAGGTTCGGAAATGAAGCCAACGCGCGCGAAGCCGGCCATCTGCATCTGGAAGATCGGACCGCCGATGCACTTGTACGGCGTATTCACGTCACCACGAATATGCACTTCGGGCAGTTCGAGGCCGGGAGCATTGACGCCGCCCTGCCGCTCAATCTCCAGCTTCAGCTTTTCGACGCCCCGGTCCAGCAATTCCTGGTTGTTGACCCGGGTCATGCCCCAATAGACCTCGCAACCGCCGGCGCCGTCACCCTTGATCGAGAGCGAGACGTTCTCCGGCTTGGTCGTGGTCACATCGAAGCGGACTTTGGGCAATTCGACCTCGACCGTCTGAAGCACGACCGGGACCGCGATCAGGAAAACGATCAGGAGCACCAGCATGACGTCGACCAGCGGCGTCGTGTTGATGTCCGACATCGGTTTATCTTCGGTGGCATCGCCACCAACGCTCATCGCCATCTAGCGCAATCCTATCCTTGGTACAGCCGTATCGCGGAGGCGCCGGCGAACCCGGCGCCCCCGAAGGAATACGGTTTACGCGCGGGTCTGGACGCCACCCGTCTGGCCGGCGGTCGTCGTCGGTGCAGCAGGGCGGGCCGGAGCCGCGGTTGCGGGCGTGCCGCGCGTGGCGGCCGCCGGCTTCACGGCGCCGTTCGAGGCCATATAGCCGAGAACGTCGTTCGAGAAGGCCGACAGATCCTCCGCGATCGCCTTGTTGCGGCGCTGCAGCCAGTTGTACGCCAGCACGGCCGGAACCGCGACGGCGAGACCAAGTGCGGTCATGATCAGCGCCTCACCGACCGGGCCGGCAACCGCGTCGATCGACGCCTGGCCCGACGAACCGATCTTGATCAGCGCGCGGTAGATGCCGATGACGGTACCGAACAGCCCGATGAACGGCGCGGTCGCGCCGACCGTCGCGAGGAAGGCGAGACCGCCGCCCAGCTTCGAGTTGATCGCGGCTTCCGAGCGGCCGAGCGAACCATGCAGCCAGTCATGCGCCTCGACCGGATCGGTCAGCTTGGCGTGCTGGTCCTGCGCGGCCAGGCCATCATCGACGATCTGGCGATAGGCCGAGTTGGCCTGCAGCTTCGACGCGCCGTCGCGCAGGCTGGTCGAATTCCAGAAGCCCTGACGGACCCGCTTCGCCTGGTTCATGATCTTCTGCTGTTCGAACAGCTTGGTGAACATGATGTAGAAGGAGATGACCGACATGCCGGCCAGGATCAGGAAGGTCGCCCAGGCGATGGCGCCGCCCTGCTCGAGCGCCTCCATGAGGCCATAGGGGTTGTCGCCGGCGGCAGCGGCTGGAGCCGCGGCAAGAATGGAAGTAATCATTTCGGTGGCTTTCCTCTTAAAATATCATGGGTCGAAACGGCCCGGGCGAACCCGGGCCGCTCGAATCAATTGTCAGGCAGCTGCCATACGACGCGGCGTGATGCACGGCTGCGCATCGGCGCCCCGGACTGGTCCAGCGCCGGGCTGTACCGGCCGCGCCGTTCGAGCAGACGGCATACCGCCTGATCGAGCTCGGACGATCCGCTCGACGACGTCACGCGGCAATTTTCCACGCGGCCCTGGGTGTTGATCTCCCAGCTGACTGCGGTGGTGCCCGATTCTTCCCTGCGCAGCGCGCCGGGGGGATAATCGTCCTGCGTGATCCACCGGGCGGGATCGCCCTTCGCACCGGCGGCCTTGCTGACCACGGGCGCGGCCGGCGGCGCAGGCGGCGCAGGCGGCGCGATCGGCGTCGGAATATACACAGGCGGCGGCGTACGGACCGTCTGGATCACCACCGGCGGCGGCGTATTGGTCTGCACGATCGGCGGCGGAGCGACGACCGGCGGCGGCTCCATCGGCTGATCAGGCGGCGGGGGCGGCGGCTCTTCCTCGGGGGGCGGCGGCTCTTCCTTCACATCGAAGGTGTTGAGATCTTCTGCCACTTTCTTGACCACATTATAGGCCAATCCGGTGATCAGGACGTAGCCGAGCACGGCATGGACCAGCGCCACGATAACGATCGCGACAATCCTGCTCGAACCCTGATTTCTATCAGCGTAAGCCATTCAGAGACGAAACTCCTGTTTACCGACACACCCGGACCGGCAGCACGCTGATGGCCCGGCCGATCCGAACTGCCCTCGATTATCCTCGCATTTGGCAGAGAGCGAGTCTCTATCGCCCACTCCCAACTGACGCAAACGCTTTGTCCGGCGCAACAAACGTACAACCGCGGGGCGACAATTTTATTTCTGTAACCCAGTGGCCGTTTGGCGTAACGCCCGTACGCATGAAGCGTATCCGTACTATCGCCCTGCTGAGCCTCGCCGCTTGCGGCCCCGCTGTCGAGTCTTATGCGCAACCTCTTGTTAACCAGCGCGAAACGGCGGCCCCTGGGCCGAGCTATTCGCGGAGCGCCGGGCTGATCATCGCGGCCCCGCTGGTGATCGACGCGACGATTACGCGGGCGTCGGTGCTGCCCGCCGCACGCGCGACCGGTGTCATTCCAGGACATGTGCGCTTCTATGTTCAAGCCAGAGTCGCCGGACTGATTCGGGGCAGCGGCGGGGTGGCAGCGGAGATCGCCTACCTTGCCGACGTCCCGCTCGATTCGCGCGGACGGGCGCCCAAGCTGAAGCGCATGCGGGTGATGCTGTTCGCCCGCGCGGTTCCGGGGAAACCTGGCGAGGTGCAGCTGGTGCGTCCCGATGGGCAGCTCACCTGGACCCCCGCGCTCGACGCGCAGGTGCGCGCGATCGCCGCCGAAGCGGTGCGTCCCGATGCTGCCCCGGCGATCACCGGCGTGGGGAGCGCCAACCATGTCCGCGGCAGCCTGACCGGCGAAGGCGAATCCACCATCTTCCTGCAAACCGCGGACCAGCGCCCTGTATCGCTGACGGTTATCCGGCGGCCCGGGCAGGCGCCGACCTGGTCGGTGTCGCTGAGCGAGGTGGTGACCGATACGGTGGGCGAGATCCGCCGCGACACGCTGCTGTGGTACCGTCTGGCCTGTTCGCTGCCGGCGACGCTGCCCGAATCCAGCCTGGCCGGCGTCGAGCCGGGCGATGCCAACATCGCGCGCGAGGATTATCGTTTCGTGCTCGAACAGCTGGGGCCGTGCGCAACCGGGGTCTAGGCGCTGATCGGGCGGCTCCGCACCAGGGTGATACCGATCGATTCGCCGCGTTCGGCGATGGCCAGCTTGACGATTCGCACGGTGACGCGTGCGACGCGCGGGTCCGAATCGAACAGGCGGGCGCAGATATGGTCGGCCACCCCTTCGATCAGCGTGAAATGCACGCCCGGCGGCAGATCGGTCGCGGCGCGCTTGAGGTCGAGATAGTTTTTCGACGCACTCAGCGGCGTATCGGGCGCGAACCGGTCCTGGCAATCCAGCTCGACCGAGATC
>JAESGW010000631.1_pt1 | contig 21907 bp, 14 predicted proteins | sample 9269791 | NCBI WGS metagenome assembly JAESGW01 (sample SAMN16773120, study PRJNA677053) | algae metagenome | isolation source: Aphanocapsa lilacina HA4352-LM1 and co-occurring heterotrophs from near cave... | place: USA: Maniniholo cave, near Haena, Kauai, HI | collected 2009-07-28 | reverse complement strand
TTCGCAGCTCCGGTCAGCGCCGCGAACGCTTCGGGACCGCCGGCGAACTCCACCTTGGCCCGATCGAACATCGCGCCAAGCTGCGGCAGCACGAAGAAACTGGCGAGCGCGCCCGCCGATCCGACCAGACCCATCGCCCACGATCCGCCCTTCGGATAGCGCTCGGCGACCGAGGCGAGCATCGTCGGCCACATCACGCACACGCCGAGGCCCCATACCGTCGCGGCAAGAACCGCGGCGACCGGCGACTGCGCCTGGCTCAGCATGAACAGACCGATCGCGGCAAGCAGGCTCGATACCCAGAGCAGCCCCGGATTCGAGATCCTGTTGGCCAGCCGGCCGGCGAAATGGCGGAACACGAACATCAGCGCGTTGACATAGACCAGCAGCAGGATGCCGCGCATCCCGACGCGGTTCGACAGGGCGACGTCGATCCACTGGCCGGGGGCCAGTTCGGACGCCGCGGTCAGGAACATCGCGCCGAACCAGATGAAGAAGCTCGGGCGGCGAAACACCTCGCCCATCATCTCGCCGAAGCTGACGCCGCTCTCGCTGCGCAAGGGCGGCGGGAAGGTGGTGGTCGCGGCGATCAGGACCGTCGCTACGGCGGGGATCATGACCAGCGCCATGATGCCCTGCCAGGGCAGCGCCGCCGACAGGAAGAAGCCGGCAAGCCCGCCGACGATGATGCCGCCGGGGAACCAGGCGTGCAGTACGTTCAGCCGGTGGGTGGTGTCCTCGGGATAGAGCTGCGCGGTCAGCGGATTGATCGCCGCTTCGGTCAGTCCCCAGCCGATGCCGCTGAGCAGCATGCCGAACCAGACCAGCGTATAGACCGCCATGCCCGTCGCGACATTGCCCGCGGTGACGATCATCAACGGACCGACGATGAAGCACAGCCCCGCCCCCAGCAGGCACCGCTTCATGCCGATCTGGTCGAGCAGCGCGCTGGCGACGAACAAGGTGATCGCGAAGCTGAGGAACGCCGCGCCCAGTGCGGCGGCGATCAGCTCGCCCGCCTGCAGCGGGGCGATCGGATCGATCCATTCGCTCTTGAGCCCGCTGGCGATCGCACCGCGAATCGCGAGGCTCGCCGCCGCGGTGAACAGGGCCAGCACGCCCAGCCAGAACAGCCGTCCCTTGTTCAATGTCGTCGCCACCAGTGCTTCCCCTTTTTATCTTTAGGCGCGCTCAGCTCAGTCCCAGCATGGCGCGGTTGAGCGCCGGATCGCTGCCGCCGGCGAAATCGTCGAACGCCTTGTCCGCCTTGCGGATCATGTGCGCGGCGATGAAGGGCGCGCCTTCGCGCGCGCCGTCCTCGGGATGCTTCAGGCAGCATTCCCATTCGAGCACCGCCCAGCCGGCATAGCCATATTGCGTCAGCTTCGAGAAGATTCCGGCGAAATCCACCTGCCCGTCACCCAGCGATCGGAAACGGCCGGGGCGGTCCACCCAGTCCTGGAAGCCGCCATAGACCCCCGATCGGCCGGTCGGATTCAGCTCCGCGTCCTTGACGTGGAACATGCGGATGCGGTCGTGGTAGATGTCGATGAACTGGAGATAGTCGAGCGCCTGCAGCACATAATGGCTGGGGTCGTAGAGGATGTTGGCGCGCGGATGGTTGTCCACGCCCGCCAGGAACCGCTCGAAGCTCACGCCGTCGTGCAAATCCTCGCCGGGATGGATCTCATAGGCCAGATCAACGCCCTGTTCGTCGAAGGCGTCGAGGATCGGCCGCCAGCGTTTCGCGAGCTCGCCGAACGCCTCCTCGACCAGCCCGGCGGGGCGCTGCGGCCAGGGATAGATATAGGGCCAGGCAAGTGCGCCCGAGAAGGTCGCATGCGCATTCAGGCCCAGCCGCTTGCTGGCCCTGGCGGCGAGAAGAAGCTGCTCCACCGCCCATGCCTGGCGCTCCGCCGGCTTGCCGCGCAACGCCTCGGGCGCGAAGCCGTCGAACGCCACGTCATAGGCCGGATGCACCGCGACCAACTGGCCCTGCAAATGGGTCGACAGCTCGGTGATCTCGACCCCCGCCTCGCGGCAGGTGCCGGCGAGATCGTCGCAATAATCCTGGCTTTCGGCCGCCTGACGCAGATCGATGCAGCGGCTGTCCCATGTCGGAATCTGGACGCCGATATAGCCGGCATCCGCCATCCAGCGCGCCGCGGACGGCAATGTGTCGAACGGCGCCGCATCGCCCATGAACTGCGCGAGGAAAACCGCTGGACCCTTCATGCCGCCGCTCCCGGTCGAATCACTTGGAGGTTTCGGTCTTGAGATAGGCGATCAACGTCTTGCGCCGCGCCGCATCCGGAACGCTGATCACCATGCGTGTGCCCGGAACCGTCTTGCTTGGCGCGGCCAAATATTTATCGAGCGTCTTTTCGTCCCAGCGGATGTTCGCCGCCTTCATCGCCGGGCTATATTTGAAGCCCGCAACCGTTCCCGATTGCCGTCCGAACAGCCCGTGAAGATTCGGCCCCAAAGTGCTCTTGCCGCCGGCCTGGAGCGTGTGACAGGCGCGGCACGCGGCGAATGCCTGCGCACCGGCATTTTGAACCGGATGCGCCCGCACAGGCGGGGACGGCGCGAATGTTAACGCAAACACGACTGCGGCCACCGGCGGCAGTCCGATCAAAAATTTCATTTTCCTCTCCGGTCTGGAAACGATCGGTCGCCCCATGTAACCGTTTGCGGACGCGCGGTGCAACCATTTATCAGACATAAAATCGGTCCCATCGCCGGCCGGTCGGTTTCAACCATAAGGACAGGATGAGAATGAGCGCACAATCGAGAATCCGCTACGGCATGGTGGGTGGTGGCGAAGGTGCGTTCATCGGTGCGGTGCATCGCATGGCCGCCGCGATCGACGGCGATTATGCGCTGGTGTGCGGGGCGTTCAGCAGCGATGCGGCACGCAACCAACGCAGCGCCGAGGTGCTGGGTCTCGATCCCGCACGAGTCTATCCGACGCTCGACGCCCTGCTCGCGGCGGAGGCGGCGCTGCCCGAGGACCAGCGGATGCAGGCGCTGGCGATCGTCACGCCGAATCACCTGCACGCGCCGATGGCGATCGCGGCGCTCGACGCGGGTTTCCACGTCTTTTCCGAAAAGCCGATGGCGCTGGATCTTGCCGAGGCGCTGGCGATCGACGCGGCGGTCGCGCGCAGCGGCAAGCTGTACGGCCTGGCCTTCACCTATAGCGGCTATCCGCTGGTCGAGGAGGCCCGGACGCGCGTCGCAAGGGGCGATTTCGGCGCGATCCGGCTGGTGCAGGTCGAATATTCGCAAGGCTGGCTGAGCCAGCCGATCGACCGTGACGGCAACAAGCAGGCCGAATGGCGCACCGATCCCGCCCGCGCCGGGCTGGGCGGCTGCCTGGGCGACATCGGCACCCACGCCTTTCAGTTGGCCGAGCATGTCTCCGGGCTGGCGGTCGAGGAACTGAGCGCAGACTTGACCATCCATGTGCCGGGCCGCCGGCTCGATGACGACGTGGCGGCGCTGCTGCGGTTCGCGGGCGGGGCGCGCGGCGTGCTCAAGGCCAGCCAGATCGCCGCTGGCGACGAGAACGGGCTGCGCCTGCGCGTCCACGGTGAAAAGGGCGGGCTCGACTGGTCGCAGATGGAGCCCAACACGCTGACGCTGCGCTGGCTCGACCGGCCGATGGAGGTCGTCCGCGCGGGCGGCCCCGGCCTCGACGCGCTGACGCTGGCGCGGCTGCGCACCCCTGCGGGCCACCCCGAAGGCTATCTTGAGGCGTTCGCCAATCTGTACGGCAGCTTCGGCCGCGCGGTGCGGGCGGGCGCGGCGGCCCCGCCCGCACCCGGCGCGGCCGACTGGTTCCCCGGCATCGCCGACGGCCTCAGGACGATGACCTTCGTCGAGGCGATGATCGAGAACAGCGCCGGCGCGGCGAAATGGACTTCGCTCGCCGACATCCTCGACGCGCGCCGGGCAACCGCCGGCGCGTAACAGGCCGGCCGCGCCCGCGAAGCCGATACAGATGGCTTCCGACGGGCGCGGACCGGTCATTTGCTCTCTTCCGGCAGGCTCAATATCTGCCCCTCGGCCAGCAGGCGATCGCGCAGCTTGGCGTAATCGACGTCCTGCACCGCCTGGCCCTCATCGATCGCGATCGACGCGGCGGCGGCCGCCGACTGGCCGAGGATCATGAACACCGGCTCCATGCGGATCGAGCCATAGGCGATGTGCGATGCCGATAGCGCGACCGGCACCAGCAGGTTCGTCGCCTCCGCCCGCTTGGGCAGGATCGCGCCATAGCTGATCGGATAGGCACGGCCGGGGCTGATCTCGATATTGCCTTCGTTCCGGACGAAGCCGCGATCGTCGACGATCCGCTGGGTGTTGTGCGAATCCATGTTGTACGATCCCATGCCGATCGGCTTTGGGGTTTCCTTGGTGCCGCGCAGATGCGGTTCGGCCATCACGAAATCGGACACCATCCGCCGGGCTTCGCGAACGTAGAACTCGCGCGGCCAGTGTCCGCTATCGACGAACTCGTCCTTGCACAGACCCCATTTCGAGGTTTCCGCGCGGGTTTCGGCGGGGACCTGGGGATCGTTGGCCATGAACCACAACAGCCCCTGCTGATAGGTGACATGTTCGGCGATGATCCGCGCGCGCTCCTCGTCGCTGCCTTCGGGGTAGCGATAGTTCATGCCGATATTATCGAACGAGAAGGCGCCGAAATTGTTGGTGTCGGTCTTTCCGTTCGGGATGCGATCGAACTTCTGGAAGAAGTTGCGATAGCCGGTGTCCATATAGCGCTTGAGCAGCGTGTACTGGCTTGCGTCATAGCCGGCGGGCTTGGCGAACGGCACGCGGTTCGCGGGTACGTCGGTCAGGCACATCCTGAAGGTATAAGCTTGGATCTTGGTGTCGGCCGAACCGTCCGGCGCGGGCCTTTCGGCGCTGACGCGCGGCACCAGGCCGCTCTTGGGATCGCCGGGCACGCGATAGGGATCGACATCGCGAGTGAACTGATGGTTGGTCGTGTTCTTCAGCTGCACGCCGTTCAGCGTCTCACCATATTGACTGTTCGCCTCGCGCCCGACAGTGAACGAGACCCCCGCGCCGCCCATCAGATCGCCTTCATAGGTGGCGTCGATGAACATGCTGCCTTCGAACCGCCGGCCGGTCTTGGATTGGATCGCGACGATCCGGTCGCCGCGTTTCTCCACCCCGACGGCGTCGCGGCGGATCGGCTGGTTGCGCACCACGGTGACCCCGGCCTCGCGCACCCAATCCTCATAGATGCGATCGGCGACCTTGGGTTCGAACTGCCACATCGCGCCGTCGTCGACGAAATTCTCGCCCTTCTCCGGACGCTTCGACCAGATCCACACGGCGGGGTCGTCATAATGCCGTTTCACCCTGCGGTAGAAATCGAGCGACAGCCCCCCGATCGCGCGGTGATTGCCGGTATCCGACCAGCCGAGCCCGTTGGTGGTCATCCCGCCCAGATAATCGCCGGTGCACAGGAGCAGCACCGAACGGCCGAGCCGCCGCGCCTCGATCGCGGCGACCGCCCCGCCCGATGTGCAGCCATAGATGACGATGTCCGCGCGCGCCGGTGCGGCCGCCTGTTCCTGCGGCCGCGCCTCCGCCGGGACGGCGGCCGTGAGCGGCAGCAGGCAGGCGGCGCCCGCGGCCATGGTGCGAAATATCCTGCGGTTCATGATGTTCCCCTTGTCTCTTGCGCGCATCTCAGAAGCTCACCGCTGCGCCGAAGAATATTCGGCGATCTTCCTGCGCGGTGAACGTCACCCGGTTCGGTTCGCCAAGATACTGGCGATCGATCGCCTTGGTCAGGTTGATGCCTTCGAAGGTCAGGCGCAGGTTCTTGGTCAGATTGATCTGCGCCGAGGCGTCGAGCTGGCCGCGTCCGGCGACATAGTTGTTGCCGCCGCTGCCCGCGCCGCCGACCGAGCCCAGATACTCGCTGCGATAGGTATAGGCCGCGCGCACCGAGAAGATGTCGTCCTCATAATAGCCGACCAGCGTATAGCTGTCGCGCGACAGGCCCGGCAGCGGCAGCTGTTCGCCGGTGATGGAATCGATCAGCGGGGTCGAGCTGTCGACATAGGTGTAGTTCGCCTGGATGCCGAGATTGTCGAACGGCGCCGGCAGGAAGCGGAAGGCGTGCTGATAGGCGACCTCGAAGCCCTTGATGTCGCCATCCTCGCCATTTTGCGGCTGGGAGATGTCGAACAGCCCGAACCGCTCGGAGAAGCCGGGGATGAATTCCTGGGTCACGGTGTTCACCGTGAAGGAATCGACCTTCTTGTAGAACACCGCGCCGGTAAGCGAACTCGAAGGCGCGAAATACCATTCGAGCGTGGCGTCATATTGCGTCGCTTCGAACGGCCGGAGATTGGGATTGCCGCGCGAGCCGGTCATGTTGACGGTGTTGGGCACGAAGCTGGCGCTGACCTGGTTGAGGCTCGGTCTCGCCACGACCTTCGCGCCGGCCAAGCGTAGCGTCAGATCTTCGTTGAAGTCGATCGACAGGTTCGCGCTGGGCAGCCAATAGCCGAAATCGGCCTTGATCACGGTCGTGTCGGTCGGCGACAGGAAGCCCTTGGTCGCACGCGCCGTGCTGACATAGCGCACACCGGCATTGCCGGAATAGCGCAAGCCTCCGATATCGCCTTCGAAATTGCCCTTCACATAGGCGCCGAGCGTGTCCTGCTTGACGTCCTTGATCGAGGTCGGGCCGACGGTGATGCTGGTGTCGTATGGATCTGGCGTCGCCAGCCCCAGCCCGTCGCGCGCCGCCCATTTGTCGAGCGTACCGCCGAGCAGATCACGCGGGAAGGCGCCGTCCGAGCCCGGGAAGAACGCCCCGTAATTCTTGCCGTAGCTGAGCCCGGGAAGCTCATCGACGGTCAGGATGCCGTCGCCGTTCGCGTCGCCGGCGGCAAGCAGGCTCGCCGCGACGGGCAGGTTCTGCGGATCGGCGGCGAGCAGCTCGACACGCTCGTAGCGCATCCCCGCCTCCACCGATGACAGGATGCCCCACTCGGTCTTGTACGCCCAGTCCAGCCGCCCGTCATAGCCGGTGTTCTCGGTCACCGCGTCATAGTCGAAGATCGACAGCAGCTGATATTGCGACGGGTCGTTCGGGTTGAAATTGGCGTCGATCGACAAGTCAGGCACCGGATTGCCCGCCCTGAAATCGTAGCTCGCATTCGCGATGTTACCCGTGCGCGGCACCACCACATAGGCGAATGACGCCCCGGGGCCGCCGTCGCTGCCCTTCCCGCGGGCGTAGGACATGTCGAACTTCACCCGTGCGCGGTCATTCTCCCATTTCACCGATCCGCCGAGCAGGGTCGATTTGAGGTCCGTCGGCTCGTCATAGATCAGCGGCCGGACCGTCACGCCATTGAAGGTGCCGGCGACGACCGTGCCGTCCTCGTTGATGACCGCGTCGGTATCGCTGTTGTTGAACAGCACCTGATAATTGACGCTGTTCCGCTGGCGCTTCAGGTGGTTGTACGTCGCGTCGAGGATCACCTCGAGCGTGTCGGTCGGCCGCCACTGCGCCGTGCCGTTCAGCGTCAGGCGCTGCTCCGCCCGATCGAAGATGCGCGCCATGAAACGGTTCGGCCGGTACAGGCCCGGATCATCCACGCCATCGCCATCGCCGTCGATCTGGTCGGTCCGCGTCCAGCCGCCCGCATCGAAGGAATGGCCCTGCGTCCTGGTGTCCGAATAGGCGGCACTGGCGAGTATGCCGAAGCGATCGCCGAAATTCTTCGATACCATCGCCGACCCGCGATAGCCGACATGGTCCGCCTGATCGGCATAGGCGCCCTGGAGCCGCCCCGCGACGACGAAATCCTCGAGATCGAGCGGGCGCTTGGTCCGCAGATCGACCGTCGCGCCCAGCGCACCTTCGGGCATGTCCGCCGTCGGTGATTTGATCACCACGATCGACGACAGGATTTCGGGGCTGACCGATTCCAGCGCCGCGTTGCCGCCATTGCCCGGGCCGATATAGTTGCGGCCGTTGATCTCCAGCCGGTTCTGCGAAATGCCGCGGATGGTGAAGTTCGATCCGTCGCCCTCGCGCCGGCTGATCTGAACGCCGGTCACGCGGCTCATCGCTTCCGCGACATTCTGATCGGGCATCTTGCCGATGTCCTGCGCGGTGATGACGTCGATGATCGACTGCGCTTCGCGCTTGGCGTTGATCGATTCCTGAAGCGACCGGCGGATGCCGGTGACAACGATGTCTTCGCCGTCGGCAACGGGCGTCGCCTCGTCCTGGGGTGGCTGTTCCTGTGCCGCTGCCGGCGACGCGGCAATGGCCGCGCAACCGAACGCCAGCGCGCTTGCATGCACCAGTAAAGTGGACCGCTTGATCATCTTTTCTCTCCCCATTTCAGTCATGTTGATTCACGCACGGACCGAATGCTGGCCCGCGCGCCTTCTGGTTCCCTGGTCACGATGGATCGTCGTCGCCGCAGCCACCGCCAGCGCGATCACGATCGCCATCAGCAACGCGCACAGCGTGGCATCGACCCAGTCGTTGAAGATCAGCTGGCGCAGCACCGCCTCGCCCTGCCCCGCGCCGCTGGCAGCTCCCCGCGCCAGCGCATCGCCCGTCTCGCGCGCGTGGGAGAGAAAGCCGATCCGCGGATCGGCCGCGAACAGCTTCTCCCAGCCGGCCCAGAGCGTGCACAGGCACAGCCACAGCGCGGGCACGCCGGTGACGAACGCCATCGCCGGCCGGCTTCCGCGCGCCAGCACCACGGTGCCCAGCATCAGCGCGATCGCCGCCAGCATCTGATTGGAGATTCCGAACAGCGGCCACAGGCTGTTGATACCGCCCAGCGGATCGGTGACGCCGTGGTAGAGCAGGAAACCCCAGCCCAGCACCGCGAGCGCGCTGGCCGCCAGATTGGCCGGCCACGAACGGGTGTCGCGCATCGCCGGGATGGCGAGCCCGGCGAGATCCTGGATCATGAACCGCGCCACCCGCGTGCCCGCATCGACCGTGGTGAGGATGAACAGGGCCTCGAACAGGATCGCGAAATGATACCAGAAGGCCATCATCGCCGGACCGCCAAGGACGCTCGACAGCACCTGCGCCATGCCGACGGCGAGCGTCGGCGCGCCGCCCGCGCGCGACAGCAAGGTCGTTTCGCCGACCGCGGAGGCGGTCTGCTCCAGCGTCGCCGGGGTGATCGCGAACCCCCATTGCGATATCGTGGCGGCCGCGGTGGCGGTGTCGCTGCCGATGACCGCGGCGGGGCTGTTCATCGCGAAATACAGGCCCGGATCGATCGCGCAGGCGGCGATCAGCGCCATCATCGCGACGAAGGATTCAGCGAGCATCGCGCCATAGCCGATCAGGCGGATATCGCCCTCGCTCGCCAGCATCTTGGGCGTCGTGCCCGATGCGATCAGCGCGTGGAAACCCGACACCGCGCCGCAGGCGATGGTGATGAACAGGAACGGGAACAGATTGCCCGAGAATACCGGGCCGCTGCCATCGACGAAGCGCGTGATCGCGGGCATCTGCAGGTCCGGCGCGACCACGACGATGCCGATCGCGAGCAGCGCGATCGTCCCGATCTTCAGGAAGGTGGACAGATAGTCGCGCGGCGCGAGCAGCAGCCAGACCGGCAATGCCGATGCGACGAAGCCATAGCCGATCAGCAGCAGCGCCAGCGTTTCGGCATCGAGGTTGAACCAGGCCGCAAGCACCGGATCACGGCTGACATGCTCCCCCGCCATCAGCGCGAGGAGCAGCAGCACGATGCCGATCGCCGAGACTTCCAGGATGCGCCCCGGGCGCAGAAACCGGCCATAGACGCCCATGAGCAGCGCGATCGGCATGGTGGCCGCGACGGTGAACGTCGCCCACGGGCTTTCCGCGAGCGCCTTGACGACGATCAGCGCCAGCACGCCGAGCAGGATCAGCATGATCAGCAGCACCCCGACCATCGCGATCGCACCCGCTGTCGGCCCCAGCTCCTCGCGGACCATCTCGCCCAGCGATCGGCCGTCGCGCCGGGTCGACAGGAACAGGATCACCATGTCCTGCACCGCCCCCGCCAGCACCACGCCGGCCAGCAGCCACATGGTCGCGGGTAGATAGCCCATCTGGGCGGCGAGCACCGGCCCGACCAGCGGGCCCGCGCCGGCGATCGCCGCGAAATGATGGCCGAACAGCACCGGGCGCTCGGTCGGCACGAAATCCAGGCCGTCTTCGAAGCGCACCGCGGGCGTCGCGCGCGCCGGATCGACGCGCAGGACGCGGCTGGCGATGAACCGGGCATAGAAACGATAGGCGATCGCGTAGACGCACAGCGCCGCGACGATCAGCCAGATCGCGTTGACCGGTTCGCCGCGATCGAGCGCAACCACCGCAAGCGCGATCGCGCCGGCCACAGCCACCGCCGCCCATGTCGTGCCCTTGAGCCAGCCCATCCGCGGGGCCATTGCGCTCGCCATCCGGCTCCCCTTGCCTCCCTCGCGCCTTCCTGGTCGCGTTGGGCGCGGGGCATGCCACGCACGGTCGGACTGCGGACCCCCTACTTTCGTTATGCGGACCCGCGGTGCACAAGCTGGTACGAAGGCATGCTAGCCGGAGGTCCGACAGAGCGGGACCGGCAGGGCGCGGGGAGAAGCGTTGACCACGCTGTTGATCGTATTTGTGGCGGCGCTTTATGTCGGGCTGCTGTTCGCGCTGGCCTGGTGGGGCGACCGCGAGGCCGAGCGCGAGGGCTCTTTCTGGACGCGCCCGCCGATCCCGACGATCGTCTTTTGCCTGACGCTGACCATCTACAACACCAGCTGGAGCTTCTTCGGCTCGGTCGGGCGTGCAGCCAAGACAGGGTGGGATTTCCTGCCCATCTATATCGCGCCGATATTCGTGCTGGTCGCCTGCCAGCCGATGCTGCGCCGGCTGATCGCGCAATCAAAGGCGCAGAACGCAACCTCCATCGCCGATTTCCTCGCCGCCCGCTATGGCAAGAGCCAGACGCTGGCGGCGGTGGTGACGCTGGCCAGCCTGTCGGCGGTGCTGCCCTATATCGCGTTGCAGCTGAAGGCGATCGCGACGGCGTTTCAGGTGCTTGCGGGGGGCGTCTCGACCGTTACCGGCGACGTGCCGGTCTACCGCGACACCACGCTCGCGGTCGCGGTGGCGACCACCGCGTTCGTCGTGATGTTCGGCGTCCGCCACAGCTACGCGACCGGGCGCCACCGCGGGCTGATGTTGGCCGTCGCGTTCGAAGGCGTGGTGAAGCTCGTCGCCTTCGTGCTGGTCGCCTGCTATCTCCTGTTCGGCGTGTTCGACGGTCCCGGCGCGTTGTTGGAGCGCGCCGCGCGTGATATTCCGGAGATCAGCACACGGCTGCTGATTCCCGATTTCACCAATGCCGCATGGTATTCGAACACGCTGATCGCGCTGTTCGCGTTCCTCTGCCTGCCCCATCTGTTCCACGTCATGGTGGTCGAGAACGACCGCGTCCGCGATCTCCGGGTCGCGCGGGTCTTCTTCCCCGCCTATCTCGCGGTGTTCAGCATCTTCATGCTGCCGATCGCGATCGCCGGCATCCTGACCTTCGACAGCGCCGCGGGCGGCGACGATTTCATGCTGACGCTGCCGCTCGCCGCGGACGCGCCGGTGATCGCGCTGATCGCCTTCATCGGCGGGCTTTCCGCGGCGACCGGCATGGTGATCGTCGCATCGCTGTCGCTCTCCACGATGCTCTGCAACGACGTCATCATGCCGCTGATCCTGCGGACCGGGGCGTTGCCGAGCAGCGCCGCCGAAGACGACATGTCGAGCATCCTGATCCTGGTGCGCCGCGCGGCCGTCGTCGTCATCATCCTGCTCGCCTACGGCATGCACCGGCTGGTCGGCGGCGCCTATCCGCTGACCGAGATCGGGCTGGTCTCGTTCGTCGCGGTCGCGCAATTCGGCCCCGCGCTGATCGCGGCGCTCTATTGGCCCGGCGCGGGGCGCAACGGCGCGCTGGCCGGCATGACCGCGGGCATCGTCATCTGGGCGGTGCTGTTGCTGCTGCCCATGCAGCAGGCGGGGTTCGGCACCACCGCCGGGATCAATCTGGGCCTCGACCCGATATCGTTCGCGACACTCGTTTCGCTCGGGTGCAACGTCGCCATCTTCGTCGGACTGTCGCTGTTCGAGCGCCGCTTCGGCGGCGATCGTGCGACCGTCGGCCAGACCCTGTCGGACGCGGTGGTGTCGATCGCCGATCTGCGCACGCTGGCGATCCGGTTCGTCGGCATGGATGCCGGCAAGCACGCTTTCGACGCCTATCTTTCGAACCCCGGGACCGGCCATCGCTCGCTCGACAGCCCCAGCGACACCGAAGCCGCGCATTTCACCGAAACGCTGCTGGCGGGTGCGATCGGCGCCGCCTCCGCGCGGGTGGTGATGACCGCGACGCTGAAGACCCGCGAGCTGTCCAACACCGATGCGCGCCGCGCGCTGGACCAGGCATCGGAAGCGCTGCGCCAGAACTACGCGCTGCTGCAGGGCACGCTGGAGGGCGTCTCGCAGGGCATCTGCGCGTTCGATGCCGATATGCGGATCCTCGCCTGGAACGATCGTTTCCGCCGCCTGCTCGATCTGCCCCACGGCTTCGTCCGGGTCGGCCTGCCGCTGTCCGAACTCGTGTCGTTCAACCGTGCGCGTCAGGAATATGATCCGCGCGTGCTGCCCGCGCTGCCGTCCAATCGCGACCTTTCGACGCAGACCTGGCCCTATACCTATGAACGCGAGCGGCCCGACGGCACGATGCTGGAGATCACCTTCGACCGCATGCCCGACGGCGGTTTCGTCTCGACCTATACCGACGTCAGCGAGCGCCACCGCGCCGCCGAGGCGCTGCGCCGCGCCAAGGCGACGCTGGAGGAGCGGGTGACCGAACGCACCCACGCGCTGGAGCAAGCGAAGGTGGAGGCGGAGGACGCCAATATCGGCAAGACCCGCTTCATCGCCGCGGCCAGCCATGATCTGCTGCAGCCACTGAACGCCGCGCGCCTGTTCGTGACCGCGCTGGAGGACAGCCTGGCGGCGGGCCCGGCGGGTCCACGCGAGCGGCGCATGGCGCGCGACGCGGGGGCGGCGCTGCGATCGACCGAGGTGCTGATCGAGACCCTGCTTGAAATCTCCTCGCTCGACAGCGCCGCGGTCAAGCCGCATCCGCACGCCTTCCGGGTGGCCGATCTGCTCCAGCCGCTCGCGACCGAATTCACCGCGATCGCACGCCAGGGCGGGCTGGAGCTGAAGCTCGTGCCGTCGTCGCTGGCCGTGCACAGCGATCCGGTGCTGCTCCGGCGCATCCTCCAGAACCTGCTGTCCAACGCGGTGCGGCACACCCGTTCGGGGCGGATATTGCTCGGCTGCCGCGCGCATGGCGACAGCGTGCGGATCGAGGTGTGGGACACCGGGCCCGGTATCGACCCGCGCGAGCAACAGGCGATCTTCCAGGAATTCTATCGGATCCGGTCGGACAATGGCGCGACCGAGGGGATGGGCCTGGGTCTCGCCATCGTTACGCGGATCGCCGCGCTGCTCGGCCATCAGATCGGCGTCGTCTCGCGTCCCGGCCACGGATCATGCTTCCACGTCACCCTGCCCCGCGCACAGCTTCTCGACGCGCCGCTGGCGGACGTCCTGGCGGATGAACGGATCGACGCGAATGACCGCGCGCTCCGATTGCTCTGCGTCGACAACGACCGGAGCATTCTGGCAGGCCTTGAGGCGATGCTCGAGACCTGGGGACATAGCGTCGATTCGTGGGACGGCCGATCGGCCGTGCCACCGCGCCGTCCCGATGCGGTGCTGATGGACTATCATCTCGATGACGGCGCGAACGGGATCGAGCGCATCCAGACGCTGCGCGATCACTGGGGCGATTGCGTGCCGGCCCTGCTGCTGACGGCGGATCGCAGCAAGAATGTGCGCGATACCGCCGCGAAGGCCGGCATCCCGTTGCTGCAGAAACCGCTGCGTCCAGCAGCACTCCGGCGCTTCCTGGGCAATGTCTCGCGCGATCCGGGGCATCGGTGAGCGTGCTGCGCATCCTGCTGTGCGACGATCACCCGCTCGTCCGCCGGGCAATCGGCGATGCGCTGGCGCAGGCGCTGCCGCGCGCGACTTTTGTCGAATGCGAGACGCTGGCGGCGGCGCTGACCGAATTGAGGGACGGGGAACCGGTCGACCTCGTCCTTCTCGATCTGTCGATGCCCGGATCGCAGGGACTGTCCGGCCTCATGCGGTTCCTGCTGGAGGCGCCGGTGACGCCCGTGGCGGTGCTGTCCGCCTCCGCCGATCCCGACATCATCGAGCGCGCGATGGAGTGCGGCGCGGCGGGATATTTCTCCAAATCCATGCCGGTGCCGGACATCGTCGAGGCACTGGAGATCATCCTGGCGGGCGGCAAGTGGCATCCGCCGATCCCCCCGGCCAGCATGCCCTCGATTGCCGATGAGGCCTCGCGCCTGTCCCGGCTGTCGGTGCGCCAGTACGACATCCTGATGCGCATCATGGAGGGGCGGCTCAACAAGCAGATCGCCGCCGAACTCAACGTCGGCGAGCAGACCGTGAAGGTTCACGTATCCGAGATTCTCCGCAAGCTGGAGGTCAGCAACCGGACGCAGGCGGCGCTGCTGTCCGAACGCGTGCTGCAGGGCCGGACGCAGCCTCCCAGCTGACCATCCCGCCGGCAATCAGCAGCAGCGCACCGCCCGGCCGCCATCCGCCCCGTGCCGGCGCGCCGTGCGGTTGCGATGGAACGCCTCGCGATCGAGCGGGGGCTCAGCCCCAGGCCGCTTGCGCTGGATGGCCAGATACCGGTCATAGTCGGGCACGCCGACCATGAGTTCCGCCGTCCGTCGAAGCATCTCAAACATCCGGCGCATCGCTGGAATCCCGCGGTCATAGATCAGGCAGGCAACGTACCGGGCGGCTGGCGAACACGCAACCGGTCGAGATCTTGGCCGCACGCCGCATAGAGATCGCGTTCCATCCCGGGGTCATCCGAATGCCATGGCTTCGACGCTTAACTGCAATCCGTCGCGCCTAGGGGCCCCCGATGTGTCGCGGCGAAGTCGCCGAATCGGGGGACAAAGAATGAAGATCGATAGCGCCAGGGTCGGTGTTTGCGCATTGGCGATAGCGATGGTGACGGCCCCCGCGGCCGCGCAGACCACGGCTGCTCCGGTAGCCGATCAGGCGCCGCAAGATGCCGCCGCGCCCGATGGCGAGGACATCATCGTCACCGGCCGCGCCGGCGCCGGCGAGCGGACCAAGCTCGACACCAGCTATGCGATCACCACGCTCGACAACGCCGCGATCCGTTCGCGCGCGCCGTCGAGCGTCACCGAGACGCTCAAATCGGTGCCGGGCTTCTGGGTCGAGGCCTCGGGCGGCGAGGGCAGCGGCAATGTCCGCGCGCGCGGCATCCCGGTCGACGGGTTCGGATCGATCAACCTGCTCGAAGACGGGCTGCCGGTGCAGCACGATCCCTCGCTCGGCTATCTCAATGCCGATCAGGCGTTCCGCCTCGACGAATCGATCGACCGGATCGAGGTCGTCCGCGGCGGCCCGTCGGCGGTCTTCTATTCCAACGCGCCCGGCGGCGTGGTGAACTACATCACCCGCAAGCCGGGCGAGGATATCTCCGGCAACGCGCGCATCCTCTATGGCCCCACCGCCGAGCTGTTCCGCTTCGACGGCTGGGTCGGAACGCCGATCGCCGACGGCTGGAAGCTGGGCGTCGGCGGCTTCTACCGCAACGAACAGGGGGTGCGCGATCCGGGCTATACCGGCAACAAGGGCGGGCAGATCCGCGCCGATATCTCAAAGGATTTCGGCAACGCGTCGATCACGGTCAGCTACAAGCATCTGGACGACAACGCGATCTTCTACACCGGCATCCCGCTGACCAAGGATAGCGAAGGCGACATCGTCGGTATCGCTGGCTTCGATCCGCATTACGGCACCACCGCCAGCCGCGCGAGCGCGTTCCTGACGCTGCAAAGCGCCAACGGCCCCGTCCGGTTCGACAACACCGCCGGATCGAGCATCGTGCTCGACCAGTTTTCCGTGCTGGCGAGCTGGGAACTCGGTGATGGCTTCCGGCTGACCAACAACGCGCGCTATCGCGATTCATCCACCGTCCGGAACGGCGTCTATCCGGCGTCGATCGCGACCGCGGCGAACTATATCGCCGCACGCCGCACCGCGCTGCTCGCCGCCTATCCGACCGCGACGAGCGTCGTGCTCCGCTATACCGACACCGGCGAGGCCTTCGACGTCGCCGGGCAGAACGGCAACGGCCTCGTCTTCGAAAACAGCGCCCGCCCGGTGACCGTCGACGAAAGCGAATTCCTCGACGATATCCGCCTGTCACGCGAGTTCGAGCTGTTCGGCCAGACCCACGACATCTCGATCGGCGGCTATTTCGCCCGGATCAAGGAGACCTTCCGCCGCTATTCGGCGACCACGCTGCAGGATGTGTCCGGCGATTCGCGCTTGCTCGATTTCGTCGCGGTCGATGCCGCCGGCCAGGTGGTCGGCGCGGCGACGCAAAACGGCGTCTCGCGCTACGGCTCCGAATTCGCCAACGGCAGCGGCGAGCAGACGACGATCGCGGTCTATGCGTCCGACGAATGGCAGGTCGCGCCGGCGTTCCGCATCGACGGCGGCATCCGCTACGAACATGTATCGACCAACGGCGCGCAGGAGGGTTCGGCCACCGTCAACCTCGGCGATCCCGCGACGCTTGCCGATAATTCCGTGCTGGCTGGAAACGGCGTGTTCACGCCCTTCGACCGCGATTTCGACCGGGTCGGCTTCACGCTTGGCGCGGACTGGCAGTTCGCCGATCGCGCGGGCGCGTTCGCGCGCTATACCTCTGCGTTCCGCCTTCCCAGCGTCGGCAGCTTCATCACCAGCGCCACGGCCACGCCGCAAACCCAGGGCATCAAGATGTGGGAGGCGGGCCTCAAATATTCCGATCGCCTGCTCAGCCTCTATGCCACGGCGTTCCTGACCGATTTCGACGCCTATTCGATCGGCAATTTCCAGTTCAATCCGGAGACTGGCGGCTATACCCAGCAGACGGTCTATACCGACACCCGCGCCTATGGCATCGAGTTCGAAGGCACGATCCGGCCGGTATCGTGGTTCGACTTCACGCTGAACGCCACCGCACAGGACCCCACCTTCCGCAACCTTCGCTACAACGAACTGCAGGGCACGACGCTGGTACCGCGCGATTATTCGGGCAACCAGCTGCTGCGCGTACCCAAGCTGGCGTTGCGCGCGACACCCGCGGTGACGCTGCTCGACAATCGCATCCGCGTTCAGGCCGATGTCGAGCATTACACCAAGCGCTATGCCGATGCCGCCAACAGCTCCGAACTGCCCGCCTATACCGTGGTCAACGCCAGCGCGCGGTTCGACCTTACCGACCGCATCTCGCTGTGGGCTTACGGCGACAACCTGACCAACGCGATCGGGCTGACCGAGGGCAATCCGCGCGCAGGCGAGCTGACCAGCGGGCAGGCCAATGATGCGCTGTTCATCGGCCGCCCGATCCTTGGCCGCAACGTGCGCTTCGCCGTCGACTTCAAATTCTGATGCGAGCCGTACTGCTCGCATTGGGCCTGCTCCTCGCCGCGCCAGCCGCGGCACAGGATGCAAGCCTTTCGGGCGAGCTGACCCGCGCGGATTTCGAGACCTATCGCGAGGTGCCGTTCACGGTGCCCGCGGGGGTCGAACGGATCACCGTCCGGCTGACCTACGACAAGGCCGAAAAGACGGTGGTCGATCTCGGGATATGGGATCCGCAGCGGTTTCGCGGCTGGAGCGGGGGAACGCGCGACCGCATGACCGTGTCGGCGACCGACGCGACGCCGGGCTATCTTCCCGGCCCGCTGCCGGCGGGGCAGTGGAAGGTCGTGCTGGGCGTGCCCAATATCCGCACCGGCACGCGCAGCCGCTACCGCATCGACGTCACTTTCGATCGCGGCACGGCCCGCGCCGCGTCCGATGCGATCGCCGATCCGCCGCTGCGATCCAGCCCCGGCTGGTATCGCGGCGATTTCCACATGCATGATGCGAACAGCGACGGATCATGCGCCACGCGGGGCAGCGAAGGCGCGGTGCGCGTGCCCTGCCCGCTGTTCCGCACGGTCGAGGCGGCCGCCGCGGCGGGGCTCGATTTCATCGCGGTCACCGATCACAACACCGTCGCGCATTTCGACGGGCTGCGCGAACTCCAGCCCTGGTTCGACCGGCTGCTGCTGATCCCGGGTGTCGAGGTGACCACCTTCCGCGGCCACGCCAACATCTTCGCGCCGACGCGCTTCGTCGATTTCCGGCTGGGCAGCCGCAAGGGCATCCGCGCGCTGCAGGACGATATCGCCGATGCCGACGCGATCCTGTCGATCAACCACCCCGCTTTGCCCTCAGGCGAACTATGCATGGGCTGCGGGTGGACCTGGCCCGAGACCGACTGGTCGCGCGTCGCGGCGATCGAAGCGATCAACGGAACGATGGTGGACGGGCCGCTCGCCGGCACGGGCTTCTGGTATGCGCGGCTGAACGAGGGGCACCGGATCACCGGCATCGCCGGCAGCGACAACCACGACCCCGATGCGCCCGCCGGAAAGCCGCCGATCGGACACCCGGCGACGGTGGTCCGTGCCGAGGCGCTGTCGAACGCCGCGATTCTCGCAGGCGTGCGATCGGGCAACGTCTTCATCGATGTGGAGGGAACGCGGGACCGCCTGCTCGAGGTGGAAGCCCGCAGCGGAAACGCGGTCGCGACGATGGGCGGCGCGCTGCCCGGCGGCGAACCGATCCGCGTGACGGTCCACGCCAAGGGTGTCGCCGGTGCCCGCGCCGCATTGATCGTCGATGGCCAGCGGCATGGCGACGACGTCGGTATCGGCGCACCCGACGACCGCCTCACGCTCACGCTGCCCGCAAATGCCGCGCGGCGATGGATCGCGGTGACGATCCGTGGCGCCGGCGGGCCGCTGCTGATCGGCAACCCGATCTATATCACGCGGTAGCGGGCGGGAGGCGCCTGTCAGATGCCGCCGTCCACCGCCTCATATCCAGCCGCGCCAAGCCGATCGCGCAGCTCGGCCAGGCATGCCTCCAGCGCGCCCCGCCCGACCGATCGCACCACGAAATTCGCCCCCACGCGCCCATCGCGGAAAAACGGATAGCTGCCGATCTGGGCCTCGGGATGCGCCTTCTCGACCGCGCCCAGCAGATCGGCCACCTCGCTTTCCGCGACCCACACACCGACCGTCTCGGACAGCACCGGCAGCCCGCCTTCGAGTGTCCCGGTCAGCGCGTCGAGCATGCCCGCGGTGATGTGCGGCACGCCCGCCATGATGAAGACATTGCCCAGATGGATTCCCGGCGCGCCGGACATGCGGTTGGGGATCAGCGTCGCGCCTTCGGGCACCCGCGCCATCCGCTTGCGCGCCTCGGTCAGCCCGCCGCGCGTCTCGTAATAGCGTTCGAGCACCGCCAGCGCATCGGGGTGATGGATCACCGGCACGCCCAGCGCCTCGGCGATCGCGTCCACCGTGATGTCGTCATGCGTCGGCCCGATGCCGCCGGTGGTGAACAGATAGTCGTTGCGCGCGCGCAGCTGGTTGACCGCCTCGACGATCGCGGCGGTATCGTCCGCCACCACGCGCACCTCGACCAGGCGGATGCCCTGCACGTTCAGCCATTTGGCGATCTGCGCGACATTCTTGTCCTGCGTCCGGCCAGACAGGATTTCGTCGCCGATCACCACCAGCGCCGCGGTCCAGATGCGTGTCTCGCTCATGCCGCTCGCCATAGACCGCCGACCGGCCCCTCGCAAAGCGCCGACTTTGGGGCTATATTGCCGGCATGACCGAATATGTGACGATCGACACCGCAGACACCCCCGCGCGCACCGGCGCGATCAAGCTGCACGGCCCCGATGGCTTCGCCGGCATGCGCGTCGCCGGGCGGCTGGCGGCGGAAGTGCTCGACGCGCTGGTCCCCCACGTCGTCCCCGGCGCATCGACCGAAGCGCTCGACACGATGGTGCGCGAACACATGATCCGCGACGGCGGCATTCCCGCGACGCTCGGCTATCGCGGTTACACCCATAGCTGCTGCATCTCGATCAACCATGTCGTCTGCCACGGCATTCCGTCGCACAAGACGCTCAAATCGGGTGATATCGTCAATATCGACGTGACCGTGATCGTCGATGGCTGGCACGGCGACACCAGCCGCATGTTCCTGGTCGGCGACGTGCCGATCAAGGCCAAGCGGCTGGTCGATGTCACCTACGAATCGATGATGCTCGGCATCGAGCAGGCGCGGCCCGGCAACCATCTGGGCGATGTCGCGCACGCCATCCAGCGCTACGCCGAAAGCCACCGCTACGGCGTCGTCCGCGATTTCTGCGGGCATGGCCTGGGCAGGCTGTTCCACGATGCGCCCGAGGTGGTCCATGTCGGCCGCCCCGGCACCGGGCCGGAATTGAAGCCCGGCATGTTCTTCACCATCGAGCCGATGATCAACATCGGCCGCCCGGATGTGAAGGTGCTCGATGATGGCTGGACGGCGGTCACCCGCGATCGATCGCTCTCGGCCCAGTTCGAGCATTCGATCGGCATCACCGAGGACGGCTGCGAGATCTTTACCCAGAGCCCCGCCGGGCTGGACCACCCGCCCTACTGAGGTAGCCTGCCACCGCGATCCACTCCCCGTCCGGGCTGAGCTTGTCGAAGCCCCGCCTTTCTCTGCGCGCGTGCAAAAGAGGGGCAGCCCTTCGACAAGCTTAGGGCGAACGGGGAGAGCGCGGTTCTCCTGTGATCTCAGCCTCCGCAACCCGCCGCGCCGCATTGGGTAAGCGCGGCGATCTGGCGCTGCACCTTGCTTGCAGCCTTCAGACCCGGCGGGTTCAGCCAATCGGAGGGGACGTTGATCACCGTGCCAACATCGGGATCGATTCGCCGCGCGCAACCCGCCGCTGCCGCACGATCGTGCAAACCCGCTAACCCTGCCTGTTTTTCAGGCAGCCCGTTTCGCCCATGGGCGGATTTATACACCGGATCGTGCCGATCGGCTGGCTGGCACGCTTGCTGCAACGCGGAAGGCGAGGCACAAGGATCGCCACCTGTTGGCGGGGGAATTCGCGCGTGAAGAAGATCGAGGCGATCATCAAGCCGTTCAAGCTCGATGAGGTGAAGGAAGCGCTCCACGAAGTGGGCGTCAGCGGCATCACCGTAACCGAGGCCAAGGGTTTCGGCCGCCAGAAGGGTCATACCGAGCTCTATCGCGGCGCCGAATATGTCGTCGATTTCCTCCCCAAGGTGAAGCTGGAGGTCGTCGTAGAGGACAGCCTGGCCGACCGCGTGGTGGAGGCGATCGCCGCCGCCGCCGTCACCGGCCGCATCGGCGACGGCAAGATCTTCGTCATCCCCGTCGAAACCGCGCTGCGCATCCGCACCGGCGAGCGCAACGAAGACGCTATCTGAGATCACGCAAACCGGGCCCGGCCCGCATCACCAACGCACAAGGAAAGACGCCCAAATGGCCAACACCGCCAGCACCATCCTGCAGATGATCAAGGACGAGGAGATCGAATGGGTCGATCTGCGCTTCACCGATCCCAAGGGCAAATGGCAGCACCTGTCGATGGTCGCCGGGGTGATGGGCGAGGACGAGCTGACCGACGGCCTGATGTTCGACGGCTCCTCGATCGAGGGCTGGAAGGCGATCAACGAATCGGACATGATCCTGAAGCCCGATCTGGACGCGGTGTGGATCGATCCCTTCTCCGCCACGCCGATGCTGATCCTGGTGTGCGACGTGGTC
>JAESGW010000630.1_pt1 | contig 21939 bp, 23 predicted proteins | sample 9269791 | NCBI WGS metagenome assembly JAESGW01 (sample SAMN16773120, study PRJNA677053) | algae metagenome | isolation source: Aphanocapsa lilacina HA4352-LM1 and co-occurring heterotrophs from near cave... | place: USA: Maniniholo cave, near Haena, Kauai, HI | collected 2009-07-28 | reverse complement strand
GTCGAGAAAACAAACAACTGCAACTGGAGCGTGACTTTCTCAAAAAAGCGGCTGCTTTCTTCGCCAAAGACCACTCGTAGAACGCTAGCGGGCGATGGAAGCACACAAAGACGATTATCCGGTAGCGCTGACTCGTTGAACCAGGAACCCCGCGTTCTATCGCTTGCGATGAACGTCGGGAGGATGTCAGACCGGAGATCCCAGTAGCTGGCAGACCAGCCGCTCCAGACCCTCGGCGTAGTGCACCGGTTTTTCGTTCCAGCCGCGAAAGTCGACGATGCTGCGGCTGCTGTAGAGCATCGCGGGCCAGCCCATCGCCGTCTGGCCCATGCCGCCGTCGACGCGCAGCGCGTGGATGATTTCGCGCTTTTCCTCGTTCTCACGCAAAAATACCGCCTCGACCTCCTGCTCGATCCAGCCGCTTTGGAGCGAGTCTTCAGAAAGAACCACCAGCAGCCGCTCCCCACGCCGAAGCGGCTGATCGATGCCGATTCTGCGCTTCGCCCGGCCGCGGCTTTCCTCGCAGGCGCGCCAGCAGCGCACCCCCATCGTCTGCAGATCGCGGGACAACCGATCGACAAACGTCTGATCCCGGCTGACGTGGCTGATAAAACAGCCCGGCGGCAAAGCCTGACTGCTCAAGGTCGGGGCGAAGACAATCAACGGTTCGCTCAGGCCGCAGCCGCGCAGGAACACCACGGGCAGCTTGCCCGACTTTTCGAGTGTGCGGTGATCGAGCACGCTCGGCCCGTCGTGTACGCAGTTTTCCAGATTCTGCACCTCGCCCAGTTCGACATCGGCGAGCACCGTATCGAATAATCGGGCACCCTCCAGATCCACCGTTCCGAGCACCGCTGCCGTCAGGTTCGCGAGGCGCAAATTCGCCCCGCGCAGATTGGCTCCGTCCAGGTTTGCCTCCCGAAGGAGCGCTCCGGCCAGATTGGCGCGCGCCAGGACACTTTTGTGCAAATTGGCCCAACTCAAATCGGCGTCGTGCAGATCCGCACCACCCAGATCGAGCCAGCTCAAGTCCGCCCCGGTGAAATCCGGTCGGATGCCCGTGCGCTGACGCCACTGGTTCCAGGTGGGAATGCTCTGCTTGAGACGGGCTAGATGCTGCTCGTTTGCCATCGATCAAATGCCTCCTGCTGTTGTATTCTCCCGTACAGCACCCGATAATGAGGCGGGTCCCCTTCAAGTTATCCGCCCATGAACTTTCAATCGGATCGCCCGATACCCGGCATCCGTACCACCCTCGGCCTGCCGTTGCCGCGTAAGCGGTGGTTGCCGCTTCCCACCCCCGTCGAAATGATCTGGGCTCTGATCGGTCTGGTGCTCACCGTCGGTGGCACCCTCTGCCGCGTGCAGTTGCCCGACCGCTTCCCACAGTCGATCGCCTTCGGCAGCTGGCCGCCCGCAGTCGAATGGTACTTTGAGCCCGGCTATCCGTTTTCGCTGCAAATCGCGGCGGTGCTGTTCTCGGGCTGCGTCGGCGGACCGGTGGCGGCGGGACTTGCCCAGATTGCTTACCTGGCCCTAGGATTTGCGGGCTTTCCGGTCTTTACCGGCGGGGGGGGCATCGGCTACTTCACCCAACCCCAATCCGGCTACTTGCTTGCCTTTGTACCCGCCGCCGTGCTCACCGGGGTGCTTGCCTTCCGCTGCCGCTCCAGCCTCAACTGGCTTGCCGCCAGTGCCCTGGCCGGTCTGGCCATCGTCCATATTGGCGGGCTCACCGGATTGCTGGTGCACCTGCCGGTGGGGTCGATCCTCGCCCAGGCGGTCGTCCAGTTCTCGCTGCTGCCGCTTTTGGGACAAATCATCGGCGTCCTGCTCGCCACCGGAGCGGGCTGGCTGGTCCGCCGCCTGCTGCTGTCCTAAGATAAAAGCATGGCCAACCAGGATTTCCTCAAGACGATTGCCAAGTACCCGACCTTTCTGGCCGGGGCGCTCTTGGGCATCTTCTTCGCCGCCTTCGGCTGGGCGAAACCGCTGTTTCGCAAACGCCTCAGCGGGGCACTGGCTATTTTGTTCCTCGTCGGCTTCGTCGCCTTCGTCGTTCTGACGGTGCGCGCGATGCTGATGCTCGATTAGTCCGCTAGCCATCTCCCTTGTGCGGGCACACCGCGCAGGGCGCTCCGTTGGCACCCAGTCGCGTGGCGTCCTGATGTCCCATGGTGTAGGAGATCCGAATCAGACTGCGGACCACCTGCAGGAGCTTCAAGCTGATGAACGAATCCAACGGCTCCGTGACGTCCAGGAACATCTTCTCCGCGGCCAGTTCAAGCATTTCTGGAGTTTTGATCGGCTGCTGCACTAGTGATTACCTGCGCAAATATACTTAGCTGCCATCATAGCGTCAACTTATTCATCTTTTGTTACAGTTGCTACGTTTGAGGAAGGGCCACCGATGAAGACGCACCGACCGGCGAGAGTGGGCGAGTTGATCAAGCGCGAGGTGAGCGACATGCTGCTCAAGGGGCAGATCAAAGATCCGCGCGTAGGGGCGGGCCTGGTGAGCGTCACCGATGTCGAAGTGACAGGCGATCTGCGCCAGGCCAAAATTTTTGTGAGCATCTTCGGCACCCCCGAGGCGCAGAAATTGACGATGACGGCCCTCGCGGAGGTGACCGGCTTTGTACGCCAGGAAATCGGCCACCGCATCCGCCTGCGCTATACGCCCGAGATTGCCTTTGTGCAGGACCGGTCGCTGGAGCGGGGGGCGCGCATCACCCGCCTGATTGACGAAATTCGCGCCGAAGAGGAGGCCCGCGCCGCACACAAGGAGGAGGGCAATTGAATCGCCGCGACCTGGTCTTGTGTTTGGCGGCAGGGTGGCTCTGGCCTGTCGCGGCCCGCGCCCAGCGGGTGATCAACTACCCGCCGCGGGTGCTGGGCACCACTTCCCAGCAAATCAACGCCACCTGCAGTCCCGGTGACCCGCTCATTGGCCAGTTTTTGCCCGCCTTCGGCGCCCAGAGCGTCTCGGCCATCGTCAATTCGGAGGTGCAGGCGACCGCTTATCTCGATGTCACCTCCAACATGTTCGACGAGCGCTCGACGGTGCTGGGGGTCTCCTCCGCAGACTTGCAACCCAAGCAATCGCAGTTGTTGGTGCTGCCGGCTTTTCTGGTCAACATCCAGGCGGTGCGGCTGCGGGTGGTCAACACCGACCGTACTTTCGGCACGGTGGTCGCCACGATCTCGGTGGCGCGATAAATCCTTGTGGATCTATCGGCGCTTTATAATCGCTGCGGAGTGCCTGCGGGAGGGGCGGCGATGGCGGATTTTGAGTGGATCGATGGCGGGGTGACCGCAGCAAAGGGCTTTCGCGCGGGCGGCATCGCCAGCGGCATCAAAGCGAGCGGCAAAACGGATCTGGCGCTCATCTATTCGGAGAACCCCTCGGCGGCGGCGGGGGTGTACACCACCAACCTGGTCCAGGCCGCTCCGGTGACCTATAACCGCCATTTGCTCCAGCAGCGGGGCAAAGCCTGCGCCATCGTGGTCAATTCGGGCAACGCCAACGCCGCCACCGGCAAAGCCGGCGAGGAGGCCGCCATCGAGACCGCCCAGGTCTTTGCCCGTGCGCTCGGCTTCAGCGCCGATCAGGTGCTGGTGGCTTCTACGGGGGTGATTGGGGTGCCGCTTCCCATCGAAAAAATCCGCACCGCCGCCCAGGCTCTGGTCGATGCGGCCACAGAGACCGGCTCCGATGCGGCGGCCGAAGCGATTCTTACCACCGATTTGGTGACCAAATCCTGCGCAGTGCGCGCGACTATCGGCGGCAAGACCGTGCACGTGGGCGGCATCGCCAAGGGTTCAGGGATGATCCACCCGCAGATGGCGACGTTGCTGGCTTTCATCACCAGCGACTGCTCGGTGGATATCGACCTGTGGCGGCAGATCGTGGCCAGAGCAGCTGACCGCTCCTTCAACCAGATCACCGTCGACGGCGATACCAGCACCAACGACATGTTGCTGGCCCTAGCAAGCGGCGAAGCGAAAAATCCCCGCCTACTCGATGCGGCGAGTCCAGAAGCAGCTTTACTCGAACAGATGGTGAGCGCGGTGTGCGTGGATCTGGCCAAAAAAGTCGTGCGCGACGGCGAGGGGGCGACCAAGCTCATCGAGGTGCAGGTGGCAGGCACCGACAACGACGCCCAGGCGCGCAAGATCGCCCTCACCGTGGCCAGTTCTTCGTTGGTCAAATCGGCGATGTTCGGTAACGATCCCAACTGGGGCCGTCTTGCGGCGGCGGCCGGGCGGGCGGGGATCGCATTCGACCCGGTAGCCCTGGCGGTGCGCCTGGGGACGTTTACGTTGATGGAGGCGGGCCAGCCGCTCGCTTTTGATCGGGCCGCCGCTTCGGACTACTTGAAAAGCTCAGACACCGTCGAAGTCCATCTGCAGGTCGGCCCCGGCCCCAGTCTCGGCACCGCTTGGGGCTGCGATCTCACCTACGACTACGTCAAAATCAACGCCGAGTACACGACCTGAGAAACCATACTCGTTGGCGGTAGGACTTCAATAGCTGAAAGCTGGCAGCTGCAGGAATGCAGCTTATTGACATCCTGGATTTCAGTATGTATTTCTACAATAGGGCTTCTCCGAGTTCGAAACCCAGAACAAGTGTAAGCGGTGTTTGACCCGTTTTCCGCGGGGCGATTTGAAGCTGTCGGATCTGCGCTGACTGCCGCCCGGTCGATCTGGCCAACGATTGAGCAACGTTTGACCTGGAAAGTGAGCAGCGTTTCCCGGCAGACTGAAGCTATCGATCGCTAACCTGAAACCCAAACAAGCACGTCGACGTTGCGCGGAGCACACCCCCAGTCTGCTAAGTTACACAGCAGGCTTGCCCGGAGAATGGCCGTGTCTGGAATGCTGTACGTTGTATCCGCTTTTGGCCTGGGAGCCCTGCACGCGCTTGAGCCGGGCCACGGCAAGAGCCTGATGGCCGCTTACCTGGTAGGTAGCCGCGGCCGCCCCTGGGACGCGGTGGTGCTGGGGCTGGTGGTCACCCTCACCCATACGCTGAGCGTCTATTTGCTGGCGGCGCTGACGCTGGTGGCGGCTCGCTACTTCGCGCCTGCTTGGGTGGAGCACTATTTGGAACTGATTTCGGGGCTATTGGTGCTGGCGGTGGGTGCCTGGCTGGTGTGGCAGCGGGCGATTGCCCGGCTGTGGGCCGGTTGGAATCATCGCGTGAGCCACGCGCTCAACATGCGCCACGACCATGATCATGACCACGGCCACGAGCACGACCATCACCGCGGTCACTCTCACGATCACCCCCACGGGAGCGTGCGCACCGGCGAACGGCTCGATACCCGGGCGCTGATTGCCCTGGGTGTCTCCGGGGGGGTAGTGCCCTGTCCGGGAGCACTCGCGGTGTTGCTCACGGCGGTGGCGGCGGGCGGGCTGTCCGACGTCCTGCAGGGGCTGGGGCTGGTGGTCGTCTTCAGCCTCGGGCTGGCCTCGGTGCTGATTGGTCTGGGCCTCAGCCTGGTGCTGTCGGTCCACTGGCTCGAAAAGCGCATCGACGGCAGTGAACGCTACGCACCCCTGGTCGGCCAGGCCAGCGCCTGGTTCATCTTTGCCCTGGGGGCGTACCTGACGGTGCGCGCCGTCTGGGCCTGAGGCATTTCACCCGCGCACACTTCTAAAACGAACCCCTTCATGCGAGGACCACCATGTCCGTACCCCGTCTGGTGCTCATTTCCTCAGCCACGGCCTTGGGAAGCCTGCCCGAAGCCTTGCGACTGCTGGAAACCGAAGGTCCGCTCTTTGAGGTGGAGGTTTTCTTGACCCATCGCCTTCAGGACCGTTCGCTGGCAGCTGAGACCGTACTGGCGAGCATTGCAGGGGCACGGGCGGTGCTGTTCGATCTGCGCGGCACCCCCGAGCAGGCTGTGTCCCTGGTGCAGCGGGCACGGCGAGAGAGCGAAGGGCAGGCCGTGGCTTTCATTCCGGTTTTTGCGGGGGATGGGGCGGCCCTGGGACTGTTGCGCATGGGCGATTTTGTCCTCCAGCCCGGCAGCTACCCGCCGTCCGCCTCCGCCAACGGCCGCGTCGGCGGTCGCCACGCCGCCAACTGGCAGCGCTGCGTGCAGTACTGGACCCACTCGGGATCTGAGAATCTAGCCAACCTGCTGCGCTTCGTGGCGACGGAATACGCGGGGGTGGAGACCCAACCGGCGGCGCCGCAAATCTATCCCGAATGCGGCTTTATCGATCCTGTCTCCGGTGCGCGCTACGCCAGTTACGGCGAGTACCGCACCGCCCACCCCTCGGACCCGCAGCGACCCACCGTGGCGGTGCTGCTCTACGGCGGCACCACCCTGGCCGCCAACCTGGCAGGGGGAGGCGAACTGTTCGCTGCCCTGGCCGAGGGTGCCAATGTCGTGTGCTTTTTTGCCGACGGCATCCGCACGGCGGATGCCCTCAAGGCCCACTTCTTCGAGGACGGCTGGCCGATTTGCGATGCGATCGTTTCGCTGTTGTGGTTTCGCCTGGATGGCGGACCGCTCGGGGGAGATGCCCAGAAGACGGTGAACCTGCTGGGCGCCCTCGATGTGCCCTACTACGTGGCGATCACCTCCCACAGCCGCGAGATCGCCTGCTGGGAGGCGAGCAAAGACGGACTGTCTCCGGTCGAGACCCTCGCCACGGTGGCGCTCGCCGAACTGGACGGGGCGATCGACCCGGTGATGCTCTACGGCCTCGACTCCGCCCAGCAGGCGGCGGCGGTGCCGGGGCGAGGCGGGCACCTGGCGCGGCGCATCCTCAAGCGCGTCGCCCTGGCGCGCCAGGCCAACCACCACAAGCGCATCGCCGTGGTGCTCTTCAACTATCCGCCCGGAGAAGGCACCCTCGGCACCGCCTCGTTTCTCGATGTGTTCGCCTCGGTCGAAAACGTGCTGGTCCAACTGCGGCGGGCCGGCTACAGCCTCGAGGTGCCCAAAGCCGGGACACTCAAAGATCTGCTGCTCGGTCGCGGCTTGTTGCACAATGGCGGCTTTGTCGGTAGCGAGCGCACAGCCCGCCACGCCCTGCGGGTGCCGCTGGCGACCTATCTGCGCTGGTACGAAAAACTGCCCGCCTCCCTGCGCCGGGACAGCGAGCAGGTCTTCGGGCCGCCGCCGGGGGATCTGATGGTGGAGGGCAGCGACTTGCTGATGGCGGGGATCGCCTTCGGCAATGTCCTGGTCGCCGTGCAGCCCTCGCGGGGCATCCACGAGGATCCGGCCAAGCTCCACCACGACGAGAGCCTGCCCGCCCACCACCAGTACATCGCCTTCTACCGCTATCTGGCGGAGGCGGACGGTTGGGGGGCGGACGCCGTCGTCCACGTCGGCACCCACGGCACGTTCGAATTTCTGCCGGGCAAGCAGGTGGCCCTGGGGGCCGATTCGGTTCCCGATGCGCTGATGGGCGATCTGCCCCACGTCTATCTCTACCACGTGGTCAACGTCTCCGAAGGGACGATCGCCCGGCGGCGCAGCTACGCGCAGCTGGTGAGCCACGCTTCGCCCACCTTCGTTGCGGCGGGCCTCTACGGCCACCTGGCCCACCTGGAGGAATTGCTTGCCGAGTACGAAGAGCAACTGCGGGTGAGCCCGCCGCGCGCCCGAGCTGTCCTGCGGCAGATGGTCCGCATCTCGGTCGAGCACGCCGTGCCCCTGGCCGTCGACGAAGCGGCCCTGCAGGATACCTCCGAGCTGTTCGATCCCGCGCCCTATGAAGCGGCCCTGGAGGCGCTGCACCGGGAACTGTTCGCCCTCAAGCGGGTGGCGGTGCCGCTCGGGTTGCACACCTTCGGCCACCGTCTCACCGGAGAAGCCCTAGTCGATTATTTGGCGCTGGTGGCCCGCTACGACCGCCCGGAGGCGCCGGCCCTGCCCCGGCTACTGGCGCTGCGCTCGCGCCTCGACTACGACCGTTTGCTCGAGCGGCCCAGCCCCGAACTGGAGAACCTCGCGCACCAGGCGCGGGTGGTAATCGAGCGGCAGGTGCTGGGGAGCGATCCCGGCGATGGAGATCTGGCCGAATCGCTGGTCTATCTGCGTTGGCTGGCCGATCAAGTGGGTTGCACCGACGAGAGCGCAGCCTTGATCCAGGCCCTGGCGGGGGGGTACGTCGAGCCGGGGCTCGGGGGCGATCCGGTGCGCACCCCGTCCACCTACCCTACCGGGCGCAATACCTTTCAGTTCGATCCGACCAAACTGCCCACCGAGAGCGCCTGCGAGCGGGGAGCGGAGATCGCCGAGGCGACTTTGCGGCGCTACCGAGCCGAGCACGGCGACTACCCCGAGGCGGTGGGGGTGATTTTGTGGGGCTTCGAAACCTGCAAGACCCTGGGCGAAACGGTCGGGCAGATTCTGCACTACATCGGCGTGCGGGTGGACCGGGGCCGCGGGTTTGCCATGAAGCCCGAAATCGTTCCCCTCGCAGTGCTTGCCCGCCCGCGCATCGATGTCACGGTCAATATCTGCGGCTTTTTTCGCGACCTCTTTCCCCATCTGGTACAGCTGATCGACCGGGCCTTTGAGGCGGTGGCCGGGCTGGCGGAGCCGCCCGAGCAGAATTTTGTGCGCCGCCACATGCTGGAGACTGAGGGTGAGGCGGGGGTACCGCGCCACGGCCGCTTGTTCGGTCCGCCCCCGGGCGAGTACGGCAACCGGCTGAGCAGCCTGATCGAGACCGGTGCCTGGGAAGCAGAAACGGACCTGGCCCGGATGTACATGAGTCGCACCCGCTATCTCTACGGTCAAGGGGCCTGCGAAGCGCCGGAGGCGCTGGAGCGCGCCCTCGGGCGCGTGCGGCTGATCAGCCAGGTGCGCGACAGCCACGAATTTGAAGTCACCGACCTCGATCACTATTACGAATTTTTCGGCGGTATGGCCCGCGCCTCCCAACTGGTGGGCGGCAACCGCCCGGCGGTGCTCATCGCCGACACCACCGGCGAGCGCATCGAGGTGAAGACCCTCCCCGAGGCGGTGCGCCAGGGGGTGACCAGCCGCCTATTCAATCCCCGCTGGATCGACGGCATGCTCGCCCACGGCCACCAGGGCGCCCAGCAAATCGCCGACCGGGTCGAATATCTGCTCGGGCTCGACGCGACCACCGCCAGCGTCGGTACTGCCACCTGGGGCCAGGTGGCCCGCCGCTTCGTCTTCGACGCCGCGATGCGCGATCGCCTGATCGCCGCTAACCCCTATGCCGAAGCCGAGATCGTCCGGCAACTGGCCCAGGCCCACGGCCGCGGCTACTGGCAGGCCACCGACGAGGAGCGCACCCACCTCGATACCCTGTATGGGCAACTGGAGTACCGCCTGGAGGCGGCGCCATGCAGCAATTAGCTTCTGTCCCAGCGCCCTTTGCCCCGGACGCGGCGGATATCGATCATCCGCAGGCGCGCTGGTTGCTGGAGCGCATCGAGCTCGTCCCCGTCCTCTGTGGCGCCGGCTCCCGGTCCGTCGCCACCAGCTTCGTGCGCGCGGGCCGTGCAGACGGGCCGCCGGTGCTGCTGCTGCACGGTTTCGACAGTTCGCTGCTCGAATTTTTTCGGCTGGTGCCCTTACTTGCCGCCCACCGCCCCACCTGGGCGATCGATCTGCTGGGCTTCGGCTTCACCGAAAGGCGGCCGGATCTTGCCTGCAGCGCCGCCGCCCTCAAGGCGCACCTGTGGTCCTTCTGGCTGGAGCGGATCGGCGAGCCGGTGGTGCTGGTGGGCGCTTCGATGGGTGGGGCTGCCGCTATCGATTTTGCGCTCACCCACGCCGAAGCCGTCGCCGGGCTGGTGCTCATCGACAGCGTCGGCTTCACCTGCGGCCCGGCGGTCTACCGGTGGCTCTCGCCGCCCTTCGACGGCCTGGCGCTCGAACTGTGGCGGGCCTTTAAAAACCGGCCCGCCTGGGGGCGCGAGGACGACCTGCAGCGCGCCGCCCGGCGCTGCTGCGCTCTCCATACTGCCCAGCCCCACTGGCAGGAGGCGCTGTTGCGCTTTTCCCACAGCGGCGGGTACGACTTTCTGGCGCCCCGCATCGGCGGGGTCGCGCATCGCACCCTGATTCTCTGGGGCGAAGCGGACGGCGTGCTCGGCACCGCCGACGCCGAACGTTTCCGGCGGGCCATCGCCCGCAGCTCCCTGCGCTGGCTTTCCGGGTGCGGACACACCCCTCACCTCGAACAACCCGAGCACACCGCCCGGCACATCCTGGACTTTGCCCGCGACGTCCGCCGCCGCTAGAGCGATGGGCCCTTGAGCCTGTGGTGTTGGTCCGTCCGTCGCCGATAATAGCGAAGGCGGCCCATCGGATCGGCGTCCGCGCCGACTTTGTCTATTTTCCTCTCTGGTTATGATGGACAATTTCAAGCCTCTTGCTGCTACGGGCCTGCCGGCGCGTGTCGCCAAGCTTTCCGCCCTCGTTCCACGGGGGGAGGCTGTGGCCGAAGCAATCGATGAAGCGGAGGCGGGGTGGAACGGCTTTTGCCTCTGGCTGGCAGCCGCCTCCGGCATCGATATTTTTGCTTACAAATTGCATCAGTTGCACCAGCGGTTGGTCATTCGCCGCCAGTTGGCCGGCGTGGAGAGTTGGGCGGATTATCGCTGCCATCTGCTCGATCGCCCGCAGGCTTTTGCCCGGTTGCGCGAGAGCCTGGTCACCTCGGTGAGCGGTTTCTTTCGCGATCCCGAGCAGTGGCAGGTCCTGGAGGGCAGGGTACTGCCGCAGTTGGCCGGAGGCGGGCCGCTGAGCGCCTGGTCGGTGGGCTGTGCGATGGGGCAGGAACCGTACTCGCTGGCCGTGTGCCTCAACGAGGCCGGGCGGCTTGCGGGCAGCAAGCTGGTGGGCAGCGACTGCAGCGCAATGGCGATCGAGCAGGCGCGCCGGGGTGTCTACCGGTCGGCGCTCGAAAAAACCATTCCCGAGCGCCTGCACCCTTACGCGCAAGCGGCAGGAGACGCGTATGCGCTCTGTGAGCCCCTGCGCCGGGCGGTGCAGTTTCGCTGCGAGGATGTCTTCAGCCGCCCATTCGCAGGGGGTTGGGATCTGATTTTTTGCCGCAACTTCTTGATTTACCTCAACGAGGGCGCCCAACGCCGCCTGTTGCGCCGGCTCGCCCACGCCCTGCGCCCCGGGGGCGTGCTCTTTGTCGGCCGCTCCGAGCGCGTGACGCAGCCGGAAGTGCTGGGTCTTGCGGTTGCGACGCCGTATCTGTACCGGCGGGTGGCCCCATGAGCACAGCCCTCGCTGCGGCCCGAGCCCGCCTGCCTTGAGAGCCTGGCCGCCCAACACCAGGGGGTACCGTAACGTCTGCTGCACCGGCCTTCACGACGATTTGTCCTGCCCGCGCTCTTGGCAAGATCGAAAGCATCGGTTCAACGCGCAAGGCGCAAGCGCAATAGGTGGAGCAGGTACTCGCCGTACTGGCGCAGGGTCACTTTGCTCTCGCCTTGGGTGCGCTCCTCAAAGACATAGCCCACCTCGCGGATCGTGTGGATGTCGCCGCGGCCCAGGACCTCCAGCAAGATCTTGTAGCCCAGGGGACTGAGGGGCTTGCCCGCCAGACAGGCGCGCCGCACCACGAAAAAGCCGCTCATCGGATCGCTAACCCGCCCGACCACGCTGGGAAGTACGACAAGACCGACAAGCTGGGCGCCGCGCGAGACGAGCCGCCGCGTGAGACTCCAGGTGCTCACACCGCCGCCCTCGGTGTGGCGGCTGGCCACCGCCAGATCCGCCCCCTGCCCGGCGGCAGCCAGCAATTTCAGCATATTCTCGGGCGGGTGCTGCAGATCGCCGTCAATCACCCCCAACAGTTGCCCGCGCGACGCCTGCCAGCCGCGGACCACGGCCGTCGCCAGACCGCGCTCGTCGGTGCGGCGCATCACCCGCAGGTGGGGGTAATCCGCCGTCAGGTCCTGGGCCAGTTTCCAGGTAAAGTCGGGGCTGTCGTCGTCGACGACGATCAGCTCAAAGGTTCCGGACAAGGTCGCCTCCAGCAGCCGGGTCAGCCGCACCAGCAGCGCTTCGATGTTTTGGGCTTCGCGGTAGGTGGGGATCACCAACGAGAGGTACACAGTGGCGTCGGCAGTCTCGGGAATCGTCAGGGGACCGGTGGGAACGGGGAGCAAGTCGGCGAGCATGCATTTTCCTAAGGTTTCTTTCGTTGTTCGCGCTCGATGCGACGGCCGTCAAAATCGGCAAGCGAAGTGGCCACGTCGTCCGGCCGGGAGCGAAAACCGCCTTGCAGCGAGCCGCCTCGTAATTCGATGGGTTTGTAGAGGTAGGGCGTGCACGGCAGCGGCGCGTGCCAGCACAGCTGGCCGGTCAGGGGGCGATAGATCCGGGCATTGCGCATCGGCAACAGCAGCGTCTCGATTTGGGGGTAATCCACCTGATGGTAGAGCAATCCAATCGGCAGGTACCCCGTGTAGAGCTGCTCGATGGTCTCAAGATAGTGCCTAGTAAAGGTGAGGCCTGTACCCAGTAGACGTTTCTCACCCTCGGTGAGCAATACCAGGGCGGCGAGGGCGGCGGTGGCCACGGCCTCCGGGCGCAGGCGGGCGGATATCCGGGGCAGACGCGCAGCCAGAGCGTCCGCTGCCGGGAGCACCAGCAAAATTGCCGTTACGGCGAGAAACCCGTAACCGAAGCGCAGAAATGGCGCCGTCCAGAACCAGTAGGCCACCCCGGCCATGGCGGTGAGATAGACGATCCCATAGCGCCGCAGGATAGACACGCAGTGCTCCCGCCGCCGCAGCGCCGAGAGCACAAACACCCCCGCCGCCGCCAACAAACACCAGGCAATCGGGGCCGAGCAAAACTGCTCGGCCCAGCTTGGAAACCAGAAACCAAAGCCGCCCCCCAGCACCTCCTCCGGAGAGCGAAACTGCATACGCGCCCAACTCTCGATGAATCGCTTCTCCGATTGGACAATCTCCATGGGCATCTTCCAGTCGAAGCCGAACCAGTCGATGGCCGCAAAGGGATAGACCAGGTACCCCGAGAGAATGACACCGCGCACCAATTTGGGTGTGAGCATGCCGACTACCAGCAGGCCGTAGCCTGGCAGGACCGGGGCGCCTTCTTTTTGCCACTGGCGCCAGGTAAGATACCCCACCGGCAGCAGCAACGGCAGCACGCTCCACTTGATGGCGACGGCAAATAGCGCCAGCGCGGCCACGGCCAGCTGCAGCGCGCGGGTGTCGCGCTGGGTCTGCTCCACTTCGAGGGTGCGGCAGACCAGGGCGAGCGCCACCAGCATCAACACCGCGGCCGGTTCGTCGGTGGTCGGCGAGGCGACGTTGCCCACCAGTTCGAGCAAAGGCACCAGCGACAACACCTGAAAAAGACTGCTTACCCGCAAGTCGCCTTTGCCGACCAACAGCTCGCGCACCCCCCCAAGGGCAAAACAAAAGCCCCAGAAAGCTACAAAACCGAGCAGGGCGTGCAGGGGGTGTTTATAGAGCCAGGCGAAACTAAACAGAGCACTCGGAATAAACCACTGCGAATCGACCGCCAGAGGCGGCAGCAGATTGCCCAGGCCGGGTACCGCACCGTAGCTTTCGATCCAACGGATCGAAGGGGCGTGGTACAGTCCGGTGTCGTAGTTAAAAAATCCCTGAGCAAGCCAGGGTTTACCCACGGACGTTAGGGCGAGGGTAGCAGCCAGAGCGCCCGCCGCCGGCCAAAACCAGGGGGTCGTTTGGGCCGCCCGCTCGCGCAGCCGGCCGAGGGCCTGCCCAAAAGCTGCGCGCCGCGGCCACAGCAAAGCACAGGCAATGAGCCACACCAGCAGGTTGGCCACCAGCCCAAGACCGATAAACAGCGAAAGATAACCCGCCGCCGCCGTCACCGCCGCGAGCCCCACCAGCGGCACCACCGCCGGGGGCACCGCCTCCGAAGCACGGTCCGCCCGGTGCAGGAGCAACCAGCCGCAAAGGCCGCTCAGAGCGGTCACGTACAACCAGCAGAGAATGACCGAGGCCACCGTCTATACCCCTGATTCCACGGGACTTTCAAAGCCTGTATCCTACTACGTTTGGCGGCGCACCCGCCGCAGGCGTACCCTCAGCGGGCGGTGCGCCACAACAGCACCCCCCCGAGTGCACCGACCGCAAGATTGGGTGCCCAGGCTCCCAACCAGGGAGCGAGCACTCCGGTCTGACCGAGGGCCTGGCAGACAAACATCAGCAAGTAGTAGCCAAAAATGATCAAGATGCTCAGCCCCAGGCCGAGGGCGTTGCTGGTGCGCACCCGCCTGAGGCCCAAAGTTGCGCCCACCAGAGCAAAGACAAAGCAGGTGACCGGTATGGCGTACTTCTGCTGGAGGCTGACTTGCAAAGTGCGCACCTGCTGCTGCGAGAGTTCCAGGCGGCGGATGTAATCGCTCAGTTGGGCGATGGGTAGATCCTCCGGACGCGCGCCGCCTCCAAACTGCTCGGGCCGCTCGCTGAGCTTGACTTGCTGGCGCTTGAAGCGCAAGACATTGCGGTAGGAACCGTCCGGGGCGACCACGTAGACGGTGCCGTCCTGGAGGGTCCAGGCCCCTGAGCGGTTGTCGTAGATCGCAGCGGCGGCGGTGATCACCTGGTTGACGGCATCTTGCGAATAATCGAGCACCGTCAGATCGCGCATGATCCCCCCGGCGAACTGACGGGCATAGAATAGCCGCACCAGCGTGTGGTAGGTGGGGCGACCGTCGCGCGGCGTCACAAACCCGTACTCGGGGTAGATGATATTGTCCTTCTGAAAATCGGGCTTGTCGCGGTCGATGGCCTGGAAGAGCAACCGGCTCGCTTCGGCGTTGCTCGCCGGTACCACCAGCTCGTTGCACATAAAGGTGGCCCCGGTGACCAGCAAGCCGACCGCCAGGGCCGGGAGCACCAGCCGGTAGACGCTCATCCCGCAGGCGCGCATCGCCACCGTCTCGGCGTCGCCGGACAGCCGGGCGTAGGCCAGGAGCGTGGCGAGCAGCATCGCTGTAGGAAAAGTAATGACGATAACAGAAGGCAGTCGCAGGGCGAACACCTGGGCTGCCACCGTCACCGACAGGCCGTTGTCGAGCATCGCCCGCACCAGCTCAAAAAGCGAGCCGACAATCATGCCCAGGGAGGCGAACGTCGCCACCCCGAACAAAAACGGCAGCAGCAACTCCGAGACCAGATAGAGGTCCACAATCTTCAGGACTCTTGCTGTGGGATCCCCGCCTACTTTGCCAATCATGCGCGCTGGGACCGGAGCGAATGGCCAGATAAAAGCATAGCCTGAAACATTTGCTTAGCGCTCGTGGGCACCTCAGCCCCGCTCGGCGCCGGCGGGGGTCTGGGTCGAGTGCAGGTAGCTTGCAATCACCTCGGCGGGGGGACCGGAGCGCATCACCCGGCCGCCGTTCATCCACACCACCCGCTCGCAGCTTTGCTCGATATAGGGTAAATCATGGGAAACCACCAGCACCGTCGCATTCTCTCCCCAGTACTGCTCCAGCCGGCCGCGGCACTTAGTCTTGAAGCGCTCGTCACCCACCGAGAGCACCTCGTCAAGGATCAAAATATCCGGCGGCACATCGGTGGCGATGGCAAAGCCGAGCCGGGCGGTCATCCCCGAGGAGAGCGTTTTGACCGGCACATCGGCGTAAGCGGCCAAGTCGGCGAATTCGAGGATGGGCCGCACCCGAGCGCGCATCTCGCGGCGCGAGAACCCGAGCAGCACGCCGTAGAGCACGATGTTGTCGACCAATGACAGATCCGAGTCGAAGCCCGCCCCCAGTTCAATCAGGGGTGCAATCGCCCCGCGCACGTGCACCTCGCCGGTGGTTGGCTTGAGAATGCCGCAGATCACCTTGAGCAGGGTCGATTTGCCCGAGCCGTTCGAGCCTACGATCCCGACTTTCTCGCCGCTTTCGATCGTCAGATCAACGCCTGCGAGCACCTGCTTGCGGCCGGGCTTGCGGTAGCGGCCGTCCAAAATAGTCAGGACAGTTTTTTTGAGGTCGTAGGAGAATTCCTCCTGGGTGCGCCGCCAGAGAGAAACGTTGCTGAGTCGAATGGCTTCCAATGGGATGTTGCGGATGAACCTTTAGGCAGACTAGCGCAGTTGGCCGGGCTACAACAAGTCCATGTAGCGATCGGACCAGGCGTGGAACAGCGCCCAACCGAGGCCGCAGACCACCCCACCCGACAACAGGGCGAAACCCAGTAGACCCCAGTCGATGGCGGTGCCGCCTAAGATCAATTGGCGCAGACTTTCGATGATGGGCGTGAGCGGGTTGATTGCAAGAAAAGGCTTGACAGAATCCGGGACGATGGCCGCCGGATAAAATACCGGGCTGCTCAAAAACAGCGCAAAAGTGACCAATTCATAGATATAGGGCAAATCGCGAAAAAAGACATAGAGGGCGCTCACCATCAGGCTGATGCCAGTTGCCACCAGCGCCAGCGCCAGCGAAGGCAAAAGCAGCAACGGCACGTGGGCGGGCTGTCCGGTGATGAACAAGGTCATCACCACCAAAAGCGGCAGCACACCCACCACGTACTGAAAAATATTGGCACCCACCAGCGAAAGGGGTAGAACGCTGAAGGGAATGCGGATTTTGTTGAGCATCGCGCCGCTGGCGACCACGCTCGGCAGGGCCTGGAGGGTGGTGATGTTGAAGAAGTTGATCACCACCAGGCCCGTGAAGGCGGCGAGCAGATAGCTGAGCAGCGAATCGTTGTAGTAAGAAGCGAACGTGGTGCCGAATATGGCCGTGTAGACCCCGGTCATGATCAGCGGATTGAGCAGTGACCAGTAGATCCCCAGCACCGAGCCGCGGTAGCGCACCTTGAGGTTGCGCCAGGTGAGCATGAACAGCAACTCCAGATAGCGCTGAACCGAGGGATAGACTTTTTCGGGCTGAATCGCGCGCAACATGGCACATCGGGGGATTGGGCACATCCTTTACTATGCACCACCGGCGGGTGGATGCAACGCTCCGCCGGATGCCAAACCGGCCGCACCGCCGCCCTAAAATAGAGGCGGAGGAGTTGGTGCGGTGGTCGCGGGCCGGGCAACCGGCCTGAGGAAAGTCCGGGCTCCCCAACGAGCGGATTGCTGGGTAACGCCCAGTGCGCGCGAGCGTGAGGATAGTGCCACAGAAACATACCGCCGATGGGGGCGCTTGCGCCCCGCAGGTAAGGGTGCAAAGGTGCGGTAAGAGCGCACCAGCGGCATCGAGAGGTGCCGGCTCGGTAAACCCCGTCCTGAGCAAGGCGGGGGACACGTGGGTTGCTCGTTGACCGTCCCCCAACACGCCGCTTGAGGCGCCGGGCAACCGGCGTCCCAGATAGATGACCGCCCCGCCGCAGCTCCGCTGCAGTGGAACAGAACCCGGCTTACGTCCGGCTCCTCCATCTCGACCGATTCGGTGAAACACATGGAAAACAACGTTCTCAAACAGCTGCTGTTGATGGGTGTCGGCGCCACCGCCGTAATTACTGAGCGGCTCCAGCAGGCCGTCGACGAATGGGTGAGCGACGGCCGCCTGCGCCAGGAGGACGCCAAGGAATTTCTCGACGACTTGCTCTTTCGCCTGCGCGAGGAGCAGGGCAACTTCGAAGAGCAGTTCCGCCGCCAGATCAAAACGGTGCTCAAAGAGTACGACGTGCCGAACCAGGCCGAGATCGAGGCGCTCAAAAGCCGCCTCGACCGTATCGAGTATCAACTCAGGCAGCTGCAGGAGCGAGGAGGTTAGCCCGCCGGGGCCGGCTAGCTCAGATTCGAAGGCTCCGGGGCATGGCCGTCGCGCTCCAGTTCGGCGAGGGCGGCTTTGCCGGCGGCGGTGAGGCGCACGTTATCCACATCCACCGCCCCGTCGATGGGGGTCACATCGCGAACATTGGGGGCGGCCTCGGGGGCGGGATAGTCTTTTTCCTCAAAGACCGAATCGGCGGGCGGCGGCTCGACAATGTTCTCTTCGCTCACCTGCTTGTGCTCGTCGAACACGCCGTGCTCCAGGCGGCGATCGCCGTAGGAGCCGGGCTCAAAATCGCCCCGGTACATGCGCTTTTGATAGAGATAATCGATGTGCCCAATAATCTCGGCCGGTGTGGCGTTGAGGTGGCCGAAGTCGCGCTCGGACATGGCTGGTTTGGGCTGCACTTCCTGCTGCTCAAGGGCCTGGATGTGCGAAAGAATTGCGTGCAACAAATCCCGGCGTATCTTGACTGGCATGGTTCGCTCCTGACTGTGTCTAGAGTGTACCGGCAATCGCCAAACGGTGATCTGCCCTCCGGTAGAACTTGTGCGGCATCTCCGAGTTGACGGCCGCCGTCGGCGAAAGTGTAACGAAATCTAAATTTGAGGGTATGCTATGAGAGAACCGGCCATTAGCGGCGCCCGCGCCTTGCTGCGGGGTTCTCTGAGGGTTCCACTCGTGCCCAACGCCAAACTTTTTTGCACCTCCTTCGGAACGGTCCTCTTTCTTTATCAGGGTGAGCGCTCCATCGATCAGGTTCCCTGCCACTGCTGGCAGGTAGCCGTCCAAGATTCCCGCGGCTCCGTCCGCATCACCAGCCAGGTTGTCCCCTGCGAAGCCCACCGCGAACCGGCTCTCGACGATGCCGAGACCCTCGCGATGATCTTGACCCGCCGGGCCAACCGCTACTAAAGGCGGTCCTTGAGACCTCGGAGGTAGGCGAACACCTCCTCCGGCTCGATCGCCCCCGCCGCCCGTTGTAATTGACGGCTTTCCCAGCGCAAGAAAGGATTGGTCGCCCGCTCCGCGGCCATGGTCGAGGGAACCGTCGCCATTTTTTGAGCCCGAAGCACTTCGACGGTGCGCAGCCGCTCGGCCAGTTCGGCATTATCCGGCTCGATGGTACGCGCAAAGCGCAGGTTTCCCAGGGTGTACTCGTGGGCGCACCAGACTTGGGTTTCCTCCGGCAGTTCGCGTAGACGGCTCAGCGAGTGCTGCATCTGCCGGGCGGTACCCTCGAACAGACGGCCGCAGCCCCCGGCAAAGAGCGTATCTCCGCAGAAGAGGTGCCCGCAACCCGCGAAGTGGTAGGCGATATGGCCGTGGGTGTGGCCGGGAACAAAGATCACCCGCGCCCGCTCACAGCCGAAGGCGACCGTGTCGCCGTCTTCAAGTTCGACGGTCTGGCCGGGGATGCGGCCGCGGTCCCGGCGCGAAGCGTAGACTGCGATGCCGGGGTAGGCTTCGAGCAGTTCGCGGTTGCCCCCGACATGGTCGTGGTGGTGGTGGGTGTTAAAAATGGCGACGAGCCTGAGCCCGAGGCGGACGAGTGCTTCGAGCACCGGCCCGGCCTCGGCGGGATCGACGACGGCCGCCGTTCTGGCCGCTTCGTCCTCCAGCACGAACACATAGTTGTCCTTCAGGGCGTTGAGGCGGTGGACCAGCATCGGACCTCCCGGATTGCTGCGTTAAGATCAAGTATCGACGGCCAGGAGCTTGAAACCATGTCCCAGTCAACACACGAAAAAATCGATTCCCTTGTCAAAAATAACAAAGTGCTGATCTTTATGAAGGGCACCCCCCAATTTCCGCAGTGCGGTTTCTCCGCCGCCTCGGTGCAGATTCTCTCTTCGCTGGGTCACCCGTTTGAGGCGGTCAACGTGCTCGACGATTTTGAGATCCGCCAGGGCATCAAAGACTACGCCAACTGGCCGACGATTCCCCAGGTGTACGTCGACGGCGAATTTGTCGGCGGCTGTGACATTTTGATCGAAATGCACAACCGCGGCGAATTGAAACCCCTGATCGACCAAGCTTTTGAGGGCGAAGACGTCAAAGCCTAGAGCAGATTTCGGGGTGAAGACCTCTCCGCTGCTTGGCCCTCATCCCCCACCTAGTCCCTTGGCATAGCTGCTGCGGGCCATTGCCGGTACCCTGACTAAATACACCACCGACGCCGTGAGAATTCTCGACCCTGCGGCACGCGAGCGTCTGGCCGAAAACCTGCGGCAGGTAGGCGCGCAACTGCACGCATTTGGTCAAGAGATTCAGGCACTTACCGATGAGTCAGACCGGCAGTACAACGCAGGTGAGATCGCTCAATTCTATGCCCGGCGCGAAGCTGCAGCTTGACAAGGATGGACAAAGACCCGAGAGCTGACGGGTTTTAGCGTGCAATAGGAAAAACGAATGGCACTGGGGCACGGGGTTCCCAGTAGCCGTCTTATTCCCAGACGCGGCGGGGTGGGGGGCAAACCGGGAGGTGCGGATAAATTGGGAAGCGGGGCAAGAGAGACTGGATGGCGGGGCAAGCCTGATTCTGATGGAGCAGATTGGGTTGAAGCCGGAGAGCTGCTGGGGGGCAAGCCGACGATCTTCGGGACGCGCCTATCGGTGGAATGGCTGTTGGGACGCCTGGCAGCCGGTGATGATTGAGAGCAGTTGCTGAATGACTACCCGACGCTGTACCCGGAGGGCATCGACGCGGCCCTGGCCAACGCCCGCGGCCCGGCCGGAGTCTTACCACCTCGCCCGACTGCTCTCGCCGTACCGTCGACGCGGGGATTGAGAATCTGCTGAAGTCGCCAGCCCCGGTGAGGTGGATGGTGCTGTGCGAATCGCGGATACCCGGACGGCCCAAAAGCTTCCGGCACCGTGCGCGATTCTCAGATCGTTTCCGGAATTTTTACTTTTGAGAAATTAGATAGAGCAAACTTCTGTATGCGGAAGTTCCGCAATAGCCATGTAAATAGTATCTCTAATGTGTAAGAACATCTATAAAATGGTGCAGTTCCGAAGTATGTGGCAGATCGAGTGGGAGCATCTGCTACAGAGCGAGTAGAACAAGACGTTGGCGACTTCTCGGTTGGAGTGGGTGCGGGGACGACCGCCGAAACCGGGAGTGGGAAGAAAGGGCTCGAGTATGGCCTATTCTTTGTCGGTCAGGTCGCTGGGGTAGGGCAGACGTTCGTTGTTCTTACCCCAGTCCAACCTTTCCAGACACACTCCAGGACCTGAAAAATTTGGCCGAAGCCATTTCATTTTGACCCGGAGGGCTCTCAGTATTTTTATGGATCGTTCGCAAATATTACATCCCAAGACCAAGGACCTAAGCTGTATCCGGGGTAAGCGCTTACATTAGCTCGATATAGGAACCGGTTGCCGTGCTTGTCTACATGCTTAGAAAGCTTGTAGTCTAGGCTTATCGATGAAACTCCCATCTCCGGCAAAATGTTTAGTTCTTCAGGTTCTGAAAATCCATTGTGGTTCAAGTCTCTCCATAGCTGCAGTGTAAAGTAGATAGAATCTAGTGCTGATATCTTGCCGTCTTCATTTCCACCGCGGTCAATTTGGTCATATTCGGCAAGTGCATTATAACCGTTTGGAAAGCGAGAAGACGGTTGCGGGGTGTAATTTCCAAAAAGCTCAGTTCCATTATCAACGACGCCGTTACCATTTCTGTCCAAGATAAGGAAAGCATCATCTGATGTAGCATTCGTCCAGGCAGTACGTATAGTGGAACCATCACCGTTAAAGTCAAAATCTACACCATCAGCAGCACTCGTCAGCGTGAACCCATTGCCTATACTGTCTAATATAATGGGTGTACTACAGCCTTCTGTTCTAGGCTCAGTTACTACTGAATCAGCACACTGACAGCGTCCATTGCAGTCGCCACCACCACTCTGTTCTTGTGGTATCACATCTACCGGCGTAGAGTAATTTACGTTCGCCGATTCAAAAATGAAGTGCAACGCTTGAGAGCCTTCCGCTGAGGGACTCATAGAGGTATCCTGACGTTTACCACAACAAACAGGAACCCCTATGAGCTTCAGCCAGCTTACCCTACAAGAGCGTCATCGGATCTATATTCTGCGGTATGAAGATTGCTTACCTTTAAGCGCCATCGCCCAATTGCTTGGACGCCACTGCAGTACGATTGCTCGGGAATGCAAGCGCAATCAACGCGATGGACAC
>JAESGW010000629.1_pt1 | contig 21975 bp, 15 predicted proteins | sample 9269791 | NCBI WGS metagenome assembly JAESGW01 (sample SAMN16773120, study PRJNA677053) | algae metagenome | isolation source: Aphanocapsa lilacina HA4352-LM1 and co-occurring heterotrophs from near cave... | place: USA: Maniniholo cave, near Haena, Kauai, HI | collected 2009-07-28 | reverse complement strand
TGCTGGCCGGCAATGCGCTCGGCCACGGCCACGCCCTCTTCTTCCGCCTTGTGCGCGAGCATCGGGCCGCGCACCACGTCGCCGATCGCCCACACGTTCGGCAGGCTGGTCTTGCAGTCGTCGTCCACGGCGATGGCGCCGCGTTCGTCGAGCTTCAGGCCCACCGCTTCGGCGTTCAGGCCGATGGTGTTGGGCACGCGGCCGATCGAGACGATCAGCTTGTCGACCTCGAGCGTCTGGGCCTCGCCCTTGGCGTTGGTCCAGGCCACGCTCACGCCGTTCTTGCCCGACTTGATCTCGCCGACCTTCACGCCGAGCTCGATCTTCAGGCCCTGCTTGTCGAAGGCCTTCTTGGCTTCCTTGGCGATCTGCTCGTCGACCGCGCCGAGGAAGGTCGGCAGCGCCTCGAGCACCGTGACTTCCGCGCCGAGGCGGCGCCACACCGAGCCCATCTCGAGGCCGATGACGCCCGAGCCGATCAGGCCCAGCTTCTTCGGCACCGCGCCGATGCGCAGGGCGCCGTCGTTCGAGAGGATGTTCTCCTCGTCGAAGGCCGCGCCGGGCAGCGCGCGGGCATTGGAGCCGGTGGCGACGATGATGTGCTTGCCGGTGATGGTTTCCTCGGCGGCGCCGGCCACCTTGATGTCGTAGCCGGCGTCGCCGGACTTCTCGAACGAACCACGGCCGTGGAAGAAGCTGATCTTGTTCTTCTTGAACAGGTACAGGATGCCGTCGTTGTTCTGCTTCACGACCTGGTCCTTGCGGGCCAGCATCTTGGCGAGGTCGATGCCCAGGCCCTCGACCTTGATGCCGTGGTCGGCGAAGTGGTGGTTCGCCTGCTCGTAGTGCTCCGACGACTGCAGCAGTGCCTTCGAGGGAATGCAGCCGACGTTGGTGCAGGTGCCGCCCGGTGCCGGGCCGCCCTTGCCGTTCTTCCACTCGTCGATGCAGGCGACGTTGAAGCCGAGCTGCGCCGCGCGGATGGCGGCGATGTAGCCGCCGGGGCCGCCGCCGATGACGATGACGTCGAATTGTTTGTTGGCCATCTGTTCGTGCCTCCGATCAGATGTCGAACAGGAGGCGCGACGGATCTTCCAGCGCTTCCTTCATGGCGACCAGGCCCAGCACGGCTTCGCGGCCGTCGATGATGCGGTGGTCGTAGCTCATCGCCAGGTAGTTCATCGGGCGGATGACGATCTGGCCGTTCTCGACCACGGCGCGGTCCTTGGTGGCGTGCACGCCGAGGATCGCGGACTGGGGCGGGTTGATGATCGGGGTCGAGAGCATCGAGCCGAAGGTGCCGCCGTTCGAGATCGAGAAGGTGCCGCCGGTCATCTCCTCGATGCCGAGCTTGCCTTCCTGGGCCTTCTTGCCGTACTCGGCGATCTTCTTCTCGATGTCGGCGAAGCTCATCTGGTCGGCATTGCGCAGGATCGGCACCACCAGGCCGCGCGGCGAACCGACGGCGATGCCGATGTCGAAGTAGCCGTGGTACAGGATGTCGTTGCCGTCGACCGAGGCGTTGAGCACCGGATACTTCTTGAGTGCATGCACCGCGGCCTTCACGAAGAAGCTCATGAAGCCGAGCTTGACGCCGTGTTCCTTGGTGAAGGTGTCCTGGAAGCGCTTGCGCAGGTCCATGACGGGCGCCATGTTGACCTCGTTGAAGGTCGTGAGGATGGCGTTGGTCGACTGCGACTGCAACAGGCGCTCGGCGATGCGCGCGCGCAGGCGGCTCATCGGCACGCGCTGCTCGGGGCGCTCGCCCAGGTCCGGCGCGCTGGTGGGCGCGGCGACCTGCGGCAGCGCGGGCTTGGCGGCCGGCGCGGGGATCGCGGCGGGCGCGGCCTTGGCGGTGGCACCCGAGGCCACGGCGCCGAGCACGTCGCCCTTGGTCACGCGGCCGTCCTTGCCGGTGCCGGCGACGTCGCTGGTCTTGAGGTTGTTGTCGGCCAGCAGCTTGGCGGCCGCGGGCATGGCGACGTCGGACTTGGCACCGCCGGTGGCGGCGGCGGCGGCCGCGGGCGCGGCGGCGGGTGTCGGGGCGGCGGCGGCGGGCGCGGCGGCCGGGGCCGCGGCGCTGGCCTTGCCTTCGGTGTCGATCTTCGCGATCAGCTGGTCGGCCACGACAGTGGCGCCGTCGCCTTGCACGATCTCGGCCAGCACGCCGGCGGCGGGCGCCGGCACTTCGAGCACGACCTTGTCGGTTTCGATCTCGATCAGGATTTCATCGACGGCGACGGCTTCGCCGGCCTTCTTCTTCCAGGTGAGCATGGTGGCTTCGGCCACCGATTCGGACAGCTGAGGGACTTTGACTTCGACGATAGACATTTGGAGTTTGCTCCGCTTTGATTTGTGTGTGCCCCTGGGGCCGGGTTTCGCCCGGCCCGCCCCTCGTGGGGGATCGGGCGCCGCGGCCAAGCCGCGTGCGCCCGAGCGGGTCGTTCGTGTTGAAAAAAGATCGTTCTATTACTTGGTCAGCACGAAGCCCTTGAGCTTGGCGAAGGCGGCATCGACCAGTGCCTTCTGCTGTTCCTGGTGCAGGTGCGAGTAGCCGACGGCCGGCGAGGCCGAGGCCGCGCGGCCGGCGTAGCCGAGCTTCTGGCCTTCCTGCATGTTCTCGTGGATGTAGTGCTGCACGAAGAACCAGGCGCCCTGGTTCTGCGGTTCGTCCTGGCACCACACCACGTCGACGAGGTTCGGGTACTTCTTGATCTCGGCCGCGAAGGCCTTGTGCGGGAACGGATAGAGCTGCTCGACGCGGATGATCGCCACGTCCTCGTCGCCCTTCTCCTCGCGCTTCTTGGCCAGGTCGTAGTAGACCTTGCCCGAGCAGGCGATCAGACGCTTGACCTTCTCGGCCTTGAGTGGCTTGCTTTCCGGAATGATCGTCTGGAAGCTGCCCTTGGTGAACTCGGCCAGCGGCGAGGTCGCGTCCTTGTTGCGCAGCAGCGACTTGGGCGTGAGGATGATCAGCGGCTTGCGCAGGTTGCGCACCATCTGGCGACGCAGCACGTGGAAGATCTGGCTGGCCGTGGTCGGCTGCACCACCTGCATGTTGGTGTCGGCGCTCAGCTGCATGAAGCGCTCGAGGCGCGCCGAGCTGTGCTCGGGGCCCTGGCCTTCGTAGCCGTGCGGCAGCATCATCGTGAGGCCGTTGACGCGGCCCCACTTGACTTCGCCCGAGGCGATGAACTGGTCGATCACGACCTGCGCGCCGTTCACGAAGTCGCCGAACTGGGCTTCCCAGATCACCAGCGTGTTCGGGTCGTTCGAGGCGTAGCCGTATTCGAACGCGAGCACCGCCTCTTCCGACAGGATCGAGTCGATCACGACGAACGGGGCCTGGTTGTCGGCCACGTTCGACAGCGGCGTGTAGGTGCCTTCGTCGAACTTCTCGCGGTTCTGGTCGTGCAGCACGGCGTGGCGGTGCGTGAACGTGCCGCGGCCCGAGTCCTCGCCCGACAGGCGCACCGGGTAGCCGCTGGCCACCAGCGAGGCGAAGGCCATGTGCTCGCCCATGCCCCAGTCGACGTTGACGTCGCCGCGGCCCATGGCGGCGCGGTCGTCGAGCACCTTCTTGACCAGCGGATGCACCGTGAAGCCTTGCGGCACGGTGGTGATCTTCTCGGCCAGGCGCTTCCACTCGGAGGTGGGGATCGCGGTGTCGCCGGCGTCGGTCCACTTCTTGTTGAGGTACGGGCTCCAGTCGACGGCGTACTTGCTCTTGAAGTTGGTCAGCACCGGGTCGACGGTGTTCTTGCCTTCGTCGAAGGCGGCGCGCTGCGCCTTGACCATGTCGTCGCCGAGCGTGTCGCCCAGGCCCTGAGCGGCCAGCTTGTCGGCGTACAGCTTGCGCGTGCCGGGATGCTGGGCGATCTTCTTGTACATCAGCGGCTGGGTCAGCGAGGGGGTGTCCTGCTCGTTGTGGCCCAGCTTGCGGAAGCAGATGATGTCCACGACCACGTCCTTCTGGAATTCCATGCGGAAGTCCAGCGCGATCTGGGTGGCGAGCACCACGGCTTCGGGATCGTCGCCGTTCACGTGCAGCACCGGCGCCTCGATCATCTTGACGATGTCCGAGCAGTACAGCGTCGAGCGGCTGTCGCGCGGGTCGCTGGTGGTGAAGCCGATCTGGTTGTTGATGACGATGTGCACCGTGCCGCCCGTGAAGTAGCCACGGGTCTCGGCCAGCGCCAGCGTTTCCATCACGACGCCCTGGCCCGCGAAGGCCGCGTCGCCGTGCACCAGCACGGGCAGCACCTGCTTGCCCTGCGGATCGGCGCGGCGGTCCATGCGCGCGCGCACCGAGCCTTCGACCACGGGATTCACGATCTCGAGGTGCGAGGGGTTGAACGCGAGGCTCAGGTGGACCGGGCCGCCGGGAGTGGTCACGTCCGAGCTGAAGCCCTGGTGGTACTTGACGTCGCCGCTGGGCAGGTCTTCGGGCGCGGTGTGGTCGAACTCGGCGAACAGGTCGGCCGGCATCTTGCCGAGCGAGTTGACCAGCACGTTGAGGCGGCCGCGGTGGGCCATGCCGATCACGATTTCCTGCACGCCCTTGGCGCCGGCCTGGTTGATCAGCTCGTCCATCGAGACGATGAAGCTCTCGCCGCCTTCGAGCGAGAAGCGCTTCTGGCCGACGTACTTGGTGTGCAGGAAGCGCTCGAGGCCCTCGGCCGCGGTCAGGCGGTTGAGCACGTGCTTCTTCTGCTCGGCGCTGAGCTTGGGATTGGTGCGGGCGCTCTCGAGCCGCTGCTGCCACCAGCGCTTGTGGTTCTGGTCGGTGGTGTACATGTACTCGGCACCCATGGTGCCGCAGTACGTTTCGCGCAGTGCGTTGAGCAGGTCGCGCAAGGACATGGTGTCCTTGCCGAAGAAGGTGTTGCTGGTGTTGAACACCGTCTCGAGGTCGGCGTCGGTGAAGCCGTAGAACGAGGGCTCGAGTTCGGGAATGGCGGGACGCTCGGCGCGCTTGAGCGGATCGAGGTCGGCCCAGCGGGCGCCGACGTTGCGGTAGGCGGCGATCAGCTGCTGGACGGCGGTGCGCTTGCGGCCGAGTTCGGAGTCGGCGCCGCTGGCCTGCACGACCTTGGTCGTGCCCTGCTTCGCCAGTTCGGCAAAAGCGTTGATGACCGGCTGGTGCGGAACGTCGCGGGTGTTGGTGCCGTCGGCGGCGGGGACGTGCTGCAGCGCGTCGAAGTAGGTGCGCCAGTTGTCGGGCACGCTGCCGGGGTTGGCGAGGTAGTTTTCGTACATCTCCTCGACATAGGGCGCGTTGCCGCCGAAGAGATAGGTGTTGCCTTGGTAGGCGGCATACACCGATGGAGTCGATGAATCGCTCATATTGCGCTGACCTTCGCTTCCCTGTGGGAAGCACGAGCTGGTTTAAGAAACCTTCCGCGACACGGCTGAACCGATTGGCGGATGCGACTGTGGCTGGGGAAGGGCCTGAGTACCGGGCGATTGTGCCACGCCAAACATATGACGGTTGAAAGCGGATGCACAACCCCCCAGGCGGGGAACTCAGGCTGGCTTAAGTAACAGTTTGATCTGCTGCAGCGTGGCGGGGTCGTCGATGGTCGTCAAGTCGCCCGGATCGCGGCCCTCGCAGACCGCCTGGATGGCGCGGCGCAGCAATTTGCCGCTGCGGGTCTTGGGCAGCCCGCCCACGAAACGCACCCGCGCCGGCCGGGCCAGCGCGCCGAGCTGGTCGGCCACGGTCTTCATGATCTCGCCCTCGAGCTTCAGCGCCAGCGCCTCGTCGCTCGCGGCCCGCCCGTCCTTGGGCACCACGAAGGCCATCGCGACCTGGCCCTTGAGCGCGTCGGCCACGCCCACCACCGCGACCTCGGCCACGCCCGCGTGGCCCGAGATGCTTTCCTCGATCTCGCGCGTGCCGAGCCGGTGGCCGGCCACGTTGATCACGTCGTCGGTGCGCCCGAGGATGTAGAAATAGCCGTCCTCGTCGCGGATGCCCCAGTCGAAGGTCGAATAGACCATCTTGCCGGGCACGCTCTTCCAGTAGGTGTTGACGAAGCGCGCGTCGTCCCTCCACACGGTCTGCATGAAGCCCGGCGGCGTCGGCCCCTCGACCACGACCACGCCCTTCTCGTTCGGCGCGGTCAGTTCCTCGCCGGTCGACTCGTGCAGGATCTTCACCTTGTAGCCGTACATCGGCACGCCGGGGCTGCCGAACTTGCTGGGTTTCTTCTCCACGCCGTTGGCGATGGTGATGATCGGCCAGCCCGATTCGGTCTGCCAGTAGTTGTCGATGATCGGCACGCCCAGGCCCTCGGCGATCCAGCGGCCGGTGGGCTCGTCGAGCGGCTCGCCGGCCAGGAACAGCGCGCGCAAGGTCGAGAGGTCGTACTTCTTGAGCAGTGCGGGATCCTGTTTCTTGAGCACGCGCACCGCGGTCGGCGCGCTGAACATCACCGTCACCTTGTACTTCTCGACGAGACGCCACCAGATGCCGCCGTCGGGCTGGCCGTCGAGACCCTGCGTGGGCAGGCCCTCGTACATCACCGTCGCCATGCCGGCGATCAGCGGGCCGTAGACGATGTAGCTGTGGCCCACGACCCAGCCGATGTCGCTGGTGGAGAAGTAGGTCTCGCCGGGCCTCCCGTCGAAGATGTGCTTCATGCTCGCGGCCAGGGCTACCGCGTAGCCGCCCACGTCGCGCTGCACGCCCTTGGGCTTGCCGGTGGTGCCGCTGGTGTAGATGGTGTAGCTGATCTCGGTCGACTCGAGCCAGGCGCAGGGCACTTGCGCGTCGAGGTGCTTTTGCCGCAGCTCGCTCGCCAGGTGGTCGCGCCCCGCGACCAGCGCCATGGGGGCCAGGCCGCGGTCGGTCAGCAGCACCGCATCGGGCTTGTGGCTCGACAGGCGGATCGCCTCGTCGAGCAGCGGCTTGTACGCGATCACCTTGCCGCCGCGCGAACCGGCGTCGGCGCTCACCACCACCTTGGGTTCGGCGTCCTCGATGCGCGTGGCCAGCGAGCCGCTCGCGAAACCGCCGAACACCACGCAGTGGATGGCGCCGATGCGCGCGCAGGCCAGCATCGCGAACGCGGCCTCGGGAATCATCGGCATGTAGATCAGCACGCGGTCGCCGCGGCCCACGCCCAGGTCGATCAGGCTGGCGGCGGTGCGCTGCACCTCGGCATGCAGCTCGCGGAAGCTGCAGCTCTTCTCGGTGCCGGTCTCGGTCGAGACGAAGATCAGCGCCGGCTGGTCGCCGCGCTCGGCCAGGTGGCGGTCGACGGCGTTGTGGCACAGGTTGGTGCTGCCGCCGACGAACCAGCGCGCGAACGGCGGCTGGCTCGCGTCGAGGATCCGTTGCGGCGGGCTCTGCCAGTCGATGAGCCGGGCCTGCTCGGCCCAGAAAGCCTCGGGCGCGTCGATCGACCGGCGGTGGAATTCTTCGTAGTTCGGCATGCTGTCTCCTGTCTCTCGTGCTTGTATTTCTGCGGGCGCGCGCCTCGGCCCGTCCTCGAAGATCATCGGCAGGCGCGCTTGCGCGGAACTGACGCAGGCCTGCCGCGCGCTCAGGAAACGTCGAGCCGGCGCTCGTTCGGCGGAATGAACGACTCGAAGAAGTACAGCGGCTGGCGCCCCGCCATGGCCGCGCTCTCGAGCAGCATGCCGCGCGTGCCGGGCGGCACCTCGAGCACGCCGCTCGCCTCGTCGCCGAAGACCACGAACGACACGCGCTGGCGCATTTCCGTCACCGGCATGTGGCCCTCGGTGCCGAGCAACTGCTTGAGGTTGGCGCCGTCGAGGCTGGGCAGCGGCGCCGAGGCGATGCCGGGAAACGCCGCCGCGCTGAAGTAGAGCCGATTGAACACGTTGAACTCGTGGTTGACGCTGATGCGCCGCGAGATGCGCACCACGTCCTCGCCGCCGAGCCGCAGCCAGTCGGACCAGGGACCGCGCTCGGGCACCCGTGCGCGGGACAGCACCTTGGGGTAGAGCGGCAGGAAGCTGGCCGCGCCGCCCTCGTCGCCGAGGAAGCGCAGGTGCAGCGGCGCATCGATGGCACCGCGCCCCTCGGCCACATAGGTGCCGCTGCCATGGGTACGCACCACGATGCCGTCGTCGGCCAGCTCGCGCAGCGCGCGCTGCACCGTGCCGAGGCTGTAGCGGGTGCGCCGCGCCAGTTCGCGTTCGGCCGGCAGCTGGCTGCCAGGACGCCAGTAGCCGCTGCGGATGGCGGTCACCAGGGTTTCGCGCAACTGCGCGTACTTGGCCAGGCCCGAGGCGCCCGGGTGCGTGTAGGCACCCAGGGGATCGTCGGAAGCTGGGCTGTCGAGTTCGTTCATGAGGTGATGGGACGCGATGCTACCCGCCTCCGAAGTTGACAAGTGCTATATAGCACCATAGCATTGAAGCTCTAAATGAACAGGGGCGCAAGCAAGACCGCCCCATGGATCCAAAGCCCAGGAGACAAACCATGCGCAAGAGAAGCCTGCTCGCGGCCACCGTGGCCGCCGCCCTCGCCGGCCTGGCCGGCAGCCCGGCCTTCGCCGACACCCCGTGGCCGACCAAGCCGGTCCGCATCCTGTTCGGCTTCCCGGCCGCCAGCGCCACCGACGTGGTGGCGCGCGCCGTGGGGCAGAAGCTGTCGGAGAAATGGGGCCAGCCGGTGGTCATCGACAACAAGCCCGGCGCGGGCGGCAACCTCGGCAGCGAACTCGCCGCGCGCGCGCCGGCCGACGGCTACACGATCTTCTTCGGTACCGTCGCCAACGCGATCAGCACCACCCTCTACACCAAGCTCAACTACGACTACCTCAAGGACTTCCAGCCGCTGACGCTGGTCACCATCACGCCGCTGGTGCTGGTGGCCAACCCCTCGGTGCCGGCCAACAATGTCAAGGAGCTGGTCGAGTACGCGCGCGCCAATCCCGGCAAGCTCAACTTCGGCTCGGGCGGCGTGGGCACCTCGAACCACCTGGCCGGCGAGATGTTCAAGGCGGAAACCCGCACCGACCTGCTGCACGTGGCCTACAAGGGCACGCCCGCGGCCTACAACGACATGTTCAGCGGGCAGATCGGGCTGATGTTCGACAACATCGTCGCCGTCATGCCGCATGTGAAGTCGAACCGGCTCAAGCCGCTGGCGGTGACCAGCCTGAAGCGGGTCGACGCGCTGCCCGAGGTGCCGACCGCCGCCGAATCCGGCCTGCCGGGCTTCGAGGCCGTGTCCTGGATCGGCGCCCTGGTGCCGGCCGGCACGCCCAAGCCGGTGGCCGACAAGATCTACAACGACATGGTCGCGGTGCTGCGCCTGCCCGAGCTGCAGAAGCAGCTGGCGGCCACCGGCGCGATCGTGGTCGGCAACACGCCCGAGCAGTTCGCGGCCTGGAACCGCAGCGAGATCGCGAAGTGGTCCAAGGCCATCAAGGAATCGGGCGCCAAGCTCGATTGACCGCCCTCCCCTCCAATTCCCACCCACCCCAGGAAAGCAACGCAGTGACACAGAGCACCATCCAAGAACCCGCCCGCCAGACTCCCGTGCTGATGGAGGCCGACATCGTCATCGTCGGCGGCGGCACCACGGGCCCGGTCGCGGCCATCGCCGCCGCGCGGCGCGGCCGCAAGGTCGTGCTGATCGAGCGTTTCGGCTCGCTCGGCGGCATCCTCACGCTGGGCCTGAACACCAAGCCCTCGGGCTCGCTGATCGGCGGCATCCCGCTCGAGATCTGGAACCTCGCGCGCTCGGCCGGCGGCGCCGGCGAGGACTACATGGCCACCACCAAGACCGGCGGCGTGCGCATCGCCTCGCCGACCGATCCCGAGGTCATGAAGATGCTGCTCACGCGCCTGTGCGTGGAGGCCGGCGTGCAGATCCTGTTCGAGACCTTCGTCTCCGCGCCGCGGGTGGAGGACGGCACGGTCAAGGGCGTGTTCATCGAGAGCAAGGCCGGGCGCCAGTTCATCGCGGCCCAGGTGCTGATCGATTGCTCGGCCGATGCCGACATGGCGGCCAAGGCCGGCGCCCCGTTCGTGATGGGTTCGGGCGAAGCCGAGGCCCGCATGCAGCCGGTGTCGATGTACTTCATCATGAAGAACGTCGACCTCGAGCGCCTGGCCGACTGGGCCCGCGACTGCGAGGACGTGCCCGCGCGCGCCATCCCGCGCGACCGTGAAGGGCTGGCCTACGGCCTGTGGCTGACCGGCTTCAACGGCATGCTGCGGCGCTTCCAGGACGAAACCGGCGTGAAGCTGCAGCGCGACAACATCACGCTGAAGACGGCCGACGGCCAGATGTACGTGAATGCCACGCGCGTGCTCGGCGTCGACGTGTTCTCGCCGGCGCAGTTCACGGGCGCGATCCTCGAGTGCTATCGCCAGATCGAGGGCGTGTGCCGTTTCCTGCGCGAGCGCGTGCCGGGCTTCGAGCAGGCGCGGCTCGGGCAGGTCTCGCCGATCCTGGGCGTGCGCGAAACGCGCCACATCGAGGGCGAATACACGCTGACCGGCCCCGACTCGCGCGGCGAGACCCGTTTCGAGGACAGCATCGCCGCCGACACTTCGGCGCTCGACATCCACGACCCCAAGGGCGGCGACGTCGATTTCCAGAGCATGCCGCCCTACGAGATCCCCTACCGCTGCCTGCTGCCGAAGCGGATCGAGCAGCTGCTGGTCGCGGGCCGCTGCATCTCGGCCAACCACGAGGCCCATGCGCGCTCGCGCAACATGCCGGCCTGCATGGCGACCGGCCAGGCCGCGGGCGTGGCCGCCGCGATCGCGGTGGAGACAGGAATGACGGTGCGCCAGGCACCGGTGGCGCAGATCCAGCAGGCCCTGCGCGAACTCGGCATGCCGCTGCTCGCGAGCGAGGTGCGGCAGGACTGACGCCCGGCGCGCTCAGCGCACCAGCGCGAGCAGCTCCGGAAAGGCCGGGTGCTCGGCCGTGCGCAGCCATTCGAAGCCGACCATCTCCGTCGTCACCAGTTCGGCGCCCGCGCCGGCCAGGCGGTCGAAGGCGGCATCGCGGTTGCGCTCGGTGCGCGAACCGCAGGCATCGGTGACGACCCAGACCTCGAACTCGTCCTCCAGCAGGTCGAGCGCCGTCTGCAGCAGGCAGACATGGGCTTCGCAGCCGGCGATGACGACGGTGTTGCGCTCCTCGGCGGCCGCGGCCGGCTTCTGCAGATGCTTGGGCAGGCTGCGCGCATTGCCCTGCGGCGCCTTGGCCGGCACGCGCAGCCATTCGCCCAGTCCCTCTTCAACGCCACTGAAGTGCATCTTCGGCAGCGTGCGGCGGCACAGCGCGCGGATATCGGGCAGGTTCTCGCCGAGCTTGGACGGGTTGTGCTCGGTGCCGAAGACGGGCACGTCGAACAACCGGGCCATCTTGCCGAGGCGGACCGCGTTCTGCGCCACCGCCTCCGACTCGAAGATCGCCGGCATCAGTCGGGCCTGATAGTCGACCAGCACAAGTTGGGATTGGGATGCGTCGAGCAGCATGGGCGGGGTTCTTTCTTCTGACGAGGGTTGCGGGGCGGCCGTGCGCCCGAAACCCTGGAAACTAACACCAAAGCACCGGTGCGCGGACCGGCTCAGGCGGCCGGCGCCTCGACACGGGCCACGAGTTGCCCGATGTAGGCCTCGAACAGCGCATCGGCCGACTGCCCGAACATGCGGATGCGCCCGGTGTGCCGCATCAGCAGCAGGCCCACGCCGTGCGCGAACAGGGCGGTGTTCTCGCGCAGCGCGTCGGCGGCATCGAGGCCCATCGCGCGCAGCGCTTCCTCGCAGGGGTTGAGCGCCTCCTTCAACTGGTCGTTGAGTGCGTGATCGAGCTCGCTGGTCAGGCCGCGCGGCCGCATGCCGTGCACCAGGTAGAAGCCGAGATCGAGCTCGCGCGGATGGGCCGCATAGAAGCCGAACCAGGCCCGCGCCTTGGACGCCAATGTCAGCGCGGGCCGGTCCGCGAAGCTCTCGGCCTCGGCCACCGCGGTGCGCAGGCGCAGCAGCGATTCGTCGAGCAGCGCGGCATAGATCGCCTCCTTGCTCTCGAAATACGAATAGATGGCACCGGGCGTGTAGCCCGCGCGGCGCGCGATCTCGCGGATGCTCGCGCCCTCGATGCCGGCCTCGGAGAACACGGCCCGCGCCGCGTCGAGCACCAGCGCTCGGCGCGCGTCGCTCAGAGTCTGTCGTCGTTGGAGCTTGGCCTGCATGGGCTGGACTGTAGCCCTTCTTTTAAGCGTTGCTCATTTTTCTTAACGGTTGATCAATTTTTTGAACAGTGTTTAAATTTGGAGAAGCCGGCCCGATCCGGCCCGCACGACAACCACCGGAGACACCCACGATGAACGCCCCGCTTCCCTCGGCCGCGCTGATGTCCGGCGCCGACTACCGCGAATCGCTGCGCCGCTACAAGCCCACCGTCTACGTCGACGGCCGGCGGGTCGAGAGCGTGGCCGACGAACCCGCGTTTCGCCCCGGCATCAACGCCATCGCCCTGACCTACGACCATGCGCTGAAGGCGCAGTACGAGCCGCTGATGACCGCGGTGCAGCACACCAGCGGCAAGCGCGTGAACCGGCTCTCGCACATCAACACCAGCGCCGGCGACCTGCTCAACAAGCTCGAGGCGGTGCGGCTGGTGTGCCAGGAAACCGGCTGCGCGCAGCGCTACCTCACGCACGACGCGCTCAACGCGATCGCCCAGGTGTCGGCGCGCATCGACGATGCGCGCGGCAGCGGCGAGCACACGGCGCGCTTCCTCGAGTACCTGCACCGCGTCCAGGACCAGGACCTGACCCTGGGCGTGGCCATGACCGACGCCAAGGGCGACCGCAGCCGCCGGCCGCACGAACAGGCCAACGTCGACAGTTACGTGCACGTGGTGGAGCGCAACGCGCGCGGCATCGTGATCTCGGGCACCAAGGCCATCGTGACCGGCGCGCCCTACGTGCACGAGCTGCTGGTCATGCCCTGCCGCAACATGGGCCGCGAGGACGCCGACTTCGCCGTCTGCTGCGCGGTGCCGCTCGACGCGCCGGGCCTGACCATCGTGGCGCGCCCGGCCGGGCGACCCGGCGAGAAGCTCGAGCATGGCGACGCCCTGTTCAGCCGCAAGTACGGCCAGAGCACCGGCGTGTGCATCTTCGACCGCGTGCTGGTGCCCTGGGAGCGCGTGTTCTACGACGGCTCCGACGGCAGCTGGGAACATTCGGGCCACCTCACCTACAGCTACGCCACCCACCACCGCCACAGCTGCATCGGCGCGCGTGCCGGCTTCGGCGACCTGCTGATCGGCGCCGGCGCGCTGATGTGCGAGGCCAACGGCTTCGACCCGGGCAAGGAGAGCCACCTGCGCGAGCAGATGGTCGAACTCATCAGCATCACCGAGGGCTTCTTCGCCTGCGGCGTGGCGGCCAGCGTCTATGGCAAGGCCGACGAGCACTGCCCGGTCTTCATGCCCGACCCGGTGTTCAGCAACATCGGCAAGCTGCTGCTGGCGACCAAGATCTACGACATGCACCGCATCGCCCACACCGTGAGCGGCGGCCTGATCGTCACCCTGCCCGGACCCGACGAGGACCACAACCCCGAGACCGCGGCGCGGCTGTCGGACGTGCTGCGCGCCAATCCGGCCGTGCCCTACGAGCAGCGCATCGAAGCGGCCCGCTTCATCGAGGACCTGACGGCCGGCTACCAGGGCGGCTGGTACAGCGTGATCAGCCTGCATGGCGGTGGCTCGCCGGCGGCGATGAAGCAGGAGATCTGGCGCCACTATCCGGTGGGCTCGAAGGTGGAGCTGGTAGAGCGGCTGCTCGAGCGCGGCATCGCCGCCGACGGCTCGCCCGCGGCCGCGCCGCACGATCCGCAGCGCGCGATAACGCGCAACCGCCAGCCCGGCAAGTGCTGCGACACGGGGTGCACGACGCCCGGGCAGCCGGTGATGGTCGAACTGCCCAAGCCTCATCGCGCCGCCTAGACTCGGCGGGATGAAAGTCCTGACGAAGCGGCTCTGCCTCGCGGCCCTCGGCGTCGGTGCCGCGCTGCTGCTGACCGGCTGCGGCGGCGTGCGCAAGAGCACCGTGCCGCTGGCGACCGTGCTCGAGACCCAGCGCTGCACGCGCCAGGCCGACACCCTGCTCGTGATGCTGCCGGGCGCCTATTCGACGCCCGACGAGTTCGAGCGCGAGGGCTTCGTCGAGGCGGTGCGCGAGAACCGGCTCGCGGTCGACGTGATGCTGGTCGACGCGCACCTGGGCTACTACAACGACAGGACCGTGCTCGAGCGGCTGAACGCCGACGTGATCGCGCCCGCGCGGCGCCAGGGCTACCGCCAGATCTGGATCGTCGGCATCTCGCTCGGCGGCTTCGGCGGCCTGCTCTATGCGCAGACGCATCCGGGCGAGCTGGCCGGCGTGGTGGCGATCGCGCCCTACCTGGGCGAACGCACGCTGAGCACCGACATCGCCAACGCGGGCGGCCTCGCGAAATGGAACGGGCCGCTCGACACGGCCACCACGCCCCCGCGCACGCCGAACGAAACCCAGCTGTGGCAATGGCTGCGCGGCTACGCGGGCCACACGCAGACGGCGGGCGCGCGGCCGCCGCTGTACCTGGGCTATGGGCTCGACGACCGCTTCGCCTTCAGCCACCGGCTGCTGGCAGGCGTGCTGCCGGCGCCGCGCGTCTTCACCACCGAGGGCGGCCACGACTGGCCCGAATGGCGGCGCCTGTGGCAGCGGCTGCTGCCGACGCTGTCGTTGCCGGGCTGCCCCGGCTGAAGCTCAGTTCGGCCGCAGCCGCAGCAGCTTGCCGTTCGACTCGTCGGTCAGCACGTAGAGCAGGCCGTCGGGCCCCTGCTTCACGTCGCGGATGCGCGCGCGTCCGTCCTCGAGCAGCTTGTGCTCGGCCACCACCTTGCCGTTCTTGAGCTCGATGCGGTCGAGGTAGCCGAACTTCAGCGAGCCGACGAAGAGATTGCCCTTCCATGAGGCGCCATAGCGGTCGCTGGTCAGGAAGGCCATGCCCGAGGTCGCGATCGAGGGCACCCAATAGTGCAGCGGCTGCTCCATGCCTTCCTTGGCCGTGATGCCGTCGCCGATCTTGCCGCCGCCGTAGTTCTCGCCGTAGGTGATCACGGGCCAGCCGTAGTTGCGGCCGGCCTGCGCGATGTTGATCTCGTCGCCGCCCTGCGGGCCGTGCTCGGTCATCCACAGGCGGCCGTCGGGCCCGAGCGTGGCGCCCTGCCCGTTGCGGTGGCCGTAGCTCCAGATCTCGGGCAGCGGGCCCGGCCGGCCGGCGTAGGGGTTGTCGTCGGGCACGCTGCCGTCCTTGCGGATGCGCACGATCTTGCCGAGGTGGTTGTCGAGCCGCTGCGCATCTTCCTTGCGGCTGAAGCGGTCGCCCAGCGTGAGGTAGAGCGTGCCGTCGCCGCGGTCGACGATGCGGCAGCCGAAGTGCGCACGGCTCGCGACCTTGGGCTTCTGGCTGAAGATGATCTGCAGGTTCTCGAGCCGGGTGTCGTCGGATGACAGTCGCGCCCGCGCGAGCGCGGTGCTGTTGGCGCTGCCGCCGGCATCGGGCTCCGAGAAGCAGAAGTACAGCGTGCGGTTGCTGCGGAAGTCCGCGTCGACGAGCACGTCGAGCAGGCCGCCCTGCCCGCCCGCCGCGATGGCCGGCAGGCCGGCCAGCGGCGCGCCCAGCTTGCCGTCCTTGGCCACGATGCGGATGCGCCCGGGCTTCTCGGTGACCACGAAACGGTCGCCCGGCAGGAAGCCCACGCCCCAGGGACTTTCGAGCCCCGAAGCCACGGTCTCAGATCGACCCTGTGCCATGGCGGCCGCGCCAAAGATCAAACCCGACATGACGAAAACACGGCCGAGGACGCGGCGAGAGGGCCTGGAGAGCGATTTCATGTGTTTTCCCCGCAAAACGAATGATCTTGGCGGTTTTTCAAACCCACATGAAGACAGTTGTCGACTTCGAAGGGTCTTGGAGGCCGAACTGTTTATCCGGCATCACGGGTCGACCGTTACATTTTAGTTGTCCGATGATTCAAAAATTTCAAATAAATCAACGGGTTGGCGGCACAATCTCTAATTCAGATCAAATTGACAGTGCCAGCCGTCATCAATATCCTACGCGCCATGCGTTTTTTCGTCCTACCCGCGTCCCTCCTGATTGCCGTCGCTGCCCATGCAGCTCCCCAACCATCGGACCGGACCGACGAAGTCGGCCAACTCCTGGCCGAAAAAGGCCTGGTGGGGCAACTGAGGCAAGTCCGCCAGACCGTCACCGAGCGCACCTCCGATCTCGTGATGACCGCCATCGGCTTCCTCGGTGTTCCGTACCGCCGCGGCGGTAATTCGGAAGACACCGGCTTCGATTGCAGCGGCTTCGTGCGCGCCATGTACAACCAGACGGTCGGCCACATGCTGCCGCGCCGCGCGGAAGAACAGGCCGCCGCCACCGAGAAGATCGACCGCAGCGAACTCAAGCCCGGAGACCTCGTGTTCTTCAACACCATGCGCCGCGCCTTCAGCCATGTGGGCATCTACGTCGGCGAAGGCAAGTTCATCCACTCGCCGCGCTCGGGCGCCCAGGTGCGCGTGGAAGACATGAACGGCAGCTACTGGAGCCGCCGCTTCGACGGCGCCCGCCGCGTGCTCGGCGGCGGATCGAACGACGAGATCCGCGCCGCCGCGGCGTCGGCCCGCACCGGCGACTGAATCCCCCTCCTTCGGCCCACTTCGCACTGGGGCCGGGACGAAAAAAATCCCGCAGCCGCGGGATTTTTTTGTTTTTGGGCGAAGGCCGCGAGGCGGCCCCCGATCCCTCAGCGCTTTTGCGGCGGCAGGTCGGTGCAGGTGCCGTGCGCCACTTCCGCCGCCATGCCGATGCTCTCGCCCAGCGTGGGATGCGGATGGATGGTCTTGCCGATGTCGATCTCGTCGGCGCCCATCTCGATGGCCAGCGCGATCTCGCCGATCATGTCGCCGGCATGGGTGCCGACGATGCCGCCGCCGAGGATGCGGTGCGTCTCGGCGTCGAACAGCAGCTTGGTGAAGCCCTCGTCGCGGCCGTTGGCGATCGCGCGTCCCGAGGCGGTCCACGGGAAGTGGCCCTTCTTGACCTTGATGCCTTCGGCCTTGGCCTGGTCCTCGGTCAGGCCCACCCACGCCACCTCGGGGTCGGTGTAGGCCACGCTCGGGATCACGCGGGCATTGAAGGCCGCGCTCGCCAGTTCCTTGTCGCCCTTGAGCTCGCCCGCGATCACCTCGGCCGCCACGTGCGCCTCGTGCACCGCCTTGTGGGCCAGCATCGGCTGGCCGACGATGTCGCCGATCGCGAAGATGTGCGGCACGTTGGTGCGCATCTGGATGTCGACGGGGATGAAGCCGCGTTCGCCGACGGCCACGCCGGCCTTCTCGGCGCCGATCTTCTTGCCGTTGGGGCTGCGGCCCACGGCCTGCAGCACCAGGTCGTAGACCTGCGGTTCCTTGGGCGCGTTCTCGCCCTCGAAGGTGACCTTGATGCCCTCCTTCGTGGCCTCGGCGCCGACCGTCCTGGTCTTGAGCATGAGGTTGTCGAAGCGCGGCGCGTTCATCTTCTGCCAGACCTTCACCAGGTCGCGGTCGGCGCCCTGCATCAGGCCGTCGAGCATCTCGACCACGTCGAGGCGCGCGCCGAGCGTGGAATACACCGTGCCCATCTCGAGGCCGATGATGCCGCCGCCCAGGATCAGCATGCGCTTGGGATCGGTGCCGAGCTCGAGCGCGCCGGTGGAATCGACCACGCGCGGGTCCTTCGGCATGAAGGGCAGGCTCACGGCCTGCGAGCCGGCGGCGATGATGGCGCTGCGGAACTTCACGGTCTGCTTGCTGCCGGTGGTGTCCCAGCCCGTGCCCGAGGTCTCCTCGACCTCGATGTGATGCGGGTCGACGAAGTTGCCCACGCCGCGCAGCACCGTGACCTTGCGCATCTTGGCCATGGCGGTGAGGCCGCTCGTGAGCTTGCCCACCACCTTGTTCTTGTGGCCCAGCAGCTTGGCGCGGTCGACCGTGGGCGCGGCGAAGCTCACGCCGAGGTCGGCGAAGTGCTTGACCTCGTCCATCACCGAGGCCACGTGCAGCAGCGCCTTCGAGGGGATGCAGCCGACGTTGAGGCAGACGCCGCCGAGGGTGGCGTAGCGCTCGATCAGCACGACCTTCAGGCCAAGGTCGGCGGCGCGGAAGGCGGCCGAGTAGCCGCCGGGGCCGGCGCCGAGCACGATGACGTCGCACTCGACGTCGACCTTGCCGCCGTAGTTCGAGGCCGCGGGTGCCGCGACCGGGGCCGGTGCGGGCGCCGCAGCCTTGGGCGCGGGCGCCGCGGCGGCGGGCGCCGGGGCCGCTGCGGCCGGCGCGGGCGCGGGCGCGGCGGCGGCATCCGCCTCCAGCGTCAGCACCACCGAGCCTTCCTTGACCTTGTCGCCCACCTTCACCGCCAGCGACTTCACCACGCCGGCCGCGGACGACGGAATCTCCATCGAGGCCTTGTCCGATTCGACCGTGATCAGCGATTGCTCGGCCTTCACCGTGTCGCCCACCTTCACCAGCACCTCGATCACCGCCACTTCGTCGAAGTCGCCGATGTCGGGCACCTTGATTTGTTGTTCGCTCATTTGGACACTTTCAGTTTGAGTGTGAGAGAGTCGACCGGTCCGGCCGAATTGCGATCGAATTCGCAGGCGGCGGCGATCCCCGCCTCCGCCACGTCGCGCGCCGAGCGCGACTTCTGGTCGTACACCGCATGCATGGCGCCGAGCGCGAAGCTGCGTCCCGAGCCGATGCTCCAGAACTGCTTGAACTCGAACACCTCGCGGTAGCTGTAGATGCCGTAGATCCCGCTCGCGTTGGCCAGCAGCATCGTGAACTGGCTCGACTCGTAGGGCTCGTGGTCGTCTTCCTTGGTCTCCATGAAGAACGAGCTCTTGAGCACCGGATGCAGCATCGTGAAGGTGCGGAACACCTCGTGCTTGCTGCCGAACAGCAGCGACTCGCGCGGCTGCGCGGCCAGCGCATGCTGCAGCACCAGGAAGTGCGCCGCGACGCCGGCCATCGCGAACAGGCTGTGGCCGGCGGCGTCCTCGATCGAGAAGATCTTCTGGTTCGCCTCCTGCCGGTGCGTGAGCCGCGTGTCCCCGAAGGTCACGAGCGCGTCGGCCGCCATGGCGACCTGGCCGTTCTTGCGGACGGCCACGACCGTGGTCATGGGGCCTCGCGCCGGTTCGCCAGGGGCGCAGCGGCCGCCGAAGCAGCCTCGGCGCTCATAGCAGCACGCGGCGGAAGTCGGCGAGCACCTGGCCCAGGTAGGCGTTGAAACGCGCCGCCGAGGCACCGTCGATCACGCGGTGGTCATAGGACAGCGACAGCGGCAGCGTCAAGCGCGGCACGAACTGCTTGCCGTCCCACACCGGCTTCATCGCGCTCTTCGAGAGGCCGAGGATGGCCACTTCGGGCGCGTTGATGATCGGCGTGAAGTGCGTGCCGCCGATGCCGCCGAGCGAGCTGATCGAGAAGCAGCCGCCCTGCATGTCGGCCGCGCCGAGCTTGCCGTCGCGCGCCTTCTTGGCGAGCTCGCCCATCTCCTGGCTGATCTGCAGGATGCCCTTCTTGTCGGCATCGCGCAGCACCGGCACCACGAGGCCGTTGGGCGTGTCGGCCGCGAAGCCGATGTGGAAGTACTGCTTGTAGACCAGCGTGTCGCCGTCGAGGCTGGTGTTGAACTCGGGGAACTTCTTGAGCGCCGAGACCACCGCCTTGATCACGAAGGCCAGCATCGTGACCTTCACGCCCGACTTCTCGTTCTCCTTGTTGGTGGCGACGCGGAAGGCTTCGAGCTCAGTGATGTCGGCATCGTCGTTGTTCGTGACGTGCGGGATCATCACCCAGTTGCGGTGCAGGTTCGCGCCGCTGATCTTCTTGATGCGCGACAGGTCCTTGCGCTCGACCGTACCGAACTTCGTGAAGTCGACCTTCGGCCAGGGCAGCAGGCCCAGCGCGGCGCCGTCGGCACCGCCACCGGCCGCGGGCTTGGCCGCGGCCGAAGCCTTGGTGGTGGCCTGGCCGCTCATCACGGCCTTGGTGAAGCCCTGGACGTCTTCCTGCGTGATGCGGCCCTTGGGACCGGAACCCTTGACCTCCTCGAGCGGCACGCCGAGTTCGCGCGCGAACTTGCGCACCGAGGGCGAGGCGTGCGGCAGGCCGGCCGACGGGCTCCTGGTGGGATCGTGCGACGCGGCGGCGGCCGGCGCGGGAGCAGCCGGAGCCGGAGCCGGTGCGGGCGCGGAGGCCGAAGCCGTGGCGGGCGCAGCGGCCGCTGCAGCCGCGGGAGCCGGCGCCGGTGCGGGCGCGGCGCCCGCAGCGGGGGCGGCGCCTTCGATCACCGCGATCAGGTCGCCGATGTTGACGACGTCGCCGACCTTGACCTTGAGTTCCTTGAGCGTGCCGGCGGCCGACGACGGGATCTCCATCGAGGCCTTGTCCGATTCGACCGTGATCAGCGACTGCTCGACCTTGATGGTGTCGCCAGGCTTGACCAGCACCTCGATGACCGCGACGTCCTTGAAGTCGCCGATGTCGGGCACCTTCACGTCGACCGGGCCGGCGGCGGCGGTCGGTGCAGCCGCCGCAGCGGGTGCGGGTGCCGCAGCGGCCGGTGCCGGCGCGCTGGCCGCGGGTGCCGGAGCACTGGCCGCGGGCGCTGGCGCGGCGGCCTGGCCGGCCCCCTCGGCCTCGAGCACCAGCACCACCGAACCTTCCTTCACCTTGCTGCCGACCTCGACCTTGAGTTCCTTGACCACGCCGGCGGACGACGACGGAATCTCCATCGAGGCCTTGTCCGACTCCACGGTGATGAGCGACTGCTCGGGCTTGACCGTGTCGCCCACTTTCACCAGCACCTCGATCACAGCGACTTCATCGAAATCGCCGATGTCGGGTACCTTGACTTCCACTGCTGCCATATCGTTTGTCTCCCGCCGGAAGGCGCGTCTTGGTTGTGGGGAATCGTGATTACGCGTAGAGCGGGTTCACCTTGTCGGCATTGATGCCGTACTTCTTGATCGCCTCGGCCACCTTGGCGGCCGGCAGCACGCCGTCCTCGGCCAGGGCCTTGAGCGCGGCCACCACGATGTAGTGGCGGTTGACCTCGAAGTGCTCGCGCAGCTTGTTGCGGAAGTCGCTGCGGCCGAAGCCGTCGGTGCCCAGCACCTTGTAGTTGCGGCCCTTGGGGACGAAGGGACGGATCTGCTCGGCGTAGGCCTTCATGTAGTCGGTCGAGGCGACCACCGGGCCGGTGCTGCCGCCGAGCTGCTGCGCCACGAAGGGCACGCGCGCTTCCTCGGTCGGGTGCAGCAGGTTCCAGCGGTCGGCGTCCTGGCCGTCGCGGGTCAGCTCGTTGAAGCTCGGGCAGCTCCAGACGCCGGCGCTCACGCCCCAGTCCTTCTCGAGCAGTTCCTGCGCCGCGAAGCTCTCGCGCAGGATGGTGCCGGAGCCCAGCAGCTGCACGGTGGGGGCTTCCTTGCCCTTGGCCGCCTTGACCGTCGGCGCCTGCTTGCACAGGTACATGCCCTTGATGATCTGTTCCTCGGTGCCGGGCTGCAGGCCGGGCATCGGGTAGTTCTCGTTGAGCAGCGTGAGGTAGTAGTAGACGTTGTCCTGCTTCTCGACCATGCGCTTGAGGCCATGGTGCAGGATCACGCCGACTTCGTGCGCGAAGGTCGGGTCGTAGCTCACGCAGTTCGGGATGGTGTTGGCCAGGATGTGGCTGTGGCCGTCCTCGTGCTGCAGGCCTTCGCCGTTCAGCGTGGTGCGTCCCGAGGTGCCGCCGAGCAGGAAGCCGCGCGCCTGCATGTCGCCGGCCGCCCAGGCCAGGTCGCCGATGCGCTGGAAGCCGAACATCGAGTAGTACACGTAGAACGGCACCATGATGCGGTTGTTCGTGCTGTACGAC
>JAESGW010000628.1_pt1 | contig 22029 bp, 17 predicted proteins | sample 9269791 | NCBI WGS metagenome assembly JAESGW01 (sample SAMN16773120, study PRJNA677053) | algae metagenome | isolation source: Aphanocapsa lilacina HA4352-LM1 and co-occurring heterotrophs from near cave... | place: USA: Maniniholo cave, near Haena, Kauai, HI | collected 2009-07-28 | reverse complement strand
GGCGGAGGGCCGGCCGAGCCCGCCGCCCCAGTCCGCTCGCCCGACGACGACGCCGACCCCGACGACCCCGACGCCGAGTCGGCGGCCCTCGACACCGAGTCGCTGCTCAGCCAGACGCTCGGCGCCAGGCTGATCGAGGAGATCAGGAACGACTGACCCGATGACCACCACCACGACACCGACCTCGACCACCCCGCGGGAGACCCGATGACCCAGAACCCCTTCGACGCCCTCGGTGGCGGCGGCTTCGACATGAACGCCCTGCTCCAGCAGGCCCAGCAGATGCAGCAGCAGCTCGAGGAGGCCCAGGCCGCCCTCGCCCAGCAGACCGTCGACGGCACGGTCGCCGGCGGCGCCGTCACCGTGACCGCCAACGGCGTGGGCGAGCTCGTCGGCGTCACGATCCGTGCGGGCGAGTTCGACGGCAGCGACCCCGACGACCTCTCGGACCTCTCCGACCTGATCGTCGCCGCCTACCGCGACGCCCGCGCCAAGTCCGAGGCGCTGGCCGGCGACTCGCTCGGCCCGCTCGCCGACGACCTCGGCGGTGGCGGTGCCAGCGGGGGCGGAGCCGGTGGTGGCCTCGGGTTCCAGCCTCCCGGCCTGGGCTGAGGGGGCTTTCGCTTGTACGAGGGTGTGGTCCAGGACCTGATCGACGAGCTCGGCCGCCTGCCCGGCGTGGGCCCGAAGAGCGCGCAGCGGATCGCCTTCCACCTGTTGCAGGCCGAGCCGACCGACGTACGCCGCCTCGCCGACGTGCTGATCGAGGTCAAGGCCAAGGTGAAGTTCTGCTCCACCTGCTTCAACGTCAGCGAGGACGAGCAGTGCCGGATCTGCCGCGACGAGCGGCGTGACCCGAGCGTGCTGTGCGTCGTCGAGGAGTACAAGGACGTCGTGGCGATCGAGCGCACGCGCGAGTTCCGTGGTCGCTACCACGTCCTCGGTGGCGCGATCTCGCCCATCGACGGCATCGGCCCCGACCAGCTCCACGTCAAGGAGCTGATGCCGCGCCTGGCCGACGGGACGGTCACCGAGGTCATCCTCGCCACCGACCCCAACCTCGAGGGCGAGGCCACCGCGACCTATCTCACGCGCCTGCTCGGTCCGATGGGGTTGCGCGTGACCCGCTTGGCGAGTGGACTGCCGGTGGGTGGTGACCTCGAGTACGCCGACGAGGTCACGCTCGGACGTGCATTCGCCGGAAGGAGAGCAGCCACATGACAGACGACGACCAGAGCCGCTTCGGTGAGCAGATCGCCGACTCCGTGGAGAGCTTCCTGCTCGCCCTGCGCGCGATCGCGCGCGAGGGCAACGGCGCACAGGCGGTCTCGCTGCTCCTGCTCGAGATCAGCCAGGTGCTGCTCGCGGGCGCCCGGCTGGGGGCCCAGAACGACTTCACGCCGCGCGAGGAGTTCCAGCCCGACGTGGGTCCGGAGGCCGACATCGACGAGCTGCGCCTGCGGCTCGCCGACATGCTCGAGGGCGTCGACGCCTACACCTTCGTCTTCGACCCCTACATCCCCGAGCTGGTCGAGAGCCGGTTGTCCGACGACCTGGCCTCGATCGCCATCGACCTCGAGAACGGTCTGCGGCACTTCCGTGGTGGCAACGTCGACGAGGCGCTCTGGTGGTGGCAGTTCTCCTACGTCAACAACTGGGGCAACCTCGCCGGCGCGGCCCTCAACGCGTTGCTGACGGTCGTGGCCCACGACCGCTTCGACACCGACTTCGAGGCCGACGCCGAGGCCGTGGCCGTCGCGGATGAGATGCTCGACGAGGCTCCGGCCGCGCGCCCGTAGAATCGTGGGTGGCCTGGCGGCAACGGCGCCGGCGGGCATGCCAGAGCTTCGCGGTCGCTGGGCGGCCGCACCCCGATCCCGAGGACCAATCGTGGGCATTGTCGTGCAGAAGTACGGCGGCTCCTCGCTCGCCGACGCCGACGCCATCAAGCGCGTCGCGCGGCGCATCGTGGACATCAAGAAGGCCGGCCATGACGTCGTCGTCGCCGTCTCGGCGATGGGCGACACGACCGACGACCTGCTCGACCTGGCCAACGGCGTCTCGCCGCTGCCCCCGGCGCGCGAGATGGACATGCTGCTGACCGCCGGCGAGCGGATCTCGATGGCGCTGGTCGCGATGGCGATCAGCGACCTCGGCTACACCGCGCGCTCGTTCACCGGGTCGCAGGCGGGCGTGATCACCGACTCGGTGCACGGCAAGGCCAAGATCATCGACGTGACGCCCGGCCGGATCACGCAGGCCATCGGCGAGGGTCACATCGTCATCGTCGCCGGCTTCCAGGGCGTCTCCGCGGACACCAAGGAGATCACCACCCTCGGCCGCGGCGGCACCGACACCACGGCGGTCGCGCTGGCGGCGGCGCTCGAGGCCGACGTCTGCGAGATCTACACCGACGTCGACGGCGTCTTCACCGCCGACCCCCGCATCGTGCCGAGCGCCCGCAAGCTCACCAAGGTCTCCTACGAGGAGATGCTCGAGCTCGCTGCCTGCGGCGCCAAGATCCTGCACCTGCGGTGCGTCGAGTACGGCCGTCGCTACGACATCCCGATCCACGTCCGCTCGTCGTTCAGCCAGCTCGAGGGGACCTGGGTCGTCAGCGACACCGGTGCCCAGGGACCCGAGGAGACCACCATGGAACAGCCCATCATCGCCGGGGTCGCCCACGACCGCAGCGAGGCCAAGATCACCGACGTCTCCGCGGCCGCCACGAGCCTCACCGACATCTCCTTCACGCTGCCGCGCACCGACGGCCAGGTCGCGATGACGGCGCTGGCCCGGATCCAGGCCGAGGTCGGCTACGACAAGCTGCTCTACGACGACAAGATCGGCAAGGTGTCCCTCATCGGCGCCGGCATGCGCTCGCACCCGGGCATCACCTCGAAGTTCTTCGCCGCCCTCGCCTCGGCGGGGGTCAACATCGGGATGATCTCCACCTCCGAGATCCGGATCTCGGTGGTCGTGGACGAGAACGCGGTGGACGACGCCGTACGCGCCACGCACACGGCGTTCGACCTCGACGCCGACGAGGTCGAGGCCGTCGTCTACGGCGGGACGGGGCGCTGACGTGGTGAACATCGGAATCGTCGGCGCGACCGGGCAGGTCGGCGTCGCGATGCGCCAGATCCTGCTCGAGCGCCAGTTCCCCGCCGAGCAGGTCCGCTTCTTCGCCTCCTCCCGCTCGGCCGGTACGGTGCTGCCCTTCGGTGATCGCGAGGTCACCGTCGAGGACGCCGCCACCGCCGACCCGGCCGGCCTGGACATCGCCCTGTTCTCCGCCGGCGCGACGACCTCCCGCGCGCTCGCCCAGAAGTTCGTCGACGCAGGCGTGATCGTCATCGACAACTCCAGCGCCTTCCGCAAGGACCCGGACATCCCGCTGGTCGTGGCCGAGGTCAACCCGGGTGCGATGGCCGGCGTCGTCGAGGCGGGGCGAGGCATCATCGCCAACCCCAACTGCACGACGATGGCCGCGATGCCGGTCCTCAAGCCGCTGCACGACGAGGCGGGCCTGACCCGGCTCATCGTCTCGACCTACCAGGCCGTGTCCGGATCGGGCGTCGCCGGCGTCGACGAGCTCGCCAACGGTGTGGCCGTGGCGGGCGACAAGGCCCGCGAGCTCGCCTACGACGGCGAGGCGATCGCGTTCCCCGAGCCGGTGACCTACGTCCAGCCGATCGCCTACAACGTGCTGCCGATGGCCGGCTCGATCGTCGACGACGGGCTCAACGAGACCGACGAGGAGCAGAAGCTCCGCAACGAGTCGCGCAAGATCCTCGGCATCCCCGACCTGCTGGTCTCCGGCATCTGCGTGCGCGTGCCGGTCTTCACCGGGCACTCGCTGGCGGTCAACGCGGAGTTCGAGCGGGCGATGACCCCCGAGCGGGCCCGGGAGATCCTCGCGTCGGCGGAGGGAGTCGAGCTCGACGAGGTGCCCACCCCGCTGAAGGCCGCCGGCAAGGACCCGTCCTACGTCGGCCGGCTGCGCCAGGACCCGGGCGTGCCCGGTGACCGCGGGCTCGCGCTCTTCGTCAGCAACGACAACCTGCGCAAGGGCGCCGCCCTCAACACCGTGCAGATCGCGGAGATCGTCGCCTCCTCGCGCTGACCTCGGGCCGGTGCACAGGCCCGACGCGCGGCGGCGTACCACGGAGGCGCCACGGCGTACGTCGGCAGGGCTTTGCGCCCGAGTTGCCTGCTTCGAGGTGGAGATCTCCACCTCGAAGCAGGGCGGTCACCGGATATCCGGGGACTCCAGAGGGCCCCGGTGACCGCCCTGATCGAGCGGGGTCCTGACCAGGTCAGTCCTCGCCGACGACGGCCGTGGTGACCCGCCACGCCGCTGCGTACGACATGGCGCCGAGCACCGGGACGGCCAGGGCCGTCCACCACTGGTCGAGCGAGCCCAGCAGGAAGACCATCACCAGCACGGCGAGGATGCCGACCGCGAGCACGCTCGTCGAGCCTGCGTCGGGAACGGCGAACGCCCGTAGGAGCAGTCCGCCGGACCAGGCCAGCACGCCCAGGACCACGGCGAGCACCAGCAGGCCGGGGCCGCCGCCGCAGGACGACGTGCCGCGTACGGCCTCGCAGCCGACCCCGGCAAGCCAGACCAGCAGCACGCCCAGGGCACCCACCACGACGCCGGTGGCCGCCGCGGCCGGGAGTCCCGTGAGCGTGGTCCCGCGGGGCGTGCGGCCGGCGGGGGCCATCTCCGCCACGTGATCGGTCTCCGCGGTGGACTGCGTCGCGGACGCGGTGGGGGCGTCGGGGGCAACCGGCTCCGGCGGAGTGGGCCTCCTCCTCGCCCGCAGCGAGAAGGACGGCATGCCCAGCGTGGGGCCGTCGTCGCCGGGCTCACGGGTCTCCGCCATGGTGGCAGTGTGCCAAATGGTCTACGTGGCGGCCATCCAGTCGAGCACCGACTCGATCTGCGTGTCCCACAGGCCCCACTCGTGCACGCCGGGCCGGAAGTCCGTCGTCACGTCGAGCCCGCGCCCACGCGCCTCGGCGACGAACCGCTCGTTCGGGGGCATCAACCGGTCCTCCTCCGTGCCGCACCCGACGTACAGCCGCGGAGCGGTGGCAGGGTCCACCCAGGCGAGAAGGGAGAACAGGTCGTCCTCCGGGCCGAACGAGCCGCCGAACACGCGCTCCACGATCTCCCCACGCTCCAACCGATCGGCGAGCTGCCGGATGTCGGCGACGCCGGAGAGCGAGGCGGCGCCGGCGTAGCGCTCGGGATGCGTCACCGCGTGCTTGAGCGCGCCGTAGCCGCCCATCGAGAGCCCCGCGACGAACGTGTCGCCCGGGTCGTGGGAGACCCGGAGGAATCGGCGGACGACCTGCGGCAGCTCCTCCGACACGTAGTCCCAGTAGGCGTGCCCGTGCTTCTCGTTGGCGTAGAACGAGCGGTCGACCGCCGGCATGACGACCGCGAAGCCGCGCGCGGCGGCATAGCGCTCGATCGAGGTGTAGCGCACCCACGCGGTGTGGTCGTCGGAGAGCCCGTGCAGCAGGTAGAGCACCCGCGGCGGGTCCTCGGACCCGCTCCCGCTCACCCCGATCTGCTCCTGGGTCGGCTGGGGCAGGACGACGTTGATCGACGTGCCGCGGCCGAGGGAGTCGGAGAAGAAGTCGCACGTGAGCAGGGCCATCGCCCCACTGTAGGAGGCGAGGCCGCCCGGACCGCAGGTCTAGTCCGGATCGCCCCCGGGGTGCCACGCGCCGTACACGCACGCACACCGCGCGGCAACAGATGGGTCATTCCGAGAGGCCGTGAAATCCCCGCTGCTGTCCTCGTCGAAGGACGCGCACACGCGCACCATGCGCCCGACAGCAGGAGTGAACGATGAAGCGACTGGCATGGACGTCCCTCGTGGGCTCACTGGCGATCACGGGCGCCAGCCTCTCCGTCTCCGCAGCGCAGGCCGCCGAGGGCGACACCGCGCGCCTCATGGTGGTGCAGGCCGTCCCCGGTCAGCGCATCGACGTCCTGATCGACGGCGAGACCGTGGGGCGGGGGACCGACACGGGCGACGTGCTCGGTCCCTTCTCCGTTCCGTCAGGCCAGCACGACGTGACGTTCCGCAACGCGGCCGGGGTCGTGGTCGTCGAGACGGCGGTCGACCTCGAGCCCGGGTCGACCCAGGATCTCGTGGTGCACCTGCCCGCTCAGGCCACCGGCAAGCCCGTGGCCACCGTGTACGAGACCCCGACCGACCCGATCGCGTCGGACAAGGCCCGGGTGCTGATCGCGCACACCGCCTCCGTGGCGCCGGCCGACGTGCGACTCGACGGCACGGTGGTCTTCCGCAACATCGCCAACGGCGAGTTCGCCACCGCAGACGTCGCGCAGGGCCCGCACGTGGCCGAGCTGCTGCCGTCCGGCCTGACCACCCGGCCCCTCCTCGGACCGCTCGACGTGAACCTCGCCGCGGCCACCGCCACCATGGTGTACGCGGTGGGCGACGCCGGGACGGACTCGATGGAGGTGATCGCGCACAGCATCCCGCTGGGAGCGAGCGCCGGTCGTGCGCCGGCGCGGATCGACGCAGGGAGCGCCGGGCTGGCGGCCGGCATCGACGTCACCACGTTCGGCCAGCAGGGCGCGATCGAGTCGGGCCGTCCCTTCGCCGTGCCGAGCCTCGCGTGGCTCCTGGCCGCCTCGCTGCTCGCCGCGGTGGGCGCGTCCGTCCGCCGGGTCCGCAGGCCGGCCGCGGCCGAAGCCTCGTCGTGAGGCACGTGGTCCCGCGGCACGTCGCCCGCGCCCGTCCGCGAGCGGCGTGGCAGGCGGCACTGACCGCGGCCGTAGCGGGGACGGTGGGTGCTGTCGCGCTGGCCGTGGTCGTGTCAACGGGTGGTGCTGCGCCCGCCGGCAGCGGCCCTGCCGCGCCCGCGCCCGCCGAGGCGACGTCGGTGTCGTCCGACCCGGCTCCCGGGTCGGCGCCCATCGCGCCCCGCTCCGGCTCGGTCGTGCCGGAGCCGCCTCGAGTCGCGGTGCTGCCGAGCGGCGCGGCGATCTCCGTCGTCCCGGTCTCGACGACCGCCGACGGCACGCTCGACGTCCCCGCCGACGTCGACGTGTCGGGGTGGTGGCGTGGGGGCTCCCGACTCGGGGATCCGTTCGGCGCGGTGCTCCTGTCGGCACACGTCGACTCGCGCCGTGAGGGACTCGGCCCCTACGTCGAGCTGCTGACCGTCGAGGAGGGCGACCGGGTCGAGCTGGCGTCGCAGCACCTCCGCCAGGAGTACGTCGTGACGACCCTGCGACTCATCGGCAAGGACCGGCTCGACGAGCACCCGTGGGTGTACGCGGCGAGCGGCCCGCACCGGTTGGTCATGGTGACCTGCGCCGGCCCGTACGACCCGGACAGGGGCGGCTACCAGCGGCTCGCCGTCGTCACCGCGACGGCCGTGGGCGCACCGACGGTGAGGAACGGCTGATGGCGGAGAGCCCGCGTGCGTCCGCGCCTCGACGCACACCGTCCGTCCCGCCCGAGTTCGCACCCTTGGGCGCCGCGGAAGAGCCGCGTGCCCGCCGCCCGCCCGGAGACCCGCCGCGCCTCAGGCTGACCTCGGCCGCCACCCGGCGCAACGCCCCGGACCGGCCTGCCGCCCACACCCCCGTTCCGGTCCCGGCCCCCGCGCCCCTCACGGTGGGCGAACCGACGCCGGTGCCCGGCACCCCCGACGGGCAGGCCCGACACCGGGCCCCGCTCGTCGGTGCGGGGTGCGTGCTCATCGTCGTCCTGGGGGCGCTCCTGGTCCTCCGGTTGTCCGGCGACGGCGTGGCGCCCGCTGCCACCTCGGCGGTCGACCGGACGCCCGGCGCCACGACCGATCCGCTCGACCCGCCGGTCACGCTCGGCGCGGACTCGGAGTACGTCGAGACGAGGGCGCTCGAGGGGGGCGACCTGCTCGTCACCCACTGGATCTCCTCGTCGCGACCGATGGACCGCTTCCGGCTGCGTACGCCGACCAGCCCGGGGCTCGACGGCGTACGCGTCGACGTCCAGGACCTGGTGGTGGCAGCCGACGGGGAGCCGCTCGCCGAGGTGTCCGACGTCGGGGTGGATCGCCCGGCTCGACTCGCGGGCGCCCGGAGCCTGTACCTCCGCTACCGGCTCGCCGGGGCCCTGGACCTCCGCGCCTCCGTCGACGGCCGGGCGCTGGCGGCGGTGACCGCCCTGGGGGTCGGGCTGGAAGGCCGCTCCCTGGCGAGGACGCACGTGTTCCCCGGCGGCAAGGTGATGACCCTCGCGTGCCTGGGCCAGGGGGCGCGCGCCGTCCCTGAGGTGTGCGGCACCTACGAGGAGGGAGCGTGGCAGGTCCGGTCGGAGGCCGGGGCGCTGCCGGTCTCCGTCATCGCGCAGCTGGACCTGTCCGTCACGCGCTGAAATGACGGACGGACCCACGTCTCACGTGGGTCCGTCACAGTGTCGGGCTGACAGGATTTGAACCTGCGGCCTCCTCGTCCCGAACGAGGCGCGCTACCAAGCTGCGCCACAGCCCGCCGCCCTGATCGAGAGGACTCGTCAGGGCAACGTCGGCGAGCATACCGGAGCGGTCAGGCCCTCCCGAAATCGCCCCGGAGCCGTGGACTCAGGCGCCCGGGCGGCGACTCAGGGTCAGGTGCACGACACCACTGGGCGAGGCGACCGACTCGATGTCGTAGGCGTCCTCGAGGGCCTCCAGGCCGTCCCAGAGCCGCGTGCCGCGGCCCAGCACGATCGGCACCAGCACGAGGTGCAGCTCGTCGACGAGACCGGCCGCGACGAAGTCCCGTACGGTGCTCGCGCCGCCGCCGAGGCGTACGTCGAGGTCGCCTGCCGCGTCCCGCGCGACCGCGAGGGCCTCCTCGGGCGTCGCGCTGAGGAAGTGGAAGGTGGTGCCGCCCTGCATCTCGAGCGGCTCGCGCGGGCGATGGGTGAGGACGTAGGTCGGGGTGTGGAAGGGCGGGTCGTCGCCCCACCAGCCGCGCCAGTCGGGGTCGTCCTGCCAGCCGGGCGGGCCGAACTTGTTGGCCCCCATGATCTCGGCCCCGAACCCGTCGCCGTGACGGACCGCGAACGCGTCGTCGACGCCGGGCCGGCCGGTGTCGCGGTCCCAGAAGCGCGTGGCGAACATCCACTCGTGGAGCCGTTCGCCGGCGTGGCCGAAGGGCGACTCGAGCGACTGCGGCTCCCCGGCGCCGAAGCCGTCGAGCGAGATCGAGAAGTTGTGGACCCGGACGCGTGTCATGAAGGACTCCTCGAGGTGGTCGGTACGAGCGTCATCAGCGTCGCCTCGGGCCGGCACGCGACGCGGAAGCGTACGTAGGGGTTGGTCCCGAGCCCGGCCGAGACGTGCAGCCAGGCAGATCCGTCGTCGCCGGGCGCGGACGCGGCGGGGTGGCGGTGCAGGCCGCGGGCGCGGGCCGGCTCGAGGTCGCAGTTGGTGGTGAGCGCCCGCCCGCCGGGCAGGCACACCTGTCCGCCGTGGGTGTGCCCGGCGATGATCGCGTCGTAGCCGTCGGCGGCGAACTGGTCGAGGACGCGCAGGTAGGGCGCGTGCGCGACCGCGAGGCGTACGTCGGCGTCGGTGTCGGCGGGCCCGGCGACGCGCTCGAGGTCGTCGTACCTCAGGTGCGGGTCGTCGACGCCCGCGAAGGCGATCCGGGTTCCCTTCACGGTCAGCGAGCCGAACCCGTTGGTCAGGTCGAGCCAGCCGGCGTCGGCGAAGCGGTCCTTGAGCTCGGGCCACGGCAGCTGCGGGGTGTCGGTGTTGCGCTTGCCGGTGTCGGGCAGGAGGTAGAGAAGCGGGTTGCGCATGCCGGGGGCGTAGTAGTCGTTGGAGCCCAGGACGTACGCGCCGGGCACCTCCAGCAGCGCGCCGAGGGCGTCGACGACGACCGGGACGGACCGCATGTGGGCGAGGTTGTCACCGGTGTCGATGACCAGGTCCGGCTCGAGCGCGGCGAGGCCGCGCAGCCACTCCTGCTTGGCCCGCTGGTCGGGGGCCATGTGGATGTCGCTCAGGTGCAGCACCGTGAGCGGCTCGTGCCCGGGTGGCAGCAGCGGCACGGTCACGTGGCGCAGCGTGTACTGCCGGGCCTCCCACGCGGCGTACGTCGCCAGGCCCGCCCCGGCCAGGGTGCCGAGCGCGAGGGTGCGGCGTACGGCGGGGAGGAAAGGCATTCGCCAAGGCTGCCACAATGGGATCCATGAGTGCCCTGAAGGACCGTCTCCGCGCCGACCTCACCACCGCCATCAAGGCGCGTGACGAGCTGCGCTCCTCGACCCTGCGGATGGTGCTGACCGCCATCACCAACGCGGAGGTCGCCGGCAAGGAGGCCCGCCAGCTCTCCGACGACGACATCATCGGCGTGCTCTCGACCGAGGCCAAGCGGCGCCGTGAGGCCGCCGTCGCGTTCGAGGAGGGCGGCCGCACCGAGATGGCCGCCAAGGAGGCCGCCGAGGGCACCGTCATCGCCGAGTACCTCCCCGCCCAGCTCACCGAGGCCGAGATCGCGGAGCTGGTGAGCGCCGCCATCGAGCAGACCGGCGCGGCCGGCGAGGGCATGCGGGCGATGGGCAAGGTCATGGGCGTCGTGACGCCGCAGGTCAAGGGCCGCGCCGACGGTGGTGCGGTGGCCGCGGAGGTGCGCAAGCAGCTCGGCTGACCGCGACGAGGTGCCCGGTCAGCGTTCCTGAGCGGAACGACGTGCCCGGTCAGCGTTCCTGAGCGGAACGAGGTGCCCGGTCAGCCGTTGCCGCGGCCTCCGCCGTTGCCGCGGCCTCCACCGTTGCCGTTGCCGTTGCCGCGGCCGCCCCCGCCGCCGGTGTTCTCCGGGGGCGGGACGGTGCCGGTCGAGGTGTAGAGCGTGACGGTGTCACCGCTGCTGAGCGCGGTGCCGCCGGACGGTGACGTGTACGCCACGGTGCCGGCGGGGATCTCGGAGTCGACCTGGCCGCCGTCGGCGACGGTGAACCCGGCGCCCTGCAGGGTGGCCGTCGCCGCCTCGGCGCTCTGGCCGGCGACGTCGGGCACGGTGCTCAGCACGCCCGCGATCTCGTCGCCGGGCGGCGCCTGGAACTCCTCGTAGGGGAGCTTGGCCGAGACGGCCGCCATCGCGTCACCCCAGATCGGGCCGGCGACGGTCGAGCCGAAGGCCTCGTAGATCGGGCTGCCGCCCACGACCTGCCCGTTGAGGCTCACCCACTCGCCGAACTCGTTGGCGCCGGCGACCATCGCGGCCGCGGAGATCGTGGGGGTGTAGCCCGCGAACCACACCGACATGTTGTTCTGGTTGGTTCCGGTCTTGCCGGCCGACGGCTTGTCGATGGCCAGCGACGAGCCGAAGCCGCCGGGCTCCATCACGCCGCGGAGGATGTCGTTGACGGCGTCGGCCGTCGCGCCCGGCATGACCTGCTCGCACTCGGTGGGGAAGTCCTTGAGGACCCCGCCGGACGAGTCGAGGACCTGGGTGACCGGGCGCGGCTCGCAGTGCAGCCCGCGCGCGGCGAAGGTGGCGTACGCCTGGGCGATCTCGAGCGGGTTGCTGTCGGAGACGCCGAGGATCCACGACGGCACCTTCTGCGCCAGTGGCACCTTCACGCCCATCTCGGCGGCCAGCTTGAGCGGCTCGCACATGCCGGTCTCGACCTCGAGCTGGGCGAAGAAGGTGTTCACCGACTGCTGGGTGCCCGTGTAGAGGTCGAAGGTGCCGGAGCCGGTCGAGTTGGAGACGTTCCAGCCCTCGCCGTCGCCGGCGTAGGGGCCGTCGCAGTTCGCGAACTCCTCGTCCGGGATGTTCATCTCCGGCGGCGAGTTGATCGTGGTGCTGAGCGGGATGCCCTGGTTGATCGCCTCGGCGAGGACGAAGACCTTGAAGGTCGAGCCGGCCTGGAAGCCGTTGGCGTCGCCGTACTTCTTGGGGACGACGTAGTTGAGGTAGGTCTCGCCGCCCTGCTTGTCCTTGCCCATCGGGCGCGACTGCGCGATCGCGCGGACGTCGCCGGTGCCGGGCTCGACCATCGCGAGGCCACCGATGGCCTGGTCGGTCTGGAAGACGTGGCTCGAGACGGCGTCGTCGGCGCCCTTCTGCATGTCGAGGTCGATCGTGGTGTTGATCGTCAGGCCGCCGTTGTTGAGGGTGCGGCGGCGCTCCTTGGGCGTGTCGCCGAGGACCGGGTCCTTGAGCAGCCAGTTGACGACGTAGTCGCAGAAGAACGGCGCCCGCGACTGCTGGCAGCCGTTGGGGGAGGTCTCGATCTTGAGCGTCTCCTTGATCGGCCTGTTCTTGAGCCGCTCGGCCTTCTTCTCGGTCAGGACGCCGAGCTGCGCCATCCGGTCGAGGACGACGTTGCGGCGACTCTCGGCGCGCTCGGGGTTGTCGATCGGGTCGTAGCCGACGGGGTTCTTGACCAGACCCGCGAGCGTCGCCGACTCGAGGAGGTTGAGGTCCTTGGCGTTCTTGGAGAAGAAGTGGCGCGCGGCGGACTGCACGCCGAAGGCGCCGTCGCCGAAGTAGGCGATGTTGAGGTAGCGCTCGAGGATCCAGTCCTTGGTGTGGTTCTTCTCGAAGGCGATCGCGTAGCGCAGCTCGCGGATCTTGCGGGCGTACGTCTCCTCGGTCGCTGCCTTGCGCTCCTCGTCGGTCTCCGCCTGGTAGAGCAGCGTCTGCTTGACCATCTGCTGGGTGATCGAGGAGCCGCCCTGCACCGCACCGCCGTTGGCCTGGTTGGTGATGAACGCGCGCAGCGTTCCCTTGAGGTCCAGGGCGCCGTGGTCGTAGAAGCGGTAGTCCTCGATCGCGACGATCGCCTTGACCATCGGCCGCGAGATCGAGCTCAGGGGGACGTTGATCCGGTTCTGGTCGTAGAGCGAGGCGATCAGGTTGCCGTTGACGTCGTAGATGCGCGTCTTCTGCGACAGGTCCTTGGCCTCGAGGGACTCGGGGAGGTTGACCATGCCCTTGCTGACGTCCTTGGCCGCCACTCCGACCAGCCCGGCGAAGGGGATGGCGAGGCAGGCCACGAGCACACCCATGACCACGGCGACGGCACCCATCACCGCGAGGTGGGAGGCGACACGACCGGCGTCGGGGCGTCCGTGAGGACGCTCGGAGGGGGAGGACGAGCGTGTTGGCATGGGCACCAGAGTACGTGGAGGACGCATAGCACCTTCAATTCCAGCCGCGCAGCCGGGTAGTCACATCGGACTATGCGAATTGAGCCACTCGGCCCCTGTCTGGACCGGGGGCACGTCGTTTACTTTTCATGCGGAGTCGGGGATGGCCGCTATGGGGGCGGCTGACCGGCTCGACACACACCGTGGGGTTACAGATCATGTGGGTCGAGGACTGGGCGGCACGCGCCGCATGCAAGGGCGACACGCCGGACGCACTCTTCGTGCGGGGCGCGGAGCAGAACAAGGCCAAGCAGGTCTGCGCCGGCTGCCCGGTGCGTACGGAGTGCCTCGCCGAGGCGCTCGACAACCAGATCGAGTGGGGCGTCTGGGGCGGCATGACCGAGCGTGAGCGCCGTGCGCTGCTCCGCCGCCGGCCCGACTCGTCGTGGCGCTCCATCCTGGAGACCGCCCGCACCAAGGTCGAGGCTCCCTCGGTCAACGCCTGACCCGCGGTTCGTCGCGGCCTATGCCTGGTGCGCCAGGCTCTCACCGATCGTGCGCAGGCCGTCGAGGTCGTGGACGTCCTCGGCGAGTGCCGGGACGAACGCCGTCGGCACCCGCGGGTGCGAGGCGGCGAACCGCTCGCACAGGTGCTGCTCGCGCTCGACGATGCGGACCCGGTCCGCGTGGAGCTGCAGCAGGCCGGCGGTGAGCGACGAGGAGTCGCCGGACCGGAGCCGGTCCGCGGCGGTGATCGCCGCCTCGGCCGACAGGTCGGTGTGGGCCGACGGGCTCACCCGGTTGACGACGAGTCCGGCCAGCGGCATCTCGTCGTCGGTGAGCCGGTCGACGAAGTAGGCGGCCTCACGCAGCGCGTCGGGCTCGGGCGCGGCGACCACGACGAACGCCGTGGCGTCGGCCTGGAGCAGCGCGAAGGTCTTCTCCGCACGCTGGCGGAAGCTGCCGAAGAGCGTGTCGAGGGCGGTCACGAAGGTCTGGACGTCGCGCAGCATCTGCCCGCCGAGGATCTTGCCGAGCGCGTTGGTGACGACGGAGAAGCCGGCCGTCATCAGCCGCGCCGGCCCACGGGCGGGCGCGACCAGCAGCCGGATCAGGCGTCCGTCGAGGAAGCTGGAGAGCCGCTCGGGGGCGTCGAGGAAGTCGAGGGCCGAGCGCGACGGCGGCGTGTCGACGACGATCAGGTCGTAGCGGCCGTCCGCGAGCGCCTGCCGGTGGAGCTGGCCGAGCTTCTCCATCGCCATGTACTCCTGGGTCCCGGCGAACGAGCTCGACAGCGCGACGTAGAACGGGTTCTCCAGGATCTGCCGCGCCTTCTCCGGGCTGGCCTGGGACTCGACGACCTCGTCGAAGGTCCGCTTCATGTCGAGCATCATCGCGTCGAGCGAGCCGCCGGACGTCGCTCCGACGCCCGGGACCGGCCGCGGGGTGTTGTCGAGCTGCTCGATGCCCATCGACTGCGCGAGCCGGCGAGCCGGGTCGATGGTCAGCACCACGACCTTGCGCCCGCGCTCGGCGGCACGCAGCGCCAGCGCGGCCGACGTGGTGGTCTTGCCGACGCCGCCCGATCCGCAGCACACGATGATCTCGGTGGTCGGGTCGTCGAGGAGGGCGTCGAGTCGTGGAGTGTTCTTCATGATTCGGGGTCCCTGCGGCGTTGTTCGGGGGAGCGCAGCGGCGGAGACGAACGTCGTGGGGTGAAATTCATGCCATCCCCTGCCTGCGGAGGAGCTGGGCGAGCTCGACGAGCGCGCCGTGGTCGATCCCGGCGGCGACGCGCGGGAGCTCGTAGGTCGGCAGGCCCTCGGCCGCGACGAGGGTGCGCTGCTCGTCCTCGAGTCGACGGCGTACGGCGTGGTCGCGGGCCTCCTCGACGAGCGAGCGGACCAGCTCGGCGTCGACGTCGACGCGCGCGCGGCTGAGGTCGGAGGTGATCGCGGTGGGGTCGACCGCGTCGTCGCGCACCTGCGCGAGCGCCGCGGGGCTCAGCGCCTGCGGGCGGACCAGGTTGACCACGACGCCGCCGACCGGCAGCCCGGCGTCGCGCAGCTCGGCGATCCCGTCGGAGGTCTCCTGCACCGGCATCTCCTCGAGGATCGTGACGAGGTGCACGGCGGTGCGCGGCGAGCGCAGCAGCTCCATCACCTTGTCGGCCTGCGACTTCACCGGGCCGACCTTGGCCAGGCCCGCCAGCTCGGAGTTGACCCCGAGGAACTGGCAGATCCGCCCGGTGGGCGGCGCGTCCAGCACCACGGCGTCGTACGTGATCTGCTCCTTGTTGCGCCCCGCGCGCGGCCGCTGCACCGCCTCGTACACCTTGCCGGTGAGCAGCACGTCGCGCACGCCCGGGGCGACGGTCGTGGCGAAGTCGATGACGCCGAAGCGGTCGAGCGCCTTCCCGGCCCGGCCGAGCTTGTAGTACATCGCGAGGTACTCCAGCAGCGCCGACTCGGCGTCGATGTGGAGCGCGTGCACCTGCCCGGCCCGACCGTCGGCGTCGGGCGCGCCCTTGGCGATACGGCGCTCCTCGTAGGGGAGGGGGTCGACGTCGAACATCCGCGCGATCCCCTGCCGCCCCTCCACCTCGCACAGAAGCACGTTGCGGCCCGAGCCGGCGAGGGCCAGGGCGAGGGCGGCGGCGACGGTGGACTTGCCGGTGCCGCCCTTGCCGGTGACGACGTGCAGGCGGACCTTCGGCCAGTCGACGGGCCGGTCGGCGGGGGCGGTCACGAGCCCGAGGATAGCCAGCCGGGTGGAGGGCCGGAGGGGCGTTCTACGGCCGCTCGTGCGTCTTATTGGTGTGCACCACCATCTTTTGCTTGACCATCACGCAAAAGTCTGCGAGCGTCACGTCGGGTCACCGTGACCCATGTCACACAACGCGGCCCCCGGCCGCCACGTCGTGCCACCCGCTCGCACCGCCCGCACCCTGGAGGCCTTGGGATGTCCACCACTCCGCGCTCGATCCCGCGAGGACCAGCAGCTCGACGCTCGCGCGCCGGCACCGCCCTGCTCGCCGTCCTGGCCCTCGTCGGCAGCGTGCTGCTCGGCGCCGTGGCCGCCGCCCCCGCCCAGGCACACCCCGGCCACGGCCACGTGCTGCTCTTCAACGAGGCGCCGGCCGGCCCGTGGCACGACGAGGCGATCGCGTACGGCACGCCGAAGATCAAGGCGGCGCTCGAGGCGGAGGGGATGACCGTGACGGTCTCCTCCGACTCCTCGGTCTTCACCGACGAGAACCTCGCGCAGTTCGACGCCATGATCGCCTTCCAGATCAACGGCGACCCGTGGACCGCGGCCGAGAAGGCGGCGATGGAGCGGTGGATGCAGGCCGGTGGCGGCATCGCGGCGATCCACAACGCCACCGACATGCGGGGCAACTACCCGTGGTGGGACGACATGATCGGTGCCCTGATGCCCGGTCACTCGGCGCAGGACATCCCGGCGGTGGTCCGCAACGAGGACGTCACGCACCCCTCCACCGAGCACTTCCAGGGCACGGACGAGGTGACCCGGTGGATGCGCAACGACGAGTGGTACAACTTCAACCGCAACGTCCGTGGCGAGGCGCACGTGCTGCAGACGATGGACGAGTCGACCTACAACCCCGGCTCCAACGCCCAGGGCTACGACCACCCGATCACCTGGTGCAAGCCCTATGACGGCGGCCGCTTCTGGAGCACCGCGCTCGGCCACTTCCCCAAGAACTACGACGAGCCCGAGTTCATGGACATGATCGTCGGCGGCGTGAAGTACGTCGCGGGCATGGTCGAGGGTGACTGCGGCGGCACCGTGTGGAGCAACTTCGAGCGCATCCCGCTCGACCAGAACACCTCGGCGCCCTTCGCGATCGACGTCGCCGACGACGGCAAGGTCTTCTACACCGAGCTGGTCCGCGGCCAGCTCCGCATGTACGACCCGGCCACCCAGGCCGTGACGACCGTGCTGTCGCTGCCGGTGTACTCCGGCGGCGAGGACGGCCTGCTCGGAGTCGCGCTCGACCCCGACTTCACGACGAACGGCCACCTCTTCCTCTACCGCTCGGCCGAGTCGCCGGACAACTCCGACCCGGACAACTTCTGGTCCACCGTCTCGCGCTTCACCTTCGAGAACGGGTCGGTCGACCCCGCCTCGGAGAAGGTGATCATCCGGATCCCGGCGCGGCGCCTGCCCGACGAGCCCGGCCACACCGGCGGCGGCCTCGACATCGACGACGACGGCACCCTCTTCATCGGCGTGGGCGACGACGTCAACCCGCACTCCGAGCCGTCCGGCGGGTACGCCCCGCTGTCCGAGCGCGCGGGCACGTTCCACGACGCCCGCGAGACCTCGGCCAACACCAACGACCTGCGCGGCAAGATCCTGCGCATCACGCCGCTCGACGAGCCGGGTGCACCCGGCGTCGGGTCGAGCTACTCGATCCCCGAGGGCAACCTGTTCCCCGAGTCCGAGGACGTCGGGCGCGACAAGACGCTCCCCGAGATCTACGCGATGGGCTTCCGCAACCCGTTCCGCTTCTCCGTCGACAGCGAGACCGGCTGGTTGAGCATGGCCGACTACTCGCCGGACAACGGCACCGACGCCCCCGCCACCCGCGGGCCGGCGGGCATCGCGGAGTGGAACCTCATCAAGAGCGCCGGCAACTACGGCTGGCCGCTCTGCATGGGCGGCAACCACAACGGGCAGAACCCCAACGGCGAGCCGTTCCGCGACGTCGACTACGGCAGCACCACGCCGCTGAACCCGCCGGTCGTGGGCGACTACTTCGACTGCGCCAACCCGGTCAACGACTCGGTGCGCAACACCGGCCTGACCAACCTGCCCCCGGCGCGCGCGGCCGACATGTACTACGGCTACCGCCGCTCCTCCGTGGGCGCGATCCCGCAGGGCGGCGGCCTGGCCCCGATGGGCGGCCCGGTCTACCGCTACGACGAGGCGCTCGAGTCCGACACGAAGTTCCCCGAGTCGTACGACGGCAAGCCCTTCTTCTACGACTGGGCCCGCAACAAGATGTACAGCGTCCAGCTGAAGGACCCGGCCGCCGAGCAGGGCTCGCAGGTGGAGAAGGTCAACCCGTTCCTCCCTGACGTGCCGTTCCTGGCGCCCATCGACTCCAAGTTCGGCCCCGACGGCTCGATGTACGTCCTCGACTGGGGTGGCGGCTACGGGCGTGACAATCCCACGTCCGGGCTCTACCGCATCGACTACATCAGCGGCTCCCGGTCGCCGGTCGCGCGCATCGACGCCGAGCCCGACTCCGGCCAGGCGCCCCTGGAGGTGACCTTCGACGGCAGCGGCTCGACCGACCCCGAGGACGAGGACCTCACCTACGAGTGGGACTTCGACGCCGACGGCACGACCGACGCCACCGGTGTCACCGCCTCCCACGTCTTCGAGGACGAGGGCGTCTTCGACGCGCGGCTGACCGTCACCGACCCGGCCGGCAAGACCGGGACGACGACGGTGCCGATCACGGTCGGCAACACCCGCCCGGTGGTCGAGCTCGAGACCCCGCCGAACGGCTCGTTCTTCGACTTCGGCGACGAGATCAGCTGGCAGGTCCAGGTGACCGACCCGGAGGAGGAGTCCGTCGACCCGCAGGCGGTCGAGGTGCAGCCCGCCCTCGGTCACGACGACCACGCGCACCCGCTCGTCGCGTCCCGCGGCCTGACCGGCAGCACCGAGACCAGCGTCGGCGGCCACGCGGCGGACGAGAACATCTTCTACGCCATCGACGCCCGCTACACCGACTCCGGAGGAGCCGGCGGCGAGAACCCGCTGCTGGGCTCCGACACGTCGGTGATCTTCCCCAAGCTGCGCCAGGCCGAGTGGTTCGACGCCAAGTCGGGCACGGCCACGGTGGCTCCCGGTCGTGACCCGGCCGGAGGTGGCCAGGTCGTGGTCGGCAAGGACGGGGCGTGGGTGAGCTTCGAGCCGGTGAACTTCCACCGGATCGACGACTTCCGCCTGCGGGTCCAGGCAGCGGCTGCCGGCGGCGCCATCGAGCTGCGCAAGGGCAGCCCGACCGGTGAGGTCGTCGGCACCGCCGAGGTCCCGGCGACCGGCCAGCAGTTCCGCGACGTCGCGGTCGACGTGAGCGGCCTCGGCAACGAGACGATGGACCTGCACCTGGTCTTCACCGGCCCGGGCGACATCAAGCTCAACTTCTTCGAGGCCGTCGGCCAGGGCATCTCGCCCGAGGCCAAGCCGGTCGTGGCCATCACCGAGCCGGTCGACGGCGACAAGCTCGACCCCGGCGCCGAGGTCACCGTGGCCGCGGACGCGTCCGACGCCGACGGCACGGTCGCCAAGGTCGAGTTCTTCGCGGGCGAGACCAAGGTCGGCGAGGACGACACCGCGCCGTACGCCGCGACGTGGACCGCTCCCGCCGAGGAGGGGCTCTACGAGCTGACCGCGAGGGCGACCGACGACGAGGGGAACGTCACCACCTCGCGGCTCGTGCAGGTCCAGGTGGGCGAGCTGTTCGGCGACCTGGTCCCCTTCAGCAACGTGAACGGGGAGTTCGAGCGCCTCGGTGCCGGCGCGTTCCGGATCTCCGGAGCCGGCAACAACGCCTGGCAGGGGGTCGACCAGTACACGACGCTGTTCGAGCCCGGCGGTGGTGACGACGAGTACGACGCCATCGTGCGCGTCGACGCCAGCACGCTGCTCAACAACTCCGGCAAGGCCGGACTCATCATCCGCAACGACATGACGCAGCCCGGCGTCTCGCCCGGCTACGCCATGCTCGCGTGGCGTCGCGCCGCCGGGATGGAGTTCCTCACCGACCCCGACGGCAACGGCCAGCTCAACGCGTCCGTCGCCGGCGGAACCAGCACGGTGCCGAAGTGGCTGAAGCTCAGCCGCCGCGGCAACGAGGTGTCGGCGTACTGGTCCAACAACGGCACGTCGTGGACCCAGGTGGGCGCCGCGGTCACCCTGGCCGGCATCGCCAGCACGCAGGACGTCGGCATGTTCATCATGGCCCACGAGACAGGCGTCCGGACGGCCGACTTCTCGCAGTTCACGATCGACAGCGACCCGCAGGAGCCGGAGCCCGAGCCGGAGACCCCGAGCGAGCCGCTGAGCTGCGTCACCGGGCCGCTCTCCGACGAGTTCGACTCCCCGGCGCTGCTGCCCAAGTGGGCCCTGCGCAACACTCCCGGTGCACCGATCACGCAGGCCGGCGGATCACTCCGCCTGCCCGTCACTGCCGGTGACATCAACGAGTCGAGCCCCGGACCGGTGAGCTTCGCCGGTCAGCCGGTGCCCACCGGCGACTGGACCGCGACCACGAAGATCACGCTGGAGCACAGCTCGCACTGGCAGTGGGCCGGCCTGGTGGTGCACCAGTCGGACGACGAGTACAACAAGATCGGCTTCGTGCGGCACCAGAACGGCACGCGGTTCGTGGAGTTCCAGTCCGAGACCGGTGGCTCGCGCACCACGCCCGCCGCGCCCGTCGTGGCGGCGGACTTCCCGAGCACGATCCACCTGCGACTGACCAATGTCGCGGGCAAGCTCAGCGGGGCGTACTCCGCCAACGGGACCGACTGGACCGCGCTCGCCGGCACGCTCGACCTCAAGACCGGGTCGGCGGCACGGATCGGGCTCATGGCCGCCGGCGACCTCGGCACCACGCCGCGGGTCGCGCAGGTCGACTGGTTCCGGGTGACCCCGGACCGTACGGCTCCTGCGGTCGGGGCCGACGACGAGTTCGACGGCACCGCGCTCGACGGCTGCCGCTGGGCGGAGTCGGTGCGCTACAACTCAAACACGGAGTCGGTGGCCGACGGCCACCTGAAGATCGAGACGGAGCCGGGTGACATCAACGGCGCCAACCCGATCCAGCCGCGCAACTTCGTCCTGCAGGACGCGCCCGAGGGTGACTGGGTGGCCGAGACCAAGCTCAAGGCCCCGCTGAAGCACCGCTACCAGCTGGCCGGACTGCTGATGTACGGCGACGACGACAACTACGCCAAGGCCGACATCGTGGCCTTCAACGCACCGGGCGCCGCGCTCGACCTGCGGGCCGAGCTGGCCGCGGAGAAGGGTGGCACCGGCGTCGGCGGCGGCGACCAGGTCAACATCGCCGACACCACCGAGAGCGGCTACTGGTGGGTCCAGGTGACCAAGACCGGCACGAGGTACACCGCTGCGGTGAAGTCGACCGCGGGTGCGTCCTGGACGCCCATCGGGGACGGCATCACCTATGACGGACCGCTCAACTCCATCGGCCTGATGGCGATCGGTCCCGAGCAGGAGGAGCCGGTGACGGTCGAGTTCGACCACTTCCACCTCGACGGCGAGGAGGAGCCGCCGGCCGACACGACGGCTCCGGTCACCACTGCCGGCCAGGCCGTGGTGGAGGACGGCGTGCGGGTCACGCTGACCGCGACCGACGAGTCCGGCGGGTCCGGCGTCGCGTCCACCGAGTACCGCATCGACGAGGGTGGGTGGACCGACTACACAGGTCCGTTCACGGTCACCGAGCCGGGAGCCCACACGGTCGAGTACCGCTCGACCGACGCGGCAGGCAACGTCGAGACGGCCAGGAGCATCGAGGTCGTGGTCGAGGCCGCCGACTCCGACGCACCGACCACGGGCATCACGTGGACGCCGGCCGAGGCCGACGGCGAGGATGGCTGGTACGTCACCGGTCCCAGCTTCGCCCTCGACGCCGAGGACGACGGCTCGGGCGTCGCGTCGACCGAGTACCGCATCAACGGCGGTGCGTGGACGACGTACGAGGCCGCGGTGGACGTCCCCGACGGGGAGCACACCGTCGAGTTCCGCTCGACCGACGAGGCGGGCAACGTGGAGGACGTGCAGTCCTCGGAGGTCAAGGTCGACACCGTGACCCCCGCGACGGGTGCAGCC
>JAESGW010000627.1_pt1 | contig 22104 bp, 17 predicted proteins | sample 9269791 | NCBI WGS metagenome assembly JAESGW01 (sample SAMN16773120, study PRJNA677053) | algae metagenome | isolation source: Aphanocapsa lilacina HA4352-LM1 and co-occurring heterotrophs from near cave... | place: USA: Maniniholo cave, near Haena, Kauai, HI | collected 2009-07-28 | reverse complement strand
TTCGGCGTCGGTCTCGTGACCATCGACGGCCATGTCTACGAGGTCGGCGATAGCCGGATACCTTTCACCATCCAGTCGGTTTCCAAGGCCTTCGTGTTTGCGCTCGCGCTCGACATGGTCGGCGAGGAGCGCGTGGCGGCGGCGATCGGGGTCGAGCCGAGCGGCGAGGCCTTCAATTCGATCCGGCTCACCAACGACAATAGGCCGTTCAACCCGATGGTGAATGCCGGTGCGATCGCTTGCTCCGGACTGATCCATCAGGCCGCTGGCACACATGCTTTCGAACGCATCCGTGAAAAGCTCGGCCTGTTCGCCGGGCGCGAGCTTGACGTCGATGACGCCGTGCATGCCTCGGAAACGCTCACCGGCAACCGCAACCGCGCCATCGCCTGGCTGTTGCGCAATTACCTGGTGCTGCAGGACAACGTCGATGCCGTCCTCGATACATACTTCAGGCAGTGCGCCATCTTGGTCACCGCGCGCGATCTTGCTGTCATGGCAGTAACGCTCGCCAACCGCGGCGTCAATCCCGTGACGGGCGTCCAGGTCATTTCACCCAACATCGTCGCGCGCACGCTCTCGGTCATGACCAGTTCGGGCATGTACGATTATGCAGGGGAGTGGATCTATCGCGTCGGCATTCCCGCCAAGAGCGGCGTCGGCGGCGGCATCGTCGCGGCACTCCCCTCGCAACTCGGACTGGGGACCTTTTCGCCGTGCCTCGACAGCCATGGCAACAGCGTGCGCGGCCTGAAGGTGTGCGAGGCGCTTTCGGGCCGCTTCGATCTGCATATGCTCAACCGAAGCGCCGATGTCCGCACCTGCGTCATCGCCGATTACGACATTTTCGGCATCTCGTCGCGTCGCAGCCGGCAGCCGCACGAGCAGCAGATTCTCGACGATCGCCACAGCGACATCAGGGTGATCGAACTGGTCGGCGCGCTTAATTTCGCGACGATCGATTATGTGACGCGGCGGCTGGCCGGAGAGCCACCGAAAGCACCGCTCCTGATCCTCGACTTCCGGCGGGTACCGGACCTGACCGCGGCCGGCGCGCAACTGCTTGGCGAGAACCTCGCCATGCTCGGCAATGCCGGCGTCACCGCGATACTGACCGGCGTGGAGGCGACGTCCGCCGTGTGGACGTCGGTCCGGGCGCGAACCGCGGAGCCGCAACGGCTGCGGCGCTTCGCGCTGCTCGATGAAGCGATCGAATGGGCGGAGGACCAGGTGATCTACCGCTATGGCGGCTTCACCGCGTCGAAGGAAACCAGCCACCTTGGCGAACAGGCATTGTTGGCCGACCTCGCTCCGGAAGAAATAGCTGCGCTGGCGGAACTGTCGACCGCGCGCCGCTACCAGGCCGGCCAGCGCATCGTCTGCGCCGGCGAGCCGGCCAACTCGCTGTTCTTCCTGCAGAGCGGAATGGTCAGCGTAAAACTGCCGAGCGGGGTGCGGCTGGCCTCGCTTGGACCCGGCATGGAATTCGGCGAGATGGCCATCATCGAACAGTATCGTAGCGCGGACGTATGGGCCGATACGCCGGTGACCTGCCTCGAACTGCCGCTCGACAGCTTTGACGATTATCGCCGGCTGCACCCGCAGATCGCGATGAAGATCATGCGGAATTTATCCAGCCTGCTGGCGCGGCGCCTGATCCTTGCGAACGCCAAGGTGGATCTGCTCAGCGCGTATTGAGGACGGCGGATAGCAGTCTCTTCGTGGAGCCTTGACCAGGGCCGGCATAAGCAAAAATTTTGCAACCCATCAGAATTCTAAAATCGCAATTTGGAGGCGCGTGGGCTCAACTCTTCTTTGTGATCCTCTAACGAGGTGTCGGCAAAGGAAGTGGGGCCAGTGTGAATCGGTTCAGGGCGATCATGTTCGATGTCGACGGAACCATGGCCGAGACCGAGGAGTTTCATCGGCGCGCATTCAACGAGGCCTTCAGCCATTTCGGTTTGCCGTGGTATTGGGATGTGGCAACTTACGGCGGGCTGCTGCTGGTCGCAGGTGGAAGAGAACGGATTCGGTTTTTCGTGGAGTCGTTGCCCGAAAACTGTATCGATTTGTCAGACAATCGCATCAACGAACTGCACCGTTTCAAGACGCGCAGATATGCGGAACTGATCGACAGCGGCGCCTGCGGACTGCGGCCGGGCGTGGCCGACCTGATCCGTCAAGCCACGGCTGCGCGGTTGCGGCTGGCCATTGTCACGACCACCTCGCGGGAGAATATTGGCGCATTGTTGAACCGAAATCTGGAAACGGACTGGAATCGTAATTTCGACGTGATCGTTTCCGGGGACGACGTCCCCAACAAGAAACCGGAGCCGGACGCTTATAACGCAGCTCTCGACGCTCTCGGTCTGCCCGCCGTTTCTTGCCTGGCCATCGAGGACTCTCGCAACGGTCTGGTGGCAGCGGCTGCTGCCGGCGTTCCCGTCCTGATTACGCGCAGCCTGTACTTTCGAGATGACGATTTCACGGGCGCAGCCTGCGTCTCGGACGATCTGACTGATCTACCTGATGAGTTCTGGTTCGATTCTGACGGCTGATCCGCAAATCAGCATGATCGCAAAGTGCCGACACCAAGGCTGTGCGTTCACCCCCGCCCGCGATAGGGCGCGACGCCCTGGTCGGGGATCCACATGCCCTTTGGCAACCGGCCGGTCTGCCAGAACACGTCGATCGGGATGCCGCCGCGCGGATACCAGTAGCCGCCAATGCGTAGGAATTTCGGCTTGACCTCGGCGGCGATCCGCTTGCCGATCATGACCGTGCAGTCCTCGTGGAAGGCGCCGTGATTGCGGAAGCTCGCGACGTAGAGTTTCAGCGATTTGGATTCCAAGAGCCACTGGCCCGGCACATAGTCGATCACCAGATGCGCGAAATCCGGCTGGCCCGTCACCGGGCAGAGCGAGGTGAATTCCGGCGCGGTGAAGCGCACCAAGTAATTGGTGCCGGCCTGCGGATTGGGTACGCGGTCGAGTTTTGCCTTTTCAGGCGTATCCGGCCATTCCACGGCGCGGCCGAGCTGCAGGGATTTTTTGGCCATCGTGATCGTCCTTTGCGACGGCTGACATGGACGGAAGCGGCGTGGCCGTCAACTGCGGGAGCGTCCGGCGGGTCCAGTTCCGGGAAACTCGCGCCAATTCATTGCGTTACCCCCGCTTGTGAACGTGAAGCTTTTGACGCCGGGGCCAACTTTTTGGCAGTTAACCTTGCTCCTGAGGAGCCATCGGGAAACGGCCGCAGCCTAAGCGTTCACATTTGCCTGCGCCCCGTGTAAGACGCCCCCAAACCTGACCGACCACTCCCAGGAAAGTGCAAGACATGACCGCCATCGTCGACATCATTGGCCGTGAGATCCTCGATAGCCGTGGCAATCCCACGGTGGAAGTTGATGTGGTGCTGGAAGATGGCTCGGTCGGCCGCGCGGCCGTGCCCTCGGGGGCTTCCACCGGCGCGCATGAGGCCGTCGAGCTCAGGGACGGCGACAAGGAGCGCTATCTCGGCAAGGGCGTGGAGAAGGCGGTAGAGGCCGTCAACGGCGAAATCTACGAGGCGCTAAGCGACCAGGCCGTCGAGGAGCAGGTGCAGATCGACCAGATCATGATCGAGCTCGACGGCACGCCGAACAAGAGCCGGCTTGGCGCCAACGCCATCCTCGGCGTCTCGCTCGCCTGCGCCAAGGCGGCGGCGGAATCGTTCGACATGCCGCTCTATCGCTATGTCGGCGGCACCTCGGCGCGGACGCTGCCGGTGCCGATGATGAATATCATCAATGGCGGCGTGCATGCCGACAACCCGATCGACTTCCAGGAATTCATGATCCTGCCGGTGGGAGCTGAGAGTTTTGCCGAAGCGCTGCGTTGCGGCTCGGAAATCTTCCACACGCTGCGCGGCGAACTGAAGAAGGCCGGTCACAACACCAATGTCGGCGACGAGGGCGGCTTCGCGCCGGACCTGCCATCGGCGGACGCAGCCCTCGAATTCGTGGTGAGCGCGATCGGCAAGGCCGGTTACAAGGCGGGCTCCGACGTCATGCTCGGGCTCGATTGCGCGGCGACCGAGTTTTTCAAGGACGGCGCCTACGTCTATGGCGGCGAAAACAAGACCCGTTCGCGCTCGGAGCAGGCGAAGTACTTGGCCGATCTCGTGTCGCGCTATCCGATCGTCACCATCGAGGACGGCATGTCCGAGGACGACATGGACGGCTGGAAGGAACTGACGGACCTGATCGGCAAGAAGTGCCAGCTCGTCGGCGACGATCTGTTCGTCACCAACGTCACGCGCCTTGGCGATGGCATCAAGGCCGGCCGGGCCAACTCGATCCTGATCAAGGTCAACCAGATCGGCACGTTGACGGAGACGCTCGCTGCCGTCGAACTGGCTCACAAATACGGCTACACCTCTGTCATGTCGCATCGCTCCGGCGAGACCGAAGACTCCACCATCGCCGATCTCGCGGTCGCCACCAATTGCGGCCAGATCAAAACCGGCTCGTTGGCGCGCTCCGACCGTACCGCGAAATACAACCAGCTCCTGCGCATCGAGGAGCAGCTCGGCGCGCAGGCCATATATGCGGGCAGGGCGGCGTTGAAGGCACTGGCGTAACGCAGCGGCGCATCCAGATACAACAGACATAAAACGGGAGGATTGCGATGAGTGACGGCAAAAGCGGGCTGCAACTGCGTTCGCTGCTCAAGAAGAGCGGTGAACTCGAACTGTCGCTGGTAGAGGTCCCGACGCCCGAACCGGCCGACGACGAGGTCGTGGTCCGGGTCGAGGCGACGCCGATCAATCCGTCGGATCTCGGGCTTTTGATCGGCCCGGCCGACATGTCGACCGCGAAGGTCACCGGCACCAAGGACGCGCCGGTGATCACCGCAAAGATGCCGGATGCCGCCATGCGGATGATGGCGGCGCGGCTCGATCAGTCGCTGCCCGTCGGCAACGAGGGCGCCGGCGTCGTGATCAGGACCGGCGCTTCGGATGCCGCCAAGGCGCTGATGGGCAAGTCGGTCTCGATGATCGGCGGCGCCATGTACACGCAGTATCGCACCATCAAGGCGCGCGACGTCATGGAGCTTCCCGCCGGTACGACGGCTGCGGATGGCGCATCGTGGTTCGTGAACCCGCTGACCGCGCTCGGCATGACCGAGACCATGCGGCGGGAAAATCACAAGGCGCTGGTGCATACGGCTGCCGCCTCGAACCTCGGGCAGATGCTCAACAAGATCTGCATCAAGGACGGCATCGGCCTCGTCAACATCGTGCGCAGCAAGGAGCAGGCGGACATCCTGCACAAGATCGGCGCCAAACATGTCGTCGATTCCACTTCGCCCACCTTCATGGACGACCTCACCAACGCGCTGGTGGAAACCGGCGCCACGATTGCGTTCGACGCCATCGGCGGCGGCAAGTTGGCGGGGCAGATCCTCACCTGCATGGAGGCCGCGGCCAACAAGACCGCCAAGGAATACAGCCGCTACGGCTCCAACGTGTACAAGCAGGTCTACATCTACGGCAGCCTCGACAACCGTCCGACCGAATTGAACCGGGCCTTCGGCCTGACCTGGGGTGTCGGCGGCTGGCTCCTGACGCCGTTCCTGCAGAAGATTGGTCCTGCCGAAATCGGCAAGCTGCGCCAGCGCGTCGCCTCCGAACTCAAGACCACCTTCGCCAGCCACTACACGCGGGTGGTGTCGCTGCCGGAGGTGCTGCAACTCGACAATATCGCGGTCTACAACAAGCGTTCCACCGGCGAGAAATTCCTGATCAACCCGAACAAGGGCTGAACCGTCCGGTTCGGGCGTTTGCCCGGAGCGAATTCGACAGGCCGCCCGAAAAGGCGGCCTGTTCCGTTTCGTATCCATGACCCACGAGTGATCCATGCACTTGCATCGTTCTTTCAATCCGGCTTAAGTTCAGCCCGGCGCTTTTGCTTCAAAAGGGATATCCAATGGCCACCCACACCATCGTCACGATTGTCGGCTCGCTTCGGAAGGAGAGCTTTTCGCTCAAGGTCGCCAATGCACTCGCAAAACTGGCGCCGGCTTCGCTGAAACTCGACGTCACGACGCTGCACGGAATTTCCTTCTTCAGCCAGGATCTGGAAGCGGCCCCGCCGGCCGACTGGCTGGTGTTTCGCGAGAAGCTGCAGAAGTCGAACGGCGTGCTGTTCGTGACGCCGGAATACAACCGCTCGATCCCCGGCGTCCTGAAGAACGCCATCGATGTGGCCTCGCGCCCCTATGGCAAGAGCTCGTTCCTTGGCAAGCCGATCGGCATCGTCGGCAACGCGCCCGGCGCGCTCGGCGGCGTCAACGCGGTCAAGCATCTGCAGAACATCCTGCCGGGCATTGCCGGGCCAATTCTCGGCCAGCCCGAAATCTACCTCAACGCCATCGGCGACGCCTTCGACGACAAGGGCCAACTCACCAAGGAGCCGGTGCAGAAGCTGCTGCAGCAGTATCTGGATGCGTTCGCGGCGTTTGTCGAAAAGCAGAACAGGTAAGACGACAGCCCATCACCGTCATTGCGAGCGAAGCGAAGCAATCCATAGCGGCATCGCGGATAGATGGATTGCTTCCGCCTTCGCTAAAGCTACGGCGGACAAGTCGCTACGTTAGCATTCCATTAACCCGGCCATCGCATCTTGGCCCTCATGGTCTCACGCACCCGACTGAAATCGCTGCTTACCGGGCTCGCCCTCTACACGGTGGCCGCGCTGATGGTCGGCTATTTCAGCGTCAACGCCTACACCGGCAAATACGGGTTGAACGCGCGCCAGGAACTCGATCAGGAGATCATCGCGCTGACCTCGGAACTGGCGCGGCTGAAGCGGGAGCGGGCGCAGGGCGAGGAACGCGTTTCGCTGCTCCGCTCGGACCGGGTCGATCCCGACATGCTAGACGAGCGTGCGCGCTTCCAGCTCGACTACGCCAATCCGCGGGACCTGATCCGCACCCTGAAGCCGAACTAGTTTGTTGGTCCGTTGTCTAGACGTCGTCGCTGCGGCATGACGTCCGCATGCGGTCTGCAAATTTCAAAAAACCGCAAAATCAGTTTCGAAAATGTCGCGTCGCGCTGCACTGCGGCATAGCATTATTTTCCTTAGCGCATGCAATCCTTTCACGGCGGTTTGAGTTGGGATAGAGAGGATTGAACGTCTCTCGCATCCGGATTTGCCATGGCCGTACCCAAGAAAAGCGTCGACAAGGAATCAGGGCAGAAGGCAAGCGGATCGCCACCGGAATTCACCAAGGCCCAGGAGTTGGCCGCGCTCCGGGACATGCTGCTGATCCGGCGATTTGAGGAGAAGGCCGGCCAACTCTACGGCATGGGCGCCATCGGTGGCTTCTGCCATCTCTACATCGGCCAGGAAGCCGTCGTGGTCGGGATGCAGATGGCCCTGAAGCAGGGCGACCAGGTCATAACAGGGTACCGCGACCACGGCCACATGCTGGCCTGCGGGATGGAAGCCAACGGCGTGATGGCCGAACTCACCGGACGCCGCGGCGGCTATTCCAAGGGCAAGGGCGGCTCCATGCACATGTTCAGCATGGAGAAGAACTTCTTCGGCGGCCACGGCATCGTCGGCGCCCAGGTCTCGCTCGGGACCGGGCTTGCCTTCGCCAATCGCTACCGCGGCAATGATTTCGTCAGCGTCGCCTATTTCGGCGACGGCGCTTCCAACCAGGGGCAGGTCTACGAGAGCTTCAACATGGCGGAGCTGTGGAAGCTCCCGGTGATCTACGTAATCGAGAACAACCGTTACGCCATGGGCACCTCGGTGACGCGCTCGTCCGCGCAAACCGATTTCTCCAAGCGCGGCATCTCCTTCAACATTCCCGGCAAGCAGGTCGACGGCATGGACGTCCGCGCCGTCAAGGCGGCCGGGGACGAGGCGGTCGCCTGGTGCCGCGGCGGCAACGGGCCGTTCATCCTGGAAATGCAGACCTATCGCTACCGCGGCCATTCGATGTCCGATCCGGCCAAGTACCGGACCCGCGAAGAGGTCGAGAAGATCCGCACCGATCAGGACCCGATCGAGCAGGTCCGCAACCGCCTGCTGGCGGCCAAGGTCAGCGAACAGGAATTGAAGGCCATCGACGCCGAGGTGCGCGAGATCGTCAATGCATCGGCGGATTTCGCCCAGCGCGATCCCGAACCCGATCCCTCCGAACTCTGGACCGACGTCTACCGCTAGGTTCAAGCCGCACGCAGAATAATCAAGGCATGGTCAGGAAAAGTGGAAACCGGTTTTCCCAAGAATGATCATGTTCAAACAAGGAGATTGAATCATGGTGCGATCGGCCTGATCGCGCCATGATTTGACTGACGATTTCGGGAGCGAATATGCCCATTCAAGTATTGATGCCTGCGCTTTCGCCCACCATGGAAAAGGGCAACCTTGCGAAGTGGTTGAAGAAGGAAGGCGAACAGATCAAGTCGGGCGACGTCATCGCCGAGATCGAGACCGACAAGGCGACGATGGAAGTCGAGGCGACCGATGAGGGCACGCTGGGAAAGATATTGATCCCCGAAGGCACCGCCGACGTTGCGGTCAACACGCCGATCGCGACCATCCTGGCCGATGGCGAAAGCGCCGCTGATCTCGGCAAGGCGTCTGCCGCGGCACCGTCGCCCAGCGTGCAAAAGGAAGTCGAGGAGTCCCGCTCGCCGGTCGGCGAGGGCAAGCCGATGATTTCGGCGCCGCCGACCCAGCCCGGCCCGGCACCCGTCGCCGAGCCCGATCCGGAAGTCCCTGCCGGTACCGAGATGATCACCCAGACCATCCGCGAAGCCTTGCGCGATGCGATGGCGGAGGAGATGCGTCGCGACGGCGACGTATTCATCATGGGCGAGGAAGTCGCCGAATATCAGGGCGCCTACAAGGTGACGCAGGGTTTGCTGCAGGAGTTCGGCGCCCGGCGCGTCATCGATACCCCGATCACCGAGCACGGCTTTGCCGGCGTCGGCGTGGGCGCGGCGATGTCGGGGCTGAAGCCGATCGTCGAATTCATGACCTTCAACTTCGCCATGCAGGCGATCGACCAGATCATCAATTCCGCGGCCAAGACGCTGTACATGTCGGGCGGCCAGATGGGCTGTTCGATCGTATTCCGCGGGCCGAACGGCGCCGCTGCCCGTGTCGCCGCCCAGCACAGCCAGGACTATTCGGCCTGGTACTCGCAGATACCCGGGCTGAAGGTGATCGCGCCGTTCTCGGCCGCCGATTACAAGGGGCTGCTGAAGGCCGCGATCCGCGATCCCAACCCGGTCATCTTCCTCGAAAACGAAGTGCTCTATGGCCACACCGGCGAGGTGCCGAAGCTCGACGACTACGTGATTCCGATCGGCAAGGCGCGGATCGTGCGGACCGGCAAGGACGTCACGCTGATCTCGTGGTCGAATGGCATGACCTATTCGCTGAAGGCGGCCGATGAACTCGCCAAGGAAGGCATCGAGGCCGAGGTGATCGACCTGCGCACGCTGCGCCCGATGGATACCGAGACCATCATCGCCTCGGTGAAGAAGACCGGCCGCGCGGTGACGGTGGAGGAGGGCTGGCAGCAGAGCGGTGTCGGCGCCGAGATCGCCGCCCGCATCATGGAACACGCGTTCGACTACCTCGACGCGCCGGTGGCGCGGGTCTCCGGCAAAGACGTGCCGATGCCCTATGCCGCCAACCTTGAGAAGCTCGCATTGCCCAATGTGGCCGAGGTGGTCGCGGCCGCCAAGGCCGTTTCCTATCGGTAAGCCCAGGTAAGCTCATGGCCGGTCCCAACGAACAACCTCTGCCGCCTGACGTCGTCGGCCGCGAGGATGCCACCGAAGTGCTGCGGGCGTTCGTGGTCGACGGCGGGCTCTCGATCGCCTTCCAGCGCGCGTTCGAGGAGCCTGAGATGTGGGGCATGCTGCTGGTCGATATCGCGCGCCACGCCTCCCGCGCCTATGCGCGCGAGAGCGGCTACACCGAAGACGAGGCGCTGACACGCATCGTCGAAATGTTCGAAGCCGAGATCAACCGGCCGACCGATATGGGCTCCACCACGCCCCGGTCGCAACAAGGTCACTGACAATGCCGATCAACATTTTGATGCCCGCGCTGTCGCCCACGATGGAAAAGGGCAATCTTGCCAAGTGGCTCAAGAAAGAGGGCGACAAGGTCAAGTCGGGCGACGTGATCGCGGAGATCGAGACCGACAAGGCGACGATGGAAGTCGAGGCGGTCGACGAGGGCACGATCGCGAAGATCCTGGTGCCCGAAGGCACGCAGGACGTTCCGGTCAACGATATCATCGCCGTCATGGCCGGCGACGGGGAGGATGTGAAGGCCGCTGGCGCCGGAGCCGGCGCTGCGCCCTCAGCGAAGCCTGCCGAAGCCCCAGCAGCAAAACCGGCCGCCGCGGCCGCGCCAGCCGCCCCAACGCCAGCACCCGCAGCGGCACCCGCGCCTCAGACTGCGACTGCACCTGCTAAGACCAATGGCCACGCGCGCGTCTTCTCGTCGCCGCTCGCCCGCCGCCTCGCCAAGGAAGCGGGCATCGACATTGCGCGCATTGACGGCTCCGGCCCGCATGGCCGCATCGTCGCCCGTGACGTCGAGGGCGCGAAATCCGGCAAGGGATTGAAGGCGCCGGCCGCGGCCCCCGGTGCAGCGCCTGCGATCGCGCCGGCGATGTCGGACAAGCAGATACTTTCGCTGTTCGAGGAAGGCTCCTACGAGATCGTGCCGCACGACGGCATGCGCCGCACCATCGCGCAGCGCCTGACGGCGGCGACGCAGAGCGTTCCGACCTTCTACCTCACCATCGACTGTGACATCGGCCGGCTGCTTGACGCGCGCGAGCAGATCAATGCCGCCGCACCGAAGGACAAGGAGAAGAAGCCACTCTACAAGCTTTCGGTAAACGACTTCGTCATCAAGGCGCTCGCGGTGGCGTTGCAGCAGGTGCCGGACTGCAATGTCAGCTGGACCGAGGCCGGCATGGTCAAGCACAAGCATTCCGACATCGGCGTCGCCGTCGCCATGCCCGGCGGGCTGATCACGCCGATCATCCGCAACGCGGAGAGCAAGTCGCTGTCGACCATTTCCAACGAGATGAGGGACCTGGCGGCCCGCGCGCGAACGCGAAAACTCAAGCCGCAGGAATATCAGGGCGGCACGTCGTCGGTTTCCAATCTCGGCATGTTCGGCATCAGCCACTTCACCGCGGTCATCAACCCGCCGCAGTCGACCATCCTCGCGGTCGGCGCCAGCGAGGAACGGGCGGTGGTGCGGAACGGCAAGATCGAGGCCGCCCACATTATGAGCGTGACGCTGTCCTGCGATCACCGCGCCATCGACGGCGCGCTCGGGGCGGAGCTGATCGGGGCGTTCAGGCGGTTGGTTGAAAATCCTGTGATGATGATGGTGTAAGCCGTCATTGCGAGCGCAGCGAAGCAATCCATCTCACGCGCGACAACATGGATTGCTTCGTCGCAAAGGGCTCCTCGCAATGACGAAAGAAGCGTGATGGTCGCACGATGGGAACGAGCGAGTAGCCAATGGCCGATACATCTTTCGACGTCATCATCATCGGCTCGGGCCCCGGCGGCTACGTCACCGCGATCCGCGCCGCCCAGCTCGGCTTCAAGACCGCGATCATCGAAAAATCCTATCTCGGCGGCATCTGCCTGAACTGGGGCTGCATCCCGACCAAGGCGCTGCTGCGCTCCGCCGAGATCTACCACTACATGCAGCACGCCAAGGATTACGGGCTTTCCGCCGAGAATGTCTCGTTTGATCCGAAGGCCGTCGTGCAGCGCTCGCGCGGGGTCTCGAAGCGCCTCAACGACGGCGTCGGCTTCCTGATGAAGAAGAACAAGGTGACCGTGATCTGGGGCGAGGCCGCGATCGACGCGCCCGGCAAGGTCACCGTGAAGAAGTCCGCCGTCGAGGCGCCGAAGGGCGCGCTGGGCGAGGGCGCCTACCAGGCCAAGCACATCATCCTCGCCACCGGCGCGCGGCCGCGCGTGCTGCCGGGGCTCGAACCCGACAAGAAGCTGGTCTGGACCTATTTCGAGGCGATGGTGCCGGAGCGGATGCCGAAATCGCTGCTGGTGGTCGGCTCCGGCGCGATCGGCATCGAGTTCGCGTCGTTCTTCCACACCATGGGCGCCGACGTCACCGTGGTCGAGGTGCTGCCGCAGATCCTCCCCGTCGAGGACGCCGAGATCGCTGGCCTTGCGCGAAAACGGTTCGAGAAGCAGGGCATCAAGATCCTCTCGAACACCAAGGTGACGAAACTGGAGAAGAAGTCCGACAGCGTCGTCGCCACCATCGACGACGGCAAGAAGCCGCAGACGGTCGAGTTCGAGCGGGTGATCTCGGCGGTCGGCGTGGTCGGCAATATCGAGGGCCTCGGCCTCGAGAAACTCGGCGTCAAGACCGACCGCGGCTGCGTCGTGATCGACGGCTACGGCAAGACCAACGTGCCCGGCATTTACGCCATCGGCGACGTCGCAGGTCCCCCGATGCTGGCGCACAAGGCCGAGCATGAGGGCGTGGTCTGCATCGAGGCCATCAAGGGCCTGCATCCGCACCCCATGGACAAGAACCTGATTCCTGGCTGCACCTATTGCCATCCGCAGGTCGCTTCCGTGGGACTGACCGAAGCCAGGGCAAAAGAGGGCGGCCGCGAAATCCGCGTCGGCCGCTTCCCGTTCGTCGGCAACGGCAAGGCGATTGCGCTCGGCGAGGACCAGGGCCTGGTCAAGGTGATCTTCGACAAGAAGACCGGGCAGTTGCTCGGCGCGCACATGATCGGCGCCGAAGTGACCGAACTGATCCAGGGCTATGTGGTCGCGATGAATCTCGAGACAACTGAAGAGGAACTGATGCACACGGTATTCCCGCATCCGACGCTGTCAGAGATGATGAAGGAAGCCGTGCTGGATGCCTATGGCCGTGTGTTGAACATGTAGAGTTCGATCATGCCAGGCCAGCGCTACACACCCACACCTCATCCTGAGGAGCTTGCGAAGCAAGCGTCTCGAAGGATGGGCAACACAGGGAATCGCCGCCATCCTTCGAGACGCGCGCAAGAGCGCGCTCCTCAGGATGGAGGTCGTCACCCCACTCTAGCAGCCGAGACTGTATCCCGTGAAAGACAACGACAACCTGACCATCGAGCGCCCGACGTTCGTAACCCATCTCGAATGCGCGATGGAGGGCGACCATTACCCCGCCGACCAGATCCACAACCTCTCCAAGGCCGGTAAGCCGCTGCTGGTGCGCTATGACCTCGCCGGCGTGAAGAAGGCGCTGACCAAGGATGCGCTGGCGCAGCGTCCGGCCGACATGTGGCGCTACCGCGAGATGCTGCCGGTCCGGAAGGTCAGCGACATCGTCAGCCTCGGCGAGGTGACGACGCCGCTGATCCGGCTGCCGAAGCTTGCCAAGAAACTCGGCGGCGGCGAGATCATCGTGAAGGACGAGGGCCGCCTTCCCACCGGCTCGTTCAAGGCCCGCGGCCTCGTCATGGCGGTGTCGATGGGCAAGGCGCTCGGCATCAAGCACATGGCGATGCCGACCAACGGCAATGCCGGCGCGGCACTGGCGGCCTACGCGACGTCCTGCGGCATCAAGACCACGATCTTCTGCCCGGCCGATACGCCCGAGGTGAACGTCAGCGAGATCGAACTGCAGGGCGCGACAGTCTATCGGGTCAACGGCCTGATCGACGATTGCGGCAAGATCGTCGGCGAAGGCAAGGCCAAGGCCGGCTGGTTCGACACTTCGACGCTGAAGGAGCCGTACCGGATCGAGGGCAAGAAGACGATGGGGCTGGAGCTCGCCGAACAGCTCGGCTGGGACGTGCCCGACGTGATCTTCTATCCGACCGGCGGCGGCACCGGCCTGATCGGCATGTGGAAGGCGTTTGCCGAGCTGGAGGCCATCGGCTTCATCGGCTCGAAGCGGCCGCGGATGGTGGCGGTTCAGGCGTCGGGCTGTGCGCCGATGGTGCGTGCCTTTGAAGCAGGAACCGAGCACGCCCCGCGCTGGGAAGATGCCCACACCATCGCATCGGGCATTCGCGTGCCGCAGGCGGTCGGGGATTTTCTGATCCTGCGCGCGGTCCGCGAGAGCAAGGGTTTCGCGATTGCGGTCTCGGATGAGAAAATTTCTGCTGCGCTCAACGAAGTGGCGCGCGAGGAGGGGCTGTTGCTGTGTCCGGAAGGGGCTGCGACCTACGCCGCCTACCAGCAAAGCCTCGCCGATGGCCGCGTGACGAAAAACGATCGCGTGATGCTGTTCAATTGCGCCACAGGGCTTAAATATCCGCTGCCGCCGGTCACGCGCACGCTCGATCGTCACAAGCCGATCGACTACTCGAAACTGTAGCGGCCGTCATTGCAGGCGAGGCGAAGCAATCCACCTTGCTCCGACGAACTATGGATTGCTTCCGCCTTCGCTTCCAGCTACGGCGGACAGGTCGTCGCTCCACTCGTCACAATAACGATGGCGAGGGAGCTAAAAGGGAGGGTGTAATGCGCAAGGCACTTTGGGCTGCGTTGACGATGTTGGCTATGGTCAGTGCCGCAACCGCGCAAAACTTCCCTTCGCGACCCATCACCATCATCGTGCCTTTCGCCGCCGGCGGTCCCTCGGATGCGATGGCGCGGATTCTCGCCGAGCGCATGAAGACGACGCTCGGTGAAACCGTGCTGGTCGAGAACGTCACCGGTGCGGGCGGGTCGGTCGGCGTCGGTCGCGCAGTGCGTTCGCCGCCTGACGGCTACACCATCAGCTTCGGCCATCTCGGCACCCATGTCGCCAATGGCGCGGTCTACAACAAGCTCGGCTACGACCTCGTCACCGATCTCGAGCCGGTCGCGCTGCTGCCGAGCAACCCGATGATCATCGTCAGCAAGAATGCGGTTCCTGCGAAATCGCTGAAGGAATTTTTGGACTGGCTGAAGGCGCAGCCGTCGGCGCCTACGGCGGGCACCGCGGGTGCCGGTTCCGGAAGCCACATCGCCGGGCTCTACTTGGAGAAAATCACCGGCATCAAACTGCAATATGTTCCCTATCGTGGAACGGGACCTGCGATGAATGATCTCGTCGCCGGCCAGATCGATCTGATCGTCGACCAGACCTCGAACTCAATTCAGCAGGTGCGCGCAGGCAACATCCGCGCCTACGCCATCACCGACAGCAAGCGTGTCGAATCCGCTTCCGACATCCCGACCGTCGACGAGGCGGGGCTGCCCGGGTTCCACATGACGCTGTGGTCCGGCCTCTGGGTGCCCAGGGATACGCCGAAAGACGTCGTCGCGAAGCTGAATGCCGCGGCCGTCGATGCGCTTAACGATCCGGCCGTGCGCAAGCAGCTTGAAAACCTGGGCCTGCAGATGCCGCCGAAGGACAAACTCACGCCCGCCGCGCTTGGCGCCTGGCAGAAGGCCGAGATCGCAAAATGGTGGCCGATGATCAAGGCCGCCAACGTCAAGGTGGACTAGCGCTGGAGGTCATCGCTTCCTGGTCGCGCGGGCCTGCGCGTCGTTGACCTGTGTCAAGCTGGATGCCGCGCGGCACCAAACATTTTTGTTTGCCGATCGTTGAGTATTGGAGCGATAATCCGCACCGATAGGCTCTCTGGCGTCGCAGCGACCAGCACGAGGAGCCGTCCGGGAGGCCCATATGACGAACTCACCATCCGCTGATGGCACGTCGGCCTATCTTGAGAGCCTGATGCGTGCCGGCCAGCAATCGATAAAGCAATTTGACGACGCGATGGCCAGCGCGATGGGCATCGAAAGCAAGCCCCCCGCGCGTGAGCCGTGGCCGTTTGCCTTCACGACAAACATGCAACGGCAGTTCTGGTTTCCGGTCATGGACTTCTGGAAAGGCTTCCTCAGCGAACCATCTGCGGAAGGTTCCCGGCGGTCGGCGCTGGAAAGGCGCTTCCAGGACGAGGCCTGGCAACACTCGCCCTACTACGAGCTGGTCAAGAAGTCATATCTTGCGACTTCAAAGCAATTGGCTGAATTCGTCGACGAAGCCCAGGTCGACGAAAAGTCAAAGCTTCAGCTTCGTTTCTACGCACGGCAGTTCATCGATGCGATGAGCCCTTCCAATTTCGCTGCGACCAACCCGGAAGTCATTCGAACGGCGATCCAGACCCGTTCGGGCAGCCTGGTGGCCGGGATGCAGAACCTGATCGAGGATCTGCAGAAGGGGCGCATCACCCGTGTCGATGAATCCGCCTTTGAGGTCGGCCGCAATCTGGCGGTGACGCCCGGCTCGATCGTCTTTGAGAACGAACTGATCCAGCTCATCCAGTATACGCCGCAGACGCCGGAGGTCGAGAAGACGCCGCTTCTGATCGTGCCGCCCTGCATCAACAAGTATTATCTGCTCGATCTCGGCGCAGGAAATTCGTTTGTCGAGTATGCCGTCGCGCAGGGGCATCAGGTCTTCCTGATTTCCTGGCGGAGCGCCGTGCCGGAAATCCAGCATCTGACCTGGGACGACTACCTGAACCTCGGAGTACTCAAAAGCATCGACGTGGTGCGAGACATCGCCAGGGTCGATCAGGTTCACGCGCTGGGCTTTTGCGTCGGCGGAACCATCCTGAGCTGCGCCGCAGGGGTCCTCGCCGCGCGCGGCGAAGAAAGCAGGCTCGCGACGATCACGCTGCTGACGACGATGGTGGACTTCTCCGATACCGGGGAAATCGGCCTCCTGATCGACCAGAGTTCGCTGGCCCTGCGCGAAGCGACGATCGGAATGGGCGGCATTCTGCCCGGCAAGGAACTCGCCTTCACGTTCGGAACCCTGCGCGCCAACGACCTGATCTGGCGCTACGTGGTCGAGAGTTACCTGAAGGGGGCGCCGCCCGATGCGTTCGATCTGCTCTACTGGGATTCCGACAGCGTCAGCCTGCCGGGGCCTATGTACTGCTGGTACGCGCGCAACGCCTATGTCGAAAACAAGATCAAGGATCCCGGCGCGACCACGCAATGCGGCGAGCGGATCGACCTGTCGAAGGTGAAGGTTCCGCTCTTCATCCTGGCCTCGCGCGAGGACCACATCGTCCCCTGGCGCAGCGCGTTTCGTTCCAAGGATCTTATGGGCAAGGACGCGCGCTTCGTGCTCGCCGCCAGCGGACACGTTGCGGGCGTGATCAATCCGCCGGCCAAGAAGAAGCGGAATTACTGGGTCAACGATGATCTCGGCAGTGATGCGGACAATTGGCTCGAAAACGCGGAACAGAAGCCGGGAAGCTGGTGGCCGGACTGGGATGGCTGGATGAAATCCCATTCCAGCGGATCCGTGCCGGCGCCGAAGAAATTGGGCAACGCGACATTCCATGTGCTCGAGCCCGCGCCCGGCCGGTACGTCAAGCAAAAGTCAAACTAGGACTTGCGTGCGTTAGCTAAAAGAATGCAAGGGCCGGGATCCGGCCCTTGCAAGGTGATCGTGTCAGTAAGCGCGTTGAACGCTGGGTCGCTTACGCGTACGTGGCCATGTTCGCCATTGCCGTCATTTCGTTGTGATGGCCGCCGTCGGTTCCGCCACCGGCCAGCACGCCGTCGTCTTCCAGCTGGAAGTGGACGCCTTCGGCGAGCGAGTCGACCTTCTCGTAGGCGCCGTACACGGTCTGGTCGGTGGTGATGTCGCTCGCACGGACCAGGTTGCCGTAGACCGTGATGGTCCCGAGCAGATCCTCGTCATGCGCGCCGGCATTGCCCTGCTGGCTGATGACGGTGATCACGCTGTAGTCGTTCCTGCCGTCGCCATTGCTGTCCTTGTGTTCGATCGACTGGACCTCGCCGGTGTGTGCCGAGATTTCGATCTTGTCGCCCTGGCTGCGGTTGAAGTCGCGGATCACGTCGTTGCCGAATCCGTCGACCCAGTGGTCGTGAGTGGCGTTGTTCTCGCCGGTGACGCCGACCCAGTCGATCGTGCCGTCGTCATTGACATGCTTGGCGACGATCTCGTCCTTGGCGTTGACCTGAAGCTCGAAGCGGAAGGTGTCGGCGCCACGGCCGCCGGTCATCGTATCGTTGACCGCCTTGAACGCCGCGGTTTCTGCCGCGAATATCTGCGTCGTGCCGTCCTGCGCCGCGACCATCTCGCCGGCGTCCGAGCGGCTCAGCAAGGTGTCGTTGCCGGTTCCGCCGTCCATCCGGTCGGCGCCGAAGCCGCCGACCAGAAGATCGGCGCCGGAGCCGCCGTTCAGATTGTCGTTGCCCGAACCGCCCCAGACCTTGTCGTCACCGGAGCCGGAGTTGAGGGTGTCGTTGCCTGCCATGCCTGCGATCGTGTCGGCGCTGCCGCCGGAGAACAACACGTTGTTGGCCGTCGTTCCGTTCAGGTGATCATGGCCGGTGCCGCCACCCGTAAACTGGGCGAAGAAGTCTTCGAAGCGGTCGTTGTTGAACAAGCTGCTCAGGTTGAATCTTGGCATTATTAAACCTCTTACTCAGACCTCACAGACTAAAACGTCTCACCACTGAGTTTTGGGAATCTTTGGTGATGCGCGCGGGTGAGACGTGAGGTGTGACCCTTCACCCGCGCTGCAAGAAAAAACAGCAAAAGGGGCCCGGGGCTGGACAAGCGCGCGGCGGTTTTGCGCGGGGCAGGGGCACTTCTGTGACGCGTAAGGCGAACGTTTGATCCGCGCATCAACGCATCCGCCGCATTTCGTCGGCGAACAAACAGCATCCGATAATTCGCGTACGGTATTGTTCTGTCGCGAGATATGCGAGGCATGAACAGATCGCGCTGCGTCGAACGTGACGGAGGTGGTGTCGTCGCGTGACGGAATCGCGCGCAAAAAGTGCACGTCGCACAGAAATGACGCGATTGCCTATCGAACACGTTTGATGTCAGTCGCCGTAACGTCCGGCTGTCTGCGCGATCGTGGGGCGCGTAATCGAGCATGATGCTTTCGCGAATCGAATCGCTCAGTGGCATGCGATTCGGCCGCTGCCCGTTGATTCCAGCTTGGCTGCTGGGTTGCGGGAAATGATCCGGTGTAGCGCCGACAGGTTGTGCTGGGCCTCACAATATGGGCACTCTGGCGCCTCCGGCGGGCGCCAGCGAGCGTTCTCTGCCTCCATAAGAGCTTAAAATGGTTGCCGCGGCGCCACGATAGTTGCGCGGTGGCAACAGTACCCGAACATTTGGCCGTTCTTGCCCCCGGTTTGTACTCGCGCCGCTTTTTAGCCACACCCCTCCGTGAAATCATTCTAATCGTTGCTGATGGCCACAGTGCTCCGAGAACGCCAAGGGAACTGCTTCTTCCCCCTGACCGTTGAAGAGAAGGCTGGGGAAACAGGTTGGCGGATGGACGCGAAGACCGACATCAAGAAGAGGTTGCCGAGCCGTCACGTGACGGAGGGGCCGGAGCGTGCGCCCCATCGGTCCTACCTCTACGCGATGGGTCTGACCACCCACCAGATCCACCAGCCCTTCGTCGGCGTGGCCTCGTGCTGGAACGAGGCCGCCCCCTGCAACATCTCGCTGATGCGCCAGGCGCAGGCGGTCAAGAAGGGGGTTGCGGCCGCCGGCGGCACCCCGCGCGAATTCTGCACCATCACGGTCACCGACGGCATCGCCATGGGCCATGACGGCATGCGCTCGTCGCTGCCGTCCCGCGAATGCATCGCCGATTCGGTCGAACTGACAGTCCGCGGCCATGCCTATGACGCGCTGGTCGGCTTGGCCGGTTGCGACAAGTCGCTTCCAGGCATGATGATGGCCATGGTCCGGCTCAACGTGCCCTCGATTTTCATCTATGGCGGCTCGATCCTGCCCGGCACTTTCCGTGGCCAGCAGGTCACCGTGCAGGACATGTTCGAGGCCGTCGGCAAGCACTCTGTCGGCGAGATGTCAGACGAAGATCTCGACGAAATCGAGCGGGTGGCTTGCCCGTCCGCCGGCGCGTGCGGTGCACAATTCACCGCCAACACCATGGCGACAGTGTCCGAAGCGATCGGGTTGGCGCTGCCCTATTCCGCCGGCGCCCCTGCGCCGTACGAGATTCGCGACGCTTTTTGCGCTGCCGCCGGCGAGCAGGTGCTGGAGCTGATCTCGGCCAATATTCGTCCGCGCGACATCGTCACCCTCAAGGCGCTGGAAAATGCTGCGGCCGTCGTTGCAGCATCGGGCGGATCGACCAATGCTGCGCTGCACCTGCCGGCCATCGCCCATGAGTGCGGCATCAAGTTTGACTTATTCGACGTGGCCGAAATCTTCAAAAAGACACCATATGTCGCGGATTTGAAGCCAGGGGGCCGTTATGTTGCCAAAGACATGTTTGAAGTTGGCGGCATACCGCTTCTGATGAAGACGCTGCTCGACAATGGCTACCTGCACGGAGATTGCCTAACCGTCACGGGCCGTACGATCGCCGAAAACCTCAAGAGCGTGAAATGGAATCCGCACCAGGATGTCGTGCGGTCCGCCGACAAGCCGATCACCGTCACGGGCGGAGTGGTTGGCCTGAAGGGTAATCTCGCTCCGGAGGGTGCGATCGTGAAGGTCGCGGGAATGTCGAAGCTGAAATTTACCGGTCCTGCTCGCTGCTTCGACCGCGAGGAAGACGCCTTCGAGTCGGTCCAGAAGAAGACCTACAAGGAAGGCGAGGTCATCGTGATCCGCTATGAGGGGCCGCGCGGCGGTCCCGGCATGCGGGAAATGCTTTCCACAACAGCGGCGCTGACCGGGCAGGGCATGGGCGGCAAGGTCGCCTTGATCACCGACGGCCGGTTTTCGGGCGCCACCCGCGGGTTCTGTATCGGCCATGTCGGGCCGGAGGCTGCGGTGGGCGGGCCGATCGGCCTGTTGCAGGACGGTGACATTATCGAGATCGACGCTGAGGCCGGCACTCTTAACGTAAAATTGACCGACGCCGAACTCGCCGAACGTAAAACCAAATGGACGCCTCGAGAGACCAACCACACGTCGGGTGCGCTGTGGAAATATGCCCAGCAAGTTGGGCCGGCGGTGGCTGGGGCTGTAACCCATCCGGGCGGTGCGCACGAAAGACAATGCTATGCGGACATCTAGGCGTATCATTCTTGCGTTGATGTTGGGTGCCGCGCCGGTGGCGGGTCCCGTGTACGCGTTTGACGGTGCGCCGGCCAAGTCGGATGCACCGCTTCCCGGTATCAACCAGCCTGCCGGGCAGGCGATGAAGAAGACGGCCGTTCCGCCGGCGACCGCTGCGGCGGCTGCCGCTACCGCGGCTGCCGAGCCCTCCTTGACGTCGCTGCAGTACGCGGCTGAAGGCGGCCATCCGGTGGCGCAGTGGAAACTGGGGCGGATGTACGCAAACGGCGATGGCGTCATCCAGGATGACCTGCGCGCCTTTGAGTATTTCAGCCGCATCGCCAACCAGCATGCCGAGGACAGCCCGTCGGCGCCGCAGGCCTCGATCGTCGCCAACGCCTTCGTGGCGCTGGGCCGCTACTACCTCAACGGCATTCCCAATTCCAAGATCAAGGCTGACAGCGACCGGGCGCGGGAGATGTTCTCCTATGCCGCGTCCTATTTCGGCAACGCCGACGCGCAGTACGATCTGGCGCGGCTCTATCTGAAGACCCCGGACGCTTCGCGGGACGATTTCCGCTATGGCGCCCGCTGGCTCGGTCTGGCCGCCCAGAAGGGCCAGCACCAGGCGCAGGCGATGCTCGGCCAGATGCTGTTCAACGGCGACCGGATGCCGCCGCAGCGCGCCCGCGGCCTGATGTGGCTTACGCTGGCCCGCGACAGCGCCGCGCCGGATGAAGCCTGGATCCGCGAAAGCTACAACCGGGCGATCGCCAAGGCGAACGACGAAGACCGCGCCATGGCGCTGCAGATGCTCGAGCACTGGGTGCAGGGAAAGAAGGACTGACGGGCGGGCCGTCCCGGGTCTTTAGGGTGGGCAAAGCGCAGCGTGCCCACCTCCCAGAGCGCGGTCGTTGTGGTGGGCACGCTCCGCTTTGCCCTCCCTAGAGCGTTTCACGTTTTTATGGAAGCGTAACCGGCGTTCACGAAGTAGTTGCTGCATTCGGCAGGGGATATGGTTGTGACGAGGCTGCCGATGTGCT